>JAEEGF012511821.1_pt1 | contig 12424 bp, 11 predicted proteins | sample 9134171 | NCBI WGS metagenome assembly JAEEGF01 (sample SAMN16246542, study PRJNA631951) | gut metagenome | biome: gut microbiome; feature: rumen; material: AP-attached | host: Bos | place: Iran: Karaj | collected 2018-10 | reverse complement strand
GAACACCTTGTCCAGGGCCGATTCGTCCCGCACGTCGATGCCGTAGAGGGGCACCTTCTTCCCGGTGAGCTCCTCCACCCGCCGCAGGGACTCGGGGGAGCTGTTGCAGAAGTTGTCCACGGCCACCACGTCGTAGCCCAGCTCCAGCAGAGCCAAACACGTATGGGACCCGATGTACCCGGCGCCGCCGGTGACCAATACCTTCATATCTTTCTCCTTATTCTTCGCCGTAGGGGAAATAGGGGATCGGCTTCAATTTGAAGAGGTTCAGCTTGTGGAGCCTATCGATGCGGGCCTTGGTCGCTTCGTCCTCCATGACCCCCTCCCGGATGTAGCGATCGAGCGCCGCGTAGGTGAAGCCCAGGTTGTCCTCGTCAGTCTTGCCGCAGAGGCCGTCGCTGGGCACCTTCTCCACCAGCACCTCCGGCAGGCCCAGAGCATGGCCGATGGCCTTGACCTCCCGGACCACCAGCCGCCCCAGGGGTGCGAAGTCCCCGGCGGCGTCGCCGTAGCGGGTGGAGTAGCCCACGTAGTCCTCGGACCAGTTGCAGGTGTTGGCCACCCGGCCGTTCAGCGACTGGCTCAGGGCGTACTCGCAGCTCATGCGGATGCGGGGGGCCAGATTGATCCGGGTCTGGTTGCTGATCTCCACGCCGGTCTTCTCGATCTCCCGGAGGCACGCTTCATAGGTGTCATGGATGTTCAGAACATAGTGGCGGATGCCCAGGGTCTCCACCAGCAGATGGGACATGTCGATGTCGGGCTGCTCCCCATTGGGCATGAGCACGCCCACCACCCGATCCTTGCCCAGCGCTTCCACGCACAGGGCCGCCACCACGGAACTGTCCTTGCCGCCGGAGATTCCCACGACGGCGTTGCAGCCCTTGCCGTTCTCCTCGAACCAGTCCCGGATCCACCGGATCAGTTCGTCCTTTACCTTATATGCGTCAAATGCCATGATCACACCTCCCAAAAGGTTTTATTTATTGTACCCTGAAACGGCGCCGATTTCAACCCAAAAAACAGCGCTTCTGCCATGGAGGCTGAACCAGGTATGACGTCAACAGCTTTCCCTCCTCCGCCGGGAATGACGGATGTGTTCCCCCGGTGAGCCGGAAAATGTGAGACAAACCGAGCCGCCGAGTGTCCGGCGGCTCGTGTCGGTCCTATGCACGTTTATTTCTGTCGCAGGGTGGCGGGCTTGGAGTAGACCTGGCCGTCGGCGTTCTTCGCCAGGCAGCGGAACTGCCAGCCGATGTTCCCTTCCATAGCCACGACCTCATAGGTGGCCTTGGTCGCGCCATCGATCAGTACCCACTCGCCCGTCTCGGAGGTCCGATAGTACCACTGGTAGGTCACGTTCTTGCCGCTGGCCTTCACCTTGAACTTAGCCTTGGCCCCGATCTTCACCTTCGCGTCCTTGGGCTGGGTCTTGATGGTGGGCGGCTGAGGCGTCACCGTCAACGTCACCACGGCGGTATCCGCCTCCCCGTCGGCGTTCTGGATGTGGCAGTAGTACTGGCTGCCGTCGTTGGCCCTGGATGCCACGATGCTCAGGTCCTTCTTGGTTTGACCCGCTATGGAGGTCCATTCGCCCTCCGCATTGGGACGGCTGTACCAGGTGTAGGTCAGCTTGGGTCCGGAAGCCTTCACCGTGAACTTGGCCTTCTTCCCACTCACCACCGCCAGGCTCTTGGGCGGGGTCTTGATGACCGGCGGCTGGATCTTCACGGTCAGGGTAGCTGGGTTCGAGAACGCCTCGCCGCCCTCCGCCGTCCGCACCCGGCAGCGGTACTGGGTGCCGGAATTGGCCTTGGTCGCCACCACAGTCAGGGTCCCCTTGGTCTCGCCCGACAATTCCGTCCAGTCCGCAGCCTCCGGAGCCATGCTGAGCCACTGGTAGCTCACGCCCTTCTCCTTCACCTTCACGGTGAACTTGGCCTTGCTGTCACTCTTCACGTTGGCATTCTTGGGCTGGGTCTTGATGGTGGGCGGGGCCGCCAGGATCACCGTCAAGGTCGCCGCATTGGAGTAGACCTCGCCGCCCTCATTCTTGACGCGGCAACGGAATTGCCAGCCGTTGTTGTCCCTGGTGCCGGTGACTGTATAGGTGTCCGCCTTGGCACCGTTTACGACGGTCCACTTAGCGTTGGCGTTGGGACGGCTGTACCACTGGTACTCAATGTTGCCCTCGCCCTCAGCCTCCACCGTAAAGGTTGCCTCCTCGCCGCTCTTCACCGTGATGTCCTTGGGCTGAGTTGTGATGGTGGGCGGGACGATTAGATCATCTGCATTTGCAAAGCTGACCGTCACGTCCATCGCTCCGTGGCCGGTGGCATACTGGTAGGTGAAGTTGTAAACCTTTTTTGTAAAGGTGACCTTCCCGGTAGCTTTGTCCAACTGACCGTCGCCCGTTACGGTCACCCTCGCCATGTTCGCCAAAGGAACAAGTTTGGAAAGATCGTACCAATAACTCCCGTTGGCAAACGCTAAAGATTGACCCAGGATCGTTTGTCCATCAACATAAATATATGTCAGCACCGTATTGGCTCTCAATTCCAGCGTGGCTAGCTTATTACCACTACAACACAGTTCCTCCAGCGCTGTGTTGCAGCTTACGTCCAAAGTGGTTAACTTGTTGTTCGAGCAACTCAGATACTCCAGCGCTGTGTTGTGGCTAACATCTAGCGCAGTTAATTTATTAGAATCGCAATCCAAATAGGTAAGTTCTGTGTTCTTGTTTACATTCAACGTAGTCAGTTTATTCTCACAACAAGATAGATGCTTCAAAAACACATTCTGGCTCACATCCAAAGTGGTTAGTTTATTGTTTGAGCAACGCAAAGAATCCAGCGCCGTGTTCTTGCTCACATTCAAAGTAGTTAGCTTGTTATCGCTGCAATCCAGACTCTCCAACGCTGTATTCTTGCTTGCATCCAAAGCGGTTAACTGGTTATAGCTGCAATCTAGATACTCCAGCGCTGTGTTGTGGCTAACATCTAAAGTGGCAAGCTTGTTATCGCTGCAATATAGTTCCTCCAGCGTAGTATTATGGCCCACGCCCAAAGTGGTCAGATGGTTACTATAGCAATACAGTATCTCTAACAACGTATTCTTGCTCACGTCCAAAGTGGTCAGCTGATTGTCATTGCACCACAGTTCCTCCAGCGCACCGTTATGGCTCATATCCAAAGTTGTTAGCAGGTTGTTTGAACAGTTCAAAGATTTCAGCACTGTATTATGGCTTACGTCCAAAGTGGTTAACTTGTTGTTCAAGCAACTCAGATACTCCAGCGCTGTGTTGTGGCTCACATTCAAGGATCTAAACTGGTTGTTCGAACAGCTCAAAGATTCCAGCGCAGTAATATGGCTCATGTCCAAAGTGGTCAGCTTGTTATCGCTGCACCACAGTTGCTCCAACGCTGAGTTATGGCTCACATCCAAAGTGGTCAGCTTATTATCGCTGCACCACAGTTCCTCCAGCACCGTGTTATGGCTGACATCCAGAACGGTCAACTGGTTGCCGTCGCAATACAACGCCTCCAATGCTGTAAAGTGCTCAATGCCCACCAAGCTCGATATACCCTTGTGATTCACGTCAATAGTTGTGACGGCATCGACCTCTGCTTTGGTCATGTAATCCTTACCGTCAGCTTTGATAGTTTTTATATACTGGCGGAAGGTGGCATCCGGGAAGTTGGCCTCGTTGATTTCCAGATACCGATCCCCATCGGCCAAGGCGGCCATAGGGAACAGGGTCACGCAGAACAGCAGACACAGCAGCAAGCTTACCCAACGCTTTGTTCTCATGCCGATTCTCTCCTTCGCTTTTTCTATGGCTTATATTTTCAGTATACATGGTAGACGCTGAAAAGGCAATGGCTTTCCCGAAAGCCACCGGTGAAGCATGAGGTTTCAGCCATATATAGGCACGATGACGGGAAACGCCTCATAGAATGGAAGGGGGAGAGCGCGAATATGAACAAATCATCGGAAACCAAAGGTCTTTGCCTGCGGTATGCTTGCATCGGAAGGAGGATATATACATGGAGCACACGGTGAACGCCTTTATCGAATACCTGAAGGAGCAGGTGGGCCAGCCCTACCTGTGGGGCGGGCAGCACACGCGGCTCATGCCGGAGAACTATGTGCGCATCATCGAAAGGAAGGAGGCGGGCCGGGGCGGCTACCCGGACGGCACCAGCTATGCCCAGGCGGCCATAGATTTCTGTAAAAAGAAATTCGATGCGGGGGCCAGGGTCCTCTATGCCTACGACTGCTCGGGCCTGGGATGCTACTGGCTCTGCAACCTCACCCACCTGTACCGCTGCGACGTGAACGCCAACACCATGATGGGCCGGTGCGAGCTCAGAACGGACGGGCCGAAGCGGGGCTGGTGGGTGTTCCGCCTGGACGGGAAGCGGGCCAGCCACATCGGCTACATGATCGACGACGAGTACCTGATTGAGGCCAAGGGCCGCCGATACGGGGTGGTGAAGACGAAGTTTCGCGCGAAGGACTGGGCCTGCTGGGGCATCCCCATGGTCTTTGAAAAGGAGCTGACGCCCCAGCCCGGGCCGGAGCCAGAGCCTCCCGAGCCCACGCCGGAACGCTGTGTGGAGGTCAGGGGCGGGTCCGTGAACGTGCGCGCTTCGGATTCGAAGAAGGGCCGGATCCTGTTCACCGCCCACCGGGGCAACCGGTTCCCGTATGTTGGCACGGCCCCCTCCGGCTGGTACGAGATCGACACGAAGAAGGGGCGGGGCTTCATTACGAACCTGCCCCGGTACACCCGGCTGGTATAGCCCAACCATCGCGCATAAGCAGAGAGCCCCGCGTCTTCGGCGGGGCTCCCGGTCAGCATTCGGTATTTATCTGTCAGCAGCAAAGCGTTGCCGCCTCACTCCGTCTCCACCGGCGCGAACTTGTCCGGCTGCAGGGCGGACAGGGGTATGATCTCCCCGTTCTCGTCGAACTCGGAGAGCATGAGCATATCGTTGATGGGTCGACCCATTGCGTTGCTGCCGTCGCTCTTCAGCCGCGTCCAGGCAGGAATGTTGATGACGGTGCCCATGAACACCATGACCGCGCTATAGCCGCCATCCAGGTTGAAGGCTTCCTTCACGCCCAGGTTGTACATGAACTCCCGCATATCGTCGATGGACATGCCCACGGCATTCTCCCGGCGACCGTCACAGGTGACGAATACGTAATGCCCCGGTTCGTAGTAGCCCAGCATGCAGCGGGGATGCAGGGTGTTATCATAATGCTTCGTCGTCTTCTCTCCGTCCTTCACCAGGATCGGGCCGAACTGCCAGCCATGAACTAGGCCGTTGGCTATTTCACTTTTAATGGAGATCTTATCTTTCGCGGTGTCAAAGGTGCGGATCGTTCCGTCGCTGTACAACCCGCAGAAACCGCTGCGGCTCCATCCTTTTATGTTTTTGATGGCGCCGTATGACTTCCCGTCATGCACGGACAGGCGGCCTATGGCATAGTTGCCGTTGACCGCCAGAATGGCGTTCTCCCGGTTAGCAAATTCCGTGCCATCCTCTGTGCCGGCCTGGTACCTGCCATGCGCAAAGCCGGTCCGGAAGTTCTTGAGGTTCCGGATCCAAATGTCTGCCACGAAGATCCGCTGATGGGCTTCCGTGTCCCGAATGACTTTGATGGCGATCCGAAGCTCGTCGGACTGATAGCTGTACTCCGCATCCGCGCCGGTATCGTAGTTGGGGAACCGGTCCGTGGCCACGTCCCCCTCCTTGGGGGCCCGGGTCTGGAAGGGCGTCCCTTCCGGGGCCCTGGTGGGCACCGGCGTCGGGGTGGGGGTGGGCTCCGGCGTAGCCTCCATGGATGGCTCCATAGTGGGATCATCTTCGGGCAGGTACGGCACGGAGGTGGGGTCATTTTTCACGGGGCTCAGAGATTCCCGCATGGACTCTGCCTTCGCCTGCCGCACGCCGCCGACACCTGCCAACAGCAAGGCCACCAGGATCAAGCATATAAAACGCTTCATAGCAATACCTCCAGTATGGTTTTTCAACGGTGAGTATATTATCTCATACTATCCCTGCCTTTGCAAGAGCGCAGCGGCTGCCGCATTTTGGCATTTTGTTGAACTATTTATGACCTTACCGCCGGGAATAGCCCCCATTATGATTGCTTGTCAGCGGTCCCCTATATCGGTCCGCCGGATCAAAATGCCCGCCAGCAGGCCCACCAAGGCCCCGGCCACGGTGCCGGAGAGGAGCAGCACGGGCAGGTAAGCGAAGAGGTAACCGCTGTCCAGGACCAGGGCGGCCAGGGCGATCTGCCCCAGGTTGTGCAGCACGCCCCCGGCCACGCTGACGCCCAGGGGTGAGAAGCGGTCGGAGCGTTTCAGCAGGGCAGAGCCCAACAAGCTCATCGCCGCGCCGGCCAATCCGTAGAAGAAGGCGGCAAAGCCCGTGAACAGGGCGGCGGACAGGGCCAGGCGAATAAGGGACACCGCCCCCGCCTCCTGCCAGCCGTACCGATATAATAGGAACAGAATGACGATGTTGGGCAGGCCCACCTTCACCCCGGGCACGGCCATAAGGGGCGGCAGCAGGCTCTCCACGTAGGAGAGTATGAGGGCCAGGGCCACACAAAGGCCCAGGGTGGTCAACTTCCTCGTCTTCATGGGCCTATCCCCCCGTCACAGCGTCCAGGGCGGACGCCCCTCCCAGGATCCGTACCGCCAGCCTGTGGGGCAGGCACACGATGCTTTGGCCCGCAAAGCGGATCTTCCCCGTCTTCACGCACAGCTGGGTGGGACAGTCGGCCTCGCTGAGCCAGGCTTCGCCCCCCCGGATCACCAGCAGGTTATAGCCCCCCTCCCCCTCGATCCGCACGGTCCGATCCTCGCTCAAAGCATACCGGGCGGTCTCCCGGCCATCCTGCTCCACCACCACGGCGCCGCCGTCCTTCCGGAACCCCAGCCACAGACCGCAGCACACCAGGGCCGCCAGCAGGCAGCCGCCCAACAAGTATAGGTCGCCCCGCTTGAAGGCGGCATTTTTTTGATCCTGGCGCATATTCCCTTTCATGGATAGTAATAGTATACCATTCTCAGGCGAAGATTTCAAAGGTGGTTTTCATGCGTCCTTGCCGCATGAAAAAAATTGTATATAATGCTTGACAAACGAATAGAAATAGGGTAAACTGCATGCAATTACATACCGAAAGGCAACGAAGGGAAGAGTACCCGATCAGGTACGGCCAAGAGAGCCCCGGAAGGTGGAAGCGGGGTGCGGATGGATCGGAGAACATGGTCCCGGAGCCGCGCGGGCGAGATGTAGTCCGCGACGGGGGCGCCCGTCATCGCGCAGGAGTGTGTTGGCACTCCGTAAGGCGTCCGCTGTGAGGCGGGCGCGAAATCAAGGTGGTACCGCGAGTCATTTCGCCCCTGACGTATGTTTGTCAGGGGCTTTTGTGTTGATGAAGGGGCGTTTTACGAATCGTCCGCCAAGAAGGAGAGAGAGCAAGAACGACATGGGAAAGCCGATCATAGAATTGAAGGGCATTACCAAGATTTTCGGCACGGGGGACGGGGCCGTCACCGCGCTGAAGGATGTGGACCTCACCATCGAGGAAGGGGAGATCTTCGGGGTCATCGGCCTGTCGGGCGCGGGCAAGAGCACGCTGGTGCGGTGCATCAACCTGCTGGAAAAGCCCACGGCGGGCACGGTCACGGTGAACGGGAAGGAGCTGACGCAGCTTTCCGAGAAGGAGCTTCGCCAGGAGCGCCGCAGCATCGGCATGATCTTCCAGGGCTTCAACCTGCTCCAGCAGCGGAGCGTCCTGGACAACGTGTGCTTCCCGCTGCAGCTGGCGGGCGTCGGCAAGAAGGAGGCTCGGCAGAAGGCGGAAAAGCTCCTGGAGCGCGTGGGCCTTTCGGAGAAGAAGGACGCCTACCCCGCCCAGCTCTCCGGCGGCCAGTGCCAGCGGGTGGCCATCGCCCGGGCCCTCTCCACGGACCCCAAGGTGCTGCTGTGCGACGAGGCCACCTCGGCCCTCGATCCCACCACCACCCTCTCCATCCTGGACCTGTTGAAGGAGCTGAACCGGGAGCTGCACGTGACGGTGGTGGTCATCACCCACGAGATGAAGGTGGTGGAGGCCATCTGCCACCGGGTGGCGATCCTGGCGGACAACCACGTGGAGGAGCTGGGCGTCGTGGAGGAGATCTTCCACCGGCCCAAGAGCATGGCGGCGAGGCAGCTGATCGTCCCGTCGAGCCAGGTCCCCCCCAAGGAGAGCTTCGGCGAGGGGCGGTTCCTGCGCATCACCTTCGACGGGCGGGAGCGCACCGACCGGCCGCTGGTGGCGGAGATGGTGCTCAAGACCGGGGTCCCGGTGAGCATCGTGTTCGCCGATACGAGAAGTCTGAACGGCCGTCTCTACGGGCAGATGATCCTGCAGGTGCCCGAGGACGATTCGATCATAGAAAGCATGCTGGAGTTCCTTCGCCACGCGGAGGTCTCCTTCGAGGAGGTGATCTAAGTGCAGTTGACCGAAATGCTTTCCCTCATCGTGAAGGGATTTTGGGAGACCCTCTATATGACCCTGGGCTCCACGGTGGTGGCCTACGCCATCGGCCTGCCCCTGGGGCTGCTGCTGATCCTGACGGACCCCCAGGGCCTCAGGCCCATGCCGGTGTTCAACCGGGTGCTGGGCGTGGTCATCAACCTGCTCAGATCGGTGCCCTTCATCATCCTGCTGGTGTGGGTCATGCCGGTGACCCGGGCCATCATGGGCACCACCATCGGATCGAAGGCCACCCTGTCGCCGCTGACCATCGCGGCGGCCCCCTTCATCGCCCGGATGGTGGAGAGTTCCGCCCGGGAGGTGGACCGAGGCGTCATCGAGGCGGCCCTGTCCATGGGCGCTTCCCCCGCCCAGGTGCTCCTGAAGGTGATCCTGCCGGAGGCCAAACCCTCCCTCATCACCGGCGGCGCCATCGCCATCACCACCATTTTGGGCTATTCGGCCATGGCGGGCATCGTGGGGGGCGGCGGCCTCGGGGCCATCGCCATCAACTACGGCTACTACCGGAGCAACAGCCAGATCATGCTCATCATGGTCGTCCTGCTGGTCCTCATCGTCCAAGTGTTCCAGGAAGCGGGCAGCCGGATCGCCCACAAGTCCGACAGAAGAGTCCGGGAAAAATAAAAAAATGAATCATGTAAAGGAGAATACAACCATGAAAAAGACCATCGCCATCATCCTCGCCCTCGTTTTCATCCTGTCCTTCGCCGCCTGCGGCAAGAAGAAGAGCACCCTGAAGGTGGGCGCCAGCATCACCCCCCATGCGGAGATCCTGCGGGAGGCCGCCAAGCTTTTGGAGAAGCAGGGCATCACCCTCGAAGTCGTGGAGTACACCGATTACGTTCAGCCCAACACCGCCGTGGAGGACGGGAGCCTGGACGCCAACTACTTCCAGCACACCCCCTATCTCAACACCTTCAACGCCGAGAACAAGACCCACATCGTGTCCGTGGGCGCCGTCCACTATGAGCCCTTCGGCATCTACGCCGGCAAGGTGAAGGCCCTCGCGGACCTGCCTGACGGCGCCAAGATCGGCGTGCCCAACGACGGCAGCAACGAGACCCGGGCGCTGCTCCTGCTCCAGCAGGAGGGCTTCATCAAGCTGAAGGACGGCATCGACGCCTCCTCCAACGCCACTAAGCTGGACGTGGTGGAGAACCCCAAGAACATCGACATCGTGGAGATGGAGGCTGCTCAGATCTCCAAGGCTCTCTCCGATCTGGACTTCGGCGTCATCAACGGCAACTACGCCCTGCAGGCCGGCCTCAACGCGGGCAAGGACGCCCTCGCTGTGGAGGACGCCTCCGGCTCCGGCGCCCAGACCTACGCCAACGTCCTCTGCGTGAAGGAAGGCCGTGAGAAGGACGATGCCATCCAGGCCCTGTTCAAGGCCCTGACCAGCCCCGAGGTGAAGGACTTCATCAACAAGACCTACCAGGGCGCCGTGGTGCCCATCTTCTAAGGAACAAAGTACACGGGGCGGCGGGACATCTCCCGCCGCTCCTCTTTTTTGGAAAACGGACAGAAAATGGCTTGCGCCGCAGGGAGCAAGTCGGTATACTTAATCCTATGAAGGCCACCCTGCAGAAGTATAAAATTCAACCCTGATCCAGGCACACCGCTTCCAGGCCCTACCGAAAGGAGATCTATACATGAGCAAGAAAAAAAGCAGCCGTAGCTCCGGGATCGTGGGCTTTTTCGTGGCCCTGCTGCTCCTGGGGTTTGTTATCTTTGCCGGTCAGACCGACTATCTCGGTCCCATCAGTGCGGACCTGCGCGCGGAGTTCTCCGCTCTCTACACCCGAAGCACTGTCGACTACGAGCTGACCGCCGCCAAGCTCCTGGCGGCCGTAGGCGTCCTCTGCCTCATCTATTTGGTCTGCCGGATTCTGCGCCTATTGCTGAAGCTCTTCAGTCGGAGTGCCCGGACCCGGACCGTGAACGAGCTCGTGGGCAGCATCATCACCTATCTGGCCGTGATTTTAGGCATCGTCTGGGCGTTGACCATCCTGGGGCTCGACCCCACTGCCGCCTTTGCCAGCCTGGGCATCGTCACCCTGATCGTCGGCTTTGCCGCTCAGCGGCTCATCGAGGACGTGATCTCGGGTCTGTTCATCGTACTGGAGGGCCAATACAACGTGGGGGACATCATCATCCTGGACGACTTTCGCGGTACGGTCAAACGCATCGGCGTTCGGACCACCACGGTGGTGGATCTGGGCGGCAACTACAAGGTGGTGAACAACTCCGACATCCGCAACTTCCAGAACCGGTCTAAAGCTCTGTCGTTGGCCGTGTCCGAGATCGGCATCTCCTATGAGGAGGACATCCCCCGTGTGGAGGCCATCCTAACGGAAGCGCTGCCCGAGATATACGAGCGAAACCAGGACGTGTTCGCGGATGTGCCGGACTACATGGGCGTGGAGGATCTGGCGGATTCCGCCGTGGTCCTGCGCTTCACCGTGGCCTGTCGGGAACAGAACGTGTTCGTCGCCCGGCGGCGGCTCAACCGGGAGCTCAGGCTTCTTTTTGCCAAGCATAGCATCGGCATCCCCTATCCTCAGATCACCGTTTGGAAGGGCGAATAAGGGGCGCTGCGCCAGCCATGAAGGCGGATTGATTCCATCCATGGGTCGGCTGACAGGAAGTATATGAAGGAGTATTCGGGAAAAGAGGAATATCACGACATATACCCGGAGTTCAACAGCGAACATGAGGGTATGATCCGACACCAGGCGCGAGAGGGCGCCACCGGTGCTGTGGCGAAGCTCACCCTGCTCACCACGCTCATGGCGGGGCTCCTGTTCTCCGGTCTGCTCCTGCCCAAGGCCGGGTTGCGGCTTCGGATCCTGTCCCTGACGGCCACCTCCGCCCGAGTGCAGATCCGATCCCATGATGTAGGCTACCCTCTGCAATATACGCTGCAGCCTGTGCCGGAGGAGCTTGTCGGCGACTATCGAAAGAGCGTACAGCTGGACGCATACACAAGCTTGGAATGGGATGCCCTGGGACCGACCGTCCAAAAAGGGAATATCCAACAGGCCACTGCGACGCTGACACTGGAGGAGCTGGGGGCTCACCGGATCTGGGCGCTGCTGTTCTGGGAACACACGAATGAGCTTTTTGAGCTCCGCCCGGAAGCCCTGCTGCTGATCCTCCCTGCCGACACAGCTACGCCTACACCAACACCTACGCCGACACCCACGCCCTCACCTACCCCTTCGCCTACGCCCACACCTACAGCGACCCCGACGCCGACGTCCACACCAACACCTACGTCGACACCGACCCCAACGCCTACGTCGACACCGACACCCACGCCGACACCGACACCTACGCCGACACCCACGCCGACGCCGACCCCAACGCCTACGCCGACGCCTACACCCACGCCGACGCCTACACCCACACCCACGCCGACGCCTACACCTACGCCCACACCGACACCGACCCCCACACCGACACCGACCCCCACGCCATACCGCCGGCGAAGGACTCCTAGGCCCCGGGCGACGCCCACGCCCTACCAACGGAAGACGCCCATGCCCTACCAGCCACAGACGCCCACGCCCTATTGGGACCCGACGGTCGGCCATTGAGCCCATATAGGTTGCGTATATATGCTTAGCGTGTTCTACATATGCCAAAAAGAGCTCCCTTGTGTGGGGAGCTCTTTTGAAATGGCTGTGGATCGGGATTCGCTTATCCCTGGCAAAAGCGGCGTGTTTTACACCTCCAGATACCCCTTCAGCACCAGCAACGTGTTCTTCACGCCGTCCTTGTGGCTGCGCTCGTAGCCGTGGGAGGCGTAGACCCCGGCGCCGATGAGGCCGTGGCGGATGTCGTAGCCCGCCCG
>JAEEGF010385091.1_pt1 | contig 12424 bp, 14 predicted proteins | sample 9134171 | NCBI WGS metagenome assembly JAEEGF01 (sample SAMN16246542, study PRJNA631951) | gut metagenome | biome: gut microbiome; feature: rumen; material: AP-attached | host: Bos | place: Iran: Karaj | collected 2018-10 | reverse complement strand
CAGATGTTTCAAAAGGACCGGTTCCGCGATCACGGGGAAGCTGCGCGCAATGAAGAAAAGAACGATATCCATAGCTTTTTTATCGTAATGCAATACCGAAAAACAGACCGGTTGGAATCGTACAGATGAAAAAACAGGACAGGCTTGATAGAACAGATTGGAGAATTACGATAATGGATGATTTGGAAACTTTGAAACACGCAAAGAAGTATATCGATAAACTGGCAAACGGCATCAATCCCATAACCGATCAGCCGGTCCCTGAAACAGATACGGTGAACAACGTTCGCATTACAAGATGCCTGTTCTATGTCTCGTCTGCACTGCAAAAGATGATTGATCATAGCGACACGGAGAAGGAGACAAAGCAACGAACCGCAAAAGGGAGTAAGAAAAAGGCATTTTGGTTGTCTGTTGATGATTTGAATGCATTTGCGTTTTCTGATACACCGATACCTATCAGCGAGATTTGCAAACGATTGAATGACTTGAAACGCGACGATGGAATGAAGAAGCTTTCTCGGAAGCGAGTTGTTGAGTGGCTGATGTTGACGGGCTTGCTTGAGACAGATACCGATGAAGCCGGGGTTGTCAGAAAACGCCCCACAGAGCAAGGCAAGAACATCGGAATCAACAGTGAAACACGGGTAGGAACGCGGGGAAACTATACCGCGGTCTTCTACAATCGAGAAGCACAGCAATTCATTCTGGACAACTTTTATAGCATCTTGCAGATGGATGTGCATGCAGAATGATGGGGCGTAATAATGATTGATTTGTCAAACAGATTGATAGAAGCAAAATACGTTGCCGAAAAACTGTTGCAAAGCAAAAGGCTTTCTTTTCAAGGGTTAACCCCATCCATGCTCGAAAGTGTACCGGGCGTGTATGCGATTTTTGATCGTGACAGGGATGTTACTTTGTATGTCGGCAGAACGAAGAACATTCGCCGACGCCTCTACACGAACCATTTGATGGGACCCGGCACGAATGCACGTTTGAAAAAGTATTTGATGGAAGATCCGGAGCGACCGGATATTCCCGATATGGCTGCGGCAAAGAAGTATCTGTTGGATCATTGCGAGTTTCAATACCTTCGCGTAGATGATATGATATTGCGGGGACAGATAGAGGGGCTGTTGAGCTATCTTCTAAACGTTACATATATTCACGAGGAACACTAAGGAGAAGCTGCGTATGTCCGAAAAAAGGGCGGTGCCGTATCAAGAGGAATCCCTTGTTGCCGAATGGATGGATCGGCTGAAAGGGCTGAACGTCAGCACGAGAAAGATGTTCGGCTGCTATTGCCTGTATTGCGACGGGCAGGCTGTCGGCTGGATCCATGACAGCGTTCTTTCCCTGCGCGAGGTCGGGCTTACGTTTCTCCCCGAAGAGATCATAAGACCGGCTCCAAAAGACAGAATTCAGGAGCTGGTGATTCCGTTCGACTATGTCGATGCCGAATGGCTTCCGAAGGCGGTTCAGGACACCGCCGATCTCCGAAAGAAACAGCTGCCGGGCGCAGCGCACCGGTAAATGCCGTCTTGCGGACAGGATTAGCGCACATCGGAAAACGCGCGTCGGGGGAGACCTCGATGCGCTTTTTTCGTTCATTTGCCGAAGACCGGAGGGCAATGATACACATAAAAGCCCTGCCGGGAGTCGGCAGGGCTTATGTCAGGTGGACGATCATGAAAGAATCGCCTGAATTTCGGAAAGCGACGGCATGGAACGGATCGCGCCTTTCTTGGTTGTGACCAGATAGGCGGCCGCGTTGGCAAAGCGAAGCATGGAGCGCAGACTCTCTTCGGAACGGTTGTCAAGACCGTTTGTGAGGACGTCATGCAGTACGCAGGCGCAGAAAGTGTCTCCGGCGCCGGTGGTTTCGATCGTTTCGCCGAGCAGGAACGCGGGCACATAGACGCGCGTATCGCCGTAATAACTGTAACTGCCGTCGGGGCCGGCGGTGACGTTCAGGAGCCGAATGTTGGGAAACCGGCTGCGAAGGATCGCAGCGCCTTTGTCAAAATCGGTCTCACCTGCTAAAAACTTCAGTTCGTTATCGGCAATCTTCACAATGTCCGCGTGTGTGAGTCCCCACGCGATCTGCGTTTTTGCTTCGTCGAGACTGCTCCACAGCGGGGGACGCAGATTTGGATCAAAGGAGATCAGAGCGCCGCAGGCTTTGGCGTATTGCACCGCCTGTTCCGTCGCAGCCCGTACGCCGTCGTGCGTCATGGAGAGCGTTCCGAAATGGAAGACTCTGCAATCCCGCAGCAGTTCGAAAGGCAGATCGTCCGCATTCAGCATCATATCCGCGCCGGGATTGCGGTAGAAGGAGAAGTCGCGGTCGCCGTTTTCGAGCTTGTGCACGACTGCAAGCGTCGTATGCACTTTCGGATCGGCGAACAGCGCACGTGTATCAATACCTGCGTCGGTCACGACTTTTCGGAGCTGCTGCCCGTAGACGTCGTTTCCTACTTTGCCGATGAATGCGGTTTTTCTGCCGAGCTTATTCAGCATGGCAAGTACGTTGCACGGCGCACCGCCGGGATTCGCCTCCCAAAGCGGGTTGCCTTGTTCGCTTGTGCCGTGTTCCGTAAAGTCGATCAGCAGTTCACCGAGAGCGACTGTTTCGAATTGCTTTTCCACAATTATACCTCAATATCGTACTTTTCAACGTCAATGATTGCCGCACCGTCGCAGGAAAAGGAGATGGAATCGGCGCTGACAGGCGTGTAGAGAACGAAGGACGCCGACTGCTCGCCGTCGTTGACAAACAATTCCAGACTGTAGCGATCCATGATAAGCCGCAGCTTTAGTTCGTTATGCGATGCGATCGGAAAATCACGGACATTGACGATGTCATGCGGGAAACCGGAACGGCTTCTGTCGACGCGGATCGTGTTGTTTTCCGGTTTGTGCCGGATCATTGTGACGCGCTCGCCGTCCTTTGCAACAAAGATCTTGAAATAGCGATACATATGTTCGCGGTTGGCGGGACGAACGGTGACGGTCATGTCAAGGAAACGCCCGAAAACGCCCTGCAGGTTCGTTTCGTCTGAGATCATGACGTTCCGGTAGCTGACTTTCGTAGAACGGTATGCTTCAATCTCACGAACCGGATTCTGAATGAGCCGTCCGTCGCGGATCGAGAGCTCGCGAGGGAGCGTCATTTGACCGCAGAAGGGGAGTCCCTTCAGCTTGCAGCCGGAGGATTCCCAGCTCTGCATCCATGCGATCATGATGCGCCTTCCGTCAAGCGACAGAAGAGACTGCGTCGCATAGAAATCCGTGCCGTAATCGATCGCCTGCGTGTTGTCGCGCAGCAGATGACGACGTTCTCGGTCGTATCTGCCGATGATACAGAGCGTACTGTTGCCGGGATGAAATTCCAGTCCCATTGAGGTCATATTCTGCGGACTGGTCAACAGTACATGTTTTCCGTCCAGTTCAAAGAAATCGGGACATTCCCACATCTTGCCGTATTGATTATGACAGGACGAGAGAACGGAGGAGAACTTCCATTGAAATCCGTTTTCACTCTCAAACAGCAGGATCGAGCCGCTGCCGTCTGCGGGGCGGTTTCCGATCACCGCCCAGTATTTACCGTCCTCAAACCAGATCTTCGGATCGCGGAAGTCGATCGGACTGCCGCCCTCCGGAAGATCCTTTGCGTCCAGAACGGGATTGCCCTCGTATTTTTTGTAGTTCGTTCCGTCGCCGACAGCAAGGCACTGCGTCTGATATCCATCGACGACGCCGTTGGAACGGCGCTTGTTGCGCACACCGGTGTACATCAGGAGATGCCGTCCGTCCGGGAGTTCGATCGCCCCGCCGGAGAAGCATCCGTCCTTGTCGTAGCTTTCTTCCGGTGCAAGCGCGCAGGGAAGACGGTTCCACCTGATAAAATCGGATGTCTTGACATGTCCCCAGTGCATCGGACCCCATTTGGTATCATAGGGATAATACTGATAGAACAGATGGTAATCGCCCTGATAGACGGAGAAACCGTTCGGATCATTGATCCAGCCTATGCCGCCGGTCACGTGAAAACGCGGCTGATCGAACTTCGACAGATTCGGATGATATTTCTGTTCAAATAAACGGGCTCTCTGCAATTTGTCTTTCATGGTGGTGCTCCTTATAAAACTTTGAATACAGCAGCCGCATCCCTTCCGATGCGGCCGCTGTATATCCAATAGGAGGGATGGGATTATCTGCCGAGATAACGGGTGTACGCATCCTGATAGACAGCAAGCAGGCGATCCATGCCGCAGTTGTCTTTCAGCATCTTGAGATACGCATCCCATTCCGCGTCGGTCGGTCCGCCGTTCTTGAGCCAGGTGCCTTCATATTCTGCGACCTGGGAAACGAAGTCCGCCTTATAACGGCTGATGACTTCGAGCTCTTCATCGGTGAACGTGACGTCGTTCGGATAGTAGACGGGTGCTTCAACGTAGGGCATCCAGATCTCCTCGATATCATGCAGACGCTGCGTTGCGCGATCTTCCATGTAGAACACTTTGTTGTAGTACTCTGCAAGGATCAGACGCGGACCGAAGACTTCGTACTGCGCCTTGAGCTCGCCGGCACTCTTGCCGAACTGTGCCTTTGCGGCGTCATCCGTGATGGTCTGCCAGACACCGTTCGCATCCTTCTCGGTGTAGTAAATGCCGATCGGACCGTACTGGAGCTGCATGACGACTTCGGGATCATACCATTGATCGAAGTACTTCAGGAGCAGTTCGGGATTGCCGCAGGCGGAAGTGATGTTGAAGTTGCCGGAGGTAACGCCCGGGCCCGAGCGGATCGTCAGGTTGCGGGTATTCTCATACTTGGTGCCCTTCGGCCCGTACAGCGGGGGCATGAATACGAAATCATCGGTATAGTCGCCCGCAATTTCCTTGATCTCCCACCAGGTCGTGACGCCGACGCGTCCCTGTGAGACCTTTGCGATCAGCTGCGAGGTGCTCTGGGAGAACATTTCGAGGTCCATGAGGCCTTCGGCATACCAGTCATGGAAATAGGTGACCGCATCGCGATAGGCGTCGGTCGCACTCACGAATTCCACGGTGCCGTCCGGCTTCGCCAGCAGGTCGAAGCAGATATCGCTGGTGAAGTTCGTGAAGCCGAAGCCCGCATAGAAGATCTCCTGACCCCAGCACCACTGGTCGAAGCCGGTGGACATCGGGATCGTGGAGCCTGCGCCGTTGCCGTTTCTTGTCGCCATATCGTTATCGCGGAAAGCGACGAGCGCATCGTGGAGCTCGGTCAGGTTCGTGGGAACCGGAAGACCGAGTTCGTCGAGCCAGGTCTTGTTGATCATGGAGAACTCCGGAACCGCGTAAATCGAAAGATCATCGGTCGCACCGATTGCCGCGGTGCCCATCAGCTCGCCGGAGGGCAGACCGTAAATCTTGCCGTCCGCCTGCGTGATGCCGGATTTGATGTTCGGATGCTTCTCGAAGATCGCGCACAGATTCGGCATGATCTCGGGAGTGATGTACGGCGTGAGGTCGATGAACGTGCCGTCGCTGCCGTATTCGTTGATGTCGTTCTGCGAGAATCCGACCGCGATGAACGCGTCGGGCAGCTGGTTGCCGCCGATCAGAACACCGACCTTCTCACCGAGCGAGTCGCTCATGAGGTCCCATTCGATCTCGACGCCTGCTTTTTCCGCAAGTTCAACAAGAACCGGGTTCGAGTCGTTGCCGCTCGACAGAACGGACATGCCGCCGACGATCAGAAAGTCGGTCTGATCGGGGTTGATCTCCGCCGCCTTGTTGCCGCCGCCGCATGCGACGATGCCGAGCACCATAATGAGTGCAAGTGCAATGGAAAGTACTTTCTTCATGTTATTTCTCCTTTTTATGAATTAGCCCTTCACCGCGCCGGACATAAAGCCCTGCTCGAAGTATTTCTGAACGAAGGGGTAGAGGATGAGCATCGGCGCCGCCGCCACGATCATGGAAGCGAACTTGACGAGCTCGGAGATACGGTTCGACTCGGCGTAGCTCATACCGCCGGTCATTTGCGTCATTGCTTCAGACGTAATCAGGATGCCTCTCAGCACGAGCGGGAAGGGATACTGATCTTTCTGGAGGTAGATTAACGCGGTGAACCAGTCGTTCCAGTAGGCGACCATCGAGAAGACGACGATAACCGCCATGATGGAACGGGAGAGCGGAACCACGATGCGCCAGAACGTCGTGAAGTCGTTTGCGCCGTCGATTTCCGCCGCTTCATACAGTTCCTTCGGGATGTTGTTCTCGAAGAAGTTTCTGACGATAATGACGTTGCCCATTGCAACGCCGCCCGGCAGGAACAGCGCCCACATCGTGTTCAGAAGCCCGGTGTCGCGGACGACCAGGTAGGTCGGGATCAGACCGCCGCCGAAGTACATCGTAATGATGAAGAAAATGGAGATCCACTTTCTGCCCGGCAGTTTTTTCTTGCTCAGCGGGAACGCCGTGAGATAGACCATTGCGACGGAGAAGACCGTACCGAGCACGGTGTACAGGATGGAGTGCAAAAATCCGTTGAAAAGGCTGGAGTTCTTGAACACCATTTTATAGCCTTCCAGCGTGAACTGGCTCGGGATCAGGAACGTTTTGCCTGCATATACATCGTACGGATCGGAGACCGATGCAACGACGACATAATAGAGCGGATAGGCGATGATCAGCATGATCAGAGCCGTCAGGATGACCAGCACGACATCGCTGGCTTTATCCGACATGGTGTGCATACCTTGTTTTTTCTTCATGTCGAACCCTCCTTACACGAAGCTGACGTCCGCGGCTTTCTTTGCAATCTTGTTGACGACCACCAGCAGGATGATGTTGATGACCGTGTTGAAAAGACCGATTGCCGTGGAGTAGCTGTACGCGTGGTCTACGATACCTTGTTCGTATACATAGACCGCGATGACGTCGCTCGTCGCCTTGTTGAGCTGGGTCTGAAGAAGGAAGACCTTTTCAAAGCCGACGCTCATGATGCCGGATACCGCCATGATCAGCTGCAGAATGACCATCGGGATCAATTCCGGAACGTCGATGACGCGGATGCGCTGGAACATGGATGCGCCGTCGATCTTCGCCGCCTCATAGAGACCGGGGTCGACCGCGGACAGCGTCGCGAGGTAGATGATGGTGCCCCAGCCTGCATCCTGCCAGATACCGGATATGATGTAGATGGGACGGAACGCCTCGGGCAGCGTCATGTAATCGATCTGGTTTCCGAAGATCAGATTGATGAGACCGCCGTAGGGGGAGAGGAAGATGCGGATCATACCGCAAACAACCATGATGGAAATGAAGTGCGGCGCATAGAGAACGGTCTGCACCACTCTCTTATAGCGCTTGAAACGAAGTTGGTTGATGGCGAGCGCCAACAGAATGGGAACGGGGAAGCTGAACAGCAGGGACAGTGTGGAAAGAAGGACCGTGTTTTTGATCATTCTGCCGAACGTCGGTGCCGTAAAGAACCGTTCAAACCAGTCGAGTCCGACCCACTTGCTTCCGAAGAAGCCCTGTGCGGGTTTATAATTGCGGAAGGCGATCTGAATGCCGTACATCGGGATGTACTTATAAACGATCGTGATCGCGATCGGAATCAGAAGCATGAGATAAAGCTGCCAGTTCTCTAAGATTCGGCGACCGAGCGATTTTCCGTGCTTCAGCGGTTTGACTTTCTTCCCCTCAGCTTTTGTGACTGTGCTCACAGGGGATCCCTCCTTAATTTCATAAGTGCGAGGATAAGTGAAGTGACTCCAATAGCCCGCCTTTTCATCGTCGGGTCACCGGCCTGTGCGATGAAAGATGCGAGCTTCGTGAAACGTTACATCTAAAACCATTGTTATAGTATCACGAACCAACCGGATTTGTCAACGCAAATCTGCAAAAATATGCGAGAATTTTCTTGACAGACAATGTTTACAGAAGAATATTTCACAACCTGTGAATATTTACTCTTTACATTGGTGAAACGTTGCGTTATAGTATAGACACAGATTTCATGAAATTTCACGAAACGGAGGTACGACATGGCAAAGAAGGGGAACAACCCGACGATGAACGACGTTGCGCGCGAAGCGGGCGTTGCGCTCGGAACGGTTTCAAAGGTCGTCAACGGGATTCCGGTCGGCGAGGAATATCGCATCCGGGTGGAAAAGGCGATCAAAAAGCTGAATTATCGGGTCAACAGCTATGCGCAGGGCATGAAAAGCGGCAAAACGCGGGCGATTGCGGTGATTATGCCCAATCTGGTCAGTCCCTATTTTGCGTCGCTCGTGAACAGCCTCGGCAAAACCCTTGCGGCAAGAAAACATTATATGGTGTTCTTCGGGACCGATTACGATCCGGACCAGGAACAGGAATACGTACGCCTTGCGGAACAGCAGAAGGTGGACGGCATCATCTGTTTGAGCTACAACCCCAGACTTGAACTGTCTGAAGATATTCCGCTTGTTTCGATCGACCGTTATTTCGGCGCAAAGATCCCGTGCGTTTCAAGCGATAACTACGGCGGCGGATATCTCGCCGCCGAGAAACTGAAAGAAAACGGCTGCAGACACGTTGCCATGCTGCGGATCGCAAGTAAACTGCCGCATGAGCCGGCAAAACGCCGTGACGGATTTGTTGCGGGCTGCGAGGCGATGGGACTTGCCTGCGATCAGATGAATCTGGAGGACGGTGCGCCGTATCAGGAATTTGTCGATTTCCTGCACGCGCATTTTCATAACGGGAAGCTGGATTACGACGGGCTGTTCTGCGTAACGGATTCGGTCGCTTATCAGATCCGCGGAACGCTGAAAGAAATGGGACTCAGAGTTCCGGAGGATGTACAGATCATCGGTTTTGACGGAATCCGGCAGTTCGGAGATATGGAACTGGTTTGTTCCACCATCGTGCAGCCCGTGGACGCGATCGCGGAAACCTGCTTGAATATGATTCTGAACACCGATCCCGGTCAGATCCCGTCATTGCTCTGCCTGCCCGTGCGTTATGAATGCGGCGGAACGACGCTGAAATAAACAACATGGCGAGCGAATATCTGAAACAAAAAGCGCAGAGAGAAGTGCAGGCGGAAACGCCCCGGGAGCCGGTTGCTTTATCGCGCCGGGACCGGGTCGCCAACTGGTTTCATTACCATTGGTACTGGCTTGCGATCGGCGCGGTGCTGCTGATCGTGACGGGAACGATGCTCTGGAATATTCTCGGCATCGGTAAAACCAGACCGGACTATGTCTTTGCGTATGTCGGCAAAAACCCGCTCACCGAGGAACAGGCGAGTGCGTTTGAAGAAGCTGCTGCCGCCGTCGGCATCGATGTCAACGGCGACGGACGGGTCAAAGTGACACTCAATCAGTACGGAACGGGGCGCACCGGCGACGCGGAAACCGCACTTCTCTACAATCAGGCGGCGGACGCCAAACTTCTTGCAGATATCACAATGGGCGACAGCTACTTCTTCCTGACCGACGATCCCTATCATTTACAGCGCTCGTACGGGATTCTGGCGAACGCGGACGGTTCCGAGCCGGACGAGTACGACTTCGAGACCGACGACAAAACCGTTAAACTCTCCGATATCTCCGTGTTTTCCGGGCTGGATCCGTTGTTTTCGGATCTGTATCTCGGCAGACGCTGGTATGTGGAAAAAGAGGCGGACGGACATGAAAGCGACGCCGCGCTGTGGGAGCTTTTGACGAAAGGAGCAAATCCGTGAAAAAACGATTGATGATCCTTCTGTTTGTACTTGTTCTGTTGATCGGCTGCACAAAGGAAGCGCCTGTTGACGAGCATCCGGAATGGAATGCGTATCCGGTGCGCTTCGGAAACGTGCTTGCTGCGGAGACGATCGACGGCTTTACCCTGAACGAAACCAACGACGTCATGTCGATCGCCGGTCTCTGGTATGCAACGTGGACGGCGGGAGAGGGGACGGTGATCAGGAACGCGCAGGGCAAGGACGCCACAGTCTATGATGCGCAGATTTATCTTCTCCTGAAGGAAGGGCAAACGGAAAAGGGCACGGAAGCCGACGTCAACGACTGGATCAAGCGGGAAACGGATGCGTATGAAACATCGGAAACGACCGTAACCGTGAACGGGCGGGAATACCGCGTCCTGCATCTTTTGAACAGCGGTGCGGAGAATCCGTACCACCGCGGAGAAGCGGCATTTCTGCAGTTCGGCGCGAACGCCGTCACGGTCGAAGTGCTTGCCAAAGAGGATTTTTCGGGCAATACGGAAGATGTTCTGATGCGGTTTCTGAGCAAGCTGCATTACTGACAGACAGGAGGAAACCATGGGGCTGTTTTTTCGGGAGGATGACCACAAAATCGAAGGAGTGCGATCGGTAGGCTTCGCCCGCTACCGCGAGGTTCTGGAGGGCAGCTGGAAAGCGCTCTATCTCGTCGGGTTCATTTCGCTGATCCTGTTCATTCCGTTTGCAGGCGGCATGGTCTACGCGATCCTCAGCAAAAGTACGCTTGCCGCGATCGCGGCAGGCGTTGTGGGCGGTGCATTTGCCGGGCCGGGTCTCGGCTGTCTGTACGATCTGATCCTTCGGCGGCTTCGCAATGACAAGAGCGAATGGTGGGTCTGCTGGAAACGCGCATTCAAACAGAACCTGCTGATCTCGATTCTCACCGGCATCGTTCAATGCGTATTTATCGGGCTGGCGGTATTTTCCGGCGCACTGATGCTGTGGGGAGCGACAAAGCCGTCGCTCGGTACAATTGCGATCATTCTGGTCGGTTCGGTCATTCTTGCGGCGGTTCTGACCGTCTGGTGGCCGCAGGCGGTCCTGTTCTCGCAGAAAGTCGGGATCCGCCTGAAAAACACGCTGTTTTTTATCCTGTTCCATCCGGGCAGGGTATTCGGCGCGGCTGCGCTTCAAGTTGTTTACTGGCTGATTCTGTTCTTCCTTCTGCCGTGGTCTGCGTTCGTCGTACCGATCCTCGGCGACTGGTATGTCCTGTTCCTTTCGGTTTTCTTCATCTACCGTCCGTTGAATAAGGACTTTAAAGTCGAAGATCAGATCCGCGAAGCTTTTCCGGACAATTTGCCTGAGGAGGAATACATCCCGTGACGGAATCGGTTGCGATCAATCGCTATACGCTCACAAAAGAGCTTTTCTATGAGGGAAACAAACGGACGAGCAGGGAAACGTATTCCAGTTTTGCGCTTCGCATGGTGCTGATCATGGTCGCCGCGTGGGTCATTATCGCGGTTATCACGCTTCTGACAAAGCCGAGCGTCGTATTTCTTGCGGTCGAGGCGCTTGTTCTGATTCTCGCGTCTCTGTGGGTAGCGATGTATACGCCGTGGAACAAACGCAGAAAAGCGTATCGCGCGTTTTTGGAATTGTACGGAGAGGATGCGGAACGTACGACGGTGTTCTATGCGGACCGGCTGATCGTCAACCCGGAAGGCCGGGAGATCACGGTGATGTATTCCGATATCGCAAAGACGCTGACAAGCGATCATCTTCTTATTTTCATCACTGCGGCAAACAAAGGAATCCTTGTGAAACGGGACGGGTTCCTGAAAGGATCGGAAAGCGACATTCTGAAACTGCTTGATAAATAACGTTTCACGATTAAACCAGATTAAGTATCGAATCAAAACATCCGGCGCAGTGGCAGGATGTTTTTTTATAAAAAAATATTGTATTTTAAGTGAATAAACAATTGACACGCGTATTTTCATCTGCTATACTGAAAATGTGATAACGTGAAACGTTACACGATATTAGACCAATCTAAAACCACCTGTCGTCCGCATGCTCACCAAAAATGCGGAAAAAAACACTATCCGATTTTCTTAGAGAGGGAGTATTTATGAAATCAAATTTGCACCGTATGTTTGCTGTGCTGATTGTTGTCCTTATGGTTTTCAGCGTGGTTGCGTGCTCCGGTAATGCCGGCGGCAGCGATAAGCCGGAAGCTGTTGTTGCGGACGACATTGTAAACGGCGATTTTGAAGACGTGTCCTCCGGCGCCTGGGTCGGCTGGACGCGCAAAGACGCTGCATTCAATTTCCGCGGCGTTACCGATGTGGAGAAGGTGAACGGAGCGCCGATCGAAAAGAATGGCACGTACTTCTTTGCGGGCACGGTCGGCGGCAACCCGGCAATGCGCGGCACGCTGACTTCCGATCCGTTCAAACTCGGCGGAAACGGCTTCATCACATTCAAGATGGGCGGCGGCAAGAACACCGAAAAGTGCTATGTCGAGTTCTTTGAGCAAGGCAGCGACAAGGCGATCGCAAAAGTCGTGAACGACGAATGCCCGCATGAAGAGAGGCCGCCGCGCCGTAGCGATGAGCGCATCCTCCAGCTCGCCTTTATCGGAATAGGCCTTCGATAGATCCCTGGCCACCGGCTCCGTTAAGAAAACCGTGCGGTATACCTG
>JAEEGF011982138.1_pt1 | contig 12426 bp, 8 predicted proteins | sample 9134171 | NCBI WGS metagenome assembly JAEEGF01 (sample SAMN16246542, study PRJNA631951) | gut metagenome | biome: gut microbiome; feature: rumen; material: AP-attached | host: Bos | place: Iran: Karaj | collected 2018-10 | reverse complement strand
ATACTACTCCCCTCTTCAATCGGAGAGGGGCTGAGGGTGAGGCTGTGTCCGTCATTCTCCTTGCGGGCATCTTTCTCCGGCTGTTTTTTCTGGCGAGAAGTTACGGAAAGCTGAACAGATTGATTCGTAGCGGTGAAAGGCACACGTTGCCATCGGGTATACAGCTAAGCGTGGTCGATGCGCCAGTCGCTCCTTTCTCATGGATGCAGACCATCGTGCTGTCGCGTGCCGACTGGCTGTCGCAATCAGAATCTATCCTTGCTCACGAAGAGGCGCATGTGCGCCATCGTCATAGCTACGACGTTGTGGTCGTAGAAGTGCTCACGGCTCTGCAATGGTTCAATCCCGTGGTGTGGTTCCTGCGTCAGGAACTGCGCATCCTGCACGAGTATCAGGCCGACGCATCCGTTCTCTCACGCGGCTTCGATGAAAGCCAGTACATTCATTTGCTGATGCAGAAAGCGACGGGCATTCAGGCCTGTGCCCTCGCCAACGGCATCCACACACCCCAAACTAAAAAACGAATCCTTATGATGCTAAAAACTAAATCTAAATGGAGCGCACAGTTCAAGGCACTCTATATCGTACCCATCGTGCTGGCCTCACTGGTCCTGTCAGCAGAGACGGTCATAGACTATGAGACCGTTACGAGGGACGACACTCCGGCAGTGCGCCTGTTCAACGAAAAAAACAACGGGCGGGGCGAGAGCTACCAGATTCGCCGTCAGCCTGGCGTCAAGTTCTTCCGTAATGGCAAGGAAGAGCAGATACCCGAAGGCCGTAGCATTGCCCTTGAAGTGAAGAAAACCACGATGCAGGTCAACGGCAAGCCCATCGACCAGCTCACCCTGCTCGACATGCCTGCGGGTGAACTCAAGGAGGTCCACCTCAACGAGACTGCCTCCGACCGCTATGTTTGTAATCTTTTGACGGAAGTGCCAAGCAAGAAGACTGCCTATATCGTGAATGGTAAGCAGGTATCGGAAGAAGCGGTAGGGAAAATTCCTCAGGAGGATGTGGTCAGCGTGACGACAATAGGCAGTCGCAAGACCGTGAAAAATGCGCTTCACGTAGAGGCCGATGATGCGGTCGTCGTTGAGACCGAACCAGTCTTCGAAATCTGCGAGCAGCTGCCTCAGTTCCCCGGTGGCGAAGTGGGGCTGATGAAGTGGCTTGCCCAGAACATCAAGTATCCGAAACAAGCTATAGAATACGGCGTGCAGGGACGTGTGTTTGTGCAGTTCATCGTTGAGAAGGATGGCAGTCTGAGCAACTTCACGATTGTGGATAGTCCCAAATCGTCGGGGGCCAACATGGTGGTGGTCAATGCCCAAATGACCGACAAGCAGCGTAAGGATGCTGAAACGCATAATGCTGGAGTGAGACTGTTGCGTGAGGAGGCTATCCGAGTGGTCAAGGCCATGCCAAAATGGACTCCCGGCAAGCAGAAGGGGAAGGTGGTTCGCTGCAAGTTCCTCATTCCCGTGACTTACCGTTTGAACTGATACCTAAAGTTAGTAAATAGAAAAAGTTCCTATAGGACCATTCTGGAGGCTGCAGTGATGCACCCTCCAGAATGATTGCATAAATAGTTAATTATTGGAAAAACGGACAAAATTAGGCAGAAATGTGTTGGAAAAACGGACAAAATAGCCTAATTTTGCATTGGAAAAACGGACAAGCGTATGTTGAAACGTAAGATTGACAGCTACTTAGAGCAATTTTCCTTGCGTCGCCACAGGAAAGGAGAAACAGGCATACAGTGAGTAGCAAAAGAAAATTCTTCATCTTTTTCTTTTTCGTGCAAAGGTATCATTTTTTCTGCACAAAAAAGGATTCATTCCGCTTTGCATTTTATTTGCATTACTTCTTCTTGATGATTCCTGCTCTTCGGTTTTGCACTTTTTCAGTAAAAGAGAAATGAATTTCGGAAATTCTTTCTATCTTTGCCGATGGATTATAAAACGAAACGATTATGGCAAACGTAGCAACAGTCCCGACACAGGGACAGATACTGGTCAACATAGAGGATATGTCAATGCTGAAGGACATCAAACGCGCCATTGGTCTGATACGTGGCGTGGGTAAGATTACTGTTCCTCGCCGCAAAAGGATGTCTTCATACGAGCGTTCACTGCGCGACCTCGACGAAGGACGAGTGTACGAATACGACAGTCTGGATGACCTTATCAAGGAGATAGAAGGGTGAGCACGAAGTATAAACTGATCATCACGGGCGAGTGCAAGCAGAACATGAAGCTCTGCAAGCGTCGTGGCCTGCCGATGGAAGAGTTGTGGACGGTTGTGGGGAAACTGCTCAACGGTGAGCAACTTGAAAAAAAGTATCACGCCCATATTCTGACGGGCGACCGCAAGGGGCAGTGGGAGTGTCACATCCAGCCTGACTGGCTATTGGTCTGGGAAATACGCGACCAAGAACTTGTCCTCGTCTTGTTGAATACTGGTACCCACTCCGACCTTTTTAGCAAGAAATACAAGAAATGAAGAAAAACAAAAAGCGGGAACACGAGGCCGAAGATGTCGGTGCGTATTCCCGCTCTTTTTTATCAATGTGAATCAATGGCCTGTATCCGTGATTCACCACAATTTATTTGCATTACTTCTTTTTGATGATTCCCACGATGATGAGCAGATAGCCGGCAAGGCAGAGCAAGGGAGCGATGATAATCCGTCGGGTGGAGAATATGTCGGGATTGAACTGCTGTTCGGTGCTGCTTGAACCTGCCATCAGCAGGTAGCCAGTGGCGATGAGGATGATGGCAGCACTAAGGATTTTGGTACTGGTTGAGATATTGTTCATATTGCTGACTGTATTGGTGATATAATTCTTTCCTTTCGTATGTCGCAGTGACGTCAAGTGCATAGTGCATGGTCTTCAACCATGTGTATTGAGAGTAGAGGGAGCCTGAGCGACGCTTGGGATGGAGGGTTCCAATCCACGTGAGCCACTCGTCGGCACGATGCAGGAGACTCCTCACGATGGCATCACCCTGTTCCTGCTGTTCAGTCATGTAGAAACAGCGGGCCATAGCGAGGGCTGCTTCCGTATAAGGCACGTTGCCCTCGGGCATCTCCTGCTGCCATTTCTGGCAAACGTTCAGAGCACGGTGAGTGTCGCCTTGTCGGAGCAGCGAATCGATGAGAATGCCCATTACAAGCTGATGGGTATTTGCCAGGTGCTTCACGTCTTCATCAACATAGATGCCCTCGGTGCTGAGACCACCGAACCTGAAACGGTGCATCACGTTGTGGTAGAGCCGCTCCACGTCAACCTCCTGACCGTTAGCCGTTGGCGAGACACGATAGGCCAGTCCTTCCAGCACCAGATGATTGCTGAGGAAGGATAGCAAGTCGGAGCCCAAGCTGATGGAGAGATATACAGGACGACTCCAGTCGGCTTTCGATAGTATTTCCAGTACCATGAGCTCATTCTTGTATAAGGCTTGCTTGCCTTTTAGTGATATCACCATCGTTTGGTTCTCGGTTCCGTTTGATGCCGGGGTGGTGATGGTAATGCTGTCTGTTGGCACGCACTGCATCTCTTCCCTTTCGCTGAGCACCCATTTACGGATGATGTTCTTTAGTTCGAAGGGTGCTTCTTCAAATAACTCCTTGGCCTGTGCAGGATGCTGCTCAGCAAAGTTCTCTACCTCGGGTTTCAGTTCTGGGCGAATGGGCACGTACTCCCGTTGTCCCTCCTGATACTGCGCGTGTTGCCAACCGATGGGGAGGGCGGGGGAGTCGTAGGCTGGGCGTTTCATCTGGTCAATGTACCAGTCGGTATTCAGATACTCCAGATTGCACACTCTGGTGTCAGTGCGCATTCCCTCTACTTCGTGGTTATACCATAGTGGGAAGGTGTCGTTGTCGCCATTGCTGAAGATGATGGGATGCCCCTCATCCGAAGTACTGTTCAGGTAGTTTGCTCCGAAGTCGCGACAGGTGTATCGCTCCGAGCGGTCGTGGTCGTCCCAGGTCTGCGAAACCATTTGGAGAGGAATGATCAGGCAGAGAAGGGACACCAGCCCCTTTCTATGAGGAAGGAGAGTAGAGATACTCGCTACTCCAAGCCCAATCCAGATGGCGAAAGCATAGAACGAGCCGGCGTAGGCATAGTCGCGCTCACGTGGTTGCAGGGGCGTTTGGTTTAAGTAGATAACGATGGCCAGGCCTGTCATGACGAACAGCAATGTGACAACAAGTAGTTGCTGTCGCCCTTCGCGGCCCTTGCGCCACTGATATAGGATGCCTAAGAGTCCCAAAAGCAGCGGCAGACCATAGAAGACGTTTCGTCCCTTGTTCTGTTTGAGGTCTGAAGGCAGTTGTGAAGTGTCACAGCCCAACAACCAGTCGTCTATCCAACGGAAGCCCGTAATCCAGTTGCCGTGTTCTGACTCTCCATGTCCCTGAATGTTGTTCTGGCGGCCTACGAAGTTCCATAGGAAGTAGCGCCAGTACATGAAGTTCACCTGATAGGTGAGGAAGAAGCGTAGGTTCTCAGCTGCTGTAGGCAAATTCCCTTCTTTCTTCACACCGCCCATCCAGTCCTCGTAGGCTTGGGTGTGTCGTGCTGAGTGCATACGGGGAAAGAACATATTTTCCTTATATACATATTTTATGTCGTGGCGAATCACTTCATACTCCTGTTTCGCACTGTCAGCCGACGGTCTGTAGATGGCACGTCCTTCTTGCTGTTTGGGTATCAGGTAGTCGCCCCTTGCCTCGCGTTCCACTTCACTACAGTAGGCTGGGCCATAGAGAAGAGGTGTGTCGCCATACTGCTCACGGTTCAGATAGCTGCCCAATGCAAAGATGTTGCTGGGATTGTTCTCGTTCATCGGTATCTGGGCATTGGCGCGGATGAAGATCACACCATAGCTGCTATAGCCTGTCAGTATCATCATCAGACAGACCAGCGATAGCCTGACGATGTGTCGGCGCACTTTGCAATAAGCTGTGATGAGACCTCCTGCCAGTAAAGCGATGTAGCAGATGAGTCCTGTGTTATAGTGACATCCCAAGACATTGGTGAACAGCAGTTCGAACCAGCCGCCCGTCTTCACCACGCCTGGAATGATGCCATACAGAATGACGGCTACCAACAGACCGCCTGCCGAAAGGGCTGTGAGCGCCCCCCACCATGTAGCGCGCTTGGCCTTATGGAAATAGACCACCAGCGACATAGCAGGCAGACAAAGGAGGCAGAGCAGGTGTACGCCGATGGACAGTCCTGTGATGTAGGCTATCAGAATGAGCCAACGATCACTGTTCCGGCTGTCGTCTTCCCATTTCAGGATGAGCCAGAACATCATGGCCGTCAGGAAACTGGAGAAGGCATAGACCTCGGCCTCGACGGCTGAGTACCAGAAGGTGTCGCTGAAAGTGTAGCAGAGCGCCCCCACCCAGCCGCACGTCTCAATGGCAACAGCCTGCGACAGTGTCAGTTCATTGCTGCCGTTGCCAGTTAGTCGAAGGGACAGATGAGTGATGGTAAGGAACAGGAAGAAGATGCAGCCGGCACTGAGCAGGGCCGACAGCAGGTTGACCATCATAGCCACTTGCGATGGTTCACTGGCCAGTTGGGAGAACAGATTAGCCAGTAGCATGAATACAGGTGCACCGGGTGGGTGACCAATCTCCAGCTTATAGCCGCAGGCTATGAATTCGGGGCAGTCCCAAAGGCTGGCAGTGGGCTCAATGGTTAGCACATAAACAGTGGCGGCAATGCCAAAAGCTACTGTCGCCATGATGAGGTCAAGTCGTTTAAAAGAAGTTCGTTGCATCATGCTTTGCTCGTTTTTTCGGGCAAAGGTAAACAATGGGATGCAACAGAGGACGAAAAAGAGTCTGACATTTGTCTGACATTTGCTGTCAGCACCAATGTCAGTTTTCTATCTCTTTGATTTTCAGTCGGTAGGCTTTGTTTCGGTCTGATTCAATTTCCAGTGTAGAGTGCTGCTCCACAATGGGTTTAAGCCTGCGAATCAGAGTGTAGAGTGTCTCACTGGCATCGGGTTTCTTCGGCCATAAGGCTGCACAGATTTCCGCTTTCGAGAGCGAGTGGGTAGGGGAGAGGAAGAACAGCTCCATGAGTTGCTGTTGCATGGGGGTGAATCTCACCTCTTCGTGTTGGCTGTTCAGGAATCGGCCATCTGTCAGAGTCAGTCCCCCGAAAGTGTTGCCTGTTGTCATGTTCTTGCGCCTGTGCAGTCCGCAACCTGCCACCCAGAGCAGGGCCATCCCAGCCAGTGTCATGGAAGGTCGCTGGTCGCTCATTTTCCAGATGGTGAGGGTGGGGCAGTCGGCTTGCAGTTGCAGCACTTCCTTTTGGGTGGAAAGGGAGAGTGTTGCTTTGCCACGCAGCTCTGGCAACTGTAGGTGACGATTGAACGTGCGGATGGTGTCAGCCGTAATTACATCGCCCTGATTCTCCTGTAGTGTCTGTGCCAAAGCCTGTTGCAGATCCTGTTCAATGCTCTGTTCCGTCTGTTTATAGTCGTGAATGCCCACCACTATCGATGGGACGATGAGCAGCAGAAAAACGATGAGGGTATGATAATGCTTCATAATACAACTCTTTTTGTGGTGGGCATGCTTTGTTAACGAGAGGTCATGAGATCTTCATGAACTCCTTCATGAACTCATTCAGGCGCAAGAGACCGTAGCCACCGTTGACACAGGATAGTTCGTCGTAGTGCTGAACACTGTCGGGCTCAATACCTTTATAATATATAAGGAAAGGCACGGGCTCGTTCACATGGATGCGCAGTTCAACGGGAGTGGGGTGGTCGGGAAGCACGGCTATGCAGACGGGCTCGCTCATCTGCTCAGTGGCTTCGACGATGGGGCGGATGAGTCGCTGGTCCAGATAGTTGATGGCGCGTAGCTTCAGATCTAAGTCACCATCATGGCCTGCCTCGTCGGTGGCCTCTACATGCACAAATACGAAGTCGTCCTTCTTCAGGGCCTCGATGGCTGCCTGAGCCTTGCCCTCGTAGTTGGTGTCGGCAAGCCCGGTGGCTCCAGGCACCTTGATGATGCGCAGTCCGGCATAGCGGCCTATGCCCTGAATGAGGTCAACGGCAGAGATGACGGCACCCGTCTTGATTTGGGGATATTGCTGCATGAGCGTCTGCATGGACGGGCGATAGCCACCGCTCCACGGCCAGATGCTGTTGGCCTGTCGCTCGCCACGGGCGGCCTTTGCCTGATTGTATGGGTGCAGGGGTAGCAGCTCCTGTGACTTCAGTATCAGGTCATTCATAAGCTGTACCGTTTCCTCAGCCTCTTCTTCATATCCCTCCTCGGCCTTGACCAATAGCGGACGCCAAGGCTCATTGGGGTGATCGTGTGGCGGATTGCAAACGATGTGCTTGTTGCCGCCTTTGATGACAAGGAGATGTCGGTACTGGATGCCGCAGATGAACTGCACACGGTCTGAGCCTAAGTGCTCGTTCAGGTAGTCGATGAGCACACGGGCATCCTCTGTCTGCAGGTTGCCTCCGTTATGTGTGATGATTTTGCCGTCCTCTAAGGTGATGAGATTGCAGCGGATGGCGAAATCGTCGGGCTGCATATCGTAGCCTATCGAGGCGGCTTCGAGCGGTCCGCGTCCTTCATACACTTTGTTCAGGTCGTAGCCCAGGATGGCGGTGTTGGCCACCTCGCTGCCTGGGGGAAAGCCTTCGGGTACGGTGATGAGACGGCCTGTGCGACCGTTCTTTGCCAGCAGGTCCATCATGGGCTTGTCGGCATATTGCAGCAGCGTTTTTCCTCCGAGGCGCTCAACGGCATGATCGGCCATACCGTCGCCGAGAATGATGATGTGCTTCATGGGTTATTTTTAAATATTAGCGATTGACATGATGTTGGCAAACACGCCAGCAGCGGTGACGCTGGCTCCGGCTCCGTAGCCCTGGATGAGCATGGGGTACTCCTTGTAGCGCTCGGTGGTGAGCAGCACGATGTTGTTGGAACCCTCCAGACCGTAGAACGGATGGTGCTGATCGACGGTCTCAAGCGATACGGTGGTCTTGAAGCCCATATCGTCGTCCTGCTTCTCCATCTTGGCCACGAAGCGCCAGCGCTTGTGTTCGCTCTCGAGCACCTTGCGACGGGCTTCGAAGTCGGCATCGAGCTGTGGCAGGTTCTTCCAGAAGTCGTCGAGCGAGCCCTCGAAGAAGCTGTCGGGCATGAACAGATGTTTCTCCACATCGTCCTGCTCCACCTTGTAGCCTGCCTCACGGGTCAGGATGACCAACTTGCGAATCACGTCCTTGCCACAGAGGTCGATGCGTGGGTCGGGCTCGGCATAGCCTTTCTCCTTGGCCAGTCTGACCGTTTCTGAGAAGGGTACCTCGGCAGAGATGGTGTTGAAAATGAAGTTGAGCGTGCCGGAGAGTACGGCCTCGATGCGCAGAATCTTGTCGCCCGAGTTCAGCAGGTCGTTGATGGTGCCGATGATGGGCAGTCCAGCCCCCACGTTGGTCTCGAAGAGGAACTTGATGCCGCGTTGCAGAGCCGTCTTCTTCAGTTTGTGATAAGCATCGTAGGGACCGCTGGCAGCAATCTTGTTGGCTGTGACCACTGAGATGTTATGGTCGAGGAAGTCCTGATAGATGGCTGCTACGTCAGCCGAAGCCGTGCAATCGACGAACACCGAGTTGAAGATGTTCATGCTGATGATTTCTTCCTTCAGTCGCTGAACATTGCTGGGCTCAGCGTTGGCCATCAGCTCCTTATAAGTGCGCAGGTCTATGCCGTCACGATTGAAGATGGCTTTCTTCGACGAAGCAATGCCCACCACCTTCAGCTTCAGCTGTCGGGTCTCTTTCAGTTGCTTGTATTGTGAGTTAATCTGCTCAATGAGGTTGCCGCCCACAGTGCCTATGCCGCAAATGAAGAGGTTGAGCACCTTGTATTCTGACAGGAAGAACGAGTCGTGGAGCACGTTGAGCGACTTGCGCAGCAGTCGGGCATCCACAACGAAAGAGATGTTGGTCTCCGAGGCTCCCTGTGCACAGGCAATCACGCTGATACCGCTACGTCCCAGTGTGCCGAACAGTTTACCGGCAATACCTGGTGTGTGCTTCATGTTCTCGCCCACGATAGCGATGGTAGCCAGTCCGCTTTCGGCATGCATGGGGAACATAGCCCCTGTGACAATCTCTTTCGAGAACTCCATGTTCAGCACCTCAACTGCACGATTGGCATCCTCGTCGCGCACACCGATAGACGTTGAGTTCTCCGATGATGCCTGCGACACCATGAACACCGATATGCCGTTTTCTGCCAGCGTGGAGAAGATGCGTCGGTTCACGCCAATCACACCCACCATCGACAGACCAGTCACCGTGATGAGGGTAGTGCCTTTGATTGACGAGATGCCCTTGATCATGCGGTGGTCGTTCTCTATCTTCTGCTTGATGAGCGTGCCGGGGTGCTGCGGATTGAACGTGTTCTTCACCTTGATGGGGATGTTCTTCACGCAGACGGGGTAGATGGTGGGAGGATAGACCACCTTGGCACCGAAGTTGCACAGCTCCATTGCCTCCACGTAGCTGAGCTCGTTGATGGTATAGGCCGTCTTGATGACGCGCGGGTCGGCAGTCATGAAGCCATCTACATCGGTCCATATCTCCAGCACGTCGGCATCGAGTGCAGCGGCAATGATGGCAGCGGTGTAGTCGCTGCCGCCACGTCCCAGGTTGGTTGTCTCGCCTGTGTCGCGGTCTTTTGATATGAAGCCCGGCACTACGGGAACCAGTCGAGAACTGCGAGTGGAGAGTGGAGAGTTTGCTGTCAAGAACGATTCCTTCACCAGCTGATTGGTCAGTTCGGCATCGAGCACGTGCTTGCCCTGCTTGGGCGTGGTCTTGATGAAGTTGCGGCTGTTGTAGCGCACGCCCCCGTTGATGAGCGTAGCCACGATGTGCGAGCTGAGCCGCTCTCCATAGCTTACGATGGTGGCTTGCGTCTTCTGACTCAGGTCGTGAATCAGAAAGACACCATAATATATAGATCGCAACTGCTCAAACAGATCGTCGAGCGTTGCGAGCAGTGTAGTTCGTTTCTGCTTGTCGGTGATGATGGCATCCACCATGTCGTGGTGTCGTTTCTGCATAGCATCGAACTCATCCTTCCATGCCTCGTCACCATTGAGGGCTAATTGGGAGGTGGCGATAAGTTTGTCGGTGATACCTCCCAGTGCGCTCACCACGACAATCACTTGTTCCTGTTCAGCCTCTACAATCTTCTTCAGGCTCAGGATGCTTTCTACGGAACCTACGGACGTTCCGCCAAATTTCATTACTTTCATTTTGTTACATTTTTAGCCCCTGAACGAACGGGGCAATAGCTTTACAAGCCGCAAAATTACGAAATAATGCTGAGATAGCGAAACGAATTAGAGATATTTTCACAGCCCATCACAACATTCACGATATGTCCGATGCATCGGACGGCTTGTTAAACGCATCTAACGGCTCGTTAAACGCATCGGACGGCTCGTTCGATGCATTTAAGTATTCAACGGAATAGAGTAGGGAAGTTATTTCAGCCAGAACACTAACTGCGACTTCAGGCTGATGTACTTCAGGTAGCCAGAGCAGAAGGCACGCCAGAACACGCCGGGCTTGTCCTTGAAGGGAATGAGATGGGCTGTGTAGAAAACGAGGGTGAGCGTGTAGCGTGCAAACTTGTGGATGATGGGAGAGCGATGATAGCGCAGCAGCTCGTCGATGACGGTGAGATAGCAGTCAACATTGTAGCGCGAGAAACGGGTGCCCATTGTCGATGTAGATCTGACGCGATGGGTGACGAAACATTTCTTCAGACAATAGACGCGGTTGCTCTGCAGAGTGAGCTTGGTGGTGAAAAGCTCGTCCTCATGGATGATGCCCTCATGGAAAAGCAGTTTGATGCGCTCCAGATAGCTACGACGGATGAACAGCAGCCACACCACGCAACTGTGCTTGCGCTCGTCTATCACACGACTCAGCAGTTCTTCGCCGCGATAGGGCTTGCGCTCTTCGAAAAGATGAGTGCGCTTATAGTTCCAGGGCAGTTCTTGTGCGCCTTCTTCGCGCTCTATGTCACCATCGAAGAAGATGAAGTCAGCCTTTGTAGTCTCGGCATATTCGTAGCACTGTCGTAGAGCATCGGTGTCGATGAGGTCGTCGGAGTCCATGAAGTAGATATACTCGCCAGTTGCGTGGCGCAGCGCCCTGTTGCGGGCAGCCGACTGTCCCTGATTGTCTTGATAGAAATACCTGATGCGCTCATCTTTCTGCTGCATGCGTCTGACGATGTCGGCACTATTGTCGGTCGAACCGTCGTCGGTCACCAGAATTTCAATATTGAAAAGTGTCTGTTTGCAGAGACATTGTAGGGTCTCTTCCAGATATTGCCCCGTGTTATAGACGGGTATGATGATGCTGACTTTGGGCATAGCTTGATGAAAAACTGCGCAAAGATAGTGTTTTTGTACGTTTTTTCCAAATAAAATTGTATTTTTGCAATCGATATATGCAAGAAGCTGACAAAATGGAAGCACGAAAGCACAAAATAGTCTATTGCACCCCCGCCCTCTATATGGCAGGCGGTGTTGAGCGCGTGCTCACGCTGAAGGCCAACTATTTTGCTGAACACTTCGGCTACGACATTACCATCATCCTGACCGATGGCAAGGGAAAGTCGTTCTTCTATCCATTGTCGGAGAAGGTCAAGGTCATCCATCTCGACATCAATTTCGAAGAACTGTGGACTTGCTCCTTCATCAAGAAAATCTTTGTCTATCTCAAGAAACAGCGACTGTTCCGCAAGCGACTGAAGGAGGAACTGATGCGCCTTCGCCCCGATATCACTGTGTCCCTGTTGCGGCGCGAGGTCAACTTTCTCAGCAGTATCAAGGATGGGAGCAAGAAGATGGGCGAACTGCACGTGAACCGCGCCAACTACCGCAACTTTGAAGCCAACGAGGCAAACTTCGTGAAGAACTTGTTTGCCAAGTTCTGGATGCGTAGTTTGGTGTCGAAGCTGAAGAGGCTGGACCAGTTTGTGGTGCTTACCGAGGAAGACCGCCAGGCGTGGCCAGAACTGAGCAATGTGTGTGTGATTCCCGATCCGCTGTCGTTCGAACCTACTCGTCAGAGTCCGCTGAACGAGCATCAGGTCATTGCCGTCGGGCGCTACGTCTATCAGAAGGGCTTCGACCTGCTGCTGCAGGCTTGGAGCAGGGTAGAGAAGGCTTGTCCTGAGTGGCAGCTCTCTATTTACGGAATGGGCGACCGCACTCCCTACGAGCAGCAGGCAGCAGCACTGGGTCTGGACATGAGCCGCTGCCACTTGGAAAGCACTACTCACGACATTCAGGCAGCCTATTGCCGTAGTTCGCTGTTCGTGTTC
>JAEEGF010747470.1_pt1 | contig 12426 bp, 13 predicted proteins | sample 9134171 | NCBI WGS metagenome assembly JAEEGF01 (sample SAMN16246542, study PRJNA631951) | gut metagenome | biome: gut microbiome; feature: rumen; material: AP-attached | host: Bos | place: Iran: Karaj | collected 2018-10 | reverse complement strand
CTTCTTAACCCAGAACTCCCTATTCGTCTTCGGAATCTTGCAGCAAGCAGAACTCTCAATGGTCAATGGTCCATGTTCAATGTTCAATGAGACTCCGTGAGCATGCCAAAAACAGCCGTTCACAAAGATGCAAGTACGGTATTTCCTCAGCACCAGGTCCGGATGCCCAGGCAATCGTTTATAGTTCAGACGGTATCGGAATCCTCTCTTCCACAACCCTTTGCGCACTATCATCTCTGGCTTCGTATCCTTGCTTCGGATAGCCGCCATGTTTTTGTGCCGTTGTTGTGGAGTTAGGTGGTCCATAATACATCTTACATCTTCCTATCCGAGACCTTCCGTTAGGAATCGCCTCAGGCTAAGGTGAGTAATGCCGTCAGAATTCTGCTTTCCAACCAATGGAGTCATAGAGATAACATATTTGGGATAGTTATCCTTGATGGAACGTAGATTACTAAATTCACGTTCCCTTGTTGCATCGTCAGCAATAATGTATGAAGCCTGCACATATACACGCTGACCTTCCGGTTTTTTGCAGACAAAGTCAATCTCGCCTGCCTGCAGCTGACCAACCGTCACTTCGTAGCCGAGTCGGACCAGATGGTTGTAGACAATGTTCTCTATTACCTTCTCTATGTCACCTTCACGGGAACCACCCGCCAGCGTGTTGCGTAGACCGTGATCTTCGAAGTAGAACTTGTCGTTGCTCTCAAACAGTTTCTTGCCATGGATATCATAACGGTTTACCTTATGAATAAGATAAGCATCACAAAGGAACTTCGTGTAATTGATGATAACAGTAGAAGTAACGCTGTCGCCTTGCGACTTCATGTATTTGGCGATGCTGTTGGCAGAAATAATCTTTCCTGCATTATCTGCCAAGAAACGAACAAGATTCTCCAGGAAGGGAACATTCCTGATTTTATTTCTCATGATTACATCCTTCAGCAGTACCGTGTTGTACACATCATGCTGGTACTCTCGTGCATCCTGTTCGTCGAGGCCCATCTTCAGCAAGCCAGGCAGCCCGCCGAATTGTATATACTTAGCCAGCGTCTCGTCCGTATCAGGCAGCTGATGGAACAGCATAAACTCCTCGTAGCTCAATGCATGGATGTAGATTTCCTTATACCTGCCACCTATGAGTGTACTCAGGTCGCTGCTTAGCATCTTAGAGTTAGAGCCAGTAATGACAATCTCAATGTCAGGCTCCTCGTAATAGCTGCGTACACTCTTCTCAAATTCCTCTATATCCTGAATTTCGTCCACAAGGATATAATTTGTCTTATCCTTGTCACGCCGTTCATCTATATAGGCATTCAGGTCCTTGTATGTCTTGATATCGTCAAACTCATGCTTCTCTTTGTCAACGAAAATGACATTAGCTGACGCATCCTCTTTTACTTTGTCCCTGAAGAGACGCAGGATATTACTTTTACCAATACGTCGCTGTCCGGTCAGGATAATAATGGTATCCTTACCAATGTAATGCTCAATCTTATTCAGATAAGATTGTCTTAGAATAGCACTCATAAGTCCCGATTTTTATCTTTTATAATAGATTTTCTGCGCAAAAATAACATTTTTATCTTTTATAATGGGTAAAAATGCAAGAAATATTTGATTTATCTTTTATAATTAACAGGAATCGTACATTTTCATGGCAAAGAAGAAAGAATTGACTATGAAGCCCAGGTAACCGCTAACCGTTAAGCTACTAAGCTACATCAAATCCCATCTTACATCTTCCCTCTTACATCTTCCCTCTTACATCTTTTCCGTTGTTGGGGAGTTAGATGGTCCATATTCACTTTTACCCTTCTCGATTCTTTAGTGCTTCGATAACCATCAAGTCAGCAGGCAACCACTTCACGCTGTCCAGTTCATCTTTCGTCAGCCAACGAGCCGCCTCATGCTCGTTTAGTTGAAGCTCCTCCGTCAGCAGGGAGCAGAGGTAACAATGCATCGTCAGGTGAAACTTAGGGTAGTCATACTCCACCGTACAAAGGAACTTGTCTATGCCAATGTCTGCTGACAGCTCCTCGCGAATCTCACGCCTCAGCGCCTGCTCAGGCGTTTCCCCCTCTTTCATCTTACCGCCAGGAAACTCCCACCAGTCCTTCCACTCACCATATCCACGCTGCGTAGCGAATATCTTATCCCCCTTGCGGATGATTGCAGCAACTACCTCTATTTGTTTCATGTTATTTGTTTAACAACCATTCCAATGCCGAGACGATATGTATAATTTTTCCATCAATCTCAACATCGCGCGTTTGCGAGAATGCTATAAGAGTTAGATTATCACATGAGAGAGCACCAGATGCCTTTACGAGCGATGAAGTTTCTCGATCGTAAGCGCGCTGGCTGTCAATCTCATAAGCCACCTGTATCAACTCTATAGCCTTATTCTTGTCGCATACCACAAAGTCAATTTCTTTAGCTCTGGGATTTGGCTTATAGTAGTATACATCATAAAAGTCATACGCACATCGTCTTAACAATTCTATATATACTACGTTCTCCAATCGCCATCCCAGATTTTCAGGAGCCAGCACATTATCTCTGTTTCCCTGCATTCCAGTATCTACGATATACACCTTCTGATTGCGTATTCTCTCCCTACTTTTGAAAGAGTGGCGTGCAAGAAGCTGCAACATATAAGCCTGCGCCAAGTAGTCGATGTATTTCTTAACTGTCTTATCGCTCATACCCAATTCTTTGGTCAACTCGTCATAATTCACCTCTTGGCATGCATTATTGATAAGATGATGAGCCAACTTGCGCAACGCATCTACGTCACGAATTCTGAAACGCTTCTTGATATCCTTCAACAGAATGGCTTCTATCAAGCTCTGAACGTAAGCACGTTTATTGCGAAGCCCCTGCATCTCAGGGAACCCACCATCGTGTATATAATCCATAAAAGCACGCTTACGGTCTGCCTCAGCCTTAGTGGTAATGCTTTGGATATCAACCTGATGGTAGTTACAATATTCCGAGAATGAGAATGGATAAAGATGAATTTCGTTGTAACGACCTGTAAGATGTGTAGCAAGTTCGCCACTAAGCAGTTTGGCATTGCTACCTGTTACAAAAATATGCAGATCAGTGCGTAACAGACGGTTTACAAACAAGTACCACCCGTCAACGTTCTGTATCTCGTCGAGTACAAGATAAGGTACATCGGTGCCATATAGCTGATATACACACGAAAGCACAGTGTTTAGGTCTTCGGTCTTCATGCCCGCCAGTCGGTCATCATCCAGGTTCACATAACCATAACGGATGCCGCGTTCCTGCAGTACCTTGTGGCAAATCGTTGATTTTCCACTTCTACGTACACCTATTACTACCTGAGCCATCTTGGTGTCGAACTCGAAGAGCGACTCCTCTTTGCGGCTCACCCACTTCTGTGGCTTGTAGCTCTTTATTTCCTCTTGTTGCTCAGCCAGCACCTGTAATATTATCTTCTCGTCAATCATAACTTTATGATTTTGTAATTTCCTCGCATTTTACGACTGCAAACATACGAATTATATTTATAAACTCCGCTAAAATGCAAGAAAAATGAGCCTAAACTCCGCTAAAATGCAGATTTTACACCTCTAAACTCCGCTAAAATGCAAAATATTCGACCCTAAACTCCGCTAAAATGATGTATCGGTTAGCGGTTAGCGAACATCATACATCAGACTTCATACATCAGACTTCAGCCATCAGACTTCAGCCCTCAGACATCTTACATCATGTGTCACGGACCTGCCCCTCACCTATTCGAATCTTTTCTGCTCGAGAATCTGCAGGATTCTGTTGACATCATTACACATTCTCCACACCTTGATGAAGAGGATGATACAACAAACAAAACAAACAAAAGCTATTACATAAAAAATGAAAGCAAATAAAACAACAAATTCAGTTGTTCCAGTTCCTAAAAATAAACAGTTCATATTATTATTGTTGTTAAGTTAATTAGTCAATTCCTAGAGGTTTCATCATGTCACCTTATATTATTGAACATTGTTCTTTGTTCACAACTCGATCTCTGAATAACTTCATGTTGGTGAAGTTACGTGAGATGTTCTGCACCAGTTCCAGATAATTGTCAGAGCCGTCATCCCACTTGTGATAGAAGGGCTTTATTGAAACGCAGTTCTCGTGTTCAAAGACCGTGTTGAGCAATGTTCTGTCAGAGTTGCCGCAGGAGTGCCCCATAATCAGCACTTGAAAAGGTGCAGACATTAGGAACTCCAACAAATCGTGGTAATGTCTTGTTTCCAAATACTTCACCGACTTGACGTTCTTCAATAATTCATTATCATTTCTGTCAAGAATATCCTGATAGTGTTTATCAAGTTCATCACCATATCCAAAGATTATATTCTCTGGATGCTCCAACTCACCATGGATATAGTTATAAACAATGTTAGAATAATCATACATTCTAGCGGTTGCTGTGTAATTGAAGCTTAACAGCATAATACGTTCAGGTGTCATTTTACATAGTTTCCTCCTATCTCTATGTATTTCATCTGGATCCATATCTTCAAGCCCCACATTTTCCAATGCCTTCTTTTTCCCTTCCGTTGAAAAATCTGGGAGATCGAAGGAGTCAACCATTGAAACAAACAACTCTCTATTTTTATATTGGGTCGTCTCAATGGTACGAAGGTATTCTATCAATTTTGCTTGAAGAAATGCTAACTGGTCATTCAATTCCTTAACCGAATAGCCACAGTCTGCATTCTCTGTACACTTCTTCAGGAGTTGATAATACTCGTTCTCAATATCAACCCACCCTTTTGTTTCAATACTTTTGAGTATATTTTCAAAGAACTTGACAGGCTTAAAACTAAATCTGTCTTTTTCTTTGATTATTGCATCAGTAATATTAATTGCTTTTAGTTTAAGTTCTTTGAATCTAAGATAATTATCAAGATATATATTACACCACAATTTACTATCTCCATTAATTATCTCAAACCTACATAATTCATCTTCACATATAGGATTGTATGTAATAGCCATCTCTCGCCATTTCTGTTCCCAATACCAATCAATAAAATCTGCATAGCTTGTTTTCAAGCCATGAGCCAAATCGAATCCGTTTCCTATGAGTACAAGCCTATTCATACTTCTTCTCAATCTTTTGCGTGATATTATATTCTTCTTTATCTGCAGCCCTTAGCAATTGCCGATTCCCCTCGACAGAATAGGATTTAGTCCTTAGATGGTCTTGCAAATAGATATGATTAAGAGTAAACGCAATAGACTCCAACGTCAATTCTCGCTTAGCAGCTTTCAGCTCGCATTCCCAAATGGTGATGCAATGCCAGCCCATGCTGGCCAGCTTGCGTTGCTCCTCACGGTCCCGTTCCATATTCCTGCGAATCTTCTTAACCCAGAACTCCCTATTCGTCTTCGGAATCTTACAACACTCCGAACTCTCAATTACATCTCCCATCTGACCTCTTCCATCAGACATCTGTGGCAAAGCCACATTGTGTCCATGCCAGAAGCAGCCGTTCACAAAGATGCAAGTACGGTATTTCCTCAGCACCAGGTCCGGATGCCCAGGCAATCGTTTATAGTTCAGACGGTATCGGAATCCTCTACTCCACAACCCCTTACGCACAATCATCTCCGGCTTCGTATCCTTGCTTCGGATAGCCGCCATATTCTTGCTGCGTTGTTGTGGAGTTAAGTGGTCCATTATTATTTCATGGCTTTAATCAGTTTTATAAGCCAACTATGTACTTTAATCTCTTAGCACCATATAAAGCCTTCGTTTCGGCATAGTATTCTAACACTTCAGGCAGTACATCGGGGACACTGCCAACTGTCCTTCTCTTTAATTCATAATTGTTAATTTTCCACCATTCATTAATAACGTATACATTATTAATTGGAGGCTTCTTGTTTGTCCTATTCTCCAGATTCTTTTCACCAACACATATTTTGTTGGCTAATAAGCTAGTCAAAAGGTTCTCACATATTCTAACATCGTTTTCTTTTGCTCTAACATTAGCTATTGTCCCTATCCATATTTGCAGTTTTGACCTCCCGTCTTCAAAATCATGAATATGATGATCATGATTTTTCAAACGTCGCCCTACAGATTGTTTATATGTCATTCCGCAATAGTATTTGCTTCTTCCACTTTTCATCTTTGCCTGAAAAGCATAAAGATTGAAACCATCTGGGTTCTCCTCCTCAAAACATTTCACTTTCTCTGCTGATTCAAATGGCCCATACCATTTAATCAAATACGCATCAGTTTTCTTCATATTTATCATTATTGTGTAGTAAATTTGCAATTGGGATAATTTGAGCATCCATAAAAGGAGCCGTATTTCCCTTTGCGCAGCATAAGCTGCCCACCGCATTTAGGGCACCTGCCAGCAGCTATTACATTATCCACCTTTCTTCTTGCAGCATACACGTTTTTGACGTGCTGGCTGTCCTTCACTTGCTCTCGGACATTACTCTGTTGCATAATGTTCACAACCTGCTGAACATCATTATCCGTAAGGAACGCAGAATTATAACTTTTTATTGCAGCCAGAAGCTGTTCTATATAAACAACACAATGGCTGCTATTAACGTTTTTGAGTGTTGCCGCTCCTGTAAACACCACAATAGGCACAACTTTTATTTGAGGAAATTCTGTTAATCGTTCCTGAATCCTTAAAGCATGCCCAACAGACTGCTTAACAGGATTGTAGAAATGATTCTTAGTCACATAAGTATAGGTCTTCCACCACTTCTTACTATACGTCACTTCAGTAACTATCAATTGTGTCCACTCTTGCCGATTGTCATCGCCATATATATCACCACGATAGTTCTTTGTTTCGATGGTGAAAACTCCATATTTCGAAACGATAATATGGTCAATCTGTGTAGTGCCGTTAGCAGTAGGTAATACCACATCATTCAGAGTGATATACTCCTCTGGCAATTGAGATAATACTTGAGCAACAAGTTTCTCCCCTCTCTTTCCCTTTTGCCTTGCAGAACCATACCATGCAAGGAAACAGAATAAGATGACAAATATTACAAATAAAAATAGAACATGCATATTTATCTATTACAAACAACAACTAGTTGAACTTATCCACAACCACCTCTCTTGCTTCGTATCCTTGCTGTGTATTGCCGCCATATTTGGTACCTTGTTGTGTTGTTAGGTGGTCTTTATTATACCCTTCGAAATGAATTGATAGAAAGCGTCCCCCAAGGCAGTTCGTTTATAAAACGACAGATTGCTAGGTCTTCTGATTCTTACATTACCAAATCTTGCGTAATATCTTTCTATTTCCTCCAGAGTACATTTTTCAATAAGCCGATATGAAGTAAGGTAGTCGAGCTGTATAATAATGTCGTTCTTACTCCATTCGCCTCCAAAGAGCGAAGTGAAATATTCAATTCTTTGGCCATTATAACGAGTCGTTAGTTCTTTCAGAATACGTATTCCATTAAATTCTATTCTTTCAACCAAATCAAGGAATATTCGTCTGTTTCCATTATCTGAGTTATCAGGATGACAGCAGGCGGTCAAATAGGAAGCATAAAGTTTTCTTTTCTCTTCAGCAGCCTCGTCTTTTGCTTTCTGAAGAGCAGCTTTTAGCTCTTCAAAATACCTTTCTTTGTTCACGAAAAACTCACCAACGACCATTTCTTTAAGCATTTCAAGCTGCATTTTATGTTTATGAAGAGTATCTTCAATGTTCTTTGTCTGTTCTTCATTCATCAAGCTGAGAACCATAGCACCTAAAGTAGTACCTGATGCTATTGCTTTGAGAATACTGCCAAAAGAAAAATTCCTGTCTGATGACGAGGGCAAATTGTCCATGATGATATTTCAAATTTTGTGAACTTAACCTAGCAGATAATGCTTAGGCATTCTCTCTTGTCGTTCCTTCACCATTCCTATGAAGGTTGACAAATCGTATATGCCGCTTCTGTATTTCTTTGGGAAACTTACTAAGTACCTATGAGGAACCACAAGATGCAGACGATAGTCTTGCATTTCTTTCAACTGGTTAGCCGATATTCCTTGCTGAAGAGTGAACAGATATTTGTCATCCACCCTATCTGCTTCATTTAATACCTGACGCCATCTATCTTTACAAGTAGTCTTGGCTCCAAGCATAGTCAACAAATCACCTGGAAAAGTTATATTGTGATAGCATTTGCCATTAGGGAATATGAAGTCAGGCTTCTTATTCTCTTCTGTGATCACCTGCTCTTCAAATATCAATTCGTTATGAGTGAAGATGTCAGCTAGATGGTGCTCCAAAGACTTTCCTGCCCTCGACTTCCTACGATTAAGAACTTCATTCGCCATTGCAACGAAAGAATCAATGTTGGGGAAAGGCTTTGTTGTTATATCAGAATATACTTTCTCCTCCATGTATTTGAAGAGGGTGTACTCTGTGTCCAACCACCCAAGAAGTACATCATCAGGAGCCGATACTATATTGCGTGTAACAATACCATTTGCTTCGTTAAAACAGGTTCTTGCACCATTCGCCATAATACGAGTATCAGGGAAGTCCACGTATTTGGCAATAAAATTGTTTATCAAGGTGAGCAGCCTTTGTTCTGGCTGTACCACCTGATTAACGTCTATTATCTGGTTAGTTTTGTCATATGAGAGATTGAAATATGAGAAGAAATCATCAATATCTTCATCTGATTGCAAAACAAATGCCTCATAATAGTCTTTATCATATCTGGCAATAACCAGCAAATCGCCCTCACATTCTTCTCTTAAAAAAGGGAAACCACGACCAAAACAAGTTATACGATATTCATTTCTTGTTTTCTCCCCATAATATTTGAAACGGCTATCTGTTTCAAAATCATTTTGCCAATGGATACGAATAGGAATATCAATATTTGCCCCTTTGGTTCCCTCTTTATCAAGAAACAATGACCACGCTTCTTTTGAAATGTGATAACCATATTGATGACCACCAGTAGAGCCTGTATCATTAGCAGTAATGAACTTGCATAATGCTGCTCTCGATTGTTGGACCCGTTGAATAACTGTCGTTAGAAGCTCGTTCATATTATTTACATTGCAAAGTTTTTACTATTTGCTCTGAAACCGCCGTAATCAATGGAACTATTACGGAGTTGCCACACTGTCTGTATGCTTGAACATCAGATACACAATCTATTCTGTATTGGTCAGGATAGCCCATCAGGCGTGCACATTCACGCGGAGAAAGTCGACGAGGATTCTTTCCTTTGCCTTGAGGTATCAATATTTCAGAGCCATCTTTATAATAACGGGCACTCAACGTTCTTGTGATACCGTTAAGGTCAACAAGGCCGTAGCCAAATCCGTTACCTTTAGCACGATGTTTCTCTGCATAGTTCTGCAAATATGCCCACAACCTGTCGGTCAATGTGTATTTCGGATCAATTTCGGGGTCAAGTATCTCCTTGATGCTGCGTGTTGATTGATGCTGTTCTGGGAATTCAAACTTTTCCTCGCCGGAATAAATATTCTTATCAAAACCAACAATCATAATTCGCTCACGATGTTGAGGTACATATGTTTGGCCATCCATAACCTGATAATGAAGAGAATAATTCAATTCCTCCAGTGTCTCACGGATAACACGGAATGTATTACCCTTATCGTGGGACGTTATATTCTTTACGTTTTCCAGATAGAATGCCTTAGGGCGATGTCGGCTGATAATGTCAGCTACATCAAAGAAGAGTGTACCTTGCGTTTTATCTTTGAAACCTGTTTCACGCCCTAAACTCTTTTTCTTGGAGACGCCAGCTATAGAGAATGGCTGGCAAGGGAATCCGGCACAAAGAATATCGAAATGTTCTGGTATGAAGCTTTTTGTAGCCTCTTTTGTGATGTCGCCAAAAGGCATGTCACCGAAGTTAGAAAAGTATGTTTTTTGTGAAAACGCATTCCATTCCGAAGAAAACACACACTTACCACCCTGAGCTTGCATAGCCAAGCGGAATCCGCCCATTCCCGCAAACAAATCAATGAAAGTAAACTTGGGGTTCTTGGGAGCAGGGAATGGTACATCATAGAAATCTGAAAATAAGTCTAATTGGAAAGGGTTATCAGCGACTTTCAGGATTTCTTCTTCTGAATAATTCTGATCAATTTTCTTATGTTCAAGAAAAGCATAAATGCTACTGACCAAATTGGCACGTAATTCATATTTCCCGCCAATTTCCGTCATACCTTCATTGTGCAGGTAATGACTAAGGAAGGCAATCTGGTTTTCATACGATGTTTCTCCGTATATTTTTATGCCATTTTTTTCATCTATTTCCTCTGGAAAATTGGAAAGTGATAATTTATCTATTTTTTTTGTCATCTTTATTATATCATCTCTTCCTTCAGCCTAAAGGCATCAGGATCTATTGTCATTTGGTAAATTTTAATCTCAGGATTGCAGCTACGTGCCACCTTGATGATTTTTGCCTTCTCTTCTTCGCCTATATTAACACCTAAATATATGGAACAAAAGCACTCACCACCAATCCTTGGATAGGCCCGGACTTCTTTCCAATCAATCATCTCGTTCTTATCCTTGGGCTTGTAGGGTAACAACATCGGTGCAAAACACGGATGATCTATAAGACCAGAGGGGGTTGGATTAATTAGCAGTAGCCTAACCTCTTGTTCATGTTCCCAAGCTTTTGCCTTCGTTGATAATTGGTAACGGAGAATGTCCACCTTATTATTGAAATAATCAGGTTTCTCAATGATGTCCTTATACTGCACTTCCATTTTCAATACGCCAATTAAAATGCTGCATATAATCTTTGAAAGATATTCTTGTGACTTTTCAATATCCAGACCGACACACACGCCATGGTGATTACCATAGTAGCTCCACATCAGCAAAGAATCATGAATTTTTGACAAGCTACATATCCAAGTGTCGTTTCTCCGGTTCTCCAAATCGTTTTCTCCTTTCTGCCTAAGGAAATCAGATGGAGGCCAATTATACTCATTCTTAGGAGCTTTTGAATAATCAAACAAAGAAGGATGGCAATCAAACGGGTCGTTCAAACGTGTAGCATTGGTGAACTGTAGATTGTGATTCTGTAGCATCGCCAATCCACCATTCACATCAAGGTACTTATACAAGATTCTTTCTCCCATCCTTATCTTTACGGGCATAAAAAAGCCCCTTTTCAGTTTACTTGAAAAAGGGCATGGATGAAGATTGATGAAGAAGCAAGGCCTACCACAGCCCACATCAGACAACAACCAGTCAGTCCACGCCCCGTTTGTGTAGAGCGTAAACATCCGTTGCCTTGCCTGACTGATGTGATTCTAGATGTGGTAGTTCTGCTTCCTCAGTCGAGTAAGGATGTTAAAGACTCATTATATTCTACTTTTACCCTACAAAAGTATAAAAAAGAGGTTTCCGTTCAAAATAAATTCAAATTTATTTTAGAAAAGGACATAAAAAGCAGTTCGTCGGAATTTCCGACCAACTGCATCATAATCTGACCCACCTTCATCTCTCACCCTTTCAGCATAATCAGACAATCTGACTTCAAGGTACCTTTTATTTTCGAGTCAAAGCCTCAAAGTTACAAAAACAAAAATCAGCACCTTTTTGGGAGGGTGCTGATTAGTTATTATTATAGGGTGGCGGGGATTACTTCAGTAGCTTACGGCTTTCATTATTCTCCAGAACTTGCATCTGATGAATAGCAATCTGATTCAGTTTGATAAGGCGCTCACCTTGGGGAACACCATCGTTAATAAGAACAGAGTTGAGATTCTCCATGTTAGCAGGGCAAATCAATTCGTTGATAGTGGCATAGTCGCGGATGTTGCCTTTAAGGTCAGGATTGGCCTCGCGCCATTGCTTGGCAGTCATGCCAAACATGGCTACATTAAGCACATCGGCTTCCTCGGCATAAATGACGCTAGCCTGTGTCTGTGTGACTTTCTCTGGTATAAGATTGTTCTTGATGGCATCTGTGTGAATGTGGTAGTTCAACTTTGAAAGTTCACGTTTGGCTGTCCAAGCTATCTGCTTCTGCTCTGCCCCCTTCATTCGTTGGTACTCCATCAGGAGGTAGAGTTCGAATTCTACAGACACCCAGTTTGCGAACTTAAAGGCAATGTCTGATATAGCATAAGTGCCACCATAGCGACCAGCTTGAGCTATCATTCCAATGGCATTAGTACTTTCAATCCATTGTGTTGGAGACAAGGTGAAAGCGTTCAGGCCTGCTTGTTTCCTAAACCCCTCGAATTCGAGGGGGTTAAAATTAGGATTATGAAGCGTCTCCCACAATCCTAAATACTCAATTGTATTGCGGTTACGTAACCAATTAGCTATAACGCCATTAGGATCTACACTATTTTTCTGCTTGGCTATGTCTGTCAAGCTAATGTAATCTACA
>JAEEGF011563539.1_pt1 | contig 12427 bp, 5 predicted proteins | sample 9134171 | NCBI WGS metagenome assembly JAEEGF01 (sample SAMN16246542, study PRJNA631951) | gut metagenome | biome: gut microbiome; feature: rumen; material: AP-attached | host: Bos | place: Iran: Karaj | collected 2018-10 | reverse complement strand
CTTTACCGTCACCATCAATCTGATAATAACGCTTCGATGACATACGACCATACAGTCCTATTCCAACCTCTGGATCTAATCTCTTACCTCTCACCTCTTGCCCCTTACCTCTAAATTCATGATTCCAGGTACCAAACCAACTGGCCTTATGATGGGCTGTTCCGTCGATGGTGACATCCACCAAGCGGTCGTGGGTGGTATCGTATTTCTTGGCATCGGTATCCAGATAGCTGTAACTGCCACCCAGCATCCAGTCGCGGTTCAGACGATAACGGATACTCACGTCAACACCTTTGGTCTTTGCCGACTCCAGGTTCTGATACTGACGAGTCTTCCTGGGATCGTAGGTCACGATATATTCTGCGGGGGCCTGATTGTTGGGAATGGTCACGAGGGTAATCATATTGTCCACATTGTTCAGATAGCCCGTCACCGTCACGTTCAGTCCCTGCCAGTTGTACTCTCCGCTCACGGCATAGTAATTGGAGGTCTGTGGCGTCAGGTCTTCATTGCCTATATATAAATAGGTGGCGTTCATGTATTTCACGTAGCGATAATGCTGCTCCTTGGGCGTTGGGGTCTTGAAGCCCTGACTCCATGTGGCGCGCAGACGGAAGTCGTTGCCGATAGAGAGCATGCCTGAGATCTTCGGCGTCAGATGGAAACCAAACTGCTCGTTATGGTTCAGTCGCAAGCCGGCGGTGATGTTGGCAGAGAGCGTGGGATTGAAAACGTAGCTGAACTCATCCTGCACGTATGCTGCCGCCGTGTTATCCTTCGCCTCACCGCCATCCACACGCATCGGCGCCTCCAGATAGTCGTAGCGCCACTCCAACCCGCCACTAAGACGGTTGTTGTAGGGCAACGAGAAGATACCCTTCAGATGAGCCATCGTACGCCGCTGGTCACTCTGCAGCACCTCGTCGTCGCGGAAATAGGGATAATAGGTCGTGAAGTTGCCCTTCTGGTCCAGTCCGTCTCCCATCGCCCATTCTGCGGTATAGTAATAATAGTACGCATGACGGTCCCAGTTCACGTCGAGCGTCAGCTGGTCTGTCTTGTTCCATTTCCAGATACCGCCTGCTGCCAGACTCTGATTCCGATACTCCAAATCATAGAATTTCATGTCAGACGGATATTTACCACTGGGACGGTAGATGCGCTTCCAATAGGTGCTGCCCTCGGCATAGAACTCCAAACCTTTCAAGGGCTCGTAGGTCAGACGCTCGGACACCTGCCAGTTCGTATGGCGGTTCACGGTCATATTGCGTGAGTCTTCTATCAGGAACTCCGTCTGGCTGGGATCCTCCGTTGCCGTGTTCTGCCAGCCGTCGGAGTGTTGGAGCTGGAAGTTCGTATAACTCTTCACCTTGCCAACGGCCAGCCCTAGGCCATTATGCTGGCGCAGGTCACCATAACTGCCGCCTCGGGTGCTGTTCTCGATCAAAAAGCCTTCGTTGTGCTTCTTTGTGATGATGTTGATGACGCCGGCGATGGCATCAGAGCCATAGAGCGCACTCGACGCTCCCTTCACGATCTCAATCTTCTCGATGTTCTGGGGGTCGATGAGCGACAGGTCGTTCTGTCCTCCTACGTCGCCATGAATACGCTTGCCGTCGACCAGCACGAGGATATAGTCGTTGCCAAGACCGTTCAGCTGCATCTGCGAACCCATGTCGTCCTCGCTGAAGGCGAACGAAGCCGTCAGTCCGGAAAGGATGTCCTCGATGCTGCGACCGTTATAGTTTTTCAGCATTTTGCTCGTGATGACCTCCGTCTGAACGGGCGCATCTTTCAGCAGGTGCTGGGTTCCAGTACCTGTCACCACCACCTCCTGCAAGCTGTCCGTACGCCAGATATCCGTCTGGGCATAGGTGCTGACAGCCAACAACATCAGGCCAATAGCCAATGTCTGTCTACACATCATAAACCTTCTTTTTCCGCGCCGCATATCCCTGTACGGCCGTACTTTTGTTATTTATGGCAGGTCTTCTGACTTTCCCCAGTCTGCTTTACCTTCCCGACTTCGTGTCAGTGGCGTCATACAAGCAGACCTCTCTAAGGGGGATTACAGCTGCAGGTACAGTTCCGGACTCTCACCGGATTCCCTTACATCAGGCGGCATCAGCCACCAGATTGCCATTATCTGCGTGCAAAGATACAACTTTTTTGGATAGATGATGCATAATTAGCGGATTTTTTTTAATTTTGCAGCAGAAATTGTGATGATGACAGCAAAAAGGGCATTCCTCATAGCGGCTCCGACAAGCGGCTCTGGCAAGACGACCGTTGCCAGAGGACTGATGGCGTTGTTCACCAAGAAGGGCTATAAGGTGCAACCCTTCAAGTGCGGTCCTGACTATATCGATACGAAGTTCCACGAGGCTGTCTGCGGACGCCCCAGCATCAACCTCGATACGTTTATGGCTACGCCAGAGCATGTCCGCGAGCTCTTCTGGCATTATGCTTCTGAGGCCGATGTCAGTATCGTGGAAGGGATGATGGGTCTCTTCGACGGCAATGACCGCGAAAAGGGTTCTTCCTATGAGATAGCCCGAGTGCTGGATATTCCCGTCGTGCTGGTGGTCGATGCGAAGTCAGCAGCTTATTCGATGGCAGCATTGCTCTTTGGCTTCATTCATTTCAAGCCTCCCACCCCTCAGCCTGCGGCAGCCCCCCTCGGGCAGGGGGGCAATATCCGCTTCGCAGGCGTTATATATAATAAGGTGGGATCGGAGAGGCATTTCCAGATGCTGCGTCAGGTGTGCGACGATCTGGATATCGCCTGCTTGGGCTATCTGCCAAAGGATGCTTCGTTGGAACAAGGCTCACGTTATCTGGGCCTCGATTATTCGGAAATGCCAGAAACAAGTGAGCTGACAAGTCTTTTGGAGGCACATGTCGACTGGGAAGGACTGTTTAACAAGGTATCTGTTTCTCCCCCTGAGTCAGGGGGAGCCAGAGGGGGTCTGAACAAGCGCAGACATGAGGCTGTTCAGACCACCCCGCCTAAAGGCACCCCTCCTAACTTAGGAGGGGAAAAGGTTACACTCGTGGCGCGGAATGCCGAAAGTTTCTCGTTCCTCTATCAGGAGACCCTGAACCGTTGGGCCGTAAAAAGATTCTTCGACCCAGAAAGAGATGTGCCTGATTTCAGCGACGTCAGTCTGCTCTACCTGCCTGGGGGCTATCCTGAGAAGCATTTGGAGGCGTTGGTGCAGAATGAAGCCTGCCGCAAAGTCATCAAGGACTATGCGGAACAGGGAGGCAAGATCATTGCCGAATGTGGAGGCATGATGTATCTCTGCGAGCGTATCATTACAGATGATGGCGATTATCCCATGTGTGGCGTGCTGCCCCACTCTATCACTGCCCGCAAGGCAGACCGTAAACTCTCATTAGGCTATCGTCGTTTTGAACTCGACGGCAAGGAGTATCGTGGGCACGAGTTCCATTATACGCAGTTCTTAAGCAAGCCACAGTCTGTCACTCAGGTCTATAACGCCAAGGGCGAACCTGTCAGCACACCCGTCTTCAGATATAAGAACATCTTGGCATCCTATACCCACTTAGCGCCCACCATAATACCCACCCCCAACCCCTCCCCAAGGGAGGGGAGTTTGGATACTCCTGCCACAGATACTGCACTTGAAGGTAATCAAGCCCCCTTCCCTTGGGGAGGGGTTGGGGGTGGGTTACATCCCATTATGTTCGCAGGAACGGGCAGCGACGTTGGCAAAAGCATCGTGGCTGCGGCCTTCTGTCGCATCTTCAAGCAAGACGGCTACCATCCTGCCCCCTTTAAGGCCCAAAACATGGCCCTCAACTCCTACGCCACACCTGACGGCTTGGAGATAGGTCGTGCCCAGGCTGTTCAGGCCGAAGCCGCTGGCGTCCCCTGTCATACGGACATGAACCCCCTGCTGTTGAAGCCCCAAAGCGACCATACCTCACAAGTAATCCTCAACGGCCGCCCTCTCGGCAATAAGGATGCCTACGACTACTGGCGGCGCCAGCCTTCCCCTCCTAAGTTAGGAGGGGTTAGGGGTGGTCTGAACGAGCACATTGACTATCGCAAGGAAGTCTGCTCCGCTTTCGACCGTCTCGCCGCTCGCTATAATCCTATCGTGATGGAGGGCGCCGGCAGTATCGCGGAGATCAATCTGAAAGACCGCGACTTAGTTAATATGTCGATGGCCCGTCACGCGAAGGCAGATGTCATCTTGGTGGGCGATATCGACAGAGGGGGCGTGTTTGCCTCCGTCTATGGCAGCATCGCCCTGCAATCTCCAGAAGACCGCAAGCTTATCAAAGGCATCATCATCAATAAGTTCCGTGGGGATATGCGCCTCTTTGAGGAGGGTCGCAAGATGCTGGAAGATCTCTGTGGCGTGCCTGTCCTGGGGGTCATACCTTATTATAAAGATATCCACATCGAGGAAGAGGACTCTGTGGCGCTGGCTCAGAAGTCATTTGAGATGCAGCAGGGCAAGGTGAATGTGGCGGTCATCATGCTGCAGCACCTCTCCAACTATACCGACTTCGACGCCCTCGAACACGATCCTCGCATCCATCTCTTCTATACGAACAACGTGGACGATATCCACAAGGCGGACATCATCATCCTGCCTGGCACCAAATCGACGCTCCACGATCTCTACGAACTGCGTCGCAACGGCTGTGCCCAGGCCATCATCCAGGCGCATCGCAATGGGGCATCCGTATTGGGCATCTGTGGCGGTTACCAGCTCATGGGCATTGAGGTTTGCGACCCCAACCATGTGGAGGGCGACATCGAGCGTCTCCCAGGCCTCGGCCTCCTTCCTGTCACCACCACAATGAGCGGCGAGAAAGTGACGAGGCAAGCCTCTTTCTCTTTTGCATCGGACAAACACGGACTGACACGGACCAACATCAGCGAATGTCAGTCTGCGAGCATGACCGAGAAAGAAGTCCGAGTTAGTCCGTGTCAGTCCGATGCAAACAATATGCGAGGCTATGAGATCCACATGGGGCAGACACAACCCTTTGGCTCTGCTCAGCCCTCGCCCCTGCTCTATCTGTCAGACGGTCGCCAAGACGGCTACTTCGTCGACAACAAATGTATGGGCACCTACGTTCACGGCATCCTCGATAATGCTTCCTTCGTGAACTTTCTCTTGCAGCCGTTTGCTGAAAAACTGAGCCAAACGAATGCCTCCTTCGACTATCAGGCCTTCAAGGAAGAGCAATACGACAAGCTCGCCGACCACGTTCGCCAACACGTCGATATGCAAAAAATCTATCAAATACTGAACAATGACTAATCCCTTCTCCCTACTCATCGGCTGGCTGCTCGACCTGCTCTTTGGCGACCCTCAGAAGTTGCCTCATCCTGTGGTGTGGTTTGGAAAGATGATTGCCTCCTGTGATCATCATTATAACAAAAGGACGCATCGCAAACTGAAAGGTGCGCTGTCGGCCATCACCCTGATCCTATTTGTTTTCGCTTTCGCCTGGATGATTAGAAAATTCTTGGGTGTCTTCGCCCTGTTCATTTTCGACGGCACGCATGAGCAGGTCTATCAGATACCCTTACTACTCTACATCTTCGACGCCCTTGCCATCTTCTATTGTCTGGCTGGAACGACGCTCATCCGCGAGGTGCGAGAAGTCTTTCTGGCCCTCGACCGCTCTTTGGAGGAAGGCCGGAAACAGGTGGCCCGTATCGTGGGACGAGACACCTCTGAGCTATCAGCCCAAGAGGTACGTACCGCTGCCCTTGAAACCCTTGCCGAGAATCTCTCCGACGGCGTGATTGCTCCCCTCTTCTGGCTCGCTATCCTTGGCACACCTGGTATGCTGGCCTATAAAATGGTAAACACCCTCGATTCGATGATTGGCTACAAGACAGACCGCTATCGCGACTTCGGCTGCTGGGCTGCCCACATCGACGACATCGCCAACTATATCCCAGCCCGCCTCACCGCCCTTCTCATGCTGCTTGCAGGTATCTTCATTCCCCTCCTGAGTAGGAGGGGTGCCGATAGGCGGGGTGGTCTGAGCACCCTCCGTTTCGTCCGCAAATACGCCCGCAACCACGCCTCTCCCAACAGCGGCTATCCCGAATCTGCCCTCGCAGCCATCCTCGATTGTCGCTTTGGCGGCCCCCACTATTACTTCGGCGAACTTTTCGACAAACCCTACATCGGCACCAACGACCGCCCTCTCACTACCGAAGACATGAAAACAGCCGTCCGCATCAACCGCACGGCAGAGGTTTTGATGGTGCTACTGACTGTTTCCGTTAGCCTTTTTGCCCTTCTTTCCATACCCTCATAAACATTTTTCCATAGGCTGTAGCATGCGCATTTTCGTAATTTGTTGATTTGCAGCCGTTTCCGACTTTGTCTCATTTGCGCCTTTTCCATAGGCAATTGATACAACTATCGGAATAATGTCGTAACTTTGCAACCGAGAAATGACAATAATTTGATTGCTATGTTTACAAGAGCATTACACATATTTATAATAGGTCTTCTGATGGTTGCCTGCAGTCAACAACATCAGGAGCCGCAAACGGCATCTCGTTGTCTGGAGGAAGCAGAGACCGCTTTGGCCAACGACAGCATCCGTCAGGGTGAGAGTATGCTGCGAAAGGCCATACAGTTGGCGGAAGCGTCAGAGGATTGGCACACCTATTATATCGCGTACCAGCGATTGGCGGAAGCATTATCGCAGAGTAACCCTGAGGAGGCTTTGCGACTGATGAAGAAAGCCCTGACCGTCTATAAACAGCATCCTGACGATGAGCGTAATTATGTCATATTACTTGACTATGCAGGCACCTACGCCGCACAAGTGGCTTTCACCACAGAAGGTTCTTTCGACGAAGCACTCGATTTCATCAACCGTGCATACGATATCGCTAAGAACAAACAAATGACAGATCTGATGTGCCAGACTCTCACCAGTCTTGCCAACATCGCCTGGGCCAAGGAAGACTATCGCCAGGCACTCGACTACGCCCATCAGGCAGAATCAACAGCGACAACCGAACTGAGGTCTGGCACACTACAAGTGCTGGCTCGCAGTTACCTCAGCCTTAACATGCTCGATTCGGCAGAGACTGTTTATCGGCAGATTGATCCAGGCAATGATGTCCATCTGGCCTATATTGTGCAGAGTAACCTCGCCAAGATAGCACTCCGACGGATGGGCGCCACACAGGTGGAGGACAACGTAGATGAAGCATTCGATCAGATAGAGGACATCTATTACAAGGCGCTTGAACAGAAAGACCAGTACTATCAGGAGACGTTGCGCCAGGAAATGGAGAATCAGCAACTAGAATACCGCTCAAAGATGTATGGCCGTACACTCTTGATTGTCATCATTGCTGCGATGATCGTCCTTCTTGCAACAGTATTAGCACTTCGCTATCGCATCCGTTTGCAGGAACAGGAGAAACGTCGGCTCCAACAGGAGGCAGATCATCAGAAGACCTTGTTGCACCAGGCCAACGAAGTGGTGGCTTTCCTGCAAAACTTCATCCTCGAACGTACGGAGGTGCTGAAAAAACTCAACCAAAGCGGCGATTCGCTCATCTACCTCAGTCCGCATGAATGGAGCGAGATAGAACGGACGCTTAACGCCATCGATGGTAACCGTTTTGCCAAGATACGTGAGCAATACCCCACTATGCAGGAAGACGACATCCGCCTGTGTATCCTCACACGGCTCGGCCTCAGCAACCGCACCATCGGCAACATCTATTGCATCACCGTCTCAGCCGTCCAGCATCGCAAACTCAAATTGAAGAAGGATGTGTTCGGAGAGAGCAATCCTAATGTCACCTTGGAACAGATTCTCAACAGTAAATAACTTACACGAATTAAATATTAACAAAAAACATTTACGACAATGAAAAAGCATTTATTCTTATTCATTTTGATGCTCTCGCCAATGTTGGCAAGTGCAGTTGATGTGAAGATTGACGAGACAACATTTCCTGATTCAAACTTCCGTAACTGGGTGCTCAGTCAGGAATATGGAGCTGATGGTGTCTTGACCAACGAGGAACTGGAGAATGTGACTTCTCTCGAGATAAATCGTTTGGAAATACATGACCTGAAGGGTATTGAATATTTCATCGCATTGAAAGTCCTGAATTGTATGACAAATAAGTTGACGGCACTCGACTTGTCAAAAAACATTGCTTTAGAGAAATTGGAATGTGTTGGCAACAGACTAACGACAATCAATTTGTTGGAAAATAGCAAATTAAGATTACTGAGCTGCGTGAGCAACCAGTTGACGACACTTGACGTATCAGGGTGTACTGAACTGGATACGCTTGCCTGCTCTGGTAATCAATTGACAGCACTTAATGTGTCAATGAACACGAAACTGATAAGCTTGGAGTGCTACGGCAACCAATTATCGACACTTGATCTGTCGAGGAATACTGCTCTAAGAAGAATCCACTGCAATGCCAATCAGTTGACAACTCTCGATGTATCGAAGAATACGGCACTGACTATGTTACAATGTTCCAGCAACCTTCTGACAACGCTTGATGTAACGAAGAACTCTGCAATAACATCCTTGAGTTGTACGGATAACAAACTGATAACCCTTTACATGTCGAACAACAAATCGTTGGAATCTATAACATGCTTTCGTAACCAGTTGACCTCACTTGATGCATCTGGATGTTCTGCACTAAAGACCTTAAACTGCACTGACAATCAACTTACTACGCTTGATTTGTCTGGATGTTCCGTATTGGAAGAAGTATATTGTAATGACAATCAACTTTCTACGCTTGACTTATCGGAGAATACCGCGCTTACCAGGCTCTCCTGCTATCATAACCAGATTAAAGGCGCAGGAATGGACGCACTTGTGGAGAGTCTGCACACCATGAACGGGGGAAGCCTGAATGTCGTGTACTTTGAGAATGAGCAGAATGTGATGACAACCACGCAAGTTGCTGTAGCAAAGGCCAAGGGCTGGACACCATATTTATGTGCATACGACCATCCTAAGGAATATGCTGGTCAAGAGGTATCGCCTTATGGCGAATGGTGGCTTATAGGATGGAGCGATGGAGGAACCTACTTTGAGGTTGACCCCAATTATGTCAGTCATCGGCATTTCAGTATTGAAATACCGATAGAAGGCTCTGTAATGGCCTATTCTATGGCAAATAGTCTCTACCTCGGTCTGCTAACTCTCAACGGAAATGAAATGATCTTCGGTGGAGAGAAATTCATGACACAGGTCTATTGTGATATCAAGGAAAACCAGTTCTTTGAAGACCATATTTGGGACATCAAGTCCTATCAGTTGGAGGGAAATCTGTTGAAACTGTACTATACTGACAACGACTACTTCGTGTTCACCTCTGATTTAAATAACCACAAAGAGGCAGGAAATGATTACCGTCCGTTTGTCGAAGATGGTAAAGTATGGAAAGTGGGAAACACTCAGGCCATTTTGGATAATTCTGTGCAGGTGGTTGACTACTATTACTTTGATGGCGATACAATCATCGGTGGAAAGACCTGCAAGCAGATGATGTGCCAGCGGTTTGTTGGTCCAGGTTTCTCAGATGAGTATGGGTATTGGACACCCCAACCTTTCCTGAAAAAAGTGGGAGCATGGTATGAAGAGGATCAGAAAGTGTACTTCTACGATGAGATCACACAGTCTCTGGAGATGAAGTATGACTTCTCCCTCGCTGCCAACGATACTTTGAAGTTTCTGACGGATTGGTCTTCACCTTTTATAATAGGACCTAAGCAGACTGGAGGAATAGAAGGCTTTAAAGGTGTTTATAGAGACATTAGGATGTGTGGAGATGAAGGCCAAAGTTACCATGATACTTTCTGGTTGGAAGGTGTCGGATGTCTTCGTGGGCCGCTCAGTAATCCATGTGATCCGATATTAGCAGATCCTGTACCGGAGTTCGTGATGTCCTGTGTCGTTGGTGATGAAGTCATCTACTACAACGACGATCGTGAGGACGGGGCTACCCCTGCGGGAGCCAGGAAAAACCGCTTCGACTTCACCCATACGACCAAGATAAAACCAAAAGCACGGATGAGGAGTGAGGAAGAGCCATCGCTATATGGCGAATTCAACGACCAAAAGTTAGACATTAATCTTGGCCTACTCGACGATACCTATCAGGTGTGCATTACTGACGGATCTGGCAAAGCAGTCTATGAGAAAACCATCAACGCAGGTAGCATCGTAGCCCTCGACATCGACATTTCTGCCTATGCCAAAGGTCGTTATACCGTCACCGTGGAGAATGGCCGAGAGTCCTTCACTGGTGAATTCGAGACGCAGGCGACAGGAATCAGCGACGCTGTGCGTCTAAATAACAAAGAAAGAATGATTAATGATAAACTTATCTACAACCTCCAAGGCCAGCGGCTCAATTCCCTGCAAAAGGGACTGAACATTGTTAATGGACGAAAGATTTATGTAAAGTGAAACCGTGACTACAATGCCAGCCCCCAGCGCTTAATACTGGGGGCTGGTCCTGTATGTTATGGAATAGAATACACGGAGACTATTTGCCTACAATTATTTGGTTCAGCGTCAATTTGGGTGGTAACAAATGATTACAAAATTTAACTATCTTCCTGATAATCAATGCATTAGTTAACATGATAAAGTTGCAGATGTGCGTACTTTTTCGTATCTTTGTATGTGCGAAAAAGAAAGAAAAAGCGCCCATCTGCACGGTGCAAAGGTACGAAGAATTCTGGACTTACGCAAGTAATCGGCCAGATAAAATCAATCGTGAGAGAAAAATGTCGCTCATGGCACATCTCATTGGATTCGTCCGAGGAGTCAGTCATCAGCGGCGAGTGTTTAACCCTTCATGCCCATACCACAGGCATGACGGCCGTCTGTCCTTGCTGCGGGAAGCGTACATCGACAGTGCACAGCTACCGTTACCGTAAGATCCAGTGTCCGGAATTGCTTGGCCACCACACCACGCTGATACTGAAGACCCGCCACATGGTATGTATCAACCGGGACTGTGGGAAGAAAATCTTCGCCGAGCCTCTGGCGATGACGCATCCATACGGCCGGCATAGCTACGAGGTGGAAGAACGTATCCGTCATGAGGCACTTGGTCAGACGGCCCGCAAGGCCTCCGAGACGCTGGCCATGCAGCATATCCGGATCAGCACCTCTGCCATCATCCGCACGCTCCGTCTGATGGGCAGGGTGAATCCCGAGGTGCGCACCAGCGGCTATGTGGGCCTGGATGATTTTGCCAAGTGGAAGGGGCACAAGTACATGTGTGTCATCGTGGACCACTACACACGTGAGGTGCTGGCCGTCTTCGACTCCCGCTACGGACAGGAGATCACAGACTGGCTGGCATCGCACCCTGAGATAAAGGCGGTCACCCGCGACGGCAGCCAAAGCTATGCTGCCATCATCAGCGCAGCCTCGGAGCTTATCATGCAGATATCCGACCGCTTCCACCTGATGCAGGCCCTGAAGAAGGATGCCGTGGAGCCCATCAAGGCCCTGTTGGGACAGAAGAAAGAGAAGATGCCATGTCCCTATCCGTCGGAGGACGAGGCATACAGGTATATCCTGGGCGACATCTGCCGGATGGGAGATGCGAGACACCGCGAAAAGGTGACTACTTACTATGAGGTCAGGAGGCTGAAGGACGAAGGGAAGAGCATAGCGGAGACGGCAAGGCTGCTGGGCATCAAGTCGCAGAAAGTGCGCAAGGCCCTGGACACGAACCTGTCCAGGCTTCTGAGCGAAAGGCAGAAGCAGGCCATGAAGGTGGCAAGGGACATGGCAAGGATCATCAGCTCCGGCCTCATCACGACAGCCGCTGTCGCTAAGAGGCTGGAAGGAAAGGCCACGTCAGACATTGTACACTGGTGCATGAGGTCTGTCACGGAGCGGTACAAGGTGCTGCGCGAGGAGGTACGCCTCCATAACAAGGCACTGGGAGAGCAGAAGAAGTCCGTCAGCGTCAAGGCAAGTACCATCTGGAACTATATCGTTACGGGAGAGACTAACTCGAAAAGGCTCCTGAAGCTCCATGAAAAGCGTCCTGAGGTGGAGCAGGTCATACAGGTGTGCATGCGCTTCCGAAAAATGCTGCACGACGAGGACGATGCCCCAAGCATGGACGAATGGCTCATAGAGGCAGGAACCTGCCAGCTGAAGGAAATCAGGGGATTCGCAGAGTACATCAGGAAAGACCGCAAAGCGGTGGAACTGGCATGCCAAACCTCATTCAACAACGGATTGCTGGAGGGAACAGTCAACAAAGCGAAAGCCATCAAAAGGAGCATGTTCAACAGGGCCAAGCCGGAGGTGCTAAGGGCTAAGATGATTTACGGTGGGCTGAAATGGGACTGGAATCACCACCCAAATTGACGCTGAACCA
>JAEEGF011144501.1_pt1 | contig 12427 bp, 8 predicted proteins | sample 9134171 | NCBI WGS metagenome assembly JAEEGF01 (sample SAMN16246542, study PRJNA631951) | gut metagenome | biome: gut microbiome; feature: rumen; material: AP-attached | host: Bos | place: Iran: Karaj | collected 2018-10 | reverse complement strand
CGGAGGAACTTCTCCACACCACCATTGCGCTTGCGAAGCTCAGCAGGCGTCTGGAAGCGCTGGCCACCAGGATAACCTGTGTAGCGGGTATAGACCTTGTCGGTCTCTTTATTACCAGTGAATACCACCTTATTAGCGTTAATAAGGATGACGTTGTCACCGCAGTCAACGTGCGGGGTGAAAGTTGGCTTGTACTTTCCGCGAATCAGCTTAGCTACCTTTGAAGCGAGACGACCAACAACCTGGTCTGTGGCGTCGATCACCACCCACTCCTTCTTCGCTGTTTCCTTGTTCACGGAAATAGTCTTGTAACTTAAAGTGTTCATTTTAAATTTTAATTTTACTACTAAAAAACAGTTTAACTTATTTAATTATGTACGCACATAAACCCACATCCGAGAGTCTAAACCCGGCTGCAAGTCTAACGAACGTAAGAAACGCTGATTCACGAACCGCTACGCCCGGCCAAAGACGCCGCTATTCACACAACATTTCGCGGGGATTCTAAGTCTCTCCCCAAAATCGGACTGCAAAGGTACGAATATTCTCTTGGAAGAGAAAGACTGAGCATAAAAAACAAGGCAGATTTAATGTTATTTAACGTAATTAATTATATTTAATAACTGTTTTTTGGCAGAATTGCAGAAATTTCTTATCTTTGCGCTCAAATCAACAAACTAAAGATGAAAGGGATTGCATAATGATACGCACACTCTTATTAGCCATAGCCATAGGCCTTGTCCCTACGGTTTCAGCTCAGGAAGACGAGTCTTTTGATCTCGAAGCACTCTATCAGAAGATTGACGATGCCATCGTCCAGTCACCTAAATACGTGTTAGAACGGCAGCAGAAGATTGCCGCCTGTCAGGACAGTCTCTCAAAACAGGACAGTCTGGAAGGGTGCATCCAGATGACCGAAAGTCTCTTCTGGCTCTATGAGCCCTACAAGAATGATTCGGCCATTTATTATCTCGAACGCTGCATCAGCCTTGCCGATTCTATTCACCGTCCTGACCTCACCGGGCGATTCCGTTCTCTGTTAGCCTACCAGTGCTCCCGTTCGGATATGCGCACGGAGGCCCTTGAACAGCTCCGTCTCGTGAAAAAGCCGGTGCTCGATAACGACGGTCTCGTGGACTATTATAATGCCTGGATGCATGTCTGCGGAGAAATCGGGTTGTACACCCAGCTCCCGGAGGTGCGCCAGCGTTATTTCGACCTGCAGAACCTTTACCGCGACTCTGTACTGATGGTCATCGAAGAAGGCAGCGAGGAATGGTATCATCAGAAGGTAGATATCCTCAGTGCCCGTCAACTGTTCCAGGAAGCCCTGCAACTCAGCAATCAGTGGATCAAGAAGGTTACTGACAATACCCATGAGAGTGCCTACGCCGCCTTCTACCGTTCGATGGTCTATGACCGCCTGAATAATCACGATATGATGTGCTACTGGCAGGGGAAATCGGCTCTCGACGACATCCGTTGTGCCGTGATGAATCAGGCTTCGCTCCTTTTTCTGGCGGAGCATATCGCTGACGACGGTGACCTCGACCGGGCCCACCGTTATATGGAATTTGCCAAAGCGTGCAACCTGACCTTTAGTCCCCGCTTGCGTGCCTATCAGGTTAATCCTGTGGTCAACGTGGTTGAGAAAAGCAGCCAGGCCATTCAGTCCAGGGACAAGTGGATTATTATCATCGCTTCTGTTGTGATTGCTGTGCTTCTCATCGCACTGATATGCGCCATCTTGGGCTATAGGCTGATAAGGAGACAAATCCTCGATGGCCCGGGTATGGAAAATAATCCCAAGAAGAGAGAGTAAACAATAACCATTAAGAAATAAAGAATAATGAAACAGAATTATCGCGTATTGGCTTATGTCGGAGGCGGCATAGCCTTGATTTTAATCTTGTTCGCCACCTGTTGCACGGTGGTCGACTCTGGTGAGGTGGGCATCCGTTTCCACAAATGGTCGCTCAACGAGCAGGACTATGGCGGTGTGGAAGGCACCTGCAAAGGTTGGGTCTTCTATAACCCGATTACCACGAACGTCTTCACCTATCCCACGTTCACCCAGCGCAAGCAGTACGAAACATTCTCTGTGAATGCCAAGGATGCGTCGCTCTTTGAGATGGACCCCACCATCGCCTATCGCATCAATCCCGACAAGGCCTGCGATATCTTCACGAAATACCGTGTGGGCGTGAAGGATCTGGAAGAGGGCTATATCCGCACCTGCATCTACGAGGCCTATCGCACCTGCGCCAACCAGTACACCTCCGACTCGCTGATGTCGAACCGCGCCAACTTCGAGCGCGACGTGCGCAGCCGTCTTGAGAAATCGCTGATGTCGGAGGGCTTCCTCGTCGAGGAGTTCACATCGAAGATCACGCCCCCCTCGTCGCTGCTCTCGATGATCGATGCCAAGAACACCGCCATCCAGAGCGCCTTGAAGGCAGAAAACGAGGTGAAAGAGGCTGAGGCCAATGCTAAGATTGCCGTCGCCAAGGCCGAGGGTAATGCGAAGGCCATGAAGATCAAGGCCGATGCCGAGGCTTACTACAACCGCACCATCGCCGCCTCGCTCTCACCGATGATCGTCCAGGAGGACATGATTGAGAAGTGGGATGGCAAGATGCCGCAGATCATGAGCGGCAACGGTGGCATGATCATGGATATCTCGAAGATCGTCGGCAGCGGGAAATAAAAAAGTGACACGGCGCGCGCCGTGTCACTTTTTCTTAGAAGTCACCTTTTTAATTAGTTACCGGTATCAATCGGGTTGTGGTTGTCCTGCTGGATCACCACGTGCAGGGTGGCGATGGTGGTGTCATTATCTGCGATGCGGATGGAGCCAGAGGCCGTCATGACCTTGCCCGAGAGAACGCCTGTTGCAGGATTGTAGGCGATGTCGGCAACATCTGTACCGGTGAAGTTGTCAACGGTCAGGTCGTCGAGCTCATTACCCACGAGCCAGACTGTGAACGTATCGCCTACCTCGCCCACCTGGATGCTGACGCTTGTCTGCTGTGTGGCACCGTTCTCCGTGAGCTTGTAGCCAGTTACCGAAACGGTAGGCTGTACCACCACAAGCACGGCAGCGAAGATCTGCACGCCATCCACCTTGATCTTGAAGTCACCGGCATGCGCGCTCTGTAGTGAGGCATTGATCTGTGTGGCAGACTGGTTAGTGATGCTGATCGAAGAACCGGCAGGCAGCTCGAAGTTGTCGGCTGTCAGCGTGTCAAGGCCCTGGCCAACGATGGCAATCAGATAGTTCGAACCGTCGGTGATGTTGGTGGTGCCACCGTTCAGCAGGGCATCGCCGTTGGCAGTGACGGATGCCACAGACACACCAGCCTCCTGACCGAACGAGAGGTTGTAGACCGAAGCCTCAGACGTGTCGCTCTTCACACTCACGGGATAATTGCCAGAAGCAGGAGGCATGAATGTGCCGACGACCTGTGTGTCGCTGGCGGCACCGCGGGCCAGCTCGGTCGTGCCCACCTTGATCTCAGTAGCTTCTGCCAGATGGCAGCCGAAGATCTTGATCTGCACGGCCTTGCCCTCCTCGTAAGGCAGGGTGGCACCGATGGCTGCAGGCTTGTTGTCCACCGTCACGGCAGAGATGTAAGGATCAGCAGGGATGCCTGCGAACGAACGCTCGACGATCACGTTGCCATCGGCATCGGTGAGAGTGAACGACTTGATGTACTTCGCCTCGGAGTGACCCTTCTTGAACTCCTTGATGTCGAATGTCAAGGAGTTGTAGCTGTCGCTCAACAGTGTACCGGCGGGACGGCTCGACGTTTCCACGCCGGCATCATCCATCATCACCACCTGCAAAGGTGTTGCGCCGAGATAGGTCTTGCTGAGACGTGTGCCGTTGAACACCATGCGAGAGATGCGATCGAGAGAATAAGCACGGCCTGCGTTCATGGGCACGAGGGTAGAGCCCTGACCGAAATAGGCAGAAGACACGGAGATGATGCCGTCGGAGGTGTAGCCACCGTCATCCACTGAGGTGTTGATGGCAGTTGAGGCGATCATGGCTCTTAACTCGGGATCGGGAAGGAAGCGGATGTAGACACGGCGAAGGTTCTTTGCGAAATTCGCACTGAATTCGGCTTCGGAAGTAGAGCTCTTTACACTCACAGAGAGAGAGAAAGTGCCAAGATTCGGAATCTGTACACTGTGGCCGTTCAACACGAAATAGTTCATGGCGTCGAATATGGCCTCCATCGCCATCTCAACGCTCGATTCAGGTACATTGGCAGCCTTGGCTGCATAGCTAACGACCGACGCGTAGTCGATGGTGGTGTAGCGGACGGCCTGGCCCACCAGTTTCTCGCTGTCGTTAAACGCGATACGGCGACCCTTGTAATCAACATTTAATTGTCCTTTTTTCATAATTGTAATTTTTTTAGAATTAAACTTCAGTTTCAATATGGATAGCTGCAATGGCCTCCTTGATTTCTACCGAAGGTTTGAAACCGATGGTGAGACGCGTCACCAGATTGGCATTCACTTCTTCGGCGTCGGTAACCGATTTCTGCTTGGAGCGGACACTCAGGATACCGAATTTGCCAAGGTCCACATGATGGCCATTGAGCACAAAGATAGAGATGGCCTCACGCACTGCAAGGGTGCAGGCAAGGAGGGTAGACTCGGGGATGTGTGATGTATGTGTAACATAGCTCACAAGGGCATCCCCCTTCACTGTTGAATAGCGCATGGCTCGGCCAACAACGCGGTTGTCGTCGACCACCGCTAAGCGCTGCATTTTACCTTTTACTTTAATCTGTCCCATAATCATTCAATTTTTAAAGGTTTATTACTATTTATAAAGTTGAAGACCTTATTCTGGAACGGGGAATAAGATATGTCTTCATGCTTATACGATGTTGATTTGTACACACAGAGCACGACGGTTTCCTTTCTTGCGAAAGCGTCCTGGAAGATTTCCTTGAAGGCAGTTGCCAGCTCATCACTCGGGCGGATAGAGAATTTATCGAGCATCTCCGTGCCGAGGGCGATGTCACCCGTAGGCAGATTCATATACTTGTCAGCCGACAGATTGAACACCGGCCTCTTGGCGAAACCCAGCGGCTTCTTCTTGAACACGGGGAATGAGGGCCATTCCTGTGCATAGCCACGCTCAAGTATATACGATCCTTCGGAAATCCTGCAATCCAGCTTATAATCCAGATCATCGCCGTTACGCAATTCCAGCGTGAGACATCTGAAACTGTAGGCAGGTATCGTCAGGATGCCGTGCGTACACGAGTTATTTTCGTATTTCCGTTTCAAATTAATCTGTATCATTTTTATCCTTTTTGTTTATACTTGTTTTGTTGTTTCGACGCTGCAAAATTAGAAAATCCATTTGCGACTCGCAAATAAATTTTTGCAGCCACACCCTTGTCGCAAAGACTTTCGCCCCCGCAACACCGATGAACAAAGGAGAAAAATTTTTTTCATAAAAAAACTTGCGACAAAACCCCTTGGCCTTGTCGCAAGCTCTTCTTGTCGCAAAATGCTCAGATTACTGCTCTAACCTGCTTTTCTCAACATACGCTTTGATCCACAAAAAAAAGTCCTGGTTCTTGCCTCTTCCCAGATTCCTCGAGAAGCTGCGGTAACTCTCTTCGTCATATCCCATCACTCTGGCTATACCGTCGTATGTCCCGCTGATAACCCCCGCATCCTTCAGACAGCCGACTACATACGCCTTCAGAGGCTCCCGCTTGTCCTTATCCTCCCTGGCCTTTGCGATATCCCTGCCGTAGTCCGACGCCAACAGCGCATCCACGAATGCCTTGCGCCATTTACTGGTATATCTCTGATGCGTTCTCACCTCCTCAAACCAATTGCCATTGAGTACTTCTGTCAGGAACCTGCCTGCCTGATAGTAATTGGGCTCTTGCTCTTCAACCTCCTGGGCTGTCTTTCTGGCGTCGACCTCCTCGTATTCCGTATAGTCATCTTCCTCTTCCGGTGCCCAGCCTCCGCGTACCTTATTATAATTGTTCTGTACGAACTTCACCATCATGCTTCCTGCATGAAACTCGTTGTGATCACCTTTTACATTATCCTTCTTCGCCATCTTCCTTCTTTTTCTTGTTTTGTAATAACCTTAATGCCTCCGAAGCAGATATGCCCTTGGGCAGCGTGATGCGGTTCATACCCGAATTGTCGTTAAACTCATTCTTGTCACCCATCACGGTATCACCGTATTTCCTGTTGATGAATTCAGCCTCTATGCTGTCCACCAGGTCGCTGTCTTTATCCGTACCGACCCGCCTGAGCAGCTTGTTCAGCATCGCCACGATCGATTTCACGTCACTCCATTCCACACACCCCTTGCAATAGTCCACCATCTGAACCAAGGTAAACATCCTGTCCTCACCGCTTTGATTCTTCTTTTTCATCAGCATATTCAGCCGCTCCACCTCTGCTTCCAACTCACTGATACGGATTTGCAGGGTTTCTTCACGAGGGCTTTTCACCATAGGTTCCTTGGGAATACCATTCCCTATATAACTGTTCAGGAAGTCTATCATTTCAGCACAATAGAACTCTGTCTGTACAGATGGTTTCTTCTCGATCAGGCTGTCCCTTATCATAGCAGCCACCTTCTTCTTGTCTTTAGAGGTTTTCCATACGTTAATCGTGGCCTTGGTAGACGCTAATTCATAGTAGTTTGTAATTTCCGGCCAATTAATATATTTCTTCCGAAGAGAACGGAGGGATACCGGACGCGGCTTGAAATCATACTTCATCCTTTTGTTCAGATAACACAAATGGTCGTAGCATTGATTAAAAGACCGCCAATAGATACATTCACTTAACTCTTTAAAGATGTAGGTTTTGAATGTATCATAACTTTGTGGCGAGGCTTCTATAAGCCAGTAAATCATCGACAACACCAGCTTTGCACTGTAGTTCCAGCCAAGGTTTGCCTTGATGTCATGAATATAATTAGACATTTTAAAACGGTTTGGACGAAGATAGGTAAATATAGTGGCATGATAATAAACCTCGTTAAACACCTTCACCGCGTCTAACTTCACGTCGAATGGCTCTTCGCGCATTATCATAAAGGTTTCGTAGAAATCTTCATTCACCGGGTCGAGCTTGAAAAACTCATCCATCGTGTCCAGATCCGTCCACAAGAATTCTTTTGGTAGTTTTGGTATCATCTTTGTCTGCCTTTAGTTCGGCTGCAAATTTACGAAAAATTTTCGATAATCCCTCACCCTCATTAGAAAAACTTCGCACGCAGAAACGTTATTCTTCACTGCGTGTAAGAAACTTTTTCACGCCCAAGAATGAAAGTCTTTTACGTTTTTGTTTTTTGTGTTAACGTCCAATATAAAACATCTTAACGCAAAAACAATAAAATATTCACGCATTTATAATTTTGCGTTAAGAGTTTTTGTTTTTTCCGTTAAGAGTTTTTTGATTTTCCGTTAAGAGTTTTTTGATTTTGCGTTAAGAGTTTTTTTTACGAGCGTTAAGTGTTTTTTATTTTACCGTTAAGATTTTTAGTTTTTTGCGTTAAGAAAAAAATACGTGAATTCTAAAATATGCACGCGTACTCACAATGGGGTCAGGACACTTTGTGACAGTCACAATGTATCCTGACCCCAATGTGACACAAAAAATCGGGCTGATGTTTGGTCAGTCCGATTATTTTGTTTATCTTTGCAACCTGAAACAAACAAGATATGCATATGAGTTACTCACAAATGGCACAATTGGAACTGCTGGATGCCTTGAACAATATCAACTCTGAGGCGGAGTTGAACGAGTTCAAGAACGTCTTGGCCCACTATTTTGCAAATAAAGCCCAAAAGGCCATCGATGCACTGTGGGACGAGGGAGTTATCAATGACGAAACCATCGAGCAATGGGGTCAAGAGCACATGCGAACCCCTTACGGCTATGAGGCGCATCACAATGGGGTCAGGACACTTTGTGACAGTCACAATGTATCCTGACCCCATTGTGACACTGTGCCGTAGCGGTCGATGCCGAATACATCGTCACCAACGACGCACACTTCAACATCCTTAAGCAAATCGAATGGCCGCGACTGACCATCATCGACATTAAGGAATTTACGAGACAGTTAAACAACACTTAGCCTATCGGTAGGGTCTGGCCCCAGCGATAGGTTATCTGAACAAAAAATCGGGCTGATGTTTGGTCAGTCCGATTTTTATTTGTACCTTTGTGCCCAAATTAATCAATTAAAAACCAATAAGGTATGAGAAAAAAACTACTCACAACACTTGCCCTGCTGCTGATGGCAGTATCGGGCGTCTGGGCGGACGACCCTGACTGGCTGCGATATGGTGACGAATGGAACGAAGAGGTGAAGATGTTGACCGTCAAATCGGACCCTGACAACCATTACAGTGGTAATCTTGAGATTGTACATCTTAATATTTACTGTAACGACGTGACGACCATCGGTGATGACGCTTTCAGTGGTTGTACCAATTTGGAGGATGTCGGCATCGGCGATAATGTGACGACCATCGGCAATACTGCCTTCGCAGGTTGCACTAAACTGACGTCGGTCGTTATTCCTGACGGCGTGACGAGCATCGGCGAAGGTGCCTTCGAGGATTGCTCTGATCTGGCGTCTGTCACCATCGGCGGTGGCGTGGAGACCATCGGCAATACTGCCTTCGCAGGTTGCACTAAACTGACGTCGGTCGTTATTCCTGACGGCGTGATGCGCATCGGCGGAGGTGCCTTTACACATACTGGTCTGACGTCAATCTCTATCAACGCGGCGACCATCGGTGAAAACGCCTTCGATGGTTGCTCTGATTTGACGTCTGTCACCATCGGCAATCGCGTGGCGACCATCGGCAGTAATGTCTTCGATCAATGCACGAAATTGGCAACAATTTCCGTGGATGAATACAATCCGAAGTATGACTCTCGCAACGGTTGTAATGCGATTATAGAAACAGACCCAAAAACATTGATAGTAGGATGTAATAGTACGACCATCCCTAACACCGTGACAAGCATCGGCGATCGGGCCTTCAGTTATTGCACTGGTCTGACGTCAATCACTATTCCTGCCAGCGTGACGAGTATCGGCAATTGGGCCTTCTCTGAATGCACTAATCTGACGACGGTCACCGTCTATGCCTCTACCCCTCCCACTTTAGGCTATGATGCTTTTAATTATTGTACCAGTTTGGCCAATATTTACGTGTTCAGCGACTATATGGACACTTATAAGGGTGCTGCCAACTGGATTGCCTACAAAGACATCATCAAGGGGTTTGGCTATTGTGGTGCAACAGGTCATGAGACAGACGTGGTATGGGTGTTGAGTGGTACATCTCCCAATTACACCCTCACCATCATGAAAGTTGGCGAAACGGGTGCCATGGCGGATTTTGGATCGTACTATAATATACCGTGGGAAAGTAATAGTAATAATATCACAAGTGTCATCATTGAGGATGGTGTGACGAACATTGGCGGAATAGCTTTCAAAAATCAACAAAATCTGACCTCCATCACCATTGCGAACAGCGTGACTACGATTGGCAAATATGCCTTCCAAAAATGCTTCGGCCTGACGGAATTCACGGTCCCCGACGGCGTGACGGAAATCAAAGAGGCTGCCTTCGATCAGTGCTCGAACATGGAGACGTTCAACATCGGTACGGGGCTGGCAACCATTGACAATAACGGAATCTTCTGGAACTGCAACAATCTTGCGACCTTCACAGTGGCGGCAGGCAATACGGCGTTCAAAACTGAAGATGACGTGCTGCTGACGTATGACGGCACGGAACTCGTGGCCTATCCCATAGCCAAGACCGCAACATCCTACACCATCCCCAACGGGGTGATCACTGTCCGAAACAAAGCATTCAATCAATGCACCAAACTCACGGAAGTCACCATTCCCTCCAGTGTGACTACTATTGGATCTGGTGCATTCTCTTATTGTACGTCTCTGGCGACGGTCACCTTTGAAGCTGGCTCACAGTTAGCAACCATCGGTAATAGTGCATTCAATTACTGCCCTGCCCTGGAAGCCATCACCATCCCCGCCAGTGTGACTACTATTGGATCTGGTGCATTCTTAGATTGTGCGAAACTGGCGACAGCTACGCTACTGCCCGCCACGCCGCCAAGCATGGGGCAATTTGCTTTCAAAAACATCGGCTCAAATGCCTCTGGCAAGAAGTTCTACTTCCACGGCACGGCATACGGCACGAATGAGTATTCAGACTGGAACGATATGTACAACCATACGGGCTATTTCAGCGGCTACACCTCCACCGTCATCTACGGCGCTACGCTCAGCAGGGGCGCAACAACCAGCCCAGAAGCCATCTGCAGTGAAGGCACAACGAAATACTACACTGAGGGCACCAGCATCACGCTGGGTCACGACAATCCACCCGCAGGCTACGAGTTCGGCTACACGGTGAGGGATGAGAGCGGTGATGACATCACCTCCTCCGCCATCAGCGAAGATCAAGGTGTCTATACGCTGACGATGCCCGCTGGTGACGCGACGGTGACGGCCTGGAAGATTATCAGTTTCGAAATAGACAATATCACCTACGAATGGACGAGCGAGACGACTGTCAAGGTCACTGGATGTAACAACTCTCCGTCATCTCTTATCATTCCCGGGATCGTAGTGCACAATGACGTGTCGTACTACGTGACGGAAATAGGCGAGGAAGCTTTCATGGACAACACTTCTCTGTTGTCAATAGACATCTCCCACGATACCTGTCCTATCGAAATTATCCGCGCACGTGCTTTCAAGAACTGTACGAACCTGCCTGAGATTCGCCTTCCTGCCAGCTTGACTAGGATCGAAGCTGAAACATTCTCTGGTTGCACAAATCTAACTTCAGTTACCATCCCTTTCAGCGTGACGTACGTGAGCGGAAATGCGTTCTCTTACTGCAACGAGAACCTTATCATCTATGTACCGGAGGACCTGGTTGACGACTACCGTAGCCGTTTGCCTGACGCAAACATTCTGGCAGTAAGTACCAACCCCATCCCCTATATCGCTGCCGACGGCACCGAAGCCTACTGCGACGAATATATCGTGCTTAACGGCAACAATGATTACACAAAGATTAACAGACCTGGCTGGTACGTCGTCAAGAATTCAAATACCGACCCTGAGGATAATGATGGCGTTGATATCAGTTTCCCCCAAGGACTCACTATCAATGGTGGAGAGGGTGACGTGAACCTCATACTCTTAGACGGTGCAGAGATGAGCATCGAAAACGAAAATGAAAACTTTGCCCTGCAAGTAAACGGTAATAGTTTCAATATCTACGGCCAAAGCGGCGGAACGGGTAAGCTTACCACAAGTACCGACAATGATCATGGCATCTACGCTGTTAGTTGCGATATGACGATTAATGGTGGAACCATCTCGGCCAGCGGTGTCTATTACGGAATCAATGCTGATGGTGGCGCCATCACTATCAATAATGGCACCGTCAATGCCACTAGTAGTAACTTTGATTATGGCAGTGGCATATCTGCGTCTCAAAGCATTACTATCAGTGGCGGTACCGTAGAGGCTCATTCCAAATGTTATGGCATTTCCTCCTATACAGGCGACATCATCATCAGTGGTGGCAATGTTACAGTCGAATGCACAGACTATTATAGCGGTATAGGTATCTTTTGCTATGAAGGTAATATCACCATCAGTGGTGGCACCGTCGAGGCTACCAGTGAATACTTAGGCATTTGTACAGATAGCGGCGGTATCACCATCAGTGGAGGTAGCGTAACGGCCACTGGAAAAGGGGAAGGAAGTGGCATTGATTCTTACAAGCACATCACCATCTCTAACGGTAGCGTCACCGCCACTGGCGGCGAAAAAGGCATTTTTTCTTCCTATGGTATAACTATTAATGGAGGTAGCGTTACGGCTACTGGTGACGATTATGGCCTTTATTCTGTTAATGATAACATAGAAATTAATGGCGGTGTTGTCGAAGCTAATGGTAATCAAGAAGGCATCTTAGCCCAAGATGGCTATTTTTTCCTCAATTGGACTAGCGCAAACGATCGCATCAAGGCCAGCAGTTATAAGGGCAACGCTGATGAGGGAACCCGTATCGTCAATGGCAAAGCCTTCACTGATGGCGAAGGCAACATCTATCGTGGCACTCTCACCCAAGAGGAGAGGGATTACATCGCCGGCAAGACGCTCGTGCCCAGCGTCATAACCCTCGCGGCTAAGCAGGTCACGGTGGACGGGCGGACAGATTACTGGACGACGTTCTACAGCGGCGATGCGGGCTATGGCATCGACGCAGAGGAGAACGCCTGCGCCTATACGGCGACTTACGAGGTGGTCAACGAGGTGGGCACGATTACGCTGCATACGCTG
>JAEEGF012183598.1_pt1 | contig 12428 bp, 12 predicted proteins | sample 9134171 | NCBI WGS metagenome assembly JAEEGF01 (sample SAMN16246542, study PRJNA631951) | gut metagenome | biome: gut microbiome; feature: rumen; material: AP-attached | host: Bos | place: Iran: Karaj | collected 2018-10 | reverse complement strand
GTTCTTCTTGCGACATCTTATTGTACAGTTCATCAACGCGCTGCTCGATATTGACCGACTTTTTGCAGCCCGCCAACAATACAGCGATGCACATGATGGGTAAAACCATCAACATAATGTTCATACTTGTCTTGTACATCATATCTCTTGAATTTGGTATTAATATTCTTATTTCTAATCCTTAATCGTCAGTTGGTCGGTGGTCATGCGCTGCATGTATTGCTGGATGAATGACTTCATGTGGCGCTCCATACGATTGCGTGTCGCGGATGGTATTGTGCCTAACACATTGTGGGAGAACGTGGAATCGGTGCGGAAGGCATAAGCCGACGTCACTTCCTTTCCGTCAAATTGCAGGGCATAGTCCCCCCAGACGTATTCATAGCTGCTGGACTCGGGTAACCAGTGCAGGGCAAAACCGTCGTTAGCTTGACCGCTTATCATATCGCGCCCGAAGGCGATATAGGGTTTGTCATAGTGCAGGTAACCGAGTACAGTGGGCATGATGTCAATCTGTTCCACCACCTGTTGCTCGTCATAACCATGCAATGACGGGTCCCCCGGGGCATAGAGGATGATGGGTACACAATAGTTGCCCAGCGTCGTGCAATAGAAGGGGTCAATCTGCTGGCTCACATGGTCGGCAGTGATGACAAACAGCGTGTTCTTGAACCACGGTTGCTTGCTCGCTTCTTCAAAGAAACGCTTCAAGGCGTAGTCGGTATAAGCGATGCACTCCTGAAGGGGACTCTCTCCTTGCGGGAAACGTCCTTTGTATTTCTCAGGAACGACAAACGGGTCGTGTGAAGACGCACTGAATAAGGCGGTCATGAAAGGCTCTTTCATTATGCTCATCTGCTGGGCATAGAATTGGAAAAACTCCTCATCCCAGATGGCCCATGTGCCGTCAAAATCATCGTCACCATGGAAGTTTGGGTCAGCATTGTACTCCTCACGGCCGTAGTAGCGTTGGAATCCGGTGGCGCGGGCAAAGGCGTGAAATCCCATTGAACTGTTCTGCGCCCCGTGGAAGAAAGCAGTAGTGTAACCCTTATTTTCACCCAATTCCCGTGCCAAGCCCGACATGACATTGAGCGAGGCAGGAGTGAGGAAAAGCGGCTCGACGAAGTTGGGCAGCGACGATAATACTGAAGGCATGCCCTCGATGCTCTTGCGCCCGTTGGCATAGGAATAACGGTAGGTCATCGCCCCATCAGTGATGAGCGAGTCCAAAAATGGCGTGAAGCCGTGATAGGTGCCGTTGCGCAAGGTCTTGTTATAGAAGCCGATGTGTTGCTTGCTGAAGCTCTCCAGAATAAGCACCACGACATTGCGGGGGGTAAAGGCAGCACTGTCATTGGGCTGATGGAGTGGGGTATAGATAGCCGAAGCCTCCTCGTCACTCATATAGTTAGGAACGACAAAAGGCGTCTTCTTCAGTGTCCTGAAAATGGAGAACGGCGTGTTTAGCACGATTCCCGTCTCGGCTGGACGGTTGACATACTGATTGGCATTGCTGATGGTGATGGGGCGCGTTGACTTGGTGACGCCGCCGCGAATGGCAGCGATACACAGGGGAATGGTCACAAATAGCGAGATGACCTGGATGGTGTAGTATTGTGGCTTGTAGGTTGGGCGCTCAACCGATTTCGGAATAGGTCGGAACAACTTCCAGAATGCCCAGGTGACCAAAGCCGCCAGCAGCACCAGATACCAGTGGCTCAAAAACTGCCCGCCGAAGATTTTCAGCATTTCGCCTGTGCTCTCGTTGCTGAATTCGGCAAACACCGATGTCGTAGTGCGCTTGCCTGTGAACGGGAAATAGACACAGTCCATCAGGTTCATATACACGGCAATGCTGTTTACGATGGTATAAATCCAACGTGCCACACGGTAATACCCAGGACGTTCCTTCCAATGTAGAGGCAACAGGAACATCACCATGATGATGGCGTTGGTATAAAGAATGGCTGGGGTGTCGAATAACAGTCCGGCACCGAACAATTTCATGCCGTGCCCCCACGTCAGCGTACCAGCATACAGTGACCAGTTGAGAATCAGAAAAACGCCACGGCACAGAGTGTAGGCTATATAAGCCACCACTAGGTCCCACAGCACGGCAATGAGGGGTATATTGGATATTGAAAAACGTCGTTTCACGGCACAAAATTAGTAAAAAGTCATCAGTTTCGCTTTGTAGAGACACAAAATCTTGCGTCTCTAAGGGACTTTCCCTAACTTTGCACTCATTATGAAATCCGGTAAAAGAAAAATCAAGACCATAGTAGCCTTGTTGCTCCTGTTGGCATTGACAGTGTGGGTTGCAACAAGGTGGCATGTGTGGTTCTATAATCCCGAGGAAGTGGCTGTTGCGCCTCTCCATACGCCAGGACATGTCCTGCTTACCTTCGGTGATGAGGACGAGATGTCGCGCAACGTCAGTTGGCAGTGCGATACTGTGCTGCAGCCTTCTTCTTTAGAGTTGGTATGCCTTGAAGACAGCGATACTGCTCGCATCGAGGCTCAGGGCGAGGTGTTTGCCTCGCGCAAGGGCAAGGCAGCCTATTATGTGGCTCGTCTGCGCCAGTTGAAACCCGATAGGCATTACCGTTATCGCGCTGTTACGGGCGAGACGCCATCCCCGTGGTTTGACTTCCGCACCTATGCTCCAAACCGCGACCGTTTCTTGTTCCTCTTTGTTGGCGATGTGCAAGATACCATTGGTGGTATCACCAACCGGTTGTTGATGGAGGCATGGGCGCATCATCCCGAGGCAGAGTTCCTCGTGTGCGGCGGCGACTTGACCGAGCGCCCCGCCAACCAGTATTGGGCCGAGACATTCCGCGACTTGGATAGTATTGGCCAATCGATGCCGATTCTCAATGTCACGGGCAACCACGATTACTTCAAGGGCGTCATCCGTCGATTGGAACGTCGCTTCCCGCTTGTCTTCTCCTATTTCCTGGACTCTAAGGTGGATGACAACATGGTCTATACTCTGAAATATGGAAACGCCCAGTTATTTGTACTGGACAGCAACCGCGAGTTCTTCCACCTGTGGACCCAGCACGAGTGGCTGAAAACACAACTTGAACAAAGCAATGCGAAATGGAAGATACTTGTCCTGCATCATCCGCTCTATTCCATCAAGAAAAAGAACAATAATATGATACAGCGCTGGATGTTTGACGACCTGGTGCGCCAGTATGGTGTTGACCTCGTTTTGCAGGGCCACGAACATGCCTATGCCCGCATGATTGGTGGCGTCAATAAAAACGGTGCTCCCGCAGTTCCAGTTTACACCGTCAGCCACTGTTCGCCCAAGAATTACCGCATCCGTTTTGACGACCGCTTTGACAAGTTCGGCATCTCCAGCCGCTATTACCAGACGGTGAGCACCAGCGGTGATACCTTGGCGATGGCGACATACGATGCTAACACCCATGCGCTCTATGACTCGCTGATGGTTGTCGTCTCGCCTGTGAAAGCGCATCTGGTGACCGACCTGGGCAAGGACATTCCCGAATATATGGAATACACCCCCGATCCCAACAACAAAAAGGACCAGAAATTCGCCAACCGCATCCAGGAATATGTTAACCGCCACCCCGAGAGGATGAAGCGGTAATCACAAAAAACTGAAAACTGACAACCGAAAACTGACAACTTTATACTACCTTTGTGCCTAGAATTGAACGATATTATGGCAGAAAACACTTTATTGCAACGCTTGGATGGTCTCGATGCCCGATTTGAGGAAATCGGCACGCTCATTACAGACCCCAATGTCATTGCCGACCAGAAACGATATGTCAAGTTGACCAAGGAGTATAAGAGCCTTGAAACGCTGCTCAATGCCACTCACCATTACCGTAAGATGTTGGAGGATATTGAGCAGGCCAAGGCCGTGTTAGACACCGAGACCGATGAGGACTTGAGGACTATGGCGCGCGAGGAGATTGACGCCAATCAGGCCGCTATCCCCAAATTGGAGGAAGAAATCAAGCTCCTGCTCATTCCTGAGGATCCCGAGGACAGCAAGAATGTCGTACTCGAGATTCGTGGCGGCACGGGTGGCGACGAGGCTGCCTTGTTTGCCGGAGATTTGGCACGCATGTACACCCGCTATTGTGAGACCAAGGGTTGGAACGTGCAGATGTCGAGTTGCAGCGAGGGTGCTGTTGGCGGCTTCAAGGAAGTGGTATTCAGTATCACTGGCGATAACGTCTATGGCACTTTGAAATATGAATCGGGTGTTCACCGCGTGCAGCGCGTGCCCGTCACCGAGACTCAGGGCCGTGTACACACCAGTGCTGCCAGTGTGGCTGTGCTACCCGAGGCCGAGCCGTTTGACGTGCACATCAACGAGGGTGAAATCAAGTGGGACACGTTCCGCAGCGGCGGCGCAGGTGGACAGAATGTGAACAAGGTGAACAGTGGTGTTCGTCTGCGTTACATGTGGACCAATCCCAATACTGGTGAGCAGCAGGAAATCCTTATCGAGTGTACCGAAACCCGTGACCAGCCCAAGAACAAAGAGAGGGCTTTGGCACGCCTGCGCACCTTCATCTATGACCATGAGCACCAGAAGTATATGGATGATATTGCCTCGCGCCGCAAGACTCTGGTTTCCACAGGTGACCGCTCGGCTAAAATCCGCACCTACAACTATCCGCAGGGACGCATCACCGACCACCGTATCGGCTATACCATCTACAACCTGCCGGCTTTTATGGACGGTGATATCCAGGATTGTATCGACCACCTGATTGTTGCCGAGAATGCCGAGAAACTTAAAGAAGCCGAGTTGTAGATAAACTTTCTTGGCTTTTTTGAGTCATAAGAATAAATCTCTGCATTGGGAAATGAAACGAGTAGTAATTATAGGATCGGGAAACGTGGCAACCAGTCTTGCTCATGGATTGGCATCGTGTTGTGACGTGGCTCAAATATACAGCCGCCAACTTGCTCATGCTCAAGCATTAGCCGATGCAATAGGTTGTGAAAACGCTACCAATGATTTGCAGTCATTGGTGCCTGATGCCGATGCCTATATCATCGCGGTGCGTGACGATGCCATTGCCGATGTCGTTCGTGCTACGGCTGATAACGGAGCCTTATGGGTACACACTTCGGGCAGCAAACCGATGGACCTATTCGATGGACACCGTTCTCGCTATGGCGTGCTCTATCCCATGCAGTCGTTCTCCCGTCAGATGGTAGTTCCCCTCGACGATGTTCATTTTTTTATCGAGGCCCGTAATGCCGATGTCTTGGAAAATGTGCGCGAACTGGGCGAATTGCTCTCCCGTCATGTGGTAGAGGCTGATAGCGAGAAGCGCCGTCAGTTGCATATCGCTGCTGTCTTTTCATGCAACTTCGCTAACCACATGTGGACTCTAGCCGACGAGGTGCTGACCAGTGCCGGCTTGCCCTTTGACGCAATGAAGCCGCTCATCCACACAACAGTCGAAAAACTCGACCGCTTGGCACCCGCCAGTTCCCAGACGGGACCGGCTGTTCGTCACGATACTCAGGTCATTGACAGCCACTTGGCGATGCTTGAAGGTGACAAACGCGATATCTACCGCTTGATTTCAGCTTCCATTATGAACCGTAATCCGATTGATGACAATGCTCAATAATCTGGAAAAATATGATGTGGTACTGGGCAGTAACTCGCCCCGTCGTCGTGAACTGCTTAATGATATGGGCGTGAAGTTCCGTATCGAGACCGTCAAGGGCATCGACGAGACTTATCCTGCCAGTCTGCCAATTGAGGAAATACCTGTCTACCTTGCCCGAGTTAAGGCCGAGGGGCATCCACTCAAAGACAATGAACTGCTGATTACCGCCGATACCGTTGTGGTGCTCGATGAAACCGTCCTCGGTAAGCCTGAAGGCGAAGCCGATGCCCACCGCATGCTACGAGCCCTCTCGGGCCGTGCCCATCGCGTTATCAGTGGCGTGTGTGTCACTACGGTTGACCGAAGCGAGTCTTTTGCCGACACAAGCATTGTTCATTTTGCCGACCTCACCGACGATGAGATAGACTATTACATCAAGCATTACCGCCCGCTCGACAAAGCCGGAGCATACGGTATCCAGGAATGGATAGGCAACATCGGCATCTCGGGTATCAATGGAGATTTCTATAACGTGATGGGCCTACCCACACGCAAACTCTATCAATTACTGAAAACATTTTAATGATATTGATATGAAAACCAGTTTAAGATATTTTCTGATGATGGCGGTCTTGGCGACATCCTGCTCGTTATATGCTGCCGAAAGGAATGACACTGTCTATTTCTATCAGTCTTGGCAACAGGTGTTTGATTTGACACCTGGGGTGTTCATCGTAAACCCGTATATTGAAGCCGAAACGCCGTATTCTGTCAGAGTACTGACTGATAACGACGAGGCGATTGAGACTCTTCAAAAGAGTGGCTTCGTCGCTGTATCTCATGACGGGCTTTGGTATGCCAACAGCAGATATCTCAAGAATAAGTTTCAGTGCGACAACAGGGCGTTTGATAATTTAGTGCCATTGTACTACAACGAGAAAGTGGCATATATCGCTTGTCTTGGTGAACCGAGCGTTAAGGAGATTCTTTTCGCCCATGATGATGAAATGACTTTTCCCGTTGATTATTACTATATTGATTTTAAGAACGGTCGTGTGAGAAAGGTGACACACAATTACTTGAGCGAATTACTGGAGGATTATCACGACTTGCAAATGCGATTTGAGGGCATGAAGGACTACAAGAAACGCTACATGGTAGAGGAATTTTTCTTCAGGTATATCGAGCGTGTTACCGATGACGTTATGCAGCCCTATATTCTTGACCTCGTGGAATGAAATCTACCATGAGGAGGTTTTTAAATATTGAATTGCTTAAATCTTTTCAATCATGAAGCGGTGGAAACAACATATTGTGGCATTTGTCTTAGCCATGGTTTCGTTTCAGGCGATGGCTTTTGACGAGTGTGTCACTTTTTTTGATAATGTCTATTTCTATGACTCGTGGTCACAGATTTTTGAATTGAATCCTGCTGATACAGTAAAAAGACCTATTATTACTAACGAGTCGCCTTATGAAACGACATTCGCTATTAAAGATGAGAAGCAAAAACTCGTATATATCAAGGATCACCTTGCTGCCTCATTAAATGACAGCATCTGGGTTATCAATAGCAAGTATCTGCAGCGTGAATTCAAGGGTGATGCCAAGATGCTTAAGAGTTTTGTGCCGCTTTATTTCAACGAAAAGTTAGCTTATGTCTTATATTCCTATCCTTGGGAAGCAGAATACAAGGTATTCTATTTCTATATTGATTTTGAGAAGCGCAGGGTGAGCAAGGTGACACCTAAGGTTCTCAAGGAACTGCTTGCTTTCTATCCCGACTTGCTCAAGCGTTATGAGAGTATGAGGGATTACAAGTCGCCGATAATGATAGAGGATTATTTCATTGAGTATGTAAAACGGGTGACAAATGATGAGACGAGGCCATACATATTGGACCTTGTTGAAGGAGAATCGCCACGTTAACCTATTGACCGTTTTATTATGGCACTCAAACGATATCATTTCACATTACTATTCGTCATATGCTTGCTGATGACCTCTTGCTTCAGGAACGGTCATGGTGCAGGCAATCAGCTTGATTTACAGGATTCGGTGATAACGGCTGCCAAACTGTTATCCATACAGCGCACTCCGGATTATACACTGGTTACAGTTGGAGACCCGTGGAAGGGTGGGGTATTACACCGCTATGTGATGGTGCCCCGCGAGTCAGAACTGCCCAAAGATTTGCCTGAAGGTACTATCGTGCGTACACCCATCAGTAATGCGTTGGTTTATTCCTCAGTGCACACTAGTCTGCTGGATGAACTGGGTGCAATCGATGCTGTGCGCGGTGTTGTGGATAAGCAGTATTTTACTGATTCGGTTATCACTTCTGGGGTGGCAGCTGGCAAGATTGCTGATTGTGGCAACTCGATGAATCCCACTGTTGAAAAAGTCATTGAAATGCAGCCCGATGCCATTCTGTTGTCGCCTTATCAGGATGCCAGCTATGGCCAGATTGCCAGTTTGGATATTCCCATTATTGAGTGTGCTGACTATTTGGAATATGACCCGTTGGGACGTGCCGAGTGGGTGAAGTTTTATGGCGAATTAGTCGGCAAGCGTGACGAGGCCGACAGTCTCTACAACGCTGTTGTCAAGGCATATAACGACATGAAGGAAAAGGCGGCTGCAGCAAGTAACCGTCCTACTGTGGTGACCGAAATGGTCATCAATGGCGTGTGGAACGTTCCTGGTGGCGAGAGTTACATGGCCCGGATTCTTGCTGATGCCGGCGGCAGTTATTTTTGGGCAGATGACAAGAATACAGGGTCGCTGGCGTTGGACTTCAACCAGGTTCTGGCTGTTGCCCAAAATGCCGATTATTGGTTTATCAAGTGGACCAATATCAATTCGCTGAAGGATTTGCAGGGTGCATACGATTTGAACAAGGAAATGGCAGCGTTCCAAAATAAGCACGTTTATGTCTGTGACACTGACAAGACACACTTCTTTGACCGCATCCCGTTCCATCCCGAAGTGTTGTTGCGTGAGTTCGCAGCAATCATGCACCCCGAACTGTTTACCGATGTTGAATCTCAGATGTATCACCATATAGAATAATTACCCGGATGACCCGTAGCCGCTATATCATTACTGTGATTGCTCTGACGTTGCTGTTGGTGCTGCTGGCATTGGCATGCCTCGCCTTCGGCTCAGTGGACATTCCTGTGGGCAGGATTGTTGACATTCTCTCGGGAAAGGGTAGCGGTAACAAGGCGTGGGACATTATCATTCTGCAGTCTCGCATTCCCATGATTGCTACAGCGGCACTGGCAGGAGCAGCGCTCTCCATCTCGGGCCTGTTGTTGCAGACGACTTTCAACAACCCGCTTGCCGGTCCTTCTATTCTGGGTGTCTCGTCGGGTGCTGGCCTCGGCGTCGCCATAGTCATTCTTGCGATGGGGGGATCTTTGGGTGGACTGTTGGGTGAAAACGTGGGCAGTTACATCGCTATTCTGGTAGGGGCGCTTATTGGTGCTGGTGTGGTGCTGGTGCTGCTCATCGCCTTTTCGATGATTGTACGCAGTAACACGATGTTGCTCATTATCGGTATTCTCGTGAGCTACCTCACGTCGAGTGTCGTGCAGTTGCTCAACTCGGTGGCTACAGAGGAGGGCGTTCACAACTATGTGTCTTGGGGATTCGGCAATTTCTCGGGTGTGAGTGTAGCGCAAATGCCGGTTTATGCCGGTATCATCATCCTTGCACTAATTGGCTCAGCTCTCATGGTCAAGCCGTTGAACGCCATGTTGCTGGGCTCCCGTTATGCCCGCAACTTGGGTGTGAACGTGACGCGGTCGCGCAATGTCCTCTTGCTCATAACCGGTGTGCTCACTGCTGTTGTGACTGCTTTTTGCGGTCCCATCGGCTTTATTGGCCTTGCGGTGCCGCACATCGCACGCTTGTCTCTAGGCACGAGCAACCATAGCCGCTTGATTCCTGCTACCATTCTTGCGGGTGCTGATATTGCTCTGCTATGTGCTTTAGTCAGTGTAATCAATCCTCATGGTATTATTCCCATCAATGCCATCACGCCGATTATCGGTGTGCCCATCATTTTATATATCATCCTTAATCGGCGTCGCATCCAGTATTTTAATTAGTTTGGAGTCTCTGGGTAGATGCAGCCATAATTCACAAATAATGAATTCCTGACAGATGAAAGAGAATAACGCAATATTAACCGCTCGTGAACTTGCAGTCGGCTACCGCAATGGCAGTCAGACCACCACACTGCTTAGTGGATTGAACCTTAACCTTGAGAAAGGAAAATTGGTTGCTTTGCTAGGGCAGAATGGTGCTGGCAAATCGACCCTGTTGCGTGCCCTCACATGCGATGAACGTCCGTTGGCGGGTTCTATCGAGGTGAACGGCCGTGACTTGCTGGAAATGAGTCAGAAAGACCGTTCCCGAATCATCGGACTCGTTTCTACCGAGCGCATCCAGGCCGGAGCTCTGACGGTTACCGAACTGGTGGGACTGGGACGACAGCCCCACACGGGGTTCTTAGGACGACTGGATGATGAGGATCGCGCTATCATCCAGCAATCGATGGCTGATGCTGGTATCATCAGTAAGGCAAATGACTATATGGCATCATTGAGCGATGGTGAGCGCCAGAAGGCGATGATTGCACGTGCCCTGGCCCAACAGACACCCATCATCATCCTTGATGAACCGACCGCCTTCCTGGATGTTGCAAGCCGCATCGAGACGATGCGCCTGCTTCAGACCCTTGCACATGACCGTGGCAAGGCAGTATTGCTCTCCAGCCACGACATCTCCCAGTCACTGATGCTGGCTGATGAATTATGGCTTATCACTACCGACCGTGAGGTACTCACGGGCACCACTCAACAACTGCTTGCCGATGGCGCCATGGATCGCTTGTTTGTGAACCGCGAAATCCACTTCAATCCCACTATTCTAGACTACTCTTTCTGATAAGTTTTTCGCTTTATACGGCTAATCCATCGTTTGGCGTGTTTTTTGTTTTTTAGGTCGATTTTTCGTGTTTTTCCCAAATTGAAGCCATTTTTCGGCACTTGTCTGAAGATGGCCCGAAACCGCCGTAAACACTGGCTTTTGCGGCAAATTTGGACTTGCTGAGGCGTTACTTTATGCCCCAAATATTTGGTCAATTCAAATGATTTACATACCTTTGCATGACGAACCAATTACTAACAACTTATGCTAAGACGATTTTTTTTAGCGCTTGCTGTTGTGATTGCTGTGTCTGCCGTGGGGCAGGATTTTAAACTGCATGCCACCAAATATCACCCGGGACAGGGTGGTGCTGGATGGGTAACAGCAAGCGGAGACCGAATCAATTATGATAAGTTGAAAAACTATCAGATTCGATGGGTCGCTCTCTCGCATGACATGTTCAAGCAACATGGCTTCAAAATGGGCGACGTGATTATTGTGGAGAGTGAGTCCACCCCCGCCATCAATGGCGAATGGGTGGTGAAGGACAAGATGGGACCGCGCCTGCGCAAACGCATCGATTTCCTCACTCCCAGAGGTGACAAGTACAACTTCCGTAACGGAGCCGTCACCATTCGTAAGAAGAGATCTGAGCGAGCTCAATAATTAATGAGTTCCTTTTTAAAGAAATGAAGATGACGAGACAGATATACCTGCCTCGTCATCTTCATAATAACTATGTCCTAATCCAAATAGATTTTAGAGATATTTCTCAATTTCACTGTTCTTGGCTTGGGTGTAGGTAACGGAATAACCAGCCTCGCTGACGATTAATTGTTTGCCCTTGATCTGGAATCTCACGCTATACGTGTCAACTTCACCATCGTAGTTTTCGGTAATGGTGATGACGTCACCGTTCACGGTGTAGGTTCCCTTTACTACTTCAATTTCGGTCTCACCATCCTCAGTATAGATTTCAACGTTGTTGAATTTTCCGTCCTTGGTGAATTGAACAAGCGAAGTGTAACTATAACCGTTTTCGGTACCAGTCATTTTCCAGGTTCCAACAAGGTCTGCATTGGTGCTCTCGGGTTCGTCTTTGTCATCACCACATGCGGTAAGTCCCAGGGATAGAATAGCCATGATCATGGCCATGGATAAAAACAAAAATTTTTTCATTGTGATTGTGATTGAAATTAAAAGTTAATAAATAAACATTGTATTATTTGCAAAGATAGCACGATGGTTTCACACTTTGCTCAGATGCAGGAAATATCTTGACGGATTTTATCGTTTTCGGTAGTGAGGGGATGACGAAACATCAGCCTGAAATGATGAAACGGCCAGTTTTTGATATACTGGACGCCACAGCGCGTGGCGTTGTCAAGCACATTTTATTCGGTAATGGGGAATGCGGCCTGATGCCTGTTCAGCGCCTTGAGGGCTGCCTGCACAGTGTTGTCGTTGCGGTTTACGATGGCAGAATAGGCATCTGGGCCGAAGATATCGTGGGCGATAATTGACTTGATTTTGGTCAAAATCCGGTCACGAGACTGGTTGATGTAGTACCATCGCGGAAGTATTCCGGCTTCAGAGGCAAATCCGGCAAATTCTTTGATAATGTCATTATCGATTGGCGTCGTACGCAAGAATTGCTTGTAGTCGCTCATTTGCTCAAGGGTCGTGCGGTTTTTCTCGCAGTAGATGAAGGCAAAACGCTGTAACAGACCAGCATTTTCTACATCAATGTAGTAATTGGTGATTCCTGTGGTGTCGCGTGCAACAAAGACGTCGGGGATGATGCCGCCACCGCCATACACGGTGCGGCCATGCCGCGTGGTAAATATCTGGCTCTTGTCAATC
>JAEEGF011329637.1_pt1 | contig 12428 bp, 14 predicted proteins | sample 9134171 | NCBI WGS metagenome assembly JAEEGF01 (sample SAMN16246542, study PRJNA631951) | gut metagenome | biome: gut microbiome; feature: rumen; material: AP-attached | host: Bos | place: Iran: Karaj | collected 2018-10 | reverse complement strand
GGTGAACTGTATGACGCCGTTGTTGCGCTGTATCTTCGTGCGTTCCACGATGGAGCAGAGATTGCCGTCCTCATCGGCTCCGCAGACCCCGCGCGCCACGCTCCCGCTCTCGCTGAGGGTGTTCTCTATGAGGTAGCTGACCATGCAGTAGTTGGCCTTCTCGCCGTCGCGGGCGTCCTTGAGGAAATCGTACATCACCTCGAAGGCTCCCGGACCATAGTAATCGTCAGAATTGATGACCGCGAAGGGTCCGTCCATCACGTTTCTCGCGGAGTAGACCGCGTGCGCGGTGCCCCAGGGCTTTACGCGCTCTTCGGGAACCGAAAAGCCTTCCGGGATGTCGTCCAGATCCTGGAACACGTATTCCACGTCCATGAACTTACCCGCTCCGCCGTCTATCAGCTCGCGGAAGTCCTTTTCTATCTTGCGGTTTATCACGAAGACCGCTTTTTCAAAGCCCGCGCGCCTCGCGTCGTAGAGCGAGTAGTCTATGATTATCTCGCCGCCCGGGCCTATCTTGTCCATCTGCTTGAGCCCGCCGTAGCGGCTGCCCATTCCCGCTGCCATCACGAGCAGCGCAGGTCTCTTATCCATAATAAGAAGCTCCTTTCATAACCATACTATTATATCACAGACCCCGCGGACATAAAAAGACCGCGGAACGGCTCCGCGGCCTTTAGTTTCAGTATTTTACGCGCCGAGATAGGCTTTTTTGATCTCGGGCGAGCTGAGCAGCTCCTTGCCGGTGCCTGTCATCGTGACGCGGCCGGTCTCGAGCACGTAGGCTCTGTCAGCTACAGAGAGCGCCGCCTGGGCGTTCTGCTCCACCAGCAGCACCGTGGTGCCCTTGTCGTTGAGCTCCTTGATGATGCCGAACACCTGGTCGACCAGTATCGGCGCGAGACCCATCGAGGGCTCGTCGAGCATTATCAGCTTGGGGTTGGACATCAGCGCGCGCCCCATGGCGAGCATCTGCTGTTCGCCGCCCGAAAGGGTGCCGGCGACCTGGTGCCTGCGTTCCCACAGCCTGTGGAACTGCTCGTACACCGCTGCGCGCCTCTCGTCGAAGGTCTTGCTGTCTATGGTGTAGGCGCCCATCTGCAGGTTCTCCTTGACGGTCATCTGCAGGAATATGCGGCGTCCTTCGGGAACCAGCGCAAGGCCTTTTGCTACGACTTTATATGCCGGCAGCTTCGATATGTCCTTGCCCTCGAACTGCACCGAGCCGGTGCGGCTCTTGAGCAGCCCCGCGACGGTGTTCAGCGTGGTCGATTTTCCGGCTCCGTTGGCGCCTATCAGGGTGACTATCTCTCCCGGGAATACTTCGAAGGAGACGTCCTTTACGGCGTGTATGCTGCCGTAGTAAACGTTGAGGTCTTCAGCTTTGAGTATGGGTTCCATGCTAGGCCTCCTTCTTCTTTCCGAGATACGCTTCGATGACGTCGGGGTTAGCCTGTATCTCTTCGGGCGAGCCCTTTGCGATCAGCTTTCCGAAGTTGAGCACCGCTATGCCCTCGCAGATGTTCATGACGAGGCTCATATCATGCTCTATCAGCAGCACCGCGATCTGGAAATCGTCGCGTATCTTAAGGATGTTTTCCATGAGCTCCGCCGTCTCGTGCGGGTTCATGCCCGCGGCCGGCTCGTCGAGCAGCAGCACCTTGGGATCGGTGGCCAGCGCCCTCAGTATCTCGAGCCTTCTCTGCGCTCCGTAGGGCAGGGAGCCCGCCTTTGACTTCGCGTAGCCCTCCATGTTGAAGATCGACAGGAGCTTCATCGCGCGCTCGCGCACGGCTTTTTCCTCAGCCTTGTAGCGTCCCATGTGGGTCATGCTGCCGATGAGGCCGTACTTGATGTCGACGCTCATGGCCGCAGTGATGTTCTGCTCCACGGTCATGTTGCTGAAGAGCCTTATGTTCTGGAATGTGCGCGCTATGCCCGCGCGGTTGACCTGCGCGGTATTCATCGCGTAGGTGTCGATGCCGTCGAGCAGTATGGTGCCGTGGGTCGGCTGGTACACCTTGGTGAGCAGGTTGAAGATGGTGGTCTTGCCCGCGCCGTTGGGGCCGATGAGGCCGGTGATCTCGGTCGGACCCATCATCATGTTGAAATCTTCCACCGCGGCGAGTCCGCCGAAGTTGATGCCGAGGTTCACGCATTCGAGCACCGGCTTCTTGCCGATATCCCTTTCGGTGAAAAGTCCTCTCGAAGGAACGGGGATAAGCTGTGGTGTCATGCCGCTCCCTCCTTTCTGCCGTTTCGTCTGAGCTTGAGCTTTTCTCTGAGAGCCTTGACCCTCGGGTTATTGCTCATGAGCATAACGAGTATCAGCACGATGGCGTAGGCCAGCATGCGGTAGTCGCTGAAGCCTCTCAGGGCTTCGGGGAGCACCGACAGCACGATGGCCGCGATTATGGAGCCCGAAACGCTGCCCATGCCGCCGAGCACTACGAGCACGAGGATCTCTATCGACATGTTGTAGTCGAAGCTCGCAGCCTTGACGTTCGCGAAGGCGTGCCCGTAGAGGCAGCCCGCGGCTCCCGCGAAGAACGCCGCGATTATGAACACCGCAAGCTTGCAGTAGGTGATGTTGATGCCTATCGATTCGGCCGCTATGCGGTTGTCGCGTATGGCCATGATCTCGCGGCCTATCTTGGACTTCTTGAGGTTCATCATTACGATGACTGTCACGAAGACCAGCGCGATCGCGTAGGGAAGAAGGCCCTTGGCGCCGGTGTAGATCGGCTTGGTGTTGAGGCCTATCGGGCCTCCGGTGATATCGAGATTGGTGATGACGTTCTTGATTATCTCGCCGCAGGCGAGGGTCACTATCGCGAGGTAGTCGCCTTTGAGCCTCAGGGCGGGGAGCCCTACGATGAGGCCCGCGACAGCAGCGAACAGACCGCCGACTATCATCGAGAGAACTATGCGCAGCGGGGTCGGGAGGACGTCGACCAGGGCTATCGAAACGAGGCAGCCCGAGAAGAGCCCGACCGACATGAAGCCCGCGTGGCCGAGCGAGAGCTCGCCCAGGAGGCCTACGACGAGGTTCAGGGAGACCGCGAGCACGATGTAGACCGAGGTCGGGATCAGCATGTTCGTGACCTGGCGCTTGAGCCCGCCGCTGTAGAGCATATAGGCTATCACCGCGTAGAGCACGGCTACAGCGCAGAGCGTGAGTACGTTCTTGGAGACGTGTTTTTTCTTCATTGCCGCGCCTCCTATACCTTTTCAGTGATCTCTTTGCCGAGGAGCCCGGTGGGCTTCAGCACGAGCACTATGACAAGAACGCCGAATACTATGGCGTCGGCCCAGAGGGTCGATATGTACGTTTTTGAGAACTGCTCTATGATGCCGAGCATTATGCCGCCGAGCATGGCTCCCGGGATGGAACCTATGCCGCCGAATACCGCGGCCGTGAAGGCCTTGATGCCGGGCATGGAGCCCGTGGTCGGCTTGATGTAGACGTAGGTCATTCCGTAGAAGATGCTGGCGAAGGCCGCGAGAGCCGAGCCTATGGCAAAGGTCAGGGTGATGGTCCTGTTCGAGCTGATGCCCATGATCTCAGCGGCTCCCTTGTCTTCGGATACCGCTCTCATCGCTTTGCCGAGCTTGGTCTTGCTGATGAAGAAGTGCAGGCAGATCATTATGACCGCCGTGAGCGCGAGGGTGAGGAGGGACATTCCGTCTACCGTTACCCTGCCGAGGTGGATGGCGGGAAGGGTCAGGAGCGTCGGGTAGGCTTTCTGCTGCGAACCGAAGACCAGAAGGGCTACGTTCTGCAGGAAATAGCTGACGCCTATTGCGGTTATGAGCACGCTCAGGGGACTTGCCTGTCTGAGCGGTTTATACGCGAATCTCTCTATTAAAATGCCTAAAAGCGTGCATACCAGCACGCTTGCTATGATCGCCAGCACCGGAGGGAGGCCGGCCTGGCCCACTGCGATTATTCCGGCGTAGGCGCCGATCATGATGATGTCGCCGTGTGCGAAATTAAGCATCTTGGCGATACCGTACACCATGGTATAACCAAGAGCGATAAGTGCGTATATGCTTCCAAGGCTCAGGCCGCTTATAAAGGTCTGAATTAGCTGAACCATATAGATGAAAAAACCTTTCCGAGGGGAGAGTGGAGGGGTGGGGCCGGCACGGAGCCGGCCCCGGTTTCTTTATTCTGACTTGAAAAAGTTACTGATTGATAATTAGTCTCCGAATACGCTGCCCTCGCCGTTCTTGTAGAGGATGGCGCTTGCAGGCTTGTTGGTGTTGCCGTCTTCGCCCCAGGTCATGGAACCGGTGACGCCGTCGACGGTGATCTTGGTCATGGTGGCCGCGAGAGCTTCGCCGCTGGTGCTGCCGGCTGCTTCGACCGCTGCCTTGTAGATGTAGACCGCGTCATAGCCGTCTGCCGCGAACTGTTCCGGAGTTGCTTCGTAAGCCTTCTCATAGGCTGCTACGAACGCCTGGACGTTCTCTGCGGTGTCCTCAGCCGCGAACGGGGTGAGCATGAGTACGTTGTCTGCGATGGTGACGTCCTGCTCGACCTTGCCGAGTATGCCGTCGAGGCCGTCAGCGCCGAAGAAGTAAACGTCGCTGCCGAACTTGCCCTTGGCCTGGGTCAGGAAGGTGGAAGCTTCTTCAGCATAGATGGGGATGAACACTACCTTTACGCCGGAGTTGACCAGCGCGTTGATCTGGGTGCTGAAGTCGGTGTTGGTACCGTTGGTGAAGGTCTGGACTTCCTTGATGGTGAGGCCGAGCTGGGCTGCTCTTTCTTCAAAGCTCTTGTAAAGGCCCTTGGAATAGTCGAGGTCGCTCTGATAGAAGACGCCGACTTCGGTGGCCATATTGTTGTCCATTACGTACTGAGCTGCAGCCGCGCCCTGGAAGGAGTCGTAGAAGCATACGCGGAAGGCCTTGTCGTTGCCCTCGAGGATCGCGTCCGCGGAACCGGACGGGGTGAGGAGCATGATGTCGTCTTCCATGGCTGCCGCTACGATGGAAGCGGTCTCACCGGAGAATACGCCGCCCAGAGAGAGCTCCATGCCCCAGTCCATGAGCTTGCCGTAAGCGTTTACCGCGCTCTCGGGGTCGCCCTGGGAGTCTTCATACTGGAGCTCGACCTGCATGCCGTTTATGCCGCCTGCCGCGTTGATCTCTTCGACCGCGAGCTTGGCGCCCTGGCTTACGGATACGCCGTAGTTCGCGTAGGGTCCGGTGAGGGGTCCTATGCCGCCGATCTTGACTGTGCCTGCGGGTGCTGCGCTGCTGCCGGAGGAACCGGAGGAAGCCGGTGCGCTGCTGCCGGAGGAACCGGAGGAAGCCGGAGTGCTGCTGCCGGAAGCAGCGGGTGTGTTGCTTGATTTGTTGCTGCATGCGGCCATCATGAAGACCATGCATACTGCCATGAATACTGCGATAACTTTCTTCATTTCTAAAAATCTCCTTTGTTTAGTCTTTCTCATGATCGCGCAGACCCGGGGCCCCAGGGCTGCGCTTTCTTATACAAAAGAGCCCCGCCATTTTCAGGCGAGGCTCTTAAAAGTATCTTTTTCAGTCAACCCTTAATTCTGCAAAGCGCTCGCCTTCGGCTTTTCAATAACAGCAACTACCAGCCCGAGTACAAGTACAAGGCCGATAAGTACGATGCCGATAATAGCGATGTTTGCGGTGATGTTGAACATTGATCTCTCTTTTGTTGCTTTAATGCGTTGAAATAATGTTGCGCCTACTTTAAGCTTTTTTGAGAGGCTTGTCAATAACTTTTTTTTAAAAACCCGTATATATTTTTTCGGAGCGTAAAAAGACGGACCGTTCTTCCGAACGATCCGTCTGGTTTTTATTTCTTTTTGTTCATCTTTTTTGCGTTTGCCCTGGCGGCTTCCTTTTCGCGGGCTTCACGCTTTTTCCTGTTCGCCTTGATGACCGACCTGGGGATGGTTCCGCCGGCTGCCTTGACCGAAGCGGGCCTCTTTACGTGGTAGTTGTTGGCGCGGCGCTCGGCTTCCATCTCGGCCCTGATCTCGGCCTCGAACTTCTTTACCTGCTCGTCGTAGTCGGCTGCGTACTTGGCCTTTTCTTCCTCGTACTTTTCCTGTTTCTTTGCCTGCTTCGCCTTGTCCTTTTCGATGATGGCGGTGGCTTTCTCGACGGAGATATTCTTTGCCTTCGCGAGCTTGTACGGGTTCATGTTCTTGTCGTCGTCCTGCGGACCCTTGCCCTTGTTCATCTGCTCTTCAGCCATCTTCTTCGCGGAGCGGACGGTCGTGAACAGCATGAATCCCATCATCACGAACATCAGGACGGTGCTCAGAGTGGCGTCGGTCTTGGTGTTGCGGGTCTTGAAGGTGAAGGTGTAGTCGCTTGCGAGCGTGTTGCCGCTCGCGGAAGCGATGCCCGCCTTCGCGGTGCAGGTGTATTCGGAATTGCTCTCGAGGGTCTCGTCGAGAATGAGCCAGAGCTCGTTGGGATACTTGCTGGCGTTATATACGACGTCGAACTTGATCGCGGTGCCGCTCGCGTTCTTTACTGAAAACAGCGGGGTGTTGGCGGCGATCTTCGCCTCGTCTATCATGTTCTCGCTGAACTCGAACTTGACTGCCATGTTCTGCGGCTGCTTTCCGGTCTCGCCGTCTCTCGGCGTGGTGCTTACGATCTGCAGCCCGTTCGCCGCGATGAGGGTGCCGTCAGCGTATACCGCGGGCACGAACAGTGCGGATATGATGAGGATAAGGCTAAGAACAAGTGCTGTTCTCTTCATTGGATAGACCTCCGTTGGTATTAGTCTTTTTCTTTTTGCGGAGCCCCGCGAAAAATTCTTTGAGCAGGGCGCTGCATTCCTCCTGCAGCACTCCGGTCACGAGCTCCGTCTGATGGTTGAGCCGCCCGTCGCGGACTATATTATAGAGGGAACCGCAGGCTCCGGCCTTGGGGTCGGGCGTGCCGACGTAAAGCTTTTCTATGCGCGCGAGCACTATCGCCCCGGCACACATGGAGCAGGGCTCCGTGGTCACGTACATCTCGCAGCCCGGGAGCCTCCAGCCTCCGAGGGCCTTCGACGCCTCCCTTATCGCCTTGATCTCGGCGTGGCAGGTGGGGTCCTTGTCTGTCTCGGTGCTGTTGCGTCCTCTGCCTATGACTTCTCCGTTCCTGACTATCACGGCTCCGACGGGGACCTCCCCGGCGGCGGCCGCCATTTTTGCCTCTTCTATCGCGAGGCGCATGCAGTCTTCAGCGGTCAACATATCATACTACCATAAACTGAACGTTCTTAGCAATTATTTTTTCAAGGCTTCGCGGGTCCGCCGAGTATCAGGCACAGCGCGAGCACGATCTGCACGATAAGTATGGCGGGCATGCCGTAAACGAAGCTCTTGTGTTTGGTCTTGTGGCGGAAGGTGTACATGCCGGCCAGCGCCCCTATGCTGCCGCCGAGTATCGCTGCGGTGAAGAGGGTCGCCTCGGGTATGCGCCTTTTGCCTTTGCGCGCGCGGCGCTTGTCGCTCCACATCATGATGAAGGCGACAAGGTTGACCGGCAGCAGCCAGCAGGCGAGAAGAAGCGGCGTGAGGCCGTCCATCTCAGCGTCCCGCGCGGCTGTCCTCGAAAGCCCTCTGCATGTTCGAAAGGGTCTCTTTGCAGCCTGCGATTATATAACCGAATTCGGTCCCCATGCTGAGCATGTTGATGCCGCGGTCTATCCAGAACTTTATGCTGTCGTAGTCGTAACTGCCCATCGAGGTCACGATGATCTTGCCGTGCGCCTTGAGGTAGGCGATAGCCTCGTCGATGTGCTTCAGCACGTCGGGATGCTTGAAATCCATGAGGTGGCCGAAGGCTCCGGAGGAATCCGCCGGGCCTATCAGGTAGGCGTCCACGGCCGGGTTGGAGCAGATGTCGTCGAGGTGCTCGTAGGCTTCCCTGGTCTCGATCTGTATGATCTTCCAGATCTCTTTAGCCGGCCCGTTGATGTAGGGCAGGGCGGGGTCGAGGCCGTAGCGCATCGGGCGCTTGGGGCTGAAGCCGCGTATGCCTTCAGGCGGGTAGGTGCAGCTCGCGACCGCGAGGTCAACGTCCTCTTTGGTTCGTATCATCGGGAAGATGATGCCGTCGGCTCCCATATCGAGCACCGGCTTGACCTTGTTCGGGTCGTTCGAGGAGACCCTCACGAAGCGCTTCGCGGTGGAACCCTTGACGTTAGTCGCCATGAGGATGGCGTTGAGAGAGCTCTTTTCGATCTCCGTGTGCTCCATGTCTATGAAGATATAATCGAAGCCCATCTGGCTGATTATCTCCGCGTTGAACGGGTCCTCGTTGATCACGTGGGTCCCGAAGATGACCTGTCCGTTTTTGATCTTTTCTTTTATGGCGTCCATTTCAAGCTTCCTTTATAATATGATGTATGAATTAGTATAGCATTTCCGCCCCTGTATGGTATAAGATAATAGCATGAAAAACAAGTATCTGTTTTACTTTTTATCGTTTACCTGGGGCCTTCCGCTGACGCTTGCCGGCATTATCGCGGCCCTGGCGCTGAGCGTCTGCGGGGTGAAGTCACGGCGCTGGAAGTGGTGCAGGTATTACGAGGTCGGCGAAGACTGGGGAGGGCTGAACCTCGGTCCGGTGTTCATCGTTGACCGCGCGTCCTCGCCTTACATACGCGACCACGAGTTCGGACACGCCGTGCAGAACTGCGTCCTCGGCCCGTTCATGATATTTGTCGTTTCCATACCCTCAGTTATACGCTGGTGGTGGTTCCGCAGATACGAACGCTTCGGGCAGAAGCCCCCGCGCGGTTACTATGATATATGGTTCGAGCGCAGCGCGAGCGAAGTGGGTTCGCGCAGCGGCGGAGAACTGAACGCATAAAATAAGGAGGAAAAGATGGATCCCAACAAGGTAAAAAGGAACGAACTTCTCGCGCAGAAGGTCATCAAGGGCCTTGAGTCGCGCAACATGAGCGCCAAGTACGCGGCGACCCGCGAAGAGGCGCTGAAGCTGGCGCTTGAGATGATACCCGAGGGCAGCACCGTCACCATGGGCGGCGGCATGAGCGTGAGGGAGATAGGCCTCTTCGACGCCCTCAAGAACGGCAATTACAACTTCATCGACCGCGACCTCTACGAGGACAAGCGCGAGGCCATGCTGCTCGCCTACGACGCGGACTATTATCTCGCAAGCTGCAACGCAATGAGCGACGACGGGATCATGGTAAACATCGACGGCAACGCCAACCGCGTCTCCGCGATCGCCCAGGGTCCGAAGAAGGTGCTCTTCATCGTAGGCATGAACAAGGTCGGCGGCGACCTCGACTACGCCATGAAGCGCGCACGCGGCGTCGCGGCTCCCATCAACGCGCAGCGCTTCGAGATCAACACCCCCTGCAAAAAGACCGGCTCCTGCATGGACTGCAAGTCGCCGGACACCATCTGCTGCCAGATACTCATCACCCGTTTCTCCAAGCATCCCGGCCGCATCAACGTGATACTTGTCGGAGAGGATCTGGGCTTCTGATAAAAAATCTGAAAAAAGTTTTCCCGCGACCCCGCTTTTTCGGCGGGGTCTTTCGTATTTGTAGTATAAGCGAAAAAACACGTGTGACAACTGAACCATAAATCACAATTACGAAAGCGAGGAAAAAACAATGAAAAAGAATATAAAGAACAAGATCATGAGCGCAGTTCTCGCGCTCAGCATAGCGGCGGTGCCGGCGCTGGCATACGCGGACACCGAACTCACCGCTTCGGCCCAGATGGGACCCGGAGGCTTCGGAGGACACATGAACGGAGGCCCCGGCCAGAGGATGGAGATGAATGGCCAGATGCCTGACTTCCAGAACGGGGAGATGCCTCAGATGGGCGGCCCGATGGGCGGCTTCCAGGGAGGGATGACAGGCGCGCAGACAGCGGACTCCCCTTCGGAGATCGTTGAGAGCGCCAATACTTCCAACTCCGCGGAGAGCCTCACGGCAGACACCGCGAACGCGACTACCATAGTCGTGAGCGATTCCAACAGCGACATCAAGATCAAGGAGAGCGGCACCTATATCATCACAGGCAGCGCCTCTGACGGAAACATCACCGTAAAGAAGGGCGTCACCGGCGTGGTGCTCGTACTTAAGGATCTGAGCCTCACCAGCAGCACCGGCGCGACCCTCTCCATCAACAAGGGCAGCGAGGTCAAGGTGGTCGTCGAGGGGACCGTTACCCTCACCGACGCGGAAGACATCGCGAACGAAGAAAGTGACGATTACGACGGCGCGGCCATCAAGGTCAAGGCTGGCGCGAGCGCTGTGATAACAGGAACCGGCACTCTCAACGTCAACGGAAACTGCGAGCACGGTATCAAGGTCAGCAGCCTTGACGAAGACGATATCGCGGAAGGCTACGGCGAGGCTTCGCTCATCATTGAGGGAAGCGTGAAGATCAACGTCACCGCGGCCGAGGACGGCGTCAATTCGGGCTCCGACCTCACCATCAAGAGCGGCAGCGTTACGGTATCCGCGGGCGACGACGGCATCAAGTCCGATTACATCCTGACCATAGGCGAGGACGGGACCGACGGCCCGACCGTAAACGTCAAGAAATCGTCAGAAGGCCTTGAGGGCGCGATAGTCAACATCTTCAGCGGAGACGTCACGGTCAACGCCAGCGACGACGGCATCAACGCGGCGAACAGCGACCTTTCCGGCTACACCTTCTCGATCAACATCACGGGCGGTACCGTGAACGTCAGCTCCGGCGCGGACGGCCTCGACTCCAACGGCAACATAAACATCACCGGAGGCCTCACGACTATAGTCAAGGCGGCCTCGAACGGCGGTGAAGGCGGAGTAGATTACCAGGGCAGCTTCTACGTGGCCGACGGGACCTTCGAGAACCCCTACGGGATCACGATGGACTCCGGTATGGGCGGACAGATGGGCGGCTTCCCCGGCGGACAGCAGGGGCAGCAGGGCGGCCAGCAGGAATCACAGCAGGGCAGCGGCCAGTCTGAGACTCAGACCCAGGACGCCACGCAGAACATGAACTTCTTTCAGAAGATGATAAGCGCGGTCAAGGGCTTCTTCGGAAGGATATTCTGCAGGAACGCTGCAGAATAAAGCTTAAGCCTGATCGGCGAACTCAGTGCGTATCCGCAGTATCTGCGGGTACGCATTTTTGAATGCTTCAACGACCTCGGCGTCGAACTGCGTGCCGCTGCCTTTGACTATCTCGTCGTAGGCGCGCTGCTCGTCCCAGGCCTCCTTGTAGCTCCGGCGGCTGGTCAGGGCGTCGTAGACGTCAGCGACGGCGACAATGCGGCCTTCGCGGCTTATATTTTCATCGGGCTTGCCGCCCGGGTAGCCGCGTCCGTCGGCGCGTTCGTGGTGCTCTAGAGCTATGGTCCTCGCGAGGTTCATGACGTCGCCTTCAACGGTGTTGAGCAGCTGTCCGCCGTAGCCCGGGTGCTTCTTTATCTCCGCGAACTCCTCGTCCGTGAGCCTGCCGGGCTTTTCAAGTATCTCGGAGGGCACGAGCAGCTTTCCGACGTCGTGCATGGTCGAGGCGAGGCCTATCTTTTCGACGTCTTCTTCCGAATAGCCGAGTTCCCTGGCGAGCACCTTTGAGTATTCCGCGACCCTTCTGATGTGCTGGCCGGTCTGCTGCGACTTGTTCTCGGTGATCTCTGCGAAGGAGACTATCATCTCCTCCTGTATGCGGCTGGTCTCGCCGGCTTTGTCCTGCAGATAGGCGCCGTATTCGAGTATGTACGAGAACAGCACGCCTACCAGGGCGACGAGTATGCCCGTGACGGGGTTCATGAAGACAAGCATGAGGGTGGTGTACGAAACTATGCGTATCCTGCGCGCGACCTCGCGGTCAAATGGGTCCCCGCCGTTCTTGATGTTTTTGAAGACCTTCATGAAGAAGGTCAGATAAACTACAGCGATCGCTCTCGTAACGATGTGGATGCCCGCGGCGGCAAGGGCTGCGGTGCGCAGCGGCAGGTCGTCGAACAGGGCCTCGGTGCTGCCTGAGGCGGCGAAGATGCTTTCGTCGAGCAGCATAGGTGCCAGCTGTGTCAGCTGGCTCTCGCTGAAGAACGATGCGACCGCCATGCACCCGACTATGCAGATGGATACGATAAGCACTATCTGGAATACCTCGCACGCGATGGCGAGTATCTTTGAGATCTTCTGTATCTGGAGCCTGACTTCCTCCATGGAAGCCGGGGCTTTGTCAGCTTTCGGCAGTTTCATAAAGTCTGTTCCTTCCCGCCGGAACCTGAGTTCCGGCCACGTGAATAGTATACCACAGCGGCGAAAAAACGGAAAACGGGCGCTCACATCTGGTATAATTAAGCGGACGCCGTATGGCAGAAAAAAGGGTGAACGATATGAAAGTACTTGTATTGAACGGAAGCCCGAAGAAGAAGAGCGACACGTT
>JAEEGF012388498.1_pt1 | contig 12431 bp, 10 predicted proteins | sample 9134171 | NCBI WGS metagenome assembly JAEEGF01 (sample SAMN16246542, study PRJNA631951) | gut metagenome | biome: gut microbiome; feature: rumen; material: AP-attached | host: Bos | place: Iran: Karaj | collected 2018-10 | reverse complement strand
AGCTCAGATAGAGGCAATGGCTGAAGACTACCCCATCTTGAAGGACATCACGAAGGGCTTGAAACGCAACCAGTATCCTGCAGCCCTGTTCGTCGGCGGAGGCCTGCTGATGACCTTGATGACTCGCTGCACCTACCGCTTCTACCATCGTCCTGAGGAGCTTCGCCGACTGAATAACTCGACGCTCATCATCGGCGATCCTGCCTCTGGCAAGTCCTTCGCCACCCGCCTGTTCAAACTCCTCGCAGCCCCCATCGTGGCAGCCGACAAGGCCGGTAAGGACGCTATCAACGCCTATCGCGAGCAGATGAAGACCAAGGGCGCCAACAAGGAGAAGCCGAAGAAGCCGAAGGTGGTGGTTCGCGTCCATCCGGCCAGAACGTCGAACGCCCAGTTCATCCAGGACATGGTGAATGCCGTGGAGATGGTCGACGGCGAGGAGATGCAGCTGCACATGCTGACCTTCGACACGGAATTGGACAACACCCTCACCGTGCAGAAGGGCGGCTCGTGGATCGACAAGCAGTCGATGGAGCTGAAGGCCTTCCACAATGAGGAGGACGGACAGGCCTATTCGAACGTCGACTCGATCCTGCAGGACTTCTACGTGACGTGGAACTTCATCTACACAGGCACGCCCATCGCCCTGAAGAAGAAGGTGAACGAGCAGAACTTCGGATCAGGTCTGGCCACCCGTCTGACGGTCATCCCCCTGCCCTCGACCGACTTCGAGATGATGACTCGCGAGAGCTACGTCGACTTTGAGAGCGACGGCCGCCTGAAGCAGTGGGCCTTCAAGCTCGACCGCATGAAGGGCATCCTTCCCTTCGACAAGCTCGTCGACGAGCTCTACGACTGGACGGCCCGCCGCATGCTCGACGCCAAGGACAACGACTCCCGTGCCGACGAGATGCTGCTGAAGCGCTGCGCCTATCACGGTCTGAACTTCGCTGCTCCGTTCATCGTGATGCGCCACTGGGACTGCATGAAGCAGGACGGCAACTACATGTGCGGCGAGTTCGAGACCGACGAGGTGGATTGGCGCCTGTGCGAATTGATCACCAACATCCAGTACGCCTGTCAGCGTCATTACTTCGGAGCGATGGCCGAAGCCTATTTCGACAACAAGACGAAGGAGGCATCAGTGAATGTCCAGCGCCGCCAGAAGACCTATGAAGGTTTCAGCCGCCTGCCGGAGGAGTTCACCAACGAGGACGTGATGCGATGCTTCAACCTCAACAGCGAGGGTGCTGCACGTATGAGAGCAAGTCGTCTACTGAACGACCATCTGATAGAGAAGGTGAGTGATGGGCGTGGCAACGAGAAAGGGCTGACTATTTATCGCAAAACTGGAGCCAGCATGCTTTAGCAGTGCACCAGTGCACCAGTGCAACATTTCGAATTTAGTTTTTTAGTTTATAGTTTATAGTTATGAAAGTACCAAGAGGAATCAGAAACAATAATCCCCTGAACATCATCCGCACAGGGGCGAAGTGGCAGGGGATGTCGAAGAAGCAGAACGACCGCAAGTTCGTCGTGTTCGACAAGATGGAATACGGCTGGCGCGCAGCTTTCATCCTGCTCACGAGGACGTATTATCGTAAATACCACCTGAACACCATCCGCAAGATCGTCACCCGTTGGGCACCGCCCTCGGACGGCAACTATACGGAGCGCTACATTGCCTACGTAGCGAAGTACACCCGTCGCGATGCCGATGCCCGTCTGCCCGCCCCCTGGCAGGAGCCCGAGCGCTGGCAGGACCTAGCCTGGGTGATGGCGATGATGGAGAACGGGAATTATCCGATGGAGGTGGAGCCGATGTTGAAGGGGTGGGGCCTCACCCCCGGCCCCTCTCCAACTGGAGAGGGGGGATGACCTCACCCCCTAGCCCCTTCGGGGGCTTGAGGGAGGGCCACACTCGAGGATTTCAATAATGGCAAATACAAAGACTTGCTCATGATGACCGTCTATGGCGAGACGGCCCCTGACCCTGCTCGGTGATGTCAACGTCGACGGTACTATCAGCATCGCAGATGCCGCTGGAGTCATCAATATGATCTTACCATAGGCAGGTCCCGAGGTAAAGGGGAACTAAAAGCTGTTCCCCAAGATGATGTTCACAATGTTGACTACGTCGGCAATGGTCAGCTGGCCGTCATCGTTGATGTCACCCTTTAACGCCCTGAACGGGTAATAGCGAATGGCTTTTTCGGAGTCCAGATAGCCTTCCTTCTTGGCATAGACGCAGACGCGGTAGGTGTTGGCCATATCAGTCAGCAGGATGGTTTCGTCAGTGGACGTCTGCTCACCAGCAGCGCTGATGGTCGAGAAGAACTTCACGCCTTCAGTCTCACATTTGAATGTCACTCTACCATCGTCGAATACGATGATGGGCGTTTCACATTGAGGATCCGTCTCGAAAATAAACTTGAAATCCTTCCAATATTTAGCATCAAAGTAGTCTCGCTTGCAGCCATAGGGGACGTAGAGCGTAGCATTACTGCTATTTGTGAATGTCTTTTCCTCAATCTCAAGAGGTTTCTTTTGATGCACAGTCACTTGGGTAAGGCTGGAGCAACCATAGAACGCCTCTTTGCCGATATAATCGACTGAACTGGGAATCTCTATGCTCGTCAGGCTGGTGCAATAATAAAATGCCTGATCGCCTATGCCAGTCACTGTGTTGGGGATAACCACACTCGTCAGATTTTGGCTTTTTCCAAAGGCATTATTATCGATTTTACACACTGGATAATACCATTCATAATAGAATACGTGATCGGGAATGATCACATCGCCAGAATAAAAACCTTCATCGGGAGCAACCACTATTGCAGTCGACTTCTTGAAAGTATAAAAGATGCCGTCAATCTCAATCTTTTCGACTTGAGCCCAGGCTGCTATCGGCAGTAGCAACGTCAGGAATAAAAGAACTTTTTTCATGTGTCAGTTGGTTTAAGTGGTTATTAATTGGGGGAAAGATCTTATTCGTCAAGGTCGAGTGTGCAATTGCCTTTGGCGTCGATGAAGCCGTACTCACCGTCACGCGATATGAGGGCGACGCCTTCGCTGATGTCCTCTGCCGTTTCAAACTGACAGGGGAACACTTCCCTACCCTTGCGGTCGATGTAGCCAAAGAGACGCGTCTTATTGTCCCAGATGCGGGCTAGGCCTCCGTGGAAGTCAAAGCAGGGTTGCTCATCGTACAACTCGGCTTCTTCATCGTAGCCGGGTTTATAGCGGAAGGGAATGACGACCTTGCCCTTCTTGTCGATATAGCCAAACTTACCATCCTTGTTGCACACCCAGGCCAGCCCTTCGCTGAAGGAAGGACAGAGTTCAAATTCCTCGCATTCATAGTCTTCATAGAGGACAATGGTCTGATAGTCGTCGGTCAAGACAAACTCCCCGTTATGGTCGATGAATCCGCACTTATCGTCGGTCTCTGCCCAACAAAGGCCATCACTGAAATCACCTACGCGATTGAAAATGAAGGGTATGGCTTCGTCACAATTCTTATCGACAAATCCGTAGCGGAACTCGTACTCATCCTCACGATCAGAGGTATTCCTCCAGACTGCAGCCAGACCTTCGTGGAAATCCTGGATACGGCCGTCGCATTCGAACACCGTCTTGCCCTTTTTGTCGATGACGATGGATTTGCCGGATTCATAGTCATACAGATGGGCAAGCCCTTCGTTGAAGAAAGCAGGGGTGCTGCATTCAGTCATCACAGCGTCGAAAGTAGCGGGGATGACCATACGGCCAGTCTTGTCCAGGAAGCCTTGCTTCTCCCCGTCCTCGTCACTCGTCGAAATAAGGCCCAGCAGTCCCTCGTGGAATCCATTGTGATAACCTAAGCCTATCGGGGCTATCTTCTTTCCTTTACGATCGATGATGAATTGTCCGTCTTCGACTTCAACGATAGCGACACCATCGCTGAAACCGAAACGGACGTAATCAAACTTGCAAGGTATGACCTCGTTGCCGCTCTTGTCGATGAAGCCCCAGAGATCGGTCTTCTTATCGCAGACAGCAGCCAGCCCTTCCTGGAAACTGGAGAAAAGGCTGTACCTGGGCAGCACCTCGGCCAACGCCTCCATCTCTTCTTGTGTCACCTCGGCCATCGCCTCCAGTTCTTCTTGCGTCTCCTCGTCCTGACTGGCATTTTTGTTCTGTTTGCAGGCTGTGGCAACAGTCATCATCAGCAGCGCCGCTACCAGCAGCATTGCCCAGTTATTGATGCTCTTTCTGTTCATAGTTTTATGGTCTTTAGTAGTTTAGGAATATCGGAATAACAGGATTTCGGAATTAGCGAAAAGTCTCCCCCTCATCGGGAAGGGGCTGGGGGGAGGCTCTTTTTATTCCCACTCTATAGTTGAAGGTGGTTTGGAGGAAATGTCGTAGCAGACGCGGTTGACACCACGCACCTTGTTGATAATCTCATTGGAGACGCGGGCCATGAAGTCGTAAGGCAGATGAGCCCAGTCGGCAGTCATAGCATCGGTGCTGGTGACGGCACGCAGGGCTACGGGATGCTCGTAGGTGCGCTCATCGCCCATCACACCCACGCTGCGTACGGAGGAGAGGAGAACGACGCCTGCCTGCCAGATCTGGTCGTAGAGCGACACCTCTATCTCGCCATCCTGCATAGCAGCAGGCACACCTGCAGCCAGCACGCGACGAGCCTCCTCGCCGGAGAGCTTCACCTTGTACTCACGCAAACCTCTTATATATATATCGTCAGCATCCTGGAGGATGCGCACTTTCTCGGGAGTGATGTCACCCAGGATGCGGACGGCCAGTCCGGGACCGGGGAAGGGATGACGGGTGATGAGATGCTCGGGCATACCCAACTGTCGGCCCACGCGGCGCACCTCGTCCTTAAAGAGCCACTTCAGCGGTTCACACAGCTGCAGGTTCATCTCCTTAGGCAGTCCGCCCACGTTGTGATGGCTCTTGATGACCTTACCTGTGATGTTCAGGCTCTCGATGCGGTCAGGATAAATGGTGCCCTGGGCAAGCCATTTAAATGGAGAATGAAGAGTGGAGAGTGAAGCGCTCGAGGTCTGCTCGCTTACTACCGAGGGGGCGCAAGCATTTGCTTTACGGGCTTCTTCGTTGAAGACCTCGATGAAGTCGCGGCCAATGATCTTGCGTTTCTCTTCAGGATCCGTGATGCCTGCCAGGTCGCTAAAGAATTTCTTGGACGCATCGACTCCAATAACATTCAATCCCAGCACCTTATAATCGTTCATCACCTGACTGAACTCGTTCTTTCGGAGCATGCCGTGATCGACAAAGATGCACGTGAGCCTATGACCGATGGCCTTATTGAGGAGGACGGCTGCTACGGAGGAATCGACACCACCTGAGAGTCCCAGGATGACCCGGTCCTCTCCAAGCGTCTCCTTCAGCTCAGCGACTGTGGAATCGACAAACGAAGCGGCACTCCACTCCTGACGTGACCCGCAGATATCAACCACGAAGTTTCTGAGCAACAGACTGCCCTGCAGGGTGTGGAACACCTCGGGGTGAAACTGAACAGCGAAGATGGGAGCCCCACCCCCGACCCCTCCCGCGGGGGGGAGGGGAGTAATTTGTTCTGCACTTGTTTCTCCGCCGTGAGAGTATTCGCTCCCCTCTCCTCCGCGAGAGGGGCTGGGGGTGAGGCTAAAGGCGGCATATTTCACGTCCTTAGTTGAGGCGATACACTCATAGCCTTCGGGGATGGCGGTGATGGTGTCGCCATGACTCATCCACACCTGTGAATGCTGCTCGAAGCCCTTGAAGAGCGGATTGGAGATATCGGTGGTCTGAAGGTTGGCCCGTCCATATTCACGCGAGTCGGCCTTTTCCACCTTCCCCCCCAGCGCGTGACTGATGAACTGAGCACCATAGCAGATGCCCAGCACAGGCAAGCGTCCTACAAACTGCGAGAGGTCGACCTTGAAAGCCTCAGGATCGTGCACAGAAAAGGGCGATCCGGAGAGGATGACGCCGATGACCGTCGGGTCGTCGACGGGAAACTTGTTGTAGGGAAGAATCTCGCAGAAGGTGTCAAGCTCACGCACGCGACGGCCGATGAGCTGTGTGGTCTGTGAGCCAAAGTCTAGTATGATGATTTTCTGCATATCTATTTGGATATTTGATGATTATCAGATTGTTAGCTGGAAGTCCTCTGCCTGCGACAGCGTGTCGAGCTTGCCCACGTCGAGCAGTCTGAGGTCATCCTTCGGAAGGCCTACGATGCGCGATCGATGGCAGATGCTGAGGTAGAAGTCGATGATGGGAAAGCGGTCGGGAAAACGATCCATCAAAGGGAACAGCCGCGGTGAGAAGGAATGAATGCCTGAGAAGGCAAACATATTGAGCGGCTCACCGTGCTGCGAGAGACCCGTACGACGGATATACTCATAGGGACTACGCACCTCGCCCGTAACAATGTTCTTCCAACCCATAAGTCGCATGCCGTTGTCGAAGAGCAGATAGCGCTGTGTCTGCCTGCGGCTGACCAGAAGCACGGCATCCTCATCGGGAAGATGCTGGCGCGACATCCATTGATAGTCGACATTGTCGAGGATGTCAACATTGTGTATGAGAATGGGCTCGTCGGGCAGGAAGAGCGGAGCGGCCTTCTTCAGCGCTCCACCGGTCTCGAGCAGCCCGTCGCGCTCGTCGCTGAAGAGCACCAGAGGGGCATAATCCTGAGTGGCGACGTAATCGATGATCTGCTGGGCAAAATGATGGACATTCACTACAAAGCGCTGACAGCCCTGGGCCATCAGCCTGCGGATGACAATATCGAGCAAGGGAATGCCGCCTACCGGTACCAGTGCCTTAGGCATGCGGTCGGTAAGGGGTTTGAGGCGTGTTCCCAGCCCCGCTGCTAGGATCATTGCTTGCTTCATGCTGCAAAGGTACGAAGAAAAGTGCTAAAAGAAAAAGAAAATCTCAAAATTCTTTCCGTTTTCACACATTTATTTGTACCTTTGTGCCCTCAATGGAATAAATATCCACAATATGAAGAATCTTTTCGTCACAACGGCATTCCTGTTCTGCGCCCTCATCACCCAGGCACAGCAGGCTGACAGCACCGCTTTCAGGGGCTATCTCTACAATACCGACGAGAATGTGTATATGAAAATCAACTTCCACGATCAGGACATCGTCATCAGCGGGCAGGAGGTATATGGCAAGGTGCCCGGCTTCCTGGCCAGGAAGGGCAACAGCTTCTGCTGGATAGTGACCGACGCGACGGTTCAGGGCAGTAAGGCCTCGCTCGAGCTGGTGAACGACTACGGCAGCGACGACCTGACGGCCACGCTGACGCAGGTCAACGATTCTACCTACACATTGCAGCAGCAGGCAGGAGCGACGCTGAAAGTGCCTGTGGACGGGAAATGGCACAAACTGCCCCGCACGCTGACCCTGAAACGAAGAAAATAGCGGAAAAGGCTTGCAGATGTCAGCGAAAAGTAGTACCTTTGCACTCAATTAGCTTAATTTCAGATAAATTGTATATCGAAAATTCGTAAATTGTAAATAAACAAGATGTTAACATTAAGACTCATCACAGAGGATACTGAGCGCGTTGTTCGCGGCTTGGAGAAGAAGCACTTCAACGGTGCACGTGAAGCTATCAACGAGGTGCTGGCCGTCGACCGCCAGCGTCGTGAAGCCCAGCAGCAGCTGGACAAAAACCTGAACGAGCAGAAACAGCAGTCGGGCCAGATTGGACGACTGATGAAAGAAGGCCGCCGCGACGAGGCCGAGCAGGCCAAGCAGGCCGTGAGCGCCCTCAAAGAAAGCTCTAAGCAGTTGGAAGAGAAAATGAACCAGGCGCAGGAGGAAATGACCCGCCTGCTCTGCCAGATACCCAACATTCCCTACGACGAAGTGCCCGAAGGAAAGGCCGCCGAGGACAATCATGTGGTCAAATCGAACCTGAAGGAATGCACGGCCGACGATACCGTAGGCAACTGGACCTGCAATCCCACCCTGGGCATCGAGAACGCCCTGCCCCACTGGGAGCTTGCCAAGAAATACAACCTCATCGACTTCGACCTCGGTGTGAAGATCACCGGTGCCGGTTTCCCCGTCTACATCGGCAAGGGTGCTCAGCTTCAGCGTGCGCTCATCAACTTCTTCCTCGACGAGGCTCGTGCCAGTGGCTATACCGAAATCATGCCGCCCACAGTGGTCAACGCTGCATCTGGCTATGGCACCGGCCAGCTGCCCGACAAGGAGGGACAGATGTATCACTGTGAGGTCGACGACTTCTACCTCATTCCCACCGCTGAGGTGCCCGTGACGAACATCTACCGCGATGTCATCCTCGACGAAGACAAGCTGCCCATCAAGAACTGCGCCTACACCGAGTGTTTCCGCCGTGAAGCAGGCTCCTACGGAAAGGACGTGCGCGGACTGAACCGCCTGCATGAATTCTCAAAGATCGAGATCGTGCGCATCGACAAGCCCGAGCACTCGAAGGAGAGCCACAAGGAGATGCTGGAACACGTGGAAGGTCTGCTGAAGAAGCTCGAGCTGCCCTATCGCATCCTCTTGCTCTGCGGCGGCGACCAATCGTTCACCAGCGCCATCTGCTACGACTTCGAGGTCTACAGCGAGGCTCAGGGACGCTGGCTTGAGGTATCGAGCGTGAGCAATTTCGACACCTATCAGGCCAACCGTCTGAAGTGCCGCTATCGCCGTGCCGACAACAAGAAGACAGAGCTCTGCCACACCCTCAACGGCTCGGCACTGGCCCTGCCCCGCATCGTAGCAGCCCTGCTGGAGAACAATCAGACGGCCGAGGGCATCCGCATCCCGAAGGCCCTGCAGAAGTATACCGGTTTCGACATCATCGACTAAACACTCGTCGACAAACCGAAATCCCGACAAACCGAAATCCCGAACAATCGCAAATTCGAAAATCGCAAATCCCACCAAATGAACATATTAGAACTTTCAGAACAAGAAATACTGCGCCGCCAGTCACTCGACGAGCTGCGCCGCATGGGCATCAACCCCTACCCTGCCGCCGAGTACCCCGTGACAGCATGGAGCGCCGACATCATCAACGAGTTTGAGGACCTGCCCGTCATTGGCAAAGACGATGAGGGCAACGACGTGCGCGAGACGGCCACACCTGAGAACAGCCGTATGGTGAGCATCGCCGGACGAATCATGAGCAAGAGCATCATGGGAAAGGCTGCCTTTGCCAAACTGCAGGACTCCAAGGGCCGCATCCAGGTGTACGTACAGCGCGACGCTATCTGCCCCGATGAGAACAAAGACCTCTATAATATTGTATTTAAGAAGCTCCTTGACCTGGGCGACTTCATAGGAGTGAAGGGATATGTGTTCCGTACGAAGACCGGCGAGATCAGTGTCCACGTGCTGGAGCTGACTGTGCTGAGCAAGAGCCTGAAGCCGCTGCCTGTGGTGAAGACGGATGCCGACGGCAAGGTTTACGATGCCTTCGATGATCCAGAGCTGCGCTACCGTCAGCGCTACGTCGACCTGGTGGTGAATGCCGGCGTCAAGGAGACGTTCCTCAAGCGTGCCACCATCATCCGCACCATGCGCCGCATCCTCGACGATGCAGGTTATACTGAGGTTGACACCCCTATCCTGCAGAACATTGCCGGCGGAGCATCGGCCCGTCCGTTCATCACTCATTTCAATGCCCTCAACCAGGACATGTACATGCGCATCGCTACCGAGCTCTATCTGAAGCGTCTCATCGTGGGCGGCTTCGAGGGTGTCTACGAGATGGGCAAGAACTTCCGCAACGAGGGTATGGACAAGACCCACAACCCGGAGTTCACCTGCATGGAGCTCTACGTGAGCTATAAGGACCTGCTGTGGGGTATGACCTTCACTGAGAAAATGCTGGAGCAGATTTGTACGGCTGTCAACGGCAAGCCCGAAGTAGAGATCGACGGCAAGGTGATTTCCTTCCGCGCTCCCTTCCGCCGTCTGCCCATCCTGGATGCCATCAAGGAGAAGACCGGCTTCGACTGCGACGGCAAGAGCGAGGACGAGATCCGCCAGTTCTGCCTGACGAAGGGTATGGAGGTCGACGAGACGATGGGCAAGGGCAAGCTCATCGACGAGCTCTTCGGCGAGTTCTGCGAGGGCACCTTCATCCAGCCTACTTTCATCACCGACTATCCTGTTGAGATGTCGCCCCTGACCAAGATGCACCGCTCAAAGCCCGGTCTCACCGAGCGTTTCGAGCTGATGGTGAACGGCAAGGAGCTGGCTAATGCCTACTCTGAGCTCAACGACCCCATCGACCAGGAGGAGCGTTTCATAGAGCAGATGAAGCTTGCCGACAAGGGCGACGACGAGGCCATGATCATCGACCACGACTTCCTGCGTGCTCTGCAATATGGTATGCCTCCCACCTTCGGCATCGGCATCGGCATCGACCGTCTGGTGATGCTGCTCACCGGAAAGTTTGCCATCGGCGAGGTGATGCTGTTCCCCCAGATGAAACCCGAGAAGAAGGCTCCCCAGAGCAGCATTCAGGAGTGGGCCCAGATTGGCGTTGCCGAGGACTGGGTCTACGTGCTGCGCAAGGCTGGGTTCTACCTCATCCAGGACATCAAGGACGAGAAGCCTCAGGGCCTGCAGCAGAAGATTGGCGACATCGTAAAGAAATTCAAGCTCACCCTCGTGAAGCCTGGCGTCGACGAGATTGCCAAGTGGATTGAGTGCAGCCAGAACTCTCTAAGCTAGGGAGAGACAAGTATGCCATACGACTGCGGAAAGATAGCAATCATAGGCGGCGGCTCGTGGGCAACGGCCATAGCCAAGATCGTGGTGGGGCACACTCATCACATAGGATGGTATATGCGCCGTGAGGACCAGATCGATGACTTCCGCCGCATGGGCCACAATCCCAGCTATCTCACCAGCGTACACTTCGACATTCAGGAGATCAGCTTCAGCAACGACCTCAACCGCATCGTAGCCGACTACGACACGCTGGTGTTCGTCGTGCCTTCGCCCTACCTCAAGAATCATCTGCGCAAGCTGAAGACACGCCTCAAGGACAAGTTCATCGTCACGGCCATCAAAGGTATCGTCCCCGACGAGAACCTCATCTGCTCGGAGTATTTCCATCAGGTGTTCGACGTGCCCCACGACAGCCTGGCTTGTCTCGGCGGACCGTCGCATGCTGAGGAGGTGGCACTCGAGCGACTGAGCTACCTCACCGTGGGCTGCGCTGAGCTTGAGAAGGCTCAGGCCTTCGCCGATGTGCTGGCCAGTCCCTTCATCAAGACGAAGACCTCGACCGACGTCATCGGCATCGAGTTTTCGTCAGTCCTGAAGAATGTCTATGCCATCGCTGCCGGCATCTGTGGAGGACTGAAGTTCGGCGACAACTTCCAGGCGGTGCTCATGTCGAATGCCGTGCAGGAGATGTCGCGCTTCCTCCAGACGGTCCACCCCGACCCCACGCGCAATGTCTACGACTCCGTATACCTGGGCGACCTGCTGGTGACGGGCTATTCCAACTTCTCTCGCAACCGAGTCTTCGGCACGATGATCGGCAAGGGCTACAGCGTGAAGTCGGCGCAGATGGAGATGGAGATGATTGCCGAGGGCTATTTCGGCACGAAGTGCATGAAGGAGATCAATCGCCACTGGCACGTCAACATGCCCATCCTCGATGCCGTATACAACATTCTCTACGAACGCATCACCCCGCAGATAGAAATCAAACTCCTCACCGACTCATTCCGGTGAACACTAGCCCCCTAAGTTTTTGGCGAGCAAAGCTCGAGCGAGGGGGGGGAATGAACAAAGTACCTGCCTATATGCAGTTATGATAGTGGCCGACTTTCGCTATTAAAGTAACGGGCTTTCGTTGCAGAAACAACGAAGTTTAGTGACGGAAGTCTGCCTCTTTCGAACCGCCCGTCAGCCACCGGCGATACTAGGTGTCAGCTATCCTATCCTAACCTTATTTCACGAATACCTTGGTCGCATTGCCAACGGTAGAGACTATGCTCACGCCATTTGATATCTGGGAGCACTGCGTACCGTCGATGACATAGATGGCGGTGGGCACCAAAGGCGTGGAGAGCAACAGGAAAAGGGGCGCCCTGAGAAAAACGTCAGGAAGAATCAGTAATTTTGGTAGATTTTTCCGTGATTTATTCACTTGCATTCTGAAATATTTTTAGTACCTTTGCAACGAAATTCACATACTACCTAACGAATAAAAAGCTTATGAAACTCAGAAGATGTTTATCTGCATGGACTTTCGCCCTGTGTGCCCTGTCGGCACAGGCTCAGGTGATAATTTCCTTTGATTTCAAGAACCGAGGTCAGCTGGTTACTGAGGATCACTATGGTATCTTTTATGAAGAAATCAACCACGCAGGCGACGGCGGCCTGTACGCCGAGCT
>JAEEGF011894861.1_pt1 | contig 12431 bp, 13 predicted proteins | sample 9134171 | NCBI WGS metagenome assembly JAEEGF01 (sample SAMN16246542, study PRJNA631951) | gut metagenome | biome: gut microbiome; feature: rumen; material: AP-attached | host: Bos | place: Iran: Karaj | collected 2018-10 | reverse complement strand
ACATCAATTCTGCCCGTATCACTGCGCACAATAAATATTTTATCGGAGAGCAGGGTGCCGGTGACATCGCCCGTATCCGTTATTACGGATATTTCCTCTGCGTCACTGAGTTCAAATGTCACATCGCCTGTGCTTCTCGTTACGGATATAAGACCGGAGGCAAACAGCCTTTCCATTATTATACGGCCCGTGCTTCCGCCGGTGGTAAAGTTTTTGCATGTCACATCGCTCAGCAGAGCCCTGCCTGTGCTCACGGTCAGGTTAATGTCACCCGCGCAGGTGACAGAGCGCACATCAACACTGCCTGTTGTTACCGTGAGATCAAGGCTGCCGGTGCTCAGGTTTTCTGTGATAACGGAGCCGGTGCTTGTGCTGATTTTCAGTTTGCCTTCGGCACACGCACCGCAGTTCACATCACCCGTGCTCACGCCTATATCAATATTGCCGAATGAAAAGCCGTCGGGTATCTCAACATCTCCCGTGCTCTCATTTATCGTAAGCGTATCATAAGTATGGCGCGGCAGATAAACAGTAACACGGGGTGTGCCGGATGAGAAAAAATTAAACGGTATTTTCTTTTCGGCAGGCTCGATAAAGAGAGTGCCGCCGCTGACATAAGCCCTGTGAGGCTCAAGCGCGCGCTCGTAAAACACTACCCGGCATCCGCCGTTTTCGTCATAAGAAAAATCAATGTCTTCGGTGTCTGTGTCAATCATAACCGAGCTGAAATCTTCTTTTACACTCACGGTGTTTGTTTCAAATTTATCACTGAACATTTCTTTTATATCAATGTGATACCACAGAGCAAACGCCGCAAGTGTGCCGGCCGCCGCGAGCACAAGACAAACAACGATAATCAGAAATGTTTTTATCACTCTGCCCATTATATTTCCTCCTGCCGGAATTATTTTGAAAAGCTGAAAGTCCTGATATAGTCTTTAAGCGTTACGCCGTCTTCCATATACCTGAGCAGTATTTCCGCGCAGGCGCGGCTGTCGCTTGACGCGAGGTGATGCTGCAGGCGGATGCCGTAGTAGCGGCACATATCATTGAGTTTATGGCTCATGCCGGGCAGAACGCCCCTGCCTATCTTCGCCGTGCACAGATATCTCGTGTAGGGCTTCCACTCAATCCCGTAATGCGAAAGGCATTTGCCGAGCACGCCCAGGTCAAAGACCGCGTTGTGGGCCACAATCATTGTGCCCGAGAAATAGGGCTCGATTTCTTCCCACAGTTCGGGAAAAGTCGGGGCATCGCTCACCATAGACGGAGTTATGCCCGTGAGTTCTGTATTGAAGGCGTCAAAGCCGCACTCGGGGTTTACGAGCGAAGAGTATTCGTCGGTTATTTCCCCGTCTTCAATAACCGTGATTCCTATCGAACTCATACGGTTGTTTCGCATATTCGGCGTTTCAACATCAAACACCGTGAATCTTGACATAAGGTATTCTCCTTGGTTTACAGTTTGTATGAGGCAATGTAGAAGGTGTCCGCCGGGCACGAAATGCCGGGGTTTTCAATAAAGAATGAAACGGGCAGTCCGCACTCGCGGGCGGTGAGTTCAAAATGGCAAAGGGCTATGCCCATATCTATTTTCTGAATATCCCACTCGCCTTCGGCCTTTGATTTATTGCACTTTTCATAAAAATGCACCGTATCTCCGTTCACAACAGCACGCCAGGGCTGTTTGTTTACGGCTGAGGGAGCAAGACGGACCGCCTCAAGGGGAGTCTGCCATTTGCCCGCGTTTCCGGGCGTCAGCGGCCTTTCAAAAGAGCCGCTGAAAAACAAATCGGTAAAGGCGAAACGGCTGTCCGCCTTAATGCCCTTGCGCATTACCGTTTCGCGCACGGACATTTTCTTTGCGGGGTAGCCCAGGGGACTTACGCAGGGCATCACTTCGCCCTCGCCGAGCGAAACCGCCTTTTCAAATAAAGAGCGATCCATAGTGCCGGCAATCCATGTGGTGCCCACGCCTGCCGACTGAGCAAACAGCACTATTCTTTCAAACGAATAGCCGAAGGCCTCCTCTGCGTGCGGCACACGTGCCGTTTTGCCGGCGATGTATTTATCTTCGCCCACAATCACCGGGCTTGAAAGCCCGGCGTCCTTCGCACCGAAAAACAGCCACTCAATCTCAAGGCCGTAAGGGTTGTCTGCTTCCTTTGCGAATGCCGCAATCCTTTCGAAGTCTTCTTCTTTCAGCGCTTCGCCGCTGAATGTGCGCACACTCCTGCGCGCGCGGATAAGATCCATAGTATTCATTTTCTCTTTCCTCTTTCATTTTGTGCCGCAGGCACGGTTTAATCGTCATCCCAGATTGCGTCGAGCAGCTCCGCCTCTTCTGCCCAGGATGCGTCATATTTCACCTTTGAAATTACTGTTCCGCAGTTGGGGCATGTTTTTTTTGCGGACTTTGCTTTGTATCCGCAGGCGGAGCAGATGAATTCATCCGCCTTGAGCAGGTGGGTTTTCTGAATCCAGTAAGGGTTGTTTTTCTTGTTAGAAAACAGTGACATATAATCACCCCGCAGTAAATTTAACGAGCAGTTTGTTGCCGGTATCGTATATATCGTCGTCTATTACGGCAAATACAATGTCGATGCAGGCGTCTTTGTTCTTTTTAATGAAATCCCTGCAAGCCGAGAGAGCAGCTTCCCACGCCTTATCGACGGGATAGCCGAAAATCCCGGAGGAGATAAGCGGAAAGCCGATTGACTTACAGCCGTTTTCCAGGGCGAGTTCAAGAGATTTGCAATATGCGCCGTAAAGCAGGGCGGGCTCGTTTGCTTTGCCGCCTCTCCACACGGGGCCAACCGCGTGAACAACATATTTCGCTTTGAGATTAAAGCCGGGAGTAATGACCGCAGAGCCAGTGTCGCAGTGTCCGATTTTGTTGCAGGCGTCCTGCAGTTCATCGTGCCCTGCCGCGCGGAATATCGCTCCGCAGACGCCTCCGCCCGCCCAAAGGCCCTCGTTGGCGGCGTTTACGATTGCGTCTGTATCAAGACCGGTGATACCGGTTTTTCTTATTTCGATTGAACTCATAACAACAGTCCTTTGCCTTTAATAAATCAATTATAAATCACGCGTGCGGAGTTTTCAATAAACAAAGAGTTAATTTTTCATCCCGCAGGTTAACTGCAAATATAATCTTACGGCAGATAAAGTCCCGAAATCTTCTCTCAATCTATACAAAAACGCCGTCGGCAATCGCCGGCGGCGTTGATTCTGTTATGCGAGAGATTTTTTCTTTTTGCCCGATGCGGTTACCGCAAGGGCGGCAGCGAGCGCTCCGACCGCGAGGCCGGCTACACTTTTTTTCATAAAATATTTCCTCCGAAGACAATAATTTTTTCTTCCGCCGATATAATAACATTAAAAGGGTGACAAAAAGGTGACATACGCTTTTACCGCTTTCAGAGCAAAAATTAAAAGCCATCCCGAAGGATGGCCTTTAAGAGAATAATAAAGGATTATTCGGCTGCGGGAACCTCGAATGTTGCGGGGTCTGCTCCGCTTACAGCCTCAAAAGTATAAACGACGGTCTTGTCGGCATATTCGAATGTGCCTTTATTGTCACCGGTGCTGAACTTCGCGTTGGTAACATCATCGGCAGAGCCGAAGTGGAAGACAGCGGTAAGGCCGTTCTGCTCGCAGGTGAAGGGAACTCCGCCAGTGCCGTCGGCTCTCTCGGTGCGGCCGTTTGACTCGTCATCAAAAATGAAATATGTATCGATTTTTCCGTCGATTGAGGCCGACCAGACACCTTTGCCGAAAAGCGGCTCCGGAGCGGGAACTTCAAAAGTGTCGGGATCCGCGCCGTCAACGAAAACAAATTCATAGGTCACCTTGTTTTCGCCGTATTCAAATGTGCCCGTATTGTTTCCGAGATCGAATTTTGCATTTGTCACATCATCTGCGGAACCGAAATGGAACACAACATCAAGACCGTTCTGCTCGCAGGTAAATGGAACTCCGCCCGTGCCGTCGGCTCTCTCGGTGCGGCCGCTCTTATCATCGTTAAAAAGGAAATACGTGTCGGCATTGCCGTCGATATTTCCGAGCCAGACGCCTTTTGTGAAGAGATTCGGCTGCTTCTCTTCGGCAGATTCTGTAGATTCGGGCGTTGTTTCCGCTTCTTTTCCGCAGCCGGCGAACAACATGAGACTTGCAAACGCAATCACAGCCGCCAGAACAACTGCAAGAATTGATTTAGTTTTCATAATATACCCTCCTTTGGGAATCTTACAAAATTATTATACCATTTTCAGCCCGGTTTTTCAAGGATTGAATCAGATACGGGAATTAAAAGGGGCGGCAATTAACGAATGCACAACTGCTAACGAAAACCAAAAATGTACCCTGTGTTCATTAACAGTTTGCCGGCGCAAATATCCTTAAAAAAATCTTGACATACCGCGCCCGTTATGATATTATATTCAAGCATTTACGGAGAGATACCGAAGTGGTCATAACGGAACGGTCTTGAAAACCGTCGTACTCTTACGGGTACCGTGGGTTCGAATCCCACTCTCTCCGCCAGATTAACGCAAGCTTCAATTTAATATATAAGATTAACGCTACCATGGAGAAGTACTCAAGTTGGTGACGAGGCGCCCCTGCTAAGGGCGTAGGTCGGGTAACCGGCGCGGGAGTTCGAGTCTCCCCTTCTCCGCCACATCGATAAAGTCGACATTTTGCAGAAATACAAGATGCCGGCTTTTTCTTTATCCTTTATTTATCAAGAGTTTTCGCAATTTATAAACTGCAGAACTATTCCGACGTTGTCGAACAATTGATTCATTTTGTTGTATTTTATTGACTAAAACCGCCGCGCTTGGTATAATATTGCTCGCAAATAAATCCGGTCGGTAATAAACCGCAAGAAATATAACGGCTTCGGAGCCGTCGCCTGAAAGGAGACTGAATATGGATTTGATACCCAGCTTTTCCGTTGATCATACAAAGATAGTTCCGGGGATTTTCACCAGCAGAGTGGATACCCTCGCGGAGCAGACCGTCACAACTTATGATGTGAGAGTCACGAGGCCCAATGCCGAGCCCGCAGTTGACGTTGCGGCCATGCATTCTCTTGAGCACATCATAGCGACTTATCTCAGGAACGAGCCCGAATGGAAGGATCAGATTATTTACTGGGGCCCCATGGGATGCCTTACCGGTTTTTATCTTATCCTGAAAGGAAACCGCGCGCCGAAAGAGATTTATGCTTTGATTCTCAACGCGTTCAGGTCGGTTGAAGAATATGAAGAGGTGCCGGGCGCTTCGCCTGTCAACTGTGGCAATTACCTGATGCATAATCTCGGAATGGCAAAATGGCACGCCCGAAAATTCGCTGATTATCTTGCAGCAAACGCGGATAATCCCGAAATATTCGAATATCCGAGATCCGAGAGGCTTGTAACCGAAGACGGCCGCAGCTTCTTTGATTCATAAAAAACACCGGTTGCCCGATGCAACCGGTGTTTTTTATCGGTTATTTTTCTTTATAGTAAAGCATACAGTGGCAGTAGCCCTCAAAATCCGGGTCTTTTATCTGCTCGCGGAATTCCTTGCACATGCATTTGAATTCTTCGGTCCGCTCTCTGCGGCAGGGGCAGTAGCCGCCGGTTTTTTCAAGACCCGCTTTCACTGTATCAACAACCTGCTGATTGGAGTTGAGTCTGATTTTCATAAGCCGTCTCCTTTATTTATCTGCGATTTTCTTCGCAAAGTCGGCAGCAGCCTTGATGTCGTCTGCGTTGGGTCTGCCTTTGTGTAAACCCTTGAATTCGCCCTTGCAGTGGAATTCTCTGTTATCCATCGGGATTCCTGCCTTGTCCGCTTCCGCCTTGACTTTCTTCCAGGTGGAGTTCAGCATAGCCGCCGAGCCGAAGTTTACTATTTTGCCCACCTTGCTTTTATCCAGCGAACCGATGAAATCGCGGACTTCGGGATCGATACTGAAAGCGTAATAGGAATTGCCGAGAAACAGAATATCAACCTCTTCATCAACAGGAACGCTGATGGGCTCAGCCTTTACGCCTACAGCTTCTGCAACCGCCTTCGCGAGGCGCTCGGTGTTGCCTGTTTTTGTATAGTATCGGACTGCGATTTTCATTTTCATTTCCTCCGGTTTCAATTAAAGAGCGGCGGCGACGGCTTCTTTGACCTTCTTCATATCCTCGGTCGGCTCAAATCTTGCGATAACCTTACCTTCGCGGTCAACAAGGAATTTGGTGAAATTCCATTTGATATAAGCTTTGTCACCGAATTTTTTATTGTTTGCGCTTGTGAACTTGTTAAGGGCGGCATTTTTAAGGCCTTTGCCGAATCCTTCGAAGGGCTTTTCAGTCGCGAGGAAAACAAACAGCGGATCGGCATTGTCGCCGTTGACATCGATTTTTTTGAACTGAGGGAATTCGGTTCCGAATTTAAGGGTGCAGAACTGATGGATTTCATCGGCATTGCCGGGCGCCTGATTTGCAAACTGGTTGCAGGGGAAATCGAGAATCTCAAAGCCCTTGTCCCTGAACTCCTTATACATTGCCTCAAGCGGCTCATAGTGCGGAGTGAAGCCGCAGCCGGTTGCCGTATTGACGATAAGCAGAACTTTCCCGTTGAACTCGGAGAGATTTACTTCCTTGCCCTCTCTGTCTGTAACTGTAAAATCATAAACTGTTTTCATTTTTTACTTCCTTTCTGCATTTAAAATTTTATATAATGTTTTATAAAGTGTTACGGCCTCCTGCTCGGAAAGATTGAATTCTTTTATCATGCATTCCGGCACGCAAAGCGCTTCTTCCCTGAGTTCTTTGCCTGAATCAGTGAGAGTAATCACAAGATTGCGCTCATCGGATTCATCCCTCTGCTTTTTTATATATCCCTTTTCTTCAAGTTTTTTTAGCAGAGGAGTAAGAGTATTGGATTTAAGGCAGAGAGTGTCGCAGAGACATTTTTCATTTGCCCTGCCCTCTTCCCAAAGCACCATCATTACAATATACTGAGTATAGGTTAAATCGAGCTTATCAAGATGGGGCTTGTATTTGCGGGTAATCAGATTTGATACGGCATAAAGCGGAAAGCAGAGCTGATTCTTCAGCCGCAGCGCTTCATATTTATTATCCATTTTCAGACACCTCCGAAAATATATCGCATGCGATTTGCTGTCTGTATTATATCGCACGCGATATAATTTGTCAAGAGGAAAATCAAAAATTTTTTATGCCGTCTTTTTTTGATAAACTCTCTCCCCTGCCGGAATTTATTTTTTACACTCAAAATCTCATTTTCCGATTGACATATTGAATGAGAAATAATAGAATAAAAAAGAGGTGATAAGAATGAAAAAAATATTTTCATTGATTATGGCAGTTCTGATTATCTTCACTGTCGGCGGAGTTTCGACAATCGCCGCAAATGCAGGCGGAACGACCTATTATATCGATTCCGCAAAGGGCAGCGATAAAAACAGCGGCAAGAGCGCTGCAAAGGCCTGGAAAACACTTGAAAAGGCATCGAAAATCCGCTACAAGAAGGGCGACTCAATCCTTCTCAAACGCGGCAGTAAATTCAACGGCACTTTCACGGGCGCCGGCTACGGCACAAAGAACCTGCCGATTACGGTTTCCGCCTACGGCAAGGGCAAAAATCCCGTTCTCACACAGAGCAAAGACGAGTACATAATGTTCTTCAGCGATATCAAATACTGGACCATAAAGAACCTCAGCTTCAGGAATTCAAACAGAGCTATCAGAATCTTCGCGATGAATGATGTCGATGTCACGGGAGTCAGAATCACCGCCTGCGATTTTGACAATATCGGCAACAATCCCGGCAAGGAATTCGACGGCGAGTCCTGCATCTTCGCGGATAACGGCGATTCAAAAGCCCTGCTCAGGGATATGGTTATCTCAAATCTCAAGATTACCAATTGCGGAAGAGGTATGGAAATAAAGGGCAAAAACCGCGAAAGAGGCATGGAAAGCTTCGTAAACGAGAAAGTCTCTTACAGCCCGAATATACTTATTGAAAATATCTATTGCAAAAATCTGCAGTATGATGCGATTATCCTGGGCTCGATGAGGGATTCGAGAGTGCGCAACTGCCGCCTTCTCGACACCTGCTATAAAAACGACTTCGCGACAGCGCCGATATGGCTTCATCACTGCGACAATGTTACGGTCGAATACTGTGAAATCACCAATGCAAACGGTCAGCTCGACGGCATGGCAATTGATTTTGACGGCTGGACCATTAACAGCACATATCAGTATATTTATTCTCACGGCAACAAGAGATTTATGCGCAACTGCCTGTTTGACAGGGAAACGCGCAACAGAAACAACACGGTACGCTACTGTCTGAGCGTCAATGATAACGAAGGCGTTTTCGACTATCCGTCATTTGTCATTCCCAATGAAACGAGCAATTTCTTCACTTCGATGGAAGGATTTAATTTCTATAATAACACGATTATCAACGGCAACCCGTATCTCTGGATTAATATCAAGAGCGCGAATGTGAAGAATAATATCTTCGCGAGCGACAGCGCAATCAGAGCCGGCGGCAAGGCGCTTCTCAACGGTCTCTCGATAGGCGTGAGCAAGAGCGGCAATGTCAATACGACAATAAGGAACGCGGGCTTTGCGGGCGGAGACACATACAATATCAGATCCTGGATGCTCAAGGATTCCTCAAAGTATCTCGGCAAGGGTTGCTTCACAGATGCCTCAACGGCCGATATGCTTAAAATTCCTGTAAAATAAAAGAATAATCAGAATGCAGTTCAAAAGCTCTCTTCATGCGAAGAGAGCTTATTTTTATACTCCGGTCTTGCTGAAAACCGCCGGTGTCACATTTAAGAAAAAACCTGCAACGTCATTATTTACAAATGGAGCATACTGTTATTAAGCAATTATACAAAAACGCTAAAAAAATATAACATTTTGTTTGTTTTTATTGCAATATCTACAAAATATAATATAATTAAATTGGCTGTTTATATGCAGATTGCATATAGTATATACGCTTTTAATTTTTACAGGAGGAGTTTGTATGAAAACGAAGTTTAAGAAAACGCTTGCGATTCTGCTCGCGGCTCTGATGCTTATCGGAGTTATGCCTGCGATGTCGCTGACCGCTTTCGCGGACGGCGATGAGTATCCGGCGCTCGAGGCGGATTCACGCATAACCGTGAACGGAACCGGATATACGGAGATTTATTTCACCTTCACCCCGCCGAAAACCGATATATACGCATTTTACACCGAGGGTGATGCGAATACGTGCGGTTTTATCAAGAATCCCGATTCATATTACGGTTCGGATCTGGTCTTTAACGATGACAACGGAGATGATTTGAATTTCCGCGTCGAGTGTGTGCTCTCATCGGAAAAGACCTACACAATGGGATTCTACTGTGTCGGTGATTATACCGATGAAATAACAGTCGCACTTGATACCCTTCATTCTCCCTTAGCATACACAGATGAGGATATTACTCTTCAGCCGACCTGCTCGGCCGAAGGCGAAGCAAAAACCGTCTGCGAATACTGCGAAGCGGAGATAGCTGTCGCTATTCCCAAAACAGACCATAAAGATACCGACTTTGACGGCGTTTGCGATGACTGCTCAGAAAGAATCTGCTACTATGTGACCGAAAATGACTCAACCGAGTTTCTGGTAGCGCCGGACGAGACTGCGGAATTCCGCTTCAGATGCACAAGAAGCGGGAAATATGAGATTTCGTTCTACGGTTACTGCACTACAAGCTATATGGATGAAGAAGGCAATTATATTTCTACCGACAGCGAAGGTTATTACACATTTACCGAGGGAGAAACATACAGGATAATCGGCCAGTGTTATTCCAATGAGATTACTACCGCCAGCGTGCTGATAAAGCATGTTCATGACGATACCGACGGCGACCTTAAATGCGATATCTGCGGTGTAAGATTCAGATATTTAATAGGGAACGACGAAACCATTACATTCACCGTCCTGCCCGGTGAACGCGCTTGCGTTGATTTTACCCCTCAGACATCAGGAGAATACAATATGGTCGCGGGCGGACCTAACGCCTGGACCAGCAGCCTCAGAGATTCAGAAAACAATTATATTTACAGAGGCAGCTACGGCAATTATGAACTGACTGCCGGAGTGCGTTATACCATCACCGTCAACGGCATTGATTATGATAACGGAAACGACAGCTACGAATGCTCCGCAAAGGTCACCCACGCTCATGTTGACGCGGATAAAAACCGCGTATGCGATAAATGCGAAAAGACTGTCGGATTCGACCTGGTTGAAGGAAAAAATTCAGGTCTGATTCTTCACGCAGGAGAGACTTATGCTTATTATTTCACCCCTGAGGATACCGGCAACTATAATTTCAACTGCTCCTACGGTTGCTACGGACCTTTTGATTCGCAGGAGAACGGCCTTACCGGTGAATACAACTACTCGTCCGGTTATTATTATGAATTGACCGGCGGCCAAACCTATCATGTATATGTCAGCAATCTGGAATACGCTGACAGGACAATTGAAATCGATACCACTCATAAGCATATCGACAATGACGCTGACTATAAATGCGATTCCTGCGGCTTAGTGATCGGATGCAAAATGATAGAAGGCGAAGGATATGAACAAATCCTGTCCCTGGGCGAAACCTTCACCGGTTATTTTACCTGCGAGGAAACCGGCAAATATGTTTTGCTGAATGACTACGGCAGCTATGATTTACAGGCTCTGGATTCAAACGGCAATTATCTGTATACAAACGGCGGAACTTATCAGCTGACTCAGGGCGAAACATACAGATTCATATTCAGGCCTTACTCCAATCCCGCAACAGCCCGCTTTGCAATCAGGCATGATCACTACGACACAAATGATGACGGAAAATGTGACAGATGCTCGGCGGAATATAAATACATCCTCACCGATGAGCAGACCGTTAATCTCTCGGTGCCCGGTTATGATATCAGGACTGTCGTTCTGAAACCTCAGAGAACCGGAAAATACAGAATCAGCGGAAATACATCTTATCTCAGCCGTGACAGTGTCTATGATGTTGAAAGCGGATATAATATTTATCCTATGACAAGTGATTTATACGATCTGGAGGCCGGCAAAACCTATACCGTAAGATACAGGACATACAGCGATAAAACCGGCACAGGCACAATAAAGCTCACTCACGATCATATTGACACAGACGGCGACAATAAATGCGATATCTGCGAAGAATCATTCATCCATGAGATATTCGAGGGTCAGGAATTCAATACAACCATCCCGGCAAACGACAGCATCACTCTGGTTTTCAACTGCCAGAGAACAGGTGATTATAAAATACGAAACACCGCTTCCAGCCTTAATTCTGTTCGTGATACAAACGGCAATTATTATTACTCCGACAGTTTGAGTTATTATAGCTTTGAAAACGGCGTCAGATATCTGTTATTATTCAGAAACGAAGGCTCAAGCGATTCGGAAATGACCGCGCTTATCACTCACGCTCACATTGACGAAACCGGCGACGGCAAGTGCGATTTATGCTCTTTAGAATATATATTCACCGTTACCGAGGATGTTCCGATAACGGTTCAGATTCCGAAAGACGACGAAATCGAGCTTCTGTTCACACCCGGTCGCACGGACTATTATAAGCTTGACGACAGTTTTTCCAGCTACGGCTACTCCGTCTATAACGAAAAAGGTGAATATGTCAACTCAAACTGGGATAAGCTGAACGGTTCGCATTACCGGCTTACCGAGGGAAAAACTTACAGGTTCCGTATTTACAGTTCCATTTCAGACGCCGATTGTAAGATAAAGGTGACACACGCTCACACCGGCGAAGACAGGATTCTTATTTCGCCGACTGCCGCGGCAGAAGGAGTCCTTCAGCGAACCTGCTCAACCTGCTCAAAGACATTCTGTCTGGAAGCGAGTTGCGCCGGCACTAAATATGCAGAAGGAACAGAAAACGGTTTCCACTATTCAGTCTATACTTTGAACGGAGTCAAAGAGGCCTGCATAGACGGCTTTGAACAAACCGACAGCGACACAATTGTGATTCCTTCGGAAATAGGCGGCTATCCGGTTACCTCCATTGACAGCGCGTTTATAATCTGCGAGTGCACTTCGGTAACCATCCCGGATACCGTTATATCTATATGCGACGGCTCATTTATAGCCTGCAATAATATCGAGAGCCTGACAATTCCCGACAGCGTCGTAGTCATAGGCGATCAGGCCTTTATGTTCTGCAGTTCTCTTAAATCCGTTAAACTCGGCAAGGGCGTAAAATTCATAGGTGAAGGGGCTTTCAGATGCACCCTTACCGAAGAAGAAAAACAGACTATCAACGCTGAATTAGAATACATACAGCAGGAAATGGATGCAGAGGAGGC
>JAEEGF011582541.1_pt1 | contig 12431 bp, 9 predicted proteins | sample 9134171 | NCBI WGS metagenome assembly JAEEGF01 (sample SAMN16246542, study PRJNA631951) | gut metagenome | biome: gut microbiome; feature: rumen; material: AP-attached | host: Bos | place: Iran: Karaj | collected 2018-10 | reverse complement strand
TCAAGTCTGTAAGGCACGGACGCTTTGAAATCGGTTTCAGTCTTGTCGGAAACTTTCCGATCTCTGCTGTATTATAGTATTTCTCAATATGCTTTCTGGAGCGAGCAATCGTCACGCTATCGAGCACTTCAAAGAAATCAAAATCAAGCGTACGTAGCAACGCATCTGTCGTCCGATTCTCCGGCGCTTTTTCGCTCCAGGCATTGAATGCCTTTTGTGCTTGGCGGAAGATTTCATCGATAGAAGACCGCATGTTCAGCTTGCTATTGATAAGTTCAGAGTTTCCCTCATAAGCGAGAGCAAGCTGATTCTTGAGATCGTTGAAACGGTTATTAACAGGTGTTGCTGAGAGCATTAGAACTTTCGTCTTTACACCTGCACGCACAACTTTATTTAACAAACGCAGATAACGGTTTTCTTTTCCTTCCTCGCCAGAAACCTCTCCACCATTTCGGAAATTGTGTGATTCATCAATGATAACGAGATCATAATTCCCCCAGTTTAGTCGCTCCAAATCCAACCCGTTGGAGTACCCGCCATTACGAGACAAATCCGTATGGAATAGCACGTCATAGTTCAGCCGATCCGACGCGATCGGGTTATTCACATAGTTGTCTTTGTAAGTGTTCCAGTTCTCAGCCAGTTTCTTTGGGCATAGAACCAGCACGGTCTTATTCCTGTTTTCATAGTATTTTGCAACTGCAAGCGCGGTAAATGTTTTACCAAGGCCAACGCTGTCCGCCAGAATACAACCGTTGTATTTCTCCAGTTTATTGATGATTGCAAGAACAGCGTCTTTCTGGAAATCGTAGAGCATGCTCCAGATCTTGCTTTGCTTAAACCCCGTAGCCTCATTCGGAAGAACATCTTCTGAAACATCCTCGAGAAACTCACTGAACACATGGTATAACGTCATAAAATAGATGTACTCAGGCGCGTTTTCATTATAGACATTTCTGATATTCTCAACAACTTCAGATGTGACGTCCTGTAGCTTGTCCTTATCATTCCAAATGGAATCAAAAAGCTGGAGATATTGTAGAGCAAATGGTTCATCCATCTTGTTGACCATATTGTAACTGTTATTGCCTCTTTCACAGCCAATATCAACCGTCGTGAATCCATTCACCGGCATATAGGCCGTATCTTCACCAGCTCCTGTGACAGTCATAAAACCGCCCATGTTCTCGCCTGTAGTATTCGATTTGAATGTTGCTTTCCTCACAATCCAGTCTGCGCATTCCTTTGCGATTGCACGTTGCGTCATTTCATTGCGCAGCTTAATTTCAAACTCCGTTCCATACAAACTGGTCTCTCTACTCAAGCGCGGGATATAGAATTCACGGCGTTCCTTTTTCTCGCGTTCTTGCACGAAGGTAGGGGAAGTAAAGATAAACCGAAACTGTTCGACAGAATCCAATTGCTTCTTTAGCTCCTGGTATGCGTACATGGAAAAGCATGCCGCAGCAATGGATACACGGCTGCTTTTTGTTATCGTAACTCGCAGATCATCTCTGACGATATCCGTTACGTTGTTAAATATCTTCATGTGCTTTCCCCTTACCTCGTTTTGAGTGCCTATATTATCTCATTCCGAGACGATTCATTTCAAACACCATGCCCCAAGCGAACATGCTCTTTGCCGCCCGTAGAACATCATCCAACCCGAATTCGGTTCGACCGTCAACTGTCCTGTACAAGCAGTAACCTGAAAGGCCATAAATGAACTGTGTAATCTCCTTGCCCTTTGATGTGGAGAATCCGATTCCTATTGTATCCAAAACGTATTCATCCATTTCACCAAGGTCTCGCGTCCTTGTGAGGGTTTCAATAATACCGTCTGCAGACAACTTGTTCCAATCTTTATCCCAAAAGAATACACTTCCCATTCCTGCAAAAACAGACCACATTAGAGTCAGAGAAATTAGGTTTGCGCCCGGATTATTCTCGCAATAGTCATTTATCTCATTATAGATCTTTTCACATACAGTATCAGCCTGAACTAACAATTCAGGAATAAAGCTCAACGAATCCGAAACAATGTATCCTGCATTTCTTCCTTTCTCAAGCAATTCATTTGCTACAACAAGAAAGCTTCCCTGATCCGATGACTCTTTTTCCGGTTCCTGAGTCAATTCTGTTTCTGGTTCTTGTGCACTGTCGGTATGCACTTGTGGGTTCATCATATTAGCGATCTCTGCACGTAAGTCAATTGAACTGCATCCAGGCAGATTATCATACTCGTCGCAATGCGCAAGTGCTTCTTGATACATGCCGAGATTCTTTTCGGATACAATCAATCCATATAGCGCGTTCGGATAAGGCGACGTAAGTGACAGCGCCTTCTTGTATGCCTCGTATGCCTGCTGGTGATGATTCACCGCCCCATGTGCAGCGCCAAGGTTATTGTATGCTTCTGCAAAATCCGGAGCAATTGCAACCGCCTTTTCCAGATTTGAAATCGCCGGGAACGGTTGTCTCGTAGTAAGATACTTTACACCCCGCGTGTTCCACCAAATCGGGCATCGATCGTCGCACTTCGCTTTGCAATCATCCCCTGGGCAAAAGATCTTTCCTGTTTTATCACGCCAGAAGGGAGGAACATCATTTTGCTCCGCTATTTTAGTTTGTGAGATTTTTGCTTGCCGTGAAGAAACCTCCTCAGAAGTTGTTTTAGGGTCTTTTCTTTTCTTGAATAAGTCAAGCAATTTCATACTTTTTATCTCCCATAAACCAATAATATGAATCTAATCAAACCAACAGATATTACTGCATGTGCTGCATAATTTCGGTCCTTTCGCCCTGCATGTCAGTACCAGTTATCCTCTCATATTCGTCACATCTTTGCAGCGCTTCATCAAACTTTCCGATATTAAACGCAGACAGCATCAATCCATGAACGGCTTTTGGATTGTCTTTCTTTAGCTCCAGCGTTTTAGTAAAGTACTCATACGCTTTCTGATGTTGGCCGCTCATTCCATAGGCCGAAGCAAGATTGTTAAGGAACTCATAGAAGTCCGGTGCCATTGATACTGCTTCCTAAACTCTTCAATCGCTTCTATTGGCTTATTACTTCTTAGTAATGCCAATCCCTCAGTATTATGGAAAATAGGGCAGTCATCGTCACAACCGTCCGGACATGCTGACGGCCCAGGGCAAGTGACTTTACCATCTTTATCTCGCCACATTACTTTTTTACGCGAATTGTCATTATTGGTTTTTGGGCCATTCTCTTCTAGCTTCAAACCATTTTGTGCCAGTCGAATAAGCTCTTGCAGGGACCGCCCATAGCCCCTGGTATGAGAAACTCCATACCAATAAGCAGCAAGGTCTTTATTCGCAGATTCAATTAATACACCTAAAGCACGCATCGCTTCACGATCGCCTAGTTCTGCAGCTCTCTTGTACATATGAACACTGTTCATTGCATTCTTCTGAACACCGTTTCCCGCAGATAGCATCTCAGCACAGCATTTCAACGCATGTGCGTCATTATGAGAAGCGATTGCATCGTAGGCTTGATATGCGCCATCAGCTCTTCCCATGTCTTCAAATAGTTCTCCAAGGAAATATCCAGCAATCGGCACACCTTCGTCAACCATTTTACTGAAATCATGAGGATTGCTTGTGATGTCTGAGTCGGAATTTAATTCTAAATATGCTACGGCACATTGATGCCGTGCAACATCAAATTGCGGACTTCCCTTTACATATTCCCTGGGACACCCATTTAAAACCCACTCCATAGCAATTCCCTTCATGCTATTCTTTCCTTCAGGATGTCCGCATGCGTTTGCCATTGCATACCAATACATGGACTCCGAAAAATGCCCGCGTCTACGGTATACATTTCCCATTTCGAGCATAGCGTCTACGCTACCTTTTTCTGCCGCTGCCAAACAAGTATTTTCCCATGTTTCATCAATGAATAGCTCTGGATCTGGTTCTTCGGAATGCGGGAGACAGTTGCAATACGCCCATAGCCCTTCTGGATTCCCGGCATCGGCAGCTTTTTTTGCCAATATGCTTCTATCTATTAAGTTTTCACAAAACATGGACAATGCGATTGATCCCTCAACAAAACCTGCTTCATCGAGTTCATGCATCATCTGTAGACCACGTTCTTTTTCCTTTTTACCAACAATCAAAAGCCAAGCCTTACCGTATTTTTCTCTAAGCAGTGTATCAGCTAGGCTTGCAGGCAGCTCAGTGTTGTTCTTTCTGACATGGTCAACTGCAGATAAATGCAGACGGTTTATCTCAAATACCATTCCCCAAAGGAACATGCTTTTGGCCGTACAAAGGACATCTTTTTCACTTAATTCAAGTTCTTCGGCGTTTAATAAACACACACCATAGTCTGGAAGCTGAATAATGAACTCTGCTAATTCTTTTCCTTTGTCAGAGGAATACTGGATGCCAATTGAATCCAGAATATATTCGTCCATTTCGACAAGTCCGCGTTCACTCGTAAGAGCTTCCACTATTCCTTCTCGCAAAAACTTTTTTCGGTCTTTATTCCAGAAGAAAACGCTCCCTATTCCCGCATAAGCTGCCCAGCTCATGGTCGATGACCATAAATCAAAGCAGGGATCGCTTTGCCATTCCCTACGCGTTTCTTCTAGTAGTTTTTCACATACAGAATCTGCTTGCGCCAGCAATTCTGGTATATACTCAACTCTCTCTGACGTTATATAACCTTTCTTTCTTCCAATCCTAATCAGCTCTTCCGAAATAGAAAAGCATTTATCTACATCCAGCATATCTTCTTTAGCTTTATTACGGCTCATAAGATTTTTAATCCCAAACATATTTCTTCCTCCTAAGGCATACAAATGTATTGCTATTTCTCACGCAGAACAGTATTACTAAGTATTGGCATCCTTTTCATTGATTAAGTGATGGTCACGCATAAACTGAAGTATTTCAGGATGCTTGATTCTTTTTCCTATATTCCTAACCGGTCCTTTTCAAATATCATTCCGAATATGTACATGCTTTTTGCTGCTCTAAGAATCTCTTCTGCTGTAAAAACTGTTTTCTCGCCGGCAGTCTGAGCCATACAGTACGAAGAAAGGACCGGGAGGAACTTCTCCAATTCTTTTCCTTTTGGCGAATTTAAACTGATCCCTATCTCGTCCAGGACATATTCATCCATTTCATATAGGCCGCGCGCCTTTGTAAGTGTCTCTACAATTCCATCAGATAACAACTTGTATTTATCTTTGTTCCAGAACCATACGCTTCCCATTCCTGCATATGCCGACCATGCAAGTGTCAGTGTTACAGCGACCGCATCTGTATTAGGCATTTTCTTGCTGTATTCAAGCAGCTCTTTATATAGTTTCTCGCACACCGTATCTGCCTGATCCGATAATTCTGGGATAACATGCAAAGACTCTGAGGTAATATATCCTTCTTTTCTTCCGACCTTTATTAATTCATTTGCGATTACATAATGGCTCTTCTTATTCTCTAAAGTCCTGCCCGAAGTCCATGTCGGTGTTCTGTCATATGTTTTCTCGGGATCCGGTTGCGGTTTGTTCAGCTTATTGATTTCAGCACGTAAGTCTTTGGAATTGCATCCCGGGAGTTTGTCATACATGTCACAGTGGCTCAGAGCATCCTGATACTTTCCAAGATTCTTCTCAGCAACGATCATCCCATATAGTGCGTTCGGATAGGGCATTTTTAGTGAGAGTGCTTTCTTGTATGATTCACACGCCTCTTGATGCTGATTCAAGCCACCGTACGCCGCACCCAAATTATTATATGCTTCAGCAAAGTCAGGCGCGATTTCGATTGCTTGTTTAAAATTCGCGATGGCCGGCCATGGTTTCCCCATAGAAAGGAACTGCAAGCCGCGCGTATTTAGAAAAATCGGACAACGATCATCACAGTCCTGTTTGCAATTATCCCCCGGGCAAAAGAGCTTGCCTGTATTATCACGCCAGACAGGCCGATCAGCATTCTTTCGATCATTAATAGTTTGTACTGCTTTTGCTTGCTGTGAGGCCCCCTGGTTAGTAGTCGGTTTAGAATTGTTTTTCCCCCATCCAAAGCTAAATGATCTTGTGTTCTTGTCTCCAACTTGATTGGCAAGTTGCTGCAAACGCTCTGTAGCCATTCTGTACCCTCGAACGTGAGACAAACCATACCAATACGCAGCTAAATTGACATTTGTACCTTTAAGGAACTCTCCGGTGATATACATTGCTTCACGATCTCCGCCTAGAGCAGCTAATTGATAGTATTTTTGAGCTGTTCCAGGATCCGTATTAGTACCTTTTCCCATCATCAGCATATCCGCATAGCAGCGAAGCCCATGAGGATCATTTGTGAACGCTAATGCATTATACATTTTAAATGCCATTGCATCATTATTCTGGGCTTCAAAGATATCTCCCGCGAGAAATACAGCAATTGGAATACCTGCCAACGCATATGCAACTATTTCCTGTATTGGTTTTGTTATTTTCATTCCGGCATTCCATTCTAAGTAGCAAATAGCGCAGTCGAATCTGGCCTTATCGAACCGCGGGCTTCCATGCAGGAATGTCCTCGGAGCACCAGCTGCTAACCAATTGCTTGCGAGTCCGGTCTGACTTGTTTTACCTTCTTGGTGTCCGTATGCGTTCGCCATGCTATACCAATACATTGCCTCAGCATAGTTCTTTCTGCGATTATAAATGTTTCCCATTTCATTCATCGCATCAACATTGAAACGTTCAGCCGCTTTTAAACATGTATCTTCCCATAGAGCATCTTGTGCAACCGCTCTGTTAGGGATATAGGAATGAGGCATAAACATTGTAGATTGCCAGATAGCTTCACAATTGCCTGCTTTTGCAGCTTTTGTTATATATGTATACTTATCAGATGGATTTCGACTCATCATTGCGAGAACCAGTGACGCTTCAACAAAGCCATCTTGATCAAGTTCAACAAAAAGCTTATACCCTTTTTCAAATGATTTTTTGTTTCCACTAAACGTCAATAAGCACGCTTTTCCATATTTCTCTTCTGCCGAAAGCTTAGAACCGAACAAGCCCATTTGATACCCCCACTTCATCATTCTCTATTTACAATGCTTGATTCCTATATTCCTTCCACATCATCTTTTGTTAAAATTCCGATCTTAATGATTATCATCACGAAGATACAGATGCGTCATAAACTGCTTTTGAACTTTCTCTGGTCGGACAATCTTCATTTTACTTCCAAACTGCGCCACCCAGCCAAAGAACGTCGGACTGATCTGCACATGCACCGTCGCCTCACATGTCTTTTCATCAACCATCGTCATAGGTGTGTCTTCGCCGAACTTGTCGAACACCGGCCCCACGAGCGATTTGTCGAACTGCAACGCTACTTCCTCCAGCTCGCCGCTGAACATTTTGAATGCCTGTTCGGTGAATTCTGCCACCGTCTCGATCTTCTGCAGCGCTTCATCCGAGAGCACGGACTCTTCCACAACCTCGATGTGATCGATACGGTCTATCCTGTAACTTGCTGTCTTTCCCGGGTGCCTCGCCATGTAACCCATGAGATAGTAGTTGTCTTCGTTGAAGATCAGCGCAACCGGTTCAACGTAATAACGTTTCTTGCGTCCTGCAGGCGTCAATACATATTCACGTTCGGCCTTTTCATTCAAGTGGAAATAATTGAACGCAATCTTCTTCTTGCGAATGATTGCGTCCTCAATACTATCCACCGTGTACAACACGGCTTCATTGGTATGCTTCCGAGTGTTGAAGCAAACCATATTCTTTTTTAGCAATTCTGCGCTATGAGATCCGGCAAGAGCAGCGACCTTCTCTATGAGTTCCGCCGTTTTCTTTTCCGTAATGAAACTTGCCGCTTGTATGGCATCGATAAGAATCTTGATTTCGGGGATAGAGAGCTCATGCTCCGGGACATAATAGAACCGTTCTTTGTCCAAATAGCTCATGACCTCGAAGCCATTTTCCTGCAGCACTTCAATATCCAAGCTGAGTGTCCGGACATTGCTGGATATGCCCAGTTCGTTGAGTCGTTTACAAAGCTCTCTTCGGGAGATAGGATGGCTTTCATCCGTTTCATTTTTGAGCAGTTCATATAGCTTCAGGAGCTTTATCTTCTGCATATTATCCGCCACGTGAAATCCCCCTCTTGATATGGTTATAATAAAACAGAATAAGTATATCACACCCGGATGAAAATATCAACTTTTCTGGGTAATTATATCATTACTTTGAACACTTTTTTCCTCACGCATAACCCCCCTCGATGCCTGCAGCATCGAGGGCTTTGAATCCATATTAGCTTATAGTTTTAGCTCCTTTTGTTGTACGCTTAGGTATTCTTCTATGCTAAATCGATGGCAGCGACTTGTTATTTTAGGAGGCATCTTATTGTATTCAAGTATCCCAAAGATAGGACAGAAACCTTCATTGATTGCAAGCTGTACGCCCATTCTATCAGCAAATTTATAAGGCGTACAGTACCCAATAATATAATAACGTTCTCCTGGATTAAGAGTTCCCAAATCCAATACACTTTCTACATCCCTTCGAAACAAATTAATATGGTCACATATAGTTATAACTCTAGTGTTTGGAATGTATGGTTTAACAGAAGTAAATGTTACGTGCTTTTCCCAAGTCTTACGATAAACTGCAGATAGAATTACTGGTCGATCTTGGCATGCAAACAATTTGTTTCTAACATAATCTTTAAGATATTTATCTGGCTCATCAATTGCAGGTTTTAGGTCCTTGATCTTGACAAATCTTCCGTTTGTAATAGAATATCCATCCTCGTAGAAAAGTTCTATCTCCTTTTCTATTACATCACGGAGAGCCTCCCCACCAAGTGTTTCATTAGATATCCAACTATTATCTAAAGCAAACCGAAATATACTTGCTGCACATTTTTGCTTTTTTATTCCATCCCATAATAAACGCTCTTTAGATTCTAATAGTTTAATCTGGTCATTCATTTGTATGCTTTGAAAGCTAAATTGAAAATCCCAAAAAGCAATAATGAGAATCGCCACTGTTTTCTTGCGTTTCTTTGCAGCCTGTTCCTTTGCGATCCGTTCCTCTTCCGCCTTACGCTCCGCTTCTTTGCGCGCTTCCTCCGCTTCTTTCCGTGCCGCTTCCGCCTTTCGTTCTGCTTCAATACGCGCCGCTTCCGCCTGCTCCGCAAGGCGGCGGCGATACGCTTCATCATGCGCTTTCAGCTGCTCAGGATCCTCCGCAGCTTTCAGCGCTTCGCGATTTGCTTTGCAGGCGTGGCAGACGAGTTCATTCACTTGGTTGACCGAGCCGCAGGTGCACAGCCAGAGATCGCGGTCCTCCGTGACCACGTATTTCGCGGACGCATGATGTGTATCGCGCCGGTATTGATCTGCAAGATCGCCGAACTGTTCCGAAAGCGTTTTCTGTCCGATCAGCGGCTTCAAGTCCTCCGTCCCTGTCGTCCAGACCGTGCCGTCCGCAAAGATCACGCCGCTGCACGCACAGGTAAACGAGCGCGTATCGGCATTGGGTAATATGATCGCGGTCTTTTGTCCGAACTCCGCGTCCCTGTCCGCGGACAGGTCCAGATACTGGAATTCCGGTATGCCCTCCAGTTCCGTACCGAAGGGATCGAACGCGCGAACCGAGACCCTGACCGCCTTGATCCGCTTCGCGCCGATGTTGCGAAATTTCAGCTGCGCGATGATCCTGCCGGTCTGCGTGTCCTTCAGCATCGCGCCGGCGCAAATCAGAAGCGGAGAACCGGTCTCGTAGATATCGGTCTCCGGCAGCGTATAAATTCGGAGATATCGTTCTGCCATGATCCTGTCCTCACAGATCGGGAAGCTCGTCGGTGACAATCTCTTTCGGTTGTTCCGGCTGTTTCGGCTGTTCCGGCTTGGTTTCATGCCTGCGCGAGATCAGGATATCCTTGCTCTCGCTTACATCCTGCACAAGCTGGCCGAAGCCGTACAAAAACCAGGAAAACAAAAACCATACGATCCCCGCGCCGAGCCCGACCCAGCCGATCGGATTTTCTTTCGCCAACAATACGATCCAGACGATACCCCCTCCGATCAAACCAAGCCAACCGAGAATCTGCGCCAACACTTTGATCTTGTTTCCGACATTATCGTACATAATCCATTTTCTTCCTTTCCTCATGTACCTTCATTATCGCTGAAATCGGCTTATTTTGCAAGTTCCTTTTCTTTAATGATTCGAGTCCTTCTGCCCGTATAGTTCGCATGCAATAGACTCGAATATTTACGTGCCTTTCAAAAAAACCAGTGTTTAAAAGGGTTTTCGGATTCGAGTCCTGCTGCCCCGTACTTTTTCTTATTTCTTTGCAGCGTTAAAGTAGGCAAAAAGTACACATGAATATCCGACAATTCTAAGCATTTATGAACAATAAAACGAGCTCTGATACAGCTGCTTAGCCGTTTCGGAGCTCATTTCTCTATATATTTATCGTTTTTCGATAAATATACCTCATTTATCGTGGTAGACAAATGAGGTATTGATTGTGTATATTACCGACAAAAAGTGCGGAACCGACAGTAATGTAGGCAAAAAGTCGCGGTTTCGGTTGATGACATTATTTCCTTTTTTTACGTTTCTTTTTGGTCATGTCTTCATTATATGTCCTGACATAGTGTTTCGCAGCATCTATTGTTTGTTCCTCATTCATTTTTGTAAAAACCGTTCCGCTATTTATTTCATGATTCTGCAAAAGAATACCAACAATGGGCAATGAAGTCAAAGCTCCCATTAATACTGATACCCCGGCGATTGTTTTGATCAGGTATGCCGGCGCTCCTTTAATTCCAAATATCAAAGCTGCTGCTGCACCTATAGCTGTAACTATACCAGCTCTTATCCATACAGCTCTGATAGCACCCCTTGTTATATTGTCATGTGGTATTTGTTTTAATACTTGTACAGCTTCCTCATACGTTTCAGGTTCCTTATACTCAAAATCCTGATGTTTCATATTGACCTCCAAATAGTTATACGCCGCGAATCGAATCGATAACGTGATCTGTTATCGCTCATTATCCCTTTCCTCTTTATCATTCTTTATCGATAAATATTGTTTACTATGTCACTGATCTCTAATTGTGATGGATTACACAATCTCATGAGATCAGTTTCTTTTTGAGGGAATACTCCTCCCATCGATTCATATATCATTTAGTCTTACTAAATATAATGATTACTTATCTGTCCATGTTGTCAACTCGCAGTTTTGGCTCCTGCCCCTGTGATTCTCCCTGTTCTTCCGCGCGTGTTGAACGCAATAATCAAGACTGTCCTTTGCGTCGCGCCAATAACCAGCACGATGTCGATACAGAGCTTTGGGTTAAATCTTTTCATTTTCCCTCCAAATAGTCATACTATTTCAGACTCGCCTGTTTATACGTTGCGCGTTGATGCTCAGTTGCACCCGGTGAAAACCATCACAATACCGATTATAATATTCAACAGACCCAGCCCAATTGCAATCTTAAAAAGCTTATTCTCTGCGAGCGCTACAACTCTAAGAGGATCATTATCGAAGTAATAGACGCCCAATATCTGGCCAACCTGAAAATTTCCGTCATAGTAGTTCAACTTTGATTCAACTATTTCGCCGTTGACCTCATAGCAAACATAGACTTCATGGGTAATGATCATCTCTGTTGCTGACGGTTTATAAATATCGCGTATTTCAACAATGCGCGCTTTGGTCAATATACCATGCTTAGAACACTGCATTTTTGTGTGGATCCAGGCAATCATAATCGGAAGAACAAAAAGCGTACCGATAACAGCAAAAATACATCCAATTTGACCGAGTACGTTCATTTTCGTTATCTCCCCTTTACCTGCGCTGCCGTCGCAAATAGCTCAGATGCCCAATAGTTGATTCTGTTTTCGCATCGAATTCTTCTTAAGTGATTGCACAATTTTATGTATTATACCACACTCTTTTCCCCATATCAACGAAAAAACGGACTGCAACAGCGAATTCTCTTCCGCTGCCACAGCCCTTCTTGTTTAAACAATTATTGCCCTCTATGTAAAACGCTGAAAAATCCATCTCAAGAGCATCTAGCACTCGGCCGGCGATCTGAAACGACGCACGACGAATCTGTCGCTTCCCGCTTTCAAACTTCGTATGCAATGGACTCGAATTTTTACGTACCTTTCAAAAAACCCAGTATTTATAAGGGTTTTTGAGTTCGAGTCCTGCTGCCCCGTACTTTTTCTTATTTCTTTGCAGCGTTAAAGTAGGCAAAAAGGAATCACGAAAATCCGCCAATTCTAAGCATTTACGAACGATAAAACGAGCTCTAATACAGCTGCTTAGCCGTTTCGAATCTCATTTCTCTCTGATTTTATCGTTTTTCGATAAAAATACCTCATTTATCGTGGTAGACACATGAG
>JAEEGF012394962.1_pt1 | contig 12432 bp, 13 predicted proteins | sample 9134171 | NCBI WGS metagenome assembly JAEEGF01 (sample SAMN16246542, study PRJNA631951) | gut metagenome | biome: gut microbiome; feature: rumen; material: AP-attached | host: Bos | place: Iran: Karaj | collected 2018-10 | reverse complement strand
TGCTTTTTTATCGTCCTTGATACCGCTGGTTCCCACGCCCATAAGCTGGTCGTTAGCACCTTCTGTTTTGATGTAATCCGTTACCTTGAGTCCTTCAATTTGCATACAGTTCCTCCACGGCATTTACGTTTACATCTTATATGTCGGACGCTTCCGAGAAAAACTAAAGACCCTAGTTACACTCTCAATCCTGTATCTTACTCCGCTCAGCGTAAAATGCTTCGCTTGAGTAAGAACAGAGATTGATAGCTACTAGGGTCTTTCCTACAACTCCGTGCGTCCGTCAAGGGCACGAAGTAACGTTACTTCATCTATGTATTCTAAATTTCCACCAACCGGTACTCCGGACGCTATACGGCTAACTTTTATTCCGGTAGGTTTGATAAGCTTACTGATGTAGGCGGCTGTGGTTTCGCCTTCCAGTGAGGAGTTTGTGGCTACGATGACTTCCTCTACATCATTCTGCTGCAAGCGAACCATCAGCTCCTTTAGCTTGATATCTCCAGGGCCTATTCCTGCCATAGGAGATATTGCTCCGTGAAGTACGTGATAAACTCCATCGAATTTGCCTGTCTTTTCGTATGCAGCCAAATCTCTGGTATCCTCCACTACCATAATAATATTCTTATTACGTTTTGGATTGGAGCAGATAGGACAAAGCTCATCATCTGTCAGAGTAAAACATTCCTTACAATAACGGACGTTTTTTCTGGCCTGAATAATGGCATTTGCCAAATCATTGACCTTCTCCTCGTCCATTCCTAATATATGGAAAGCCAGCCGCTGGGCTGACTTACTTCCAATGCTAGGCAAATCACTTAGCTCCGCTATTAAGTTGCTAATTTCTTTGCTGTAATATTCCATTAATTAAAGTCCTAATCCACCTGTAAATTTAGACATAGATGCTGCGCTCACCTCATCAACCTTACGGAGTGCTTCGTTTGCTGCAGCCATAACAAGATCCTCAAGCATCTCTACATCATCTGGATCTACTGCTTCAGGATCAATCTTAATCTTTGTGATTTCCTTCTTACCAGAAACAGTAACCTCAACAACACCGCCACCTGCAGTACCTGTCATCTCTGTCTCCTCAAGCTGAGCCTGAGCCTCTTCCATCTGACGCTGCATACGCTGTGCCTGCTTCATAAGCTGGCTCATATTACCTGGCATTCCGCCTCCTGGAAATCCGCCTCTTCCTTTTCCCATATCTTTAGTTCCTCCTAATCTTCATCATGCTCAATTTCAATTCCCACATTTGCGAAGAAATCCCTCACATCAGTCTTTGTATTCTGTGAGCTTACTCCACTGGAATTAATTTCTACTTTTATATTAACTGTCTTCTGAATCATCTGTTCAATAACAGCTGATATATCTGCTAACACCTCTGGGCGATTAACAAAATCTCCCGCCATCTTGCCTGAGCCTTCAGGCTGATCAAATATCAGTACCAAGTCACCACTTTCATTTGTGGTAACTGTGGTAACTTCCTTTAGGTACATTTTTATATTAAGTGGAAGCTTTCCCATTACATTGCCCCAACTCTGGGCAATCTTTTTTACTTCCTCTGGAACGGCTGCTGGAAGTGGCTCCTTTTTTACAGGAGCACTACTGGGTGTAGCGCCATTTGCCGCACCTGCTGCCTGTGGAGCCGCCATAACAACTGGCACTCCGTTTTCCACCTGCTTTTCCAGATTAGCCACACGATTATTAAGTGCTGTAATATCAGCCTCCATCTGTGGCTTGCAAAGCTTAATAAGAGCAATTTCTATAAGAACTCTCTTCTGGCTGGCATACTTAATATCATTTGAAAGCGCAGACAGGACTTGAATGTAGCGCATTAGCACCTCTGTGTCAACCATCTTTGCCTCTTCCTTTAAAAGTGCAAGATTATCTGATGACATTTCCAGAGCATCTTCCATATCCTCTGAACTCTTAATGAGCATAAGGTTACGAAGATACCAGGTGAAATCCACAACAAACTGATTCAGGTCACGGCCCTGGGTAATAATCTCCTCTAAGATACCGATAGCTGGGGTTACCTGTCCATCAATAATATTTCTAAGAAGTCTTGAGAATACCTCTGTATCAATGGCTCCCAAAACCTTAAGAACATTGTCATAGGTAAGAGTCTGACCAATGTAAAATGCAATACACTGATCAAGTAATGAAAGGCCATCTCGCATAGAACCATCAGCGGCCTTTGCAATATAGCGAATAGCCTTTTCCTCTACCTGCACACCTTCCTTGTCCATCAGCTCCTGAAGACGAGCTGCAATAGTGTCGATGGAAATACGATGGAAATCGTATCTCTGGCATCGGCTAAGGATGGTGATTGGAATCTTGTGCACCTCAGTAGTAGCCAGAATAAACACAACATAAGAAGGTGGCTCCTCTAAGGTTTTCAGTAAGGCATTAAAAGCACCGGTGGAAAGCATATGTACCTCATCGATGATGTATACCTTGTATTTACCCTCTGTAGGAGGATATGCCACCTCCTCTACAATCTGTCTGATGCTATCTACACCATTGTTTGATGCAGCATCCATTTCTATTACATTCATGGAATTGCCTGCTGTAATAGCCTTGCAGGTCTGACACTCCATACATGGACATCCGTTAACAGGGTTCTCGCAATTAATGGTACGGGCAAGAATCTTTGCAATAGTGGTCTTACCAGTTCCTCGTGTACCTGTAAACAGATATGCATGTCCTATACGATCCGTCTTTATTTGATTTTGAAGTGTTGTAACGATATGGTCTTGACCCTTTACATCCTCAAATGTCTGAGGTCTGAACTTTCGATATAATGCCATATAGGACATAACAATTACCTACCTATTATTTTTAGTCTCCGAAACTAATACCTATTCGCTTAGCCTCTTCTATCATCTGGCAATCAGGCTCAACTACCTTTAGCTTGCCAGCTACCTCTTCAAGAGGAATTCTCTTAGTCTTACCATTTACCATGGCAATCATATTTCCATAATCCTCGTCGATTATGGCCTGCGCAGCTGCTGAGCCAAGTCTTGTACAAAGCACTCTGTCAAATGGATCTGGGCTTCCACCTCGCTGCATATGTCCTGGAACAGTAACACGTACCTCTATACCTGTCTCTTTTTGAATTCTATCAGCGATTTCATAGGAAACAGATGGATACTTGGATGTCTCTAACTTTTTCTTGTAGTCCTTCTTTGAAAGCTTAGCATCTTCCTTTGAAATAGCACCCTCAGCTACTGCAAGGATTGTGAATCCCTTTCCTTCCTCAGCTCGCTTATTGATGGCCTTGATTACCTTTTTAATATCGTAAGGAATCTCTGGAAGGAGGATAATATCTGCACCTGATGCCACACCTGCATAAAGTGTAAGCCAGCCTACCTTATGTCCCATAACCTCTACGATAAACACACGGCTATGTGATGAAGCTGTGGTGTGGATGCAGTCGATTGTATTACAAGCAATATCGATAGCACTCTGGAATCCAAATGTTAAATCTGTTCCATAAATATCGTTATCTATAGTCTTTGGAAGATGGATAATGTTAAGTCCCTCTTCACGAAGAAGATTTGCTGTCTTCTGAGTACCGTTACCACCGAGGATAACCAGGCAATTCAGATTAAGCTTGTAGTAGTTGGACTTCATAGCCTCTACCTTATCGAGACCATTTTCGTCTGGCTCGCGCATAAGCTTGAATGGTTGACGGCTAGAGCCTAGGATTGTGCCTCCTCTTGTAAGGATTCCTGAAAAATCCTGACTGGTAAGAAGTCTGTAATCTCCATAGATAAGACCCTTGTAGCCATTAAAATAGCCATATACCTCCAAGTCCTTTACGTTTGCAGCTAATCCCTTAACAACACCTCGCATAGCTGCATTAAGAGCCTGACAATCTCCACCACTTGTAAGCAACCCGATTCGCATCATAGAAATCTTCTCCTTCCCTAAAGATATAAAACCTTATTGTTTACTTACTAGTTTCAATAACTCTTCTTACATAGTTATATATTCTCTCTGTAGAAGCAATACCGAGACGCTCCTTTGGAGTATGAATATCGTGCATCTCTGGACCGATAGATACTGCATCAAGTCCAGGAAGCTTTGAAGCAAGAAGACCGCACTCAACACCTGCGTGAAGTGTCTCAACCAAAGCCTTCTCTCCTGTCATTTCCTCGTAAAGTGCAACGAGCTCATCTCTGAATGATGACTCTCTCTTGTATTCCCATGCTGGATACTGACCGTGTGTAGAAATCTTGCAACCAAATGCATTTCCTACCATAGTTACCTTTCTCATAAGAGCTGCCTTAGCGCTATCTACAGAGCTTCTAAGTGCACAAGAGAAGTTAAGTCCCTCGTCTGTAAGCTTAAGGATACCAAGGTTAAGTGATGTCTCTACAAGACCCTCGATATCGTGGCTCATAGCCTGTACGCCGTCTGGCATGCAAGAAAGAAGTTGAATCATCTTCTTTGTATCTTCAGCGCTAACACCGTCTACTACAACGTTGCCTTCACTCTTAATTGCAATCTTCATATCTGGATCTGTAATAGCATACTCATTCTTAATAGCTGCAGCCTCTGTCTCCATAGCCTTAACAGCCTCAGCTGAAGCAATAACCTTTGCTGATGTAGCACGTGGGATTGCATTGTCCTTTGTACCACCAATAAACTCTACAAGGTTTACATCAGAAACCTCAAGTGCTGCTGCAAGGATTCTATTTACCATATATGATGCGTTTGCACGGCCCTTGTCGATTTCTGTACCAGAGTGGCCACCCTTGCAATCACTAACCTCTACAGAAACAAGAGCGCCCTTTACCTGCTCCTTCTTTGCTGGGTATTCAAGCTCCATTCTGCATCCGCCAGCACAGCCACAAAGGAAATGTCCCTCTTCCTCTGAATCAAGGTTTAAAAGCTTGCGTCCCTGAATCATAGAAACATCGATGCCTGCTGCACCTTCCATTCCTACTTCCTCAGATACTGTGATGATAACCTCAAGACGTGGATGCTTAAGTGTCTCATCCTCTAATAATGCAAGCGACATAGCTACAGCAATACCATCATCACCACCGAGTGTAGTGCCCTTTGCTGTAACATAGCCATCAACAACCTCAAGATCAAGACCTTCTGTAAGCATATCCTTTGTGCAATCTGGATCCTGCTCTGCAACCATATCCATATGTCCCTGAAGGATGATTGGAGGTACATTCTCCATTCCCTCAGAAGCCTCTTTAATAATGATTACGTTGTAAAGGTCGTCTGTGTAATATTCAAGATTATGTGCCTTTGCAAAATCTACAAGGTAAGCACTAATCTTTTCCTCGTGATAACTTGGGTGAGGGATATTACAAATCTCCTCGAAATAATGAAATACTCTTTCTGGCTTACAATTACTTAATACTGCCATATTTAACTACTCTCCTAACTAGAAATATTGTTACTTATCGTACTCTCCGTACTCGCAGCCTACGTTGTAGACTTCCATATCATCAACCAATTCCCATTTGAACTTGGCCTTTTTGCCTGTATCATTGTCCTTGGTCTTTAATATTTTTTTATAGAGCTTAACTTCGCCCTTTCCATTGCCTCCGTTCCAGAGGCGGTTGTGAAGCTTCTCACCATTTGGAGCTTCGTAATTTATGAGCAACATGTCCTTTTTCTGACATGTAATCTCCACTTCAATTTTTGCAAGAGGTGTCTCCTGCACTACCTTCCAGGTAAGCTTGTCTTTGCCCTCTTTGCAGTCGAACTTAGTCTTTGTAAGAGTCCAGAAATGTGAGAAATTGAACTCGTAAGGCTGTCCCTCGTACCACATAGCACCTAAGATAACATTATCAAAGGTCTGACCAGTGCGAATCTTTGGACGTCCACCGCCAATATCAAAAGCGGTATTCTCAAGCCACTGTCCTGAAATCTTACTCTTAAGATGTGAGCTGGCAAGCCAAACCCAAGGAGAAGTGAAATCCTTTCCCCAGTTCTTATCAGCATATCCGTAGCAGGTATCCTTATCTACCACATATTCCACACCATCTAAAATAACAGAGCCATTATAGAAGGTCTTAATCCCCTCTGCATGCCAAAACATCTCGAATGCATCCAGCTCTCGTGATGCCCAGCTGGCACCATAGCCCACATTGAAGGCTATAGCCTTTTCCATATTTAAGTCCCAAACCATTTTGCCGGCACTGCACATCCACTCAGGATGATTAGCCGCATCCTCCTCAGAAACCTCTACCATACCAAGTGTACGGCTTTCTGAAAGGAAACAATTATCTGCGCTGATTTGGAAAGGCGCATCATCTTTTATCTGGACCTTGTTCCAACCAAAGAATCTGTGAATCTGCTTGGCTCCCTCGCCCCAGCAACCAGCCTTTATCATCACATAGGAAGGCTTCACTCCGCTTTCCTTATTTGATGGAAGCTGACCAAATACTGGCTCGTCTCCTCCAAGCTCAGGGTTTATTGTAAAAAACTCGATAAAGAAAGCCTTTTCCTCGCCAGTAGACTTATTATGAGCGGTGAAGCTGTGCCACCACCAGTCATACCCCTCTGAAGCAAGGGCGCCCTTAAGCATAAAGCGATTACGCTCTATATCAGAGTGATTAAAGCTGTGCTCAAACAGCTTGTCTTTGACGTCAAGACCATCGATTTTTTCAAGAACTGTTTCTTCTAATTGACTTAGTTTTTCTTTAACCATTCTCAAAACCCCATTTTTCTACATAATACCCTTTATTTAATATATCATTTTCCCTAGGTAAATTCTATCCAATCAACAAGGTTTTTCCGGCTACTCCTTTATATATTTCCTTTATTTTGGTTCTTTTTGAATTGCAATTAAACTAGGATTTATTTATCATGATTAATATCTTTTGATTGGAGGACTAACTATGGGAGAAAGACTTACCCAGGGAGATATTGACAAGATTCAGGCAGAGATAGACGAGCGCAAGCTTGTGTTACGTCCAAAGCTCTTAGAGGAAGTAAAGGAAACCCGTGCACAGGGAGATCTTTCAGAGAACTTTGAGTACCACGAAGCAAAGCGCGCCAAGAATATGAACGACAGCCGAATCCGCTACTTAGAGAAGATGTTAAAGTTTGCTGAGGTGGTTGATGATTCCAGCGCTGACGATGAAGTAGGAATCAACAACACTGTCACCATCTACATACCAGAGGATGATTGCGAGGAAACCTATAAGCTTGTTACATCCATCCGTGGAAACTCTCTTAAAGGGCTTATTTCCATTGAATCCCCACTCGGATCTGCAATACGCGGCAAACATGTTGGCGATAAATGTATGGTAAAGGTCAATGATAATTACTCTTATGAGGTAGAAATTCGTAAAATCGATAATTCCACTACTGATGAAGATGATCAGATTAAGAGATACTAAGGAAGAATAATGAATAAATCAGTTGCTAAAAAGATTTTTTGGATGTGCTTTACTCTAGCACTATCCATTCTAACTGTTTGGGCATTGTTAAAACAAAATGAAAGCATGTCCATTCCAAAACTTGTTGAGCTTATTTCTGAATCAAATAAAAAATGGATGACAGCCGCTATTATATTTGCCCTGGCCTACGTAGTATTAGAAGCTGTGGCACTTTACTCTATCCTAAAGGGAATCGGCTACAAAAGAAGCCTTGGAAAAAACCTGATATACAGTACCTCAGATGTTTATTTTTCAGCTATTACGCCATCTGCTACTGGCGGACAGCCTGCCAGTGCTTTTTTTATGTTGAAGGATGGCATTCCAGCTGGTGTCACATCAGCCGCCTTAATACTTAATCTGATGATGTACAATGCATCCATTATTTTCCTTGGTATCATTGCCATCATAATTGCTCCAAAGGCTTTCTTGGGCTTCAAGCTTGCCTCAAAGGTATTAATAATCCTCGGTTTTATCGGTTTATCAGTCCTTAGCTTCTTTTTCTTCTCTGTACTTAAAGGAAGTGAAAAGATATTTGCTTTAATCAGAAGATTTCTTAGATTCCTACACTCTAGAAAGATTCTTCACAGATTGGAGCCTAGATTAGAGAAGCTTGATAAAATCGAGCAGGACTATGAAAACTGTTCCCAGCTTATATCAGGAAAAACTACTATTATGGTGGAGGCCTTCATCTGGAATGTAATCCAGCGAGCATCTCAGATAATCGTTCCAGCACTTGTTTACATTGCAATGGGCGGACAGTGCAAATATGCGTCTTTGCTTTTTTCAAAGCAATGCCTAATCACTATCGGATATAATTATGTTCCTATTCCAGGAGCTCTGGGAATTGCAGATTATTTGATGATTGACGGATTTTCTAGTATTATGTCTAAGGACGCTGCATTCACACTTGATATGCTTAGCCGAGGACTTACTTTTTATATCTGCGTCACACTTAGCGGCCTTATTACATTAACCGTTTATTTATATAGACATTTTAGAAAGAAACTATGAGCACATTGAATTTTTTATACAACACAAAATTAGGGCGAATAATACTTCGCCCTTTATTATTAAAACCAGTTTCAGATTTCTCTGGATGGTTGTTAGATCGAAAGGCATCAAAATGTATTATCAAGCCCTTCGCCAAAAACAATAATATAAATCTTTCAGATTATATTCTTGATGATATTAATTGTTTTAACGATTTTTTCTGTCGAAGAATCAAGCCAGAGCTTCGTCCACTGGATATGGATGAATCCCATCTTATGACACCTTGTGATGGACTTTTAAAGGTATATCCTATAAAAGATGGTCTGGTTATCCCTGTGAAGCAAAGCAAGTTTTCCATTGCCGATTTACTGGAGGATAAGGAGCTGGCTGCATCATTTGATGGAGGTTATTGCTTAGTTTATCGTCTTTGCGTAAACCACTATCACAGATATTCATACTTTGAGACTGGTGAAAAATCAGAGGATGTTGTTATCCCAGGTTTTTATCACACTGTTCAGCCTGTTGCACTAGAGGCAGGTCCTGTATTTGTCCAAAATGCTCGTCAGTATACTGTTATTGATACTGAGAAATTTGGACGCTGCGTACAAATGGAAGTAGGCGCTATGCTTGTTGGCAGAATAGTAAACGAAGAGCCACAGCACTCTAGCGTCCTTCGCGGTAGCGAAAAAGGTCACTTCGAATACGGTGGCTCAACAATTATAGTTTTGATTCCTGCTAATAAAGCTAATATTTATTCAGAAATACTTGCCTCATCTTCTGAAGGCATAGAAACATCTGTCACATTAGGACAATCTGTTGGAGCAAGTTCCTCATTGTAGGAGCTTGCTGTTTTTTTCAAAACTTCTGCTTTCTTCCCAAAATAGAATATAGCTACACAACTAACTACTAAAACAGCTACTACTCCATACACACCAATTGTCTCTTCAACTATTCCAGCAAGACTGTTGTGGTAAATATGGCATAACATACTTGGAATTACCGAATTAAATTTATATGCTAAAAATCCATAGAATAATCCCAAAGGAAGTGTATATACACCCTGGATCAAATTAGCATGAATAGCTGAGAAGCATAATGCACTAATGATTACGCAACCTACTACTCCAAAGGCTCTCTTTGTTTTCTTTGAGATAATTCCACGAATAGTCAATTCTTCTGCAATTGGTGCACCAATCATAACAGCAGTTAATCCCTTCCAGTTGTCAGCTAAGGAGCTCATAGTATCTGCGAACTGATCTACCTGGTCTGGAATGGCTGCCTCTAAAACATAATATAAAACATATACAAGGCTTGATGCTGCTAAGCATCCAAAGATTACAAAAGCTAAATTGTTTCCATTTGATAATTTCTTTGTTACTGGCTCGTATGTTCCAGCAAGCTTCTCTTTTTTAATATAGCCTAAATAATACCAAAGTCCCATTATTACAATAAGCACAATCTCTGATAGAAACTGAGCATTTGCCATAAGTCCTTCCTTTGCAGACACTACTTCCAATAATTCTGCACCATCAGTAATTCCCTGCTCTGTTACAGCTTTAAGCATGTCTGGAACAAGCATCACGCTTTGGGCAATACTAAGAAGCAGTAAAAATGCCACAGTAACAATGATTGCAAATATCACTGCCTTAACTTTACTTTGTTTTTTTTCCATAAATTTATCCTCCGTTGTTCTACTCCCCAGTAGATTTATATTGTATATTATCCTACAATGTTAGTCAAAAAAGGCGCCGCAAAATGCGACGCCAATTTGTTTAGAATAATTATTCTTCCGGCTTAGCTGAAGGCTTGCCATGCCTCTGCTGATAGACCATAGCCAGCATATCAGACTGGTACTTATCGTCATCACTCAGTTTCTTGAGTTTGTCCTTTATGTCTGCTTTACGTGCCCGACAAACATCAAGCTCCTTCAATAATTGAGCCTCTTCATCCTCAAAGATTTTCAACTCTCTCTTAAGAGATTCAATATCTCGTCTTGTATCAGCGTCTAACATGGTGTATACCTCCCCCTTACCAAGTTTTAGGCTTTAAGGTCCTGGCGTACCAAAGCCTTCTTTAAAGCTATCTCTGCTCTTAGCACATCGATGCCTTCATCTTTGTTTGCTAAGCGCTCTCTAGCTCTATCCTCGGCGCTACGGGCTCTTTCCAAGTCAATCTCCGAAGGCCACTCGGCTATTTCAGCAAGTAATGTTACCTTATCAGGCAGAATCTCAGCAAGACCTGCGTGCACTGCAGCCTTTTTCTCAGACTCTGCTTCGTGGATTGTGCAAATGCCCGGCGCAATAACAGTAGTCAAAGGAATATGCTTTGGATAAACACCAATCTGACCTTCGACTGTATTAAATTCAACCATTGTTGCATCACCCTCGTAAAAAGTTCTCTCAGGTGTAATGATTGAAACTTTAAAGGTGTTATCTGCCATTTGCCACCTCCTACTTTGCGTTCATCTTGGCACGAACCTCGTCGATTGTACCTGCATTAAGGAAGTAACTTTCTGGAATGTCATCATGCTTACCTTCAAGGATTTCCTTGAAACCACGTACTGTCTCAGCGATTGGCACATACTTTCCTTCAAGACCGGTAAACTGACCAGCTACGAAGAATGGCTGTGACAAGAATCTCTGAATCTTACGAGCACGGTTAACAACAAGCTTATCCTCTTCTGAAAGCTCATCCATACCAAGGATAGCGATGATATCCTGTAATTCTTTATACTTCTGAAGAATCTCCTGAACACCACGTGCTACTGTAAAGTGTTCCTGACCAACGATACGTGGGTCAAGAATACGAGATGTAGAACCAAGTGGATCTACGGCTGGATAAATACCAAGCTCGGCGATAGAACGCTCAAGAACTGTGGTAGCATCCAAGTGAGCAAATGTTGTAGCAGGAGCAGGGTCTGTTAAGTCATCGGCAGGAACGTATACGGCCTGAACCGATGTAATAGATCCGTTCTTTGTAGATGTGATACGCTCCTGAAGAGCACCCATCTCTGTCTGAAGTGTTGGCTGATAGCCAACGGCTGATGGCATACGACCTAAGAGGGCTGAAACCTCTGAACCAGCCTGAGTAAAACGGAAGATATTATCGATGAAAAGAAGCACGTCCTTTCCACCCTTATCTCTGAAGTACTCAGCCATTGTAAGTCCAGTAAGACCAACTCTCATTCTGGCTCCTGGTGGCTCGTTCATCTGACCGAAAACCATGCAGGTCTTGTCGATAACGCCTGATTCCTTCATTTCATAGTAAAGGTCATTACCTTCACGAGTACGCTCACCTACACCTGTGAATACTGAATATCCACCGTGCTCAGTAGCGATATTGTGGATAAGCTCCTGAATAAGTACGGTTTTACCTACACCGGCACCACCGAACAATCCGATCTTTCCACCTTTCTGATATGGGCAAAGAAGGTCAACGACCTTAATGCCTGTCTCAAGCATTTCTGTTGAAGTTGCCTGTTCCTCAAACGCTGGAGCTTTTCTATGAATAGGCATTTTATCAACACCCGTAGGTGCTGGCTGTTCATCAATAGCTTCACCAAGTACGTTGAAGATTCTACCTAGTGTAGCCTCACCAACAGGAACTGAAATTGGAGCTCCTGTAGCTACTACATCCATTCCACGTACTAAACCGTCTGTAGGACCCATGGCAATACAACGAACTGTATCATCACCCAAATGCTGTGCTACTTCAACAACCAGTCTTTCACCGTTATCTCTTGTGATTTCAAGAGCATCGTTGATTTCTGGAAGCTCGCCTTCAGCGAACTTTACGTCAAGTACGGCACCGATGATCTGAGTGACTTTACCAATATTATTTGCCATTTTTTCACTCCTATCTGTTTTTTAATTAGGAAAGCGCCTCGGCACCAGCGATAATCTCGGTTAATTCCTGAGTAATTGATCCCTGGCGGGCACGATTGTACTTTAATGATAGATCACTAATGATTTCCTCAGCATTATTTGTAGCTGAATCCATTGCTTGCATTCTGGCACCATTCTCT
>JAEEGF010920014.1_pt1 | contig 12434 bp, 10 predicted proteins | sample 9134171 | NCBI WGS metagenome assembly JAEEGF01 (sample SAMN16246542, study PRJNA631951) | gut metagenome | biome: gut microbiome; feature: rumen; material: AP-attached | host: Bos | place: Iran: Karaj | collected 2018-10 | reverse complement strand
ATTCAGGTTCATTGCGACGAACGCCACCCCCTGCCTTCTCCACTGCAAGGAAGGCAAGGACCGCACTGGCTTCGCGTGCGCGGTACTTGAACTGCTGTTCGGCGCGACGGCGGACGAAGCCGCCTCCGACTATTTCGAGACATTCCGCAACTATTACGGGCAGAGTCCCGACTCACCGGAAGACGCGCGCAGTCGAGAAGTTTTCTTTGGCATTCTTTGCCGCGCCTTCGGACTGAAGAGCCTTGAGGGCGCCGACTTGCGCGCCGCCGTCCGCGACTATCTGTTGCGCGCCGGCCTCTCGGCGGACGAACTCGCCGCACTTGAAACCCATCTCAAGTCAAAATGACATCCCCTGCACTTTCCACCACCCGTTATCGCGGAAGGCTTGCGCCCAGTCCGACAGGTGCATTGCACCTGGGCAACGCCCGCACCTTCATGATCGCATGGCTGCGCGCACGGACGCAGGGAGGAAGCCTCGTTCTCCGCATGGAGGACCTCGACCACCCGAAGAACAAGCCCGGGGCCGCCTCCGCCGCGCTCGAAGATCTGCGCTGGCTGGGTTTCGACTGGGACGAGGGGCCGGATGTCGGCGGCCCCTGCGCCCCGTATGTGCAGACAGAACGGCGAGACCTTTATGCGGCCGCACTTCAAAAGCTCGTCGCGGACGGCCGCGTCTATCCATGCATCTGCGCGCGCAAGGACGTTGAAGCCGGGCAATCGGCGCCGCACATCGGTGAAACGCCGTTCTACAACGGGACGTGTCGCGGCCGCTTCGCCTCATACGCCGAGGCACGCGAGGCGGCCGGTGGACGCCTCCCCGCCTGGCGCTTCCGCGTCGAACCGGGCGAGGCGGCCGAGTTCGACGACGCCTTCTGCGGCTATGTGGCGCAGGATGTTTCGACCTTTTGCGGCGATTTTGTGCTCGCCCGCGACGAGTTCGGCGCGGGTTACATGCTCGCTGTCGTCGTGGATGACGCCGCAATGGGGATCACGGAGGTCGTGCGCGCCGACGACCTTCTTGAGACAACGCCGCGACAGCTTCTTGTCTATCGGGCGCTCGGCCTTGAGCCTCCATCGTTCCTGCATGTCCCGCTTGTTCGCGGCGCGGACGGTTTCCGCCTCGCGAAGCGGCACGGCGACACCAGAATCGCGTCTTTCCGCGAGGCCGGCGTTTCCCCCGAACGTCTTCTAGGACTTTTGGCGCACTGGTGCGGATGGGCCGCCGAAGGCGAGTCCGTCACCCTAGACCAGCTTCTCAACCGCTTCAACCTCGACCTGCTCCCCCGCTCCCCCGCCGTTTGGAGGGAAAGTATGCTATACTAATTGCATGGATTCAACGGACAAGACACGGCAGGTTCCGCGCCACATAGCCATGATAATGGATGGCAACGGGCGTTGGGCGAAAAAGCGCGGCCACATCCGGCTCGACGGCCACAGGGCCGGGGCGGAGACCGTGCGCCGCGTCCTCGACTACTGCAAGAAGTACGGCGTCCAATACCTGACGCTTTACGCCTTCAGCACCGAAAACTGGTCGCGGCCCAAGGCCGAGGTGACGGGTCTGATGAAACTTCTCGCCAAATTCCTGCGCGAAAAGGAGCGCGACCTCATCAGGGACGAATGCCGCTTCCGCGTCATCGGCCGACGCGGCGACTTGCCGGCCGACCTCCAAAAGCTCATCGCGAAGGTCGAGGAATCCACGAAACACTTCCAGCGGCAGCTCATCGTGTGCCTCAGCTATGGCGGACGCGCCGAAATCGCGGACGCGGCGACGCGACTAATTGAAGATGTCCGTGACGGCAGGTTGCCCGTGGGGTCTATTTCCGAAGATACTTTCGCATCCTACCTCTACGCGCCCGACGTCCCGGACCCCGACCTTATTTTGCGGACGAGCGGCGAGTTCAGGCTCAGCAACTTCCTCCTCTGGCAGGCCGCATACAGCGAACTGTACGTCACGCCGGTGCTGTGGCCGGACTTCGAGGAAAAGGACTTCGTCGCCGCGCTCGACGCATTCGCCTCGCGTTCCCGCCGCTTCGGAGGCGTTGAAGTCGCCGACACGCCTAAAGGGAATCTACCATGAGCATGCAACTGACGAAACGAATCATCGCGGGCTTAGCCGTCGCCATCGCCTTCGCCTCGCTAATGGCATTCTGCCCGGGACCCGTCCAGTTCGTCCTCCTGCTCGCCTTCGCACTCGCCTGCCAGGCGGAGTTCTACGCCCTCGCAATGCGCGGCGGATACCGGGTATACAACCACACCGGATGCGTCCTCGGCGTACTCTGGTTCCTCGCAGTCTATGTGCTGACAGGCCCTCGGATCATCCAGAACGGCACGACATACGGCAATCTCGTGGCCGACTGGGAAAGCGCCCTCATCTTTGGAGGGTGCTTCGTGATTCTGCTTCGCGCGCTCTTCGACAAGCAGTGCCGCCACGCATTCGAAACAACGGCCATCACATGCCTCGGCATCATCTACGGACCCGTCATGCTAAGCTACTTCGTCCGCCTTGCGCAATGGGATTCGACAACGCAGTTCGCGACGACGCGCTCCGGCGTCTTTCTCACCTTTTTCATAGCGGTTGTCATCAAGATGAGCGACACTGGCGCTTTCGCAGTCGGCACCGCATGCGGCCGCCACAAGATGTTTCCGCGCATATCGCCGAAGAAATCATGGGAAGGGCTTGCGGGCGGCATCGCCACAGGCATGGGCGTCGGCATCGGCCTGGCACTTCTGGCCGCGAAGTACAAGTGGGGCCCCGACGGCGTATTCTATTCGTCGGGTCCGACAGCTCCAGACCTTACGCTTCCAAAGGCGGCGTTCATCTCCGCGCTGCTCGTGGTGATAGGACTCTTCGGCGATCTTTTCGAGTCCATGTACAAACGCACGGTGAACATCAAGGACTCGCGCGCGATCTTTCCCGGCATGGGCGGGCTTCTCGACGTCGTCGACAGTCTGATCTTCGCCCCTCCGGTGCTTTACTACTTCCTAATCTGGTTCTAGCCCCAGGCGCAAAATGGACAACTGGCTCGACTCCAAACTCGACAACCTCGTCACGGCCCTGCATCCTTGCGGGAAGTGCCCCGCGTCGGATGCGGTGCCAAACCGGGGCAAGGTGATCGACGTCCTCAAACAACTCGTTGCGCTTTTATTCCCCGGCTGCCACGGAGCAGGCCCTCTCGCGGACGGAGACCCCGCCGGCGCCGTTGTCCGCGACAACCTCCGCGCTGCCGCGCAGGCCCTGGCAGACCAGTGCGCGCGCGCGTTCGCATACGCCGGGGGAAAGTCGGGAGACGACTGCCACCGTGCGGGCGAAGAAGCCGCTGCCGCGCTCTTCGACGCCCTCCCGGAAATCCGCGACATGCTCGCGGAGGACATCGTCGCCGCCTACGAAGGCGATCCCGCCGCGCAGTCGACGATGGAGGTCGTGATGAGTTACCCGGGCCTCCTCGCGATAGCCGTGCACCGGCTCGCGCACATCCTGTACAAGCGGAAGGTGCCGCTCATTCCGCGGGCCATGAGCGAATACGCGCACTCGCGGACGGGTATCGACATCCATCCAGGCGCGACGATTGGCCCCGGATTCTTCATCGACCACGGAACTGGCGTTGTAATCGGCGAAACCTGCGTCATCGGCCGCCATGTAAAGCTCTACCAGGGGGTTACGCTAGGCGCGCGCAGCTTCGCGAAGGACGCGGACGGCAAGCTCGTGAAGGGCATCAAGCGCCACCCCGACGTCGAAGACAACGTCATCATCTACGCCGGCGCGACGATTCTCGGCGGCAACACTGTGATAGGGCACGATTCCGTAATCGGCGCAAGCGTGTGGCTCATCCACTCCGTACCGCCGAACTCAAAGGTCTACAACCGCGAGCCGGAACCAGTGGTTGCGGCTGCTGGCGCAACCGCAACCAGATAATAGATAACAGATAATAAATGTCGGAAACGCAAATATCTATTATCTCTTATCTATTCTCTTTTATCTCTTATCTCCTCACGTACTGATTCCGCACTGCGGAATCAGTACGTGAGGCCTATGTATATCATTGCGGTGGTGATGGTGAAGTCTACGGATTTGTCGAAACGCTCGCGCGCGGCAATGACTTCTTCCTTTGCCTTGTCCTTCGACTTGATTTCGCCAGTAAGGCTCAGGAACTGCAACCGCAGGCCGCCGGTAAGAGCGACGGAGTCGTTAAGCGGCAGGACAAACCCCGTTTCCGCTCCAAGCGAGAACATGGAGACGTCAAGTTCCTTTTCGCGGTGGCCGCTGCTGGTAAAGGGCTTGGTGCCGCCGTCATATGAAAAGAATCCCAAGTTCACATGGGAAATCCAAAGCGGGTCGCCATCGCGTCCTTTCACGAAGGTCGCCCCAGCTCCGATCTTTGGGGCGCCGCCTCCGAGGAAAGACTTCGACTTTCCGCCGATAACGAAGTTAACCGGCGGGTTTTGGTAGACTGTTGTCCCCCGAGGATTGCCGTCATCAATCTCAAACTGTCCGCCAAAGATTGCGAGGCCCAGGTCCAGGCTGGGGGTCAGACGCATGTCGTCGTTTGAGCCGTAGAAGAATGTGATGGGGGTGAATGAAAACATCAAGTCCGTCATGGTACCTAAAAGGTCTATTGAAAAGTCATCACCTTTCGGGACCATGAGATGGTCATATCCGCGGCCACCGTAGTTAATGTCTTTGCCGACGCCGATGTAGTAGTCGCGCTTGGCGTGCGCATCGGTCGAGATGTCGAAGAACAGCATGTCCCACTTGAAGGCCCAGTATTTCCAATAGTGGTCGTAATGGAAGCCTATGGTTTGGTACGGGCCGTCAACGCCGAAGTCGCTGAGGTCGTATGATTCGGCCAGCGCCTGCTTGTAATCCTGGCCTGTCGCGGCGTAGAACGCGCGGAATGTTTCGTCAACCGTGCCCTTGATGGAGGTGATCGCGCCGAAGTACAGGCGCCACTGCGAGTTTCGGTTGTCGGGCGTCGCAGACGTCCAGTCCCATTCGGCCTGTGCGAGAACGCCAGAGGAGAACAAAGTTGCGGCAAGAATTGCGGCAACGGGGGAAAAGTGCTTTTTCATGATAAAAGTATAGCAAAAAAGCGCCTTGAAAGTGCTCATAAAACCAATCCGCGTTCCGAGCCACTTGACAGAGGCGCCCAAGTTGGCCTATAGTTATTTGCATAAAAGGAGACTGGAAAAATGGAATCTGCTCCCGCAACTACGCCCCCGACGGACAATGGCGCCTTCACCATTGTCTCCTACAACATTTGCCATGGAAAGAATCTTGACGGCATTTTGGATCTGAATGCGTCGGGATTGGTCATCAGGCAGGAGAACCCCCGGTTCGTAGGCTTCCAGGAGGTCGATCAGCTTACGACCCGTGTCGGCGGCGCCGACACATGCGCCATCATTGCGGAAACAACGGGCCTTCACGCAACCTTCGCCAAGGCCATTGACTATGCCGGCGGCGAATACGGCAACGCGCTTTTCTCCCGCGAGGCGCCGCTCAATGCGCGCCGCATCCCGCTTCCCGGGGCGGAGCCGCGTGTCCTTCTGCTATGCGAGTTCGATGATTGCTGGGTCGGAGTAACGCATCTTGCGGTCGACTCGGCCCAGGCGCGCATCCAGTCCGTCGACATTGTCCGTGACGCAGTTGAGGCCTGCGGTGACAAGCCCGTCTTTCTGATGGGCGACTGGAACGCCAATCCTGATTCCGTGGTCCTCACCGGTTTGCGCGGCTTCCTCACAGTTCTCTCCGATGAAAATACCGCGACCCTTCAGGACCTCGATTTCAACCCCGATAACCGCCGCAATCGGGCCCGCTGCATTGACTACATAGCCATAGACTCGGCCCACTTGTCCCGATACAGACTCCTCAACCGCCATGTAATTGAGGAGCGCCACGTTTCGGACCATGCGCCGCAGATGGTCAAGGTCGCCCCTTACGCCTGACGCGCTTCTTTTCCAACATCCTTCAAACAGGACACGCACAGCTCATCCATGTTTCAGTCAGTCATCCATGTGTTTGGAACGCTGGCGCCAATCTACCTCATTCTGGCGCTCGGCGCGTGGCTTCGTCACATCGGTTTCATACCGGCCACACTCGCGAGCGGACTCAACCGCCTCGTTTTCAACATAGCCTTGCCGTGCTTTATCGTGCGCTCCATCGCCAACGCGCCGATTAACGGCGGGTGGGAGCGCGCGGCCCTCGCCTTGATGGGGGGGACGTTCATAGTCTTCCTATTCGCGTGGTTCTTGGCTCCCGCCATGGGAATATCGAAGTTTTCGCGTCCGTCTTTCTGCCAGGCGGCCTTCCGCAGCAACAACGCGTACATTGGCATACCGGTAATGCTCTTCGCCTTCAACGGCAGGCCAGACCTCGACGCAATGCAGTCGCTCGCCATGTTGACGCTCGCGCCATGCCTTATCGTGTACAACGTCTTCGCAGTGGCGATACTCACACGGGCCGATGACGAAACCTCCTTTGGACGACGCGCGGTCAAAGTCGTGGGCGGCATGTGCAAAAATCCGCTTATCATCGCCTCGGTGGTCGGCTGCGCATTGCTAGTTCTGCGCTTGAAGACGGGGCTTGCCCTTCCCGCGCCCATCGACAAGACCGTCATGACGCTTGGCCAGATGGCCACGTCGGGCTCGATCCTCGCGCTAGGCGCCTCGCTCACGCCGGCCATCCTTCGCGCAAACCTCCGCGGCGCCCATTGGACGGCGCTCCTCAAGCTCGTCGTCGCGCCTCTAGCCGGTCTGGCCCTGGCCTTCGCGCTCTCGCTTCCGCCGCTCCACCGCTTCGTCGTGGTCTGCTACCTCGCCTGCCCGAGCGCCGTCGCCTCGTTTGTAATGGCGCAGGCAATGGGCGGAGACGCCGACATCGCCGGCTCGTCCGTCGCGCTTACGACAATCTACTCCTTCATCTCCCTCTCCGCCGTCCTCCTCTGGGCGATGCCGCCGCTGTAAGTTTGACGGTTTGACGGTTTGACAGTTGGACGGTTTGTCCGTTAAACCAGGAACTGAGAACGAGGAACTAGGAACCAGGAACTATTATGGAAAACATTCGCGCATTGACACCTGCACAGCCTGACACCGAATGGGCCATGGGGTGGTGGCCGCAGCGCTTCGCGGAGAAGCAGAAGGCCGTGGAGGCCGGCGGCTCCCAAGTCGTCTTCATCGGCGACTCAATCACGCACAACTGGGAGGGCCCGGGCAAGGCCGTCTGGAACAAGTATTTCGCAGGCGCGCCTTACCACGCCCTCCAGCTCGGATTTAGCGGTGACCGCACCGAACATCTGCTCTGGCGCATCGGCCACGGCGAGTTCGACGGCTACGAGGCCAAGGCAATCATCCTGATGATCGGCACGAACAACACCGGTCATTTCCCATTCGAGAAGGAACCGCCGTCCGACACCATCCTCGGCGTCAAGGCCGTCGTCGACGCGCTGCTCGAAAAGCAGCCCAAGGCAAGGATAATCCTCCACCCGATTCTTCCGCGCGGAAGCGGCATCGATGACGATTGCCGTCGCCGCGACTCGATTGTGAACCGCGAAATCGTGAAACTCGCGGACGGGCGCCGTGTCGTCTGGTGCGACTTCTCCACGTCGTTCCTTTTGCCGGACGGCACCATTCCGCACGACATCTGCCCCGACGCGCTGCACCCCTGCGCCGCCGGCTACGAAATCTGGGCGAACGCCGTGATGCCGACCATCGACCGCGTACTCGCCACGCTCCCGGGAATCCCCGTGCCGTCCGTCTTCGCCTCCCTCCAGGATCCGTCCGGCCGGACGGCAGACCGGCGCCCCTCGCTCATTCCGGAGACGCGCATCGAGATTGACGCGAAAGGCGCCGGCAACTGGTGGTACAACCGCCTGGCCGCAAACCGCCGGCAGATTGCCGAATCGGGCGGGAAGATAGACCTTGTCTTCATGGGCGACTCCATCACCCACTACTGGGACGTCGGCGAGGGGCCTGACACCTCGACGGAAATCGTCGATTTGCGCAAGAAGTTCTCGATTCTCAACTGCGGATACGGCGGCGACCAGACCCAGCACCTGCTCTGGCGCGCCAGAAACGGCGAACTCGACGGCTACGAGACGAAACTCGTCATGCTCCTCATCGGAACGAACAACTCAAGTGCGGGACGCCCGCCGGAAGAGGTTTTCGCGGCGATTCGCGAAATCATGTCCGTGATTCACGCCAAGCAGCCAAAGGCGAAAATACTTCTGCTCCCGCTCTTCCCGCGCCAGACGGCCAACTCCCCGTCCAATGTCCGCAACCTCGCGGTCAACGCCCTGATTCGAACGGCATCGTGGGGCGAACATGTGATTGTGAAGGACCTCACAAACCTCTTCCGCGACGAAAAGGGCGACTCAATTCCCGAGCTCTTCGACGACGAGCGCCTCCACATGTCCGACGCCGGCTTCATCGTCTGGCGCAAAGCCGTCGAACCAATCTTCGACGAAGTCTGCGGCCTGCAGTAGCCTTTGTAACCTCACGGCAGTGACACGCGGGCCTTGAAGAAGTGGTTCGTTGAGCGGATGTCGAGGGCAGAGAAGTCGTTGGTGACGGCCCAGGGGCCGACGGGCGTCCGCGAACCCATCAGCTCGTAGCGGCGGCGCGGACTGACAGGTGAGAAGGCGATTTCCGGAACCCCGTTCGTCATTTGTATGGACACCGAGAAGGTCTGGTTGCTGTCCGTCGGGTCCAGGTCCGCGACATAGCTCTCCCAGACCTTGTAGAAATTGCCGTCGCGCTTCCTGTTCAAAGAATCCTGCGTGGCCGTTGCGAGGATTTCCGCTGGAGAGGCATCGAAGGCGAAGAGGCCGTTCTGCCACATCCACCAGTATGGAACCTGAACAGACTCCTCGGTCTGTACAGTCGGACTCTCGACATACTCGTAACAGCCGGGGTCGATTCCTTCGCCCCTGACGCGCAACATCCCGTCAAGGTCCGTGGTTTCGCTGGAAACGGCGTATTCGGAGTAGCCCACGTCAATGCAGGGGGAATCGGCGGCAAGATGGTAGTCGCCATTGTCCGGGTCGACAAACTTCGGATTATTGCAGTACTCGGTATCGGTTGAAAATCGCGGAACCATATCCGAGTAGCATCCCCAGAGCTTCATCCACTGTGGCGTCAGGGCAGTAAAGTCTGTATTGTAAATCTCCGAGACTTGTCCCTGAGAATTTGTGTTGTTCCAGATTATGCAGTTGTAGGCGCAGCAAACAGGGTTAAGTGCCGCATCTTCCTCGGCGTAATTTTGCGCTATAGTGGAGTTCACAAGTGTGCTCCAACTGGCACCCTGCCCTATGTTGCCATATATAAGGCAATTCACCAGCTTTGCCGAGGATGCGCCAGCTTCACCCCACCAGTTTGTGTTTCCAGTGATAACGCAGTCAACGGCGATTCCCCCGTAGATGCCGAGCATGCTCTTTGTAACAACGAACCCTTTCAGAATTGAATCGGGAATAGTGTTGTACCAGTTTTCTTCTTCCAACCATAGGAACGCGCACGCTCCTTCTCCATTTCCGCCGATGATCGGTTTTCTGTGCTTTCCGTACCTGTCCACTGATTGGATGAGAATATGCCGCCTATGACCAGTATTAATCGGGGTGTAGACGCAAACATTTGTGCCTTCATAGGCTGAGACATTTACCACTGCATTTGGTGCTGCTCTGTCAATCGCGGCCTGAATCGTGGCAAGTGCGCAAATCCAGTTGGTTCCGGCGTTGGCATCGCTTCCAAGAGGCGTGACATACCATGTATTCGTGGGGTGCGCGACGGGATAGTTTATGGCCGCCAAGTCCTCGGGATATGGATCGGGCATTTTCCTTCCGCCCATGACAACCATTTGTACTACAAAGACCCCCATTACCGGCAGCATCCATCTTGGGCAGGAGCGAAGCCTCTCAAGCACCGGCGCGACGAGACGCGGCAGCCACCGGGTCTGGTGCAGGTACACGCAAAGCGGCACCAGATACACGAGAAGCCCGAACAGCGTCCAAAAGCCCATGTTGTCCGCGACATTGATCATGCGATTATCGTAGCATCGTTAATGTAAAGTGTAAAGCCATTTTTCGTGAAATGGCGATGTGCCTAGCGGTGTCAGGCTAAAAAGCCGAAATCCGGAGGTCTGGTGTCAGGCTCCGGATCGCTTTGGTGTCAGGTTCCGTATCGTATAGCATATCGCCTTGGTGTCAGGCTCCTTTTGGTGGCGAAAGCGCTGAAAAAGGCCCAAAAATCAGCGTTTTTTGAATAGTGGCAAGGCATAGCAAATTATTTTTCCGTCTTTTGTAGTATGTTGGACAGCGGCATTCTGCAACAGTACAACATGATGCAGAACCGCCTATTTCCGGGAAAAGTTGCGGAAATCCGACTTTTCAAAAGGCTTTATATTTGCGGGGAAATGACGCGTCCCGTTGGGCGCCACCCTGGAATGGAGATTGGAACAATGAGAAAACTGAGACTGAAGAACGATGGCGAAGGCTTCTACAATGTCGGCACCCGGTGTGTTGACAGGACCTTCAGGTTCGACGACGATGACAAGACGCACATCGTCGACCAGATACGCCGTATGGCGAACTTCTGCGGAATTGAGGTAAACACCTATGCCGTCATGACCAACCACATCCACCTTCTGCTCCATGTCCTGCCGAAGCGGGAGCTGAACGACGACGAACTCGTGGATCGCGTTGCCGCGCTCTACGGCCGCGTCAAGGCCGAGAAGCTTCGCGTCGAATGGGCCGAATGGCGCCGTGTCGGCGGCGAGGCGGCACTGCAACGCGTTGAGGAAGAGCGCAACGCGCTGCTGCGTCGCATGGGCGACCTGAGCGTCTACATGAAGGAGCTGAAACAGTGGATATCCCGCGACTACAACAAAAAGGTAGGCCGCACGGGAACGCTGTGGGAGGACCGTTTTTGGAGCTGTTTGCTCGAGGATTCTGCGGAGACCCTCACTTCCGTCGCCTCCTACATTGACTGCAACGCCGTGCGGGCGGGAATCGTCGAGCGCCCGGAGGACTACAAGTGGTGCGGCTACGCCCAGGCCCATGCCGGCCGCGAAGCTGCGCAAAAGGCGCTTGCCGCGATCTACCGCAATAACAAAATGAAGTGGGCCGAGGCCGAGGAGCGCTACGGATGGCTGCTCCGCGCGGTGTCAGACACCCCGGCCGAGCGACAGCGTGAACACAAAACGGTTTTCAGGCGGGCGCTGGCGATTGGCAGCCAGAGCTTCATACTTGAGACCTACGCCCGCTTTCCGAAGGTGTTCAACGCGAGGAAAAAGCCCGCGAAACCATTTGTGACGGACATCGGGGCGCTGAGAGGCACACTTTTCGCGTCGCACAAGCCGCGTAAGGTGGCGGTCAGTTAGGGCGTAGCGTCCCGCGCAAGTTGCGAATTCCAATGGAAAACCGGTGGCAAACCATTTGGGCATGTTGAAGTCTAAAGGGTGCCTGACACCCAACACTTTTCCAATTAGGGTTGCGAATATCCTTGAAAAGGGCGGAGAAAACGCGGATAATTGGTGGCGGTAAAATGAGGTCTGATAGGAGCGCGTGTTCCTGGCCTCAGGTTATTTTCCCCGACCGCAAACGCGGATGGGGTTTGCTAGAACCTCATGTTTCAACTTTTCCGCAGAACGTCTTTTGCCCGTCTGTGGCTCCCGATTGCCGTAATCGTCGTCTACACGGCGCTGGCGATATGGGGCGAGGTCGAGTACCGCGTGGCGAAGGCGCGTGACGCAACGCCGGCGTACAACGTCGTCGACGAAGACCACCGCTACGAGCCGCCATCGCTCACGGCGGGACACGTCATGGGCACCGACAACCTCGGGCGCGACGTCTTCCGCCGCCTTGTGCAAGGGACGCGCATCGCCTACCACGTGGGCGTCATGACCTCGCTGATCGCCCTGCCGCTCGGCGTGCTTCTCGGCTGCCTCGGCGGTTACTTCGGCGGCAAGGCCGACGCGGCAGTTGTCTGGCTATGCGCAACTGTGTCGTCCGTGCCGTCGTTGCTCCTCATCCTCGCCGTTGCGATGGTCGTCGGCAAGGGGCTTGCCGGCGTCTACTGGGGAATCGGCCTCACCACGTGGGTGGGAGTCTGCCGCAACATCCGCGCCGAAGTCATCAAGCACCGCGACAGGCCCTACGTCCAGGCGGCGCGCGTCCTGGGCTATTCGGACGCCCGCATACTTTTCCGCCACATTCTGCCGAATGTCATGCACATCGTCCTCATCTCCTTCTCGATCCGCTTCCCGGCGGCGGTCGGCACCGAAGTCTTCGTGAGCTTCCTCGGAATTGGCGTGCAGGGCGAGCCGTCTTGGGGCGTGATGCTCAACAACGCGCGCCTCCGCCTCTGGCAGGGCGTCTGGTGGGAGATGGCTTTTGTGACGCTTGCCATCTTCGGCCTCGTGCTCGCCTTCAACGTCCTCGCCGATGAACTCC
>JAEEGF010335672.1_pt1 | contig 12434 bp, 12 predicted proteins | sample 9134171 | NCBI WGS metagenome assembly JAEEGF01 (sample SAMN16246542, study PRJNA631951) | gut metagenome | biome: gut microbiome; feature: rumen; material: AP-attached | host: Bos | place: Iran: Karaj | collected 2018-10 | reverse complement strand
GTTCTCGCGCCCTCCGCCTTCCCTGTCGATCACGGATATGACGTCGGTGACCGTCGCCCTGGCGTCCCTGAGGGTCCGTATCGCCTTGATGCTGGAGCCGGCGGTGGTTATGACGTCCTCCACGACCAGCACCTTGTCCCCGGCCTCGAGGTCGCCCTCGATGAGCTTCCCGGTGCCGTGGTCCTTCTTCTCCTTCCTTATCATCACGTACGGGATCCCGGTAGCCAGGGAGAGCGCCGCCGCCAGAGGGACGGAGCCCAGGACCACGCCGGCGATCCTGTCCGGGCGGAGGTTCAGGCTCTGCATCTTCATGGCCATCAGCTGCGATATCAGGTAGAGCACGCGGGGGTTGGTGGTCGCCTTCTTGATGTCGATGTAGTAGTCGCTCTTGGCGCCGGACGCCAGCGTGAAATCCCCGAACTGCAGCGCCCCGCAGCCCTTCAATGCTTCAGTGAGTTCGTTCATTTGGTCACCACGGTTCTTTCTTGAGGCCCATCTTGTACCCGACGATGTTCGCTATCCTGTGAATGGCGAACATCAGCGCGATGATGAAGATGAGCGCGGCGATGTGCCATCCCTCGATGTACGTGGAGTACACCCAGTCGGCGTTGAAGAGCGACGTGAGCAGGAACGCCCCTATGACGAAGTCGTACTGGTCCAGGATGGGAGCCTTCTGGCCCCTCTCCATGCCGAGCCTCCTCTTGATGAACGCCCCGCAGAGGTCGCCGAGGACGGCTCCGAAGGCCAGGCAGACGATGACGCGGACGTTGCCCCAGAACTCCCCGTATCCCCATGTGCCGCTGGAGTCCCATAACAGGGATATCCCGATTATGATCAGTCCCAGCACGACGCCGCAGAAGGCGCCTCCGAAGAATCCCCTCCAGGACTTGCCGTCCCCGAAGATCCTCTTCCCCCTCCAGGTCCTCCCGAAGTCCATCTTGGTCCCGCCGCCGAAAACCACGGCAGCGGAGTTCGGCAGCATGGCGGGCAGGAACAGGAAAAGCCCGGTGAACATGATCGCTATGATCTCCGTCGCTTCCATCGTGCGTGTATCATGTTATGGGTTTAACCATTTCGCAGAAAAGACGTTGAAGGAGTCATCTTCTGAGGCTCTTGGCGCGGACCGCCAGCACCTCGTTTATGTATCTGGCCGCCAGCACGGAAGTTATCCCGGCGGGGTCGGCGGGAGGGCAGACCTCGGTCACGTCGAATCCGGCGAGGCGGTCCCCTATGATGTTTATGGCCTTCTTCACGTCCATCGGCATCAGGCCGAAGGGCTCGGGAGTGCCGGTCCCCGGGGCGAAGGCGGGGTCGATGCCGTCTATGTCCAGGGTGAGGTATATGCGCTCGTTCCTGACGCTCTCCAGCGCCGCCTCGACCGCCTTCTCGATGCCGATGTCCATGACCTCGTAGGAGCTTATGAAGCGGACCGGGTCGTCCCTGTCCAGCTCCTCCTCGGCGATCGCGCGGCACCCGATGACGAAGACGTTCTCCAGCCCCAGGTGCTCCGCCGCCCTCCTGGTTATGCAGGCATGGCTGTTCGGGGTCCCAAGGTACTCGTCCCTGGAGTCCAGGTGCGCGTCTATCGATATCAGCGCGACGTCGTCCTTGCCGAAGTTCCTGATTATCGGTATGTTGACGGTGTGCTCCCCGCCCATCGCAATCGTGAACTTCCCGTCCCTGACGGCGGGTCCGACGCAGAAGTCCACCTCCTCGAACATGTCCTCCGGCAGGAAGAAGTCGTCGCAGTTGCCGAAGTCGCACACCTTCAGCGCAGGCTGGTGCAGCCCGTGCTCGAAATGGATTTCTTCAAAATTGTAGGATGCCCGCCTGATCGCGCCCGGCGCCTCCCTGGCTCCGGCCTTGAAGCAGGCGGTGTGGTCGTAGGGGATCCCGAAGATCACGGCGTCGGCGTCGTCGTATTCGGACTCCGCGCCAGCGTATGAGATCCCGAACGCCATCCACGCACCCTCAGAGGAACTTGTACCTGCCCATGGCCACGAGGTACAGGAGCTCGGCTCCCTCCTCGATCTTCTGCTCGGCGTCCTCGTTGATGTTGATGGACACCTGCTCGAAGGTCTCGAGGTCCATGACCATGGCTTCGTTTCCGGAAATGGACAGGATCTGTCCCTTCCTCTTGTCGATCATGGGGACCTGCACCTTGGTGCTGACGGGCCCGACGATGGATTTCTTGGCGCCGGTGAATATGCTGACCGCGTCGATGTTGGCCTTCGCGGATCCGTGCTTCCCGGGCTTGGACGTCGTGATCTTGACGATCTTGCAAGGCTCGTCGTCGACGTTGACGTACCTGCCCTCTTTCAACTCTCTGATCTCTTTCATCTCCCACATGATCTCACTTCCTTGTTTCGATTATCCGGCTTATGGCCGGTAGTCCACTCCCCTCGGAGCGGTGTACACATACAGGCCGAATGTCATCACGGACCTCATGCTATCGCTTTCCCCATGGTAGGGAATTCTTTAAACCTTTTTGTGCGGACGGCCGTCTCTGGCCTTGCCTTTGCCGTTCCTGCTCCTTCCCTTCTTGGCCTTCTGCGGCTTCTTGGGCGCTTCGGGGTACCGCCTCTTGATGTCCTCGGCGCGCTTGGCGAACTCCTCGGCCAGCACGTCCCCGCGGAACTCGCCGCGGTTCTGGTCGATCTTGGCGGCTATCAGCACCTTCCCGGCCAGGGCGCGGGCCATCTTGCCCCTCTGCCAGTACGGGGCCCTGTGGACTTCAGGATGCTGGTATATGACCCCGTGCTTCGGGGGCTTCTTCCCGGACCTCAGATGCCTGAACATGGCCTTCTCCGCCCCCAGGAGCTGCACCGTGGACGAAGGCAGTGACGACAGCCTCTCCAGCCCGCCGGCGAGCGACACCATCCTGGCCGCCAGCGGGGCGCTCAGTATGGCGCACATGTTGGGGCAGGCCTCGGATACTATGTCCTCTATGTAGGACTCGGTGGCCTTCTTGTCGTCGTACAGGCGGCAGAGGGTGTCCGCCAGGTCCTGCACCGCGCGCATGTCGTCCGGCTCGAAGTCGGCCCCTATCGAGGGGAGGTCGACTCCGAGCTCCTCCATGACCTGGTCCCTGTATCCGAACCTGGCCACGAGGTCCGCGTACCTGGCGTCGCGGGCGCGGTCGGCGAGCTCGGGGAAGTGCATGCCGTACCATTCGTGGAGCCTCTCGTTGTACAGGTTTATGGTGGCTATCTGGTCGTCCAGGTTCCTGATCGCCTGCACCAGGTTCCTGTCGCGGGGGATGGGCTCGGACGTCCTCAGCTTCCCCAGGGACATCATGACCTCGTGCATGAACTCGTCCTGGAACCCGTATTTGGCGGGGGTTATGAACGACGAGTCGAAGAACTCCGGCTTTCCGAGCGGAGACTGCCTGCGGTCCCCCACGGCCATCTTCTCTCCCCCTTTGGCGGCCAGCTCCCTCTCCTCGTCGAGGATCCCGCCCTTCTGCATCACGGCCAGCTTCTCTGCGAGCGCGGAGGCGTCCTTCGGCATGATGCGGCTGTCGATTATCCTGTTCGACTTCTCGTCCACCAGGAAGACCCCGAACCATTTCGTCACGAGTACGGCCATCGCATCGCCCCCAGCCTGGCTATCTCGTCATCCGGGAGGTCTTCCACGTCCCCGGCCAGAAGCTGCAGGGCGGCTTGGAACTCGAGCTCCTCCATCCTGTCGAACGCCTCCTCCAGGGTCCTTCCCTGCGTGAGGGCGCCGTGCTTCGCCATGAGCATGGCCCTGGCCTTTCCGGCTTTCGCCACGGCCTCCACCAGCTCCTCGGACCCCGGGGTGAAGTAGGGGACCGTCGGAACCTCGCCCAGAAGGAGCACCCCCTCGGGGGTGATGTTGCACCTGACCTGTCTTCCGGAGACCGCCAGCGCGGTGCAGCGGAGCGGGTGGCAGTGCACCACCGCCCCGGTGTCCGCGTTCATCCTGTACAGGGCGAGGTGGAACCGGTGCTCTATCGAAGGCTTCCCCTCCGACAGGACCTTCCCGTCCAGCGAGAGCTTCACCATGTCGTCCGGCGTGAGCATCCCCTTGTTCCTTCCGGACGGGGTTATGAGGATCTCGCCGCCGTTCAGCCTGACGCTCATGTTCCCTCCGGCGGAGACGGTCAGCTTGCGGTCGTACAGCATCCTGCACGTCTCGGCCAGGCGTTCCCGGGCGTATCTCTCGTTCATCCCATCACCCTGCCGATCTCCTCCGGCTTCAGGATGCCCTTCTCGGTGATGAACCCGGTGACCAGGCCGGCGGGGGTCACGTCGAACGAGGGGTTGAGGGCCTTGGAGCCTCTCGGGGCGATCCTGATCCCGGCGACCTCCGTGACCTCCTCCTCCGGCCTCTGCTCGATGACGATGTCGGCCCCGGTCGCCGTGGCGAAGTCGAAGGTGGACACGGGCGCGGCCACGTAGAACGGTATCCCGAAGTGCTTTGCGGCGATGGCCTTGTCCATGGTGCCTATCTTGTTGGCGAAGTCCCCGTTCCTGGCTATCCTGTCCGCCCCCACGATGATCATGTCGACGCCCTTTGACATGTAATAGGCGGACGCCCCGTCGGGGATGATCGCGTGGTCGATGCCTTCCTGGCCCAGCTCCCATGCGGTCAGCTGCATGCCCTGGAGGCGCGGCCTGGTCTCCGAGGCGTAGACGAAGAACCTCTTCCCCTGGGCGTGGGCGAACCTCATCGGCGCCAGGGCGGTCCCGACGTCCACGGTGGCCAGGGCCCCCGCGTTGCAGTGGGTCATCAGCCTCATGCCGTCCTTGATGAGCTCGGCCCCGTACCTTCCGATGGCCTCGCATTTCTCAATCGTGAGGCGGGCGTATCCGTCCGCGGCCTCCACCGGGTCCGCGCCGCCGGAAAGCTTGTCCAGCATGTATCTGACGGCGTAGAACAGGTCGTTGGCGGTAGGCCTGGCGGATTGGACGTCCGCGGCCGCCTTCTCCAGGTCGCATCCCTTCAGGGCGGCCAGGCACATGGCGTAGGCGGCGGTCGCGCCGATCGACGGGGCCCCTCTCGTGGTCATGTTGCGTATCGCTTCCCTGACGTCCATGTAGTCGTCGAAGCGCGTCAGGACGAGCTCATGGGGCAGCCTCCTCTGGTCGATCATCACGACCTTTCCGTCCTCGAACCATACTGCTTTGATGTCACGGACCTCGTTTCCGACGGCGGCTTTCATATAATCACTGTCCGGACTAAGGCCCGACGACTATTTGGGTTTCGTGGGTGAGTATGGTTTGTTTATTGCAGAACTACTTTAAGCGGTAAGCGCATAAGGACATCCAAATGAGCGCCGGTCCGCTGGAAGATTTCGAGATTTACTACACGAGGCATGGACTCGTGCAGGTGTCCAACGACATGAGGAAGGGCATATTGTCAGAGCTCAGAAGCCGTGACCTTTCCCTGACCGATCTGTCCCGCGCCCTGGGAAAGGCGCAGTCCACCCTTTCGGTCCACCTGGACAGGATGACCGAAGAGGGGCTCATCGCCTCCTACGAGGATTCCAAGGACAGCCGCAAGAAGATGTACACCATCGACTCGATCCGCTTCGCCTATTCCAAGGCCCCTGACGACAGGTCCATGGATATGCTCATGTCGTCCCTGTCCAAGATCGCCGAGGATCCCGCGAAGACCCGCGACGCCATGCTGAGGTTCATCCTCCTCGGGCTGGACGGCGTCGGGCTGATGATCGAGCCCATATCCAGGATACTGGGAAACATCCACGCCATGGCCCTGGGAGGCTCTTTGAGCGGCCCCACGGTCGAGGAAACGGTGTCCAACGCCCGCCGCTATTATGCCGACATGGGCATGGGCGAGATCAACATATACGCCCTCAATCCGCTGACCGTGGTCCTGAAGGACGACATGGCGCTCACTGAGGATTCCGCCAGATCATTCGGCGGGTACGCCGCCGGGTTCTTGATAAAGGTCCTGGAGGACGCCACTGGAAAGTCCTACGACATGGTGCACGGAGAGGCGTTCGGCGAGCACCACAATTATTTCAAGTTCGTCCTGGAGCCGTCGAGGGAGCGATCGGAACCTGGGCTCGAACGTGAGGAGGGCGCCGTTCCCGAGGATTTCGCAGTCCTTGAGCGTCATCTCGATGCCGCCCTCGGTCGCCCATCCGTCGCCGTCGCACGGAGTGGGGGAACCCGAGCCGCCGATGATAAGCCCTCCCACGAAGACGGTATAGCGGTCGACCATCTTCGCCTTGAACAGCTTGGATATTGTGAATCCGCCGCCCTCCACCAGGATGCTTTCGATTCCGATCTCCTCGGCCAGGTCCTCCATGAGCTTAGCGAGGTCGATCTCGCCCTTTCCCGCGCGGATGGTCTCCTCGCAGTCCCATTCCCTGTCGCATCCCTCGAGGGTGACCATGACCGTAGGCGCCCTCTCGTCCAGGACCTGGGCCTCGTCCGGCGTCCTGCCGTGCGGGTCCAGGACTATGCGGATGGGATTCGTGTCGTACCCCTCGCCTTTCACCGTCAGGTGCGGGTCGTCGGCTATGATGGTCCCGACGCCCACCAGGATGGCGTCGTACTTCTTCCTGAGGGCTTTGACGCGGGCCTTGTCCTCCTCCGAGGATATCCTCACCTGGGAGCGGTCCTCCCCGGCTATCTTCCCGTCTGCGGACATGGCGCAGTTCACGTGTATGAACGGTCTCATGGCTTCTCACCGGGGGTGACGGTGAACCTGTACTTGTCGTCCTTCCTCTCGACGCCGAACTTGACGTCCAGGAACGATTCCAAGGTGTCCATCTGGCTCAGAAGGTGCCTGCTTATGCGGGATACGGAGAATCCGCTCTTCCCTTCGGCCATCGCCATGTAAGGAAGGACCTGGTCGGCGGTGTGGACGTCCATGGTGGCCCCGATGTTCATCTCCTTGAGGAGGTCGTTGGCCGCATCCTCCCCCGCCTTCTCGGCGGTATGGCCTCTGGAGGTGAGGGCGTTGCTTCCGAGCATCCCGTTCTCGTACTCCGCGACCAGGACTATTCCCGCGCCCCTGGAGTCGCCTCCGGTCATCTGGACGTCGAAGTCCACCTCGTATTCCTCGCCTAGGGTGCGCTCGCAGCTGGTCATCATGTCCTTGGTGACCCACTCCGGAAGCCTCTGGCTGAAGCATACGCCCTTGATTCCCTTGAGCTCCCCGAGGGTCTCGATGTCCAAGGGCTTGATGTCCTTGATAGGCTCCAGGGTGGCCATGACGCGTCCTCCCCCCTGGGGGTAGAACCCGCGGTCGACGATCTTCACGTCGGCCTTTATGTCCATCTTCCTCAGCAGCGGGAACAGGAGGTGCTGGTACGAGTCTATGGGCGGCGCCCACATGACGTTCGTCCCGCCGCTGATGTCGACGTTGAGCCTCTTCTCGTGGTTGCGGGCGGCCAGGAGCATCGCTTGGAGCACCAGGCTGACGCTTCCCGCAGTGCCTATGTTCATCTGGATGTCGTAGACCTGCTTGTTTCCCGGCCTGAACGTCAGCTCCTTGGATCCTATGACGTTCCCCTCGACGACGGATCCCGCCATCTCCGCGACGGCGTTCACGGCCGCGCAGTGCTGCTTGGAGAGCCCGTTGGTCGGCCTGTTCTCCCTTATGCGGGTGAGGTGCGTCGTGACGCCGGTGACGGTGGACATGGCTACGGACGTGCGGACCATCTGTCCTCCCCCCTCGCCTCTCGAACCGTCTATTTCCAGAACCTCATCCTGCATTCGAATCAACTCCCCCATTAGCACGCATAAGATATAAAACACGACTGTGGAAGGGAGGCGGTGGACACTACTTGGCGGATAGAACATTACAGATTCTTGTTTAAAGGGAGGGATAGTCGAGAAAGGAATGGTGCGATTGCCGGGATTCGAACCCGAGTCAGAGGCTTGGGAAGCATCCGTCCTAACCGCTGGACTACAATCGCAACGGGCTCTGCATCTTCGTCCCTGTATTTTACTTTTGAGTTGGTTCTCTTACGAAGGATCTTCGCATTGGCGGCATTCCGGAGGCGTCGTCATCCGCCTTCGAAGGTCATGTGAAAGCGGGTTCCGGGGCGCCTCATGGTGTAGAAACATCCATCGGGTGTTTGATTCGTATCGGTTATTGCATCCAATTCCAGATTTGTTTAAATATGATGTCATTTTACGCTGGAACATGCATCCATGAAAGCCGGGATGCGTTAACAAATTCAATTCCTCCCTTATGCGTCCCCGGCTTTCATACCATCTCCTTTCTTCGTTCCGAAGCCGTTTCCTTCGTGTCGCAGCGTCATTTGGGCGAAGATTATCATTAAATACTGTCTATCGAGTGTCGCCGTTGCGGACTCGTGGTCTAGTGGTTATGACGTCGCCCTTACAAGGCGAAGGTCGCTGGTTCGATCCCGGCCGGGTCCACCATTTTCTTCCATTCATTTGTAAATCAGTGTATTATTTCCGATAATAGATAGAATTATTCATCCATCGAATCTATTAAATACTCATAGCAGATATTGGATGATACATCCACAACAACTGTGGGAGACCCGGCGGAACTCCTCCTTCATTCCTCCGGGACCCACAGTTTGGACGTATTCTCATTCATCGACGCTGCTTTCTGACATGCTGGCTATCGTTTGGCATCGCATAGGAGGGCAGATCGTTTGGAGGCGGCTCGCATTCGTTTTTTGGAACGATTATCTGTTGAATCGCCGATACGTCTGTGCTTTTTTATCCGCAAAGGATGGGGGCCGGGGCCTTTGTGCCAGCCTATTTATACTAAGATAGGATGTGGAGGAACCGCGGACTCATGGTCTAGGGGTTATGACGTCGCCTTCACACGGCGGAGGTCGCCGGTTCAAATCCGGCTGGGTCCACCATCTTCGTTTCTTCCATTCAATTTATTAACGACGCCGGGCTATGTGCCGGCATGACTGCCGACTTGCCAGATTTGCAGACGACGGAAGCGGGACGCCAGTACGAGAAGAGCGTCATGATGGTGCTCAACGGGGAGAAGAGGGACTATCCCAGCTATTTCGGCGGCCTCAAGATCGCGTCGGGAAACGAGTTCAAGGTGGTCAGCCCTATAGACTCCTCGATAGTCTTCGGAATCTTCCAGGAGCCCGAGGAGGGCATAATGGTCGAGGCGGTCACGGCTGCCGTCGCGGCGGCCAAGACCTGGTCCGAGGTCCCGATGGAGAAGAGGGCGGAGTACTTCCGCATGCCTCTGGAGACGATCAAGGCCCGCAGGATGTTCTATGCGGCCTCGGTCACCGTCAGCACGGGAATGGCTAGGGAGGACGCCCTCGCCGAGGTCGACGCGCTCATCGGCATCCTTTCCAAGGCCGTCGAGGACGGGACGTCCGGCATGAGGTCCGGAAAGTCCGGAGTGTGGGCGGTCCTGTCCGCTCACAACTCGCCGCTCGCCTCCCCGGTCGGATTCGCCGTCGCGGCGATGATCGCCGGGAACTCGGTGGTCATGTGCCCGTCCAAGTACTGCCCCACGCCGGTATACCAGTTCTATTCGCTGATGGAGAAGGCAGGCCTTCCCGCAGGGGTCCTGAACCTGGTCGTAGACCGCAAGGACTCGTCCACCGAGCAGCTGGCCAACGACATGCGCGTGGCCGGCGTCGTGGCCACCGGGTCCGGCGAGAGGCTGGAGGACCTGATGTTCCTGCAGGTCGACGACGAGCTGATGTTCGTGAACGAGATCAAGGGGATGAACCCCGCCCTCGTTTACAGGCCGTCCGACATGAAGGCGGCAGCCAGGGACATCGCCGAGTCCGCGTTCGCATACAGCGGCCAGCGCCTGTACTCCTGCTCCAAGGTCATCGTGACCGCGGACGAGCAGGGCAGGTTCATGTCCGCCCTGACGGAGGCCGTCAAGGACCTGGCCGTCGGGGATCCCGTGAACGACACCTCGTTCACCGGTCCGATCATCTCGGAGGCCGCCCTCAAGGAGTACTCCGGACTGCTGGCCGATAACGCCGAGTTCCTGGTGGTCAAGTCATCCCCGAGGTCCGACGCCCCCGACGGGCCGTATGCGCCGCTGGCGGTGGTCACGGGGCTGGACGAGGAGAACGACCTCGGGTTCATGGACTCCGGCTTCCCGATCCTGGACGTCAAGGTCGTCGAGAATCTGGACAGGGCGCTGGAGGAGCTCGAGGACACCGAGTGCGGATTGTCTGCCGGAATATTCTCGAAGGACGCCAAGGCAATAGAGCGCTTCAAGGCGTCCGCGGACGTGCAGAGATATTACATCAACGAGAGCAGCCGCTCCCTCATGCCCGGATTCGAGGCGAGGGTCGACCGCTTCGCGTGACCAGGCGGACGTCCTTGGCGATTCCCTTGACCGATCTGGCCAGGGACGCCGCCTCCTTCTCTCCGAAGGCCCTCCCGGCGGACAGCCTCTTGCCGGCCTTCAGGACAAGGTGCCTGGACCCCTCTATGTCGGCCGCCAGCTCCTTCAACGACGATTCGGATATGCGCCCCGGGGTCAGCGTCACAGTGACCATGAACGGGCATCCGCAGTCCCTCAGCAGCCTCAGGCAGTCCTTCTGCTCCTTGTCCAGCGGTCCGTCCGCCAGGAGGTTGACGTAGTTCACGTATCCGGCGCCCACGAGGTCGTCCAGGTCGCTGTAGCCGCGCCCCTCGGTCATGAGGACCAGGTCGCGGCCGGGGAGCTTCAGGCGCTTCAGCACGGCGTAGAGCCCCGGCATGGACAACGGATCCGATCCGTCCGACCTGACCGCCACGCCGTCTATCGCGTCGATGTCGGCGCGTATGCCGGCGGCCACCTCGTCCAGGCTCGGGCCGTCGCCGTCCCCCTCGGACACGCGGACGACCGACAGGTACGACCCCGGCACGATCGTCGTGTCCATGCGGGCGTATCCGGATATGAACATATGGATATAACCGCCATTCATCATAGATAAATGATGCCTTGGAATAGGCGCTATTTTATATAGTGTAGGAGGGAACCTACGGCCATCGAACTTCAGTTGAGCTCGGTGAACTCCTCCAAGGCGTAGACGCCGTTGAGCTCGGACATCGCCTCCGGAAGCGCCTTCCTGATGTCGTCGGCGCTCTTCCCGCTCTTCCCTATGTCCATGAACAGCTCCAGGTACATGCTCTGATAGCAGACCTTGATCTTGCTGAACACGGAGATCAGGTTGACGTTCCACCCGGCGATGATCCCCAGCATCTGGGTTATGCCTCCGGGGCAGTCAGGTATGCTGATCCCGGCCTTCACCAGGCGGGTGTCCGGCTTGAAGAAGGTGATGGACATGATCCAGGAGTCCGCGTCGATGGTGATGAGGGCGTTCTTGCCGTCGACGTCGCCGAGGACGTCCGCGTATTCAGACACGTCGAAGCATCCGCCCTCGATGGTCGAGGGGTACCCGCGCCTTATCTCCTGCTTTCCGCCGGAGTTCTGGCCGCTCTTGAGCAGCCTTCCGATCTCGGCGGGCTTGATGTCGATCCTCCTTATCTTGGAGACGGAGGGGTCGCCCTTGTTCTTGAGGGATTCGAACGTCTCCAGTATCATGTCGCCCTCGCCGGCGAAGTTGAGGTCGGCCATCATCTTCCACACGATGACGGTGTCCGATATCCCGTTCAGAGAGACCGAGTTGAGTATGTTTATCTCCTTCTCGGCCAGGAACCTGGCTGCCTGAGCGCTGGATCCCGGCACGTCGTCCAGGTACATCGTGATGTGCGTCAGTGTGCGGTAGTTCTCCTGGGGGAACATCGAGAGTATTATCTCGTAGTCCTTGGGCCCCTGGTCGGGGTGCTTGAAAAGGGTGCTGTAGACGCATCCCCCGTCCACGAGCCCCATCGTGTCGGACATCCAGTTGTCCACTTTTATCCTAGAGCCCTTGACCTTCGCGAATTCCCAGACCTTCATCGCCCGTCCTCCCCGGGGAATCGTCGGAGGGCGATATTATTGTTGCTACCTTCCGGTCGGAACTTCTGGTTCTTGGGCGACGTCAGAGGCTGGGTCCAGCAAGGCTGCTCCGCGGAACCGTACTCCAGGTCGCGGGCGAGGTTCCTCAGGCTTCCGCCGTACGAGTCCGAGGAGGCTATGCGACGTATCGTTTCGGAATCGTCTCCGGAGCGGCTTTCCAGGCCGGACATGCGCAGGGCCTCGTCCATCAGATCGGCGGCCTCGTTCAGCAGGGACTCCGCCCTCCTCAGAACGGCCGCGCGTTCGCCGGGATCCATCTCGCGCCCTCCTGACGACGTATCTGGATGGGGTCATGAACGCGGACTTGGCGTCGTACCCGCATCCCGAGCACCTGAACCCCATAGCCGTCACCCCGTCCCCGTCTATGGTGCGGTTGTACACGACGCGTAGCTTCTTACCGCACACAGGGCATGACGCCCTCTCCCGGGGGATGCTGCGCCTGGAGTAGGTGATGTCCAGCTTGAACAGGCCCTTGGACACCCCGACGCGCCTGATGCGTTCCG
>JAEEGF012277887.1_pt1 | contig 12435 bp, 7 predicted proteins | sample 9134171 | NCBI WGS metagenome assembly JAEEGF01 (sample SAMN16246542, study PRJNA631951) | gut metagenome | biome: gut microbiome; feature: rumen; material: AP-attached | host: Bos | place: Iran: Karaj | collected 2018-10 | reverse complement strand
TCCTTGTCGGGCAATATCTGCCATTGGCTTGAAGCGTCGTCGGCATCCGCTTTTTCATGACTGTGAGATTTGAAGCCATGCTCAAAGGCCATCTGCATCTCTTCTTTGAAAGCAATGGTATGCTCTTCTGATAGTCTTGTGAGTTGAATTCTGTTTTTTGTCATGTTTGTAAATTTCTAATTGTTAGTTTTGTGCTTGTGAGGCGCATTTCTGATGTCGTTTTTTGAGAAGAATTTCTTTGTTCTTCTTTTCAAATGTTGCAAAGGTACTATTTTTTTGCCGCCAAAAAGAAAAGATTAGATTGTTTGTTCTCTTTTTGCTGTTTTTCATCTGGTTTAAGATTGTTGATGTTGGGAGCAAATTAAATTCTTTTACTGCTTGCTTTTTGTTGCTCTAAAAAACATTTAGAATATGTTTATGTCATAAAGTTTGGTCAGACAGAACAAAAAGTGTACTTTTGTTTCCGTAAGATTTTTTAGGCGGCTACCGTACATGGCGGAAAAGACCGTTCATTCTTGGCTTAAGGCATTGAATCTCGATAATATCATCTTGATACATCAATAATGCTTACAGAAAAAAGTGTATAGACAAATATAGCATTGACAAACTATAAAGAATTTTCAGAATTATGAATGATACAAAATCAATGAAGTTTATAAAGAAGCATATCGTAACAGCATCTTTACTATTGCTAACCCTTACGGGGTATTCGCAGGGATTCCGCAACCCGGTACTTCCCGGTTTTCATGCCGACCCTTCGGTGTGTCGGGCTGGTGATGATTTCTATCTGGTGAACAGCACGTTCCAATATTATCCTGGTGTACCTGTATTCCATAGCAAGGATTTGATTCACTGGGAGCAGGTTGGTGCGTGTCTTACACGCGAGTCGCAGGTCAGAATAGAGGGTATGGACGAGCAGACGGGCATCTATGCCCCTACCATCCGCTATCACGAGGGGCGTTTCTATATGGTTACGACGGTGTTCCCATCTCGAAAGCATTTCTATGTCTATACCGACAATCCGAATGGCGAATGGTCAGACCCTATTTATATTGATTTCTGTGTGGGCAGTTGCGACCCGACGCTGTTCTTTGACGACGGAAAGTGTTACTTCCTATGGAAGGAAGGCGAAATAAAGATTTGCGAGATAGACGTAAAGACAGGAAAACAACTTGGTGACATTCATATTTTAGGCTCAGGTCTTGGCGGACGATATCCTGAAGGACCGCATATATACAAGAAGGACGGCTATTACTATCTTTTGCTGGCCGAGGGGGGCACGGAGCATGGGCATCATGTGAATATCCTGCGCAGCAAGAATCTGTTTGGTCCGTATGAGCCAAACAACGCCAATCCGATTCTCTCTCATTTCAGCATGAAGATGCAGAACAGCCCTATTCAGGGATTAGGCCATGCCGATTTGGTGCAGGCTCCGGATGGGTCGTGGTGGATGATATGCCTTGGCTATCGCACTCACGGCTATCTGCAGCACGTTATGGGACGCGAGACTTTCTTGGCTCCAGTAAAGTGGGAAACGGGTGGCTGGCCTGTAGTTAATAACGATGGAACATTGCAACTTGACATGCAATGTCAGACGTTGCCCCAAGTTCCAATGCACAAAGAGCCTTCTAAGGATGAATTTGAGGCAGACAAGCTGTCGCTCTATTGGAGTTACTTGAATATGCCGCAAAAGGAGAACTATTCGCTGACAAGCCACAAGGGATGGCTCCGCATGAAGACATCGACCGCCACTCTCGATGAAGTGGGAAATCCTACCTTCATCGGGCATCGTCAGTCTGAGCCAAACTTTACAGCCACGACAAAGGTAGATGTTTCAGGATTGAAGGATGGCGGAGCGGCTGGCATTACGGCCTATGCTGCCCATCATAATCATTACGATGTGCAGGTGGCAGTACGGGGCGGCAAGCGTTACCTTCAGGCCAAGATTCGTGTTGGTGAGATGGAGCATATCGAGAAGGAAATTCCTCTGAAACAGAATATCGTATATCTGCGCATTACTGCCGATCCGCAGTTTTATCACTTGCATTACTCCGTAGATGGCGAGCATTTCACTCATCTTGCACAAATGGACTACCGCTACCTGAGTACCGAGACTATCGGCGGTTTCTGTGGCGTACACATCGGCATCTTTGCCCAAACGCTCACAAAGACCATCAGCCATGCCGACTTCGACTGGACAGACTTCGAGTTTAATAAATAAAAACGGCATTTTGATAATGAAAAATATCCTAACAGCAAGTCTTATGTTGCTTGTCATGACGATGAGCGTGATGGCACAAGAAAAATTCTGTATTGCCAAGAACGGAAATACGGCGGCAATCGTGGTAGATGAACAGGATTGGAAGGGTGTTGCCCGTGCAGCCAACGACCTTGGCGACGATGTTAGGAAGGTATGCGGAACGGCTTGTTCCGTAGTCAGCGCGATGTCCACCGACAAGCCAAACATCGTGGTCGGTACTATTGGCAAGAGTAGTATCATCAACAAATTCATCAAACAGAAGAAACTTGATGTGAATAAAGTGAAAGGGCAGTGGGAGTCGTTCGTTATCGATGTCGTCGACGGAAATCTTGTGGTTGCTGGCAGCGACAAGCGAGGTACATCTATGGCATCTATGAGATAAGCCAGCGCATAGGCGTGTCGCCATGGTACTGGTGGGCCGATGTGCCTGTAATACATCAGGACGAAGTTTACTGGGCTGATGGCAGATTTGTGCAGCCGTCGCCGAAAGTGAAGTATCGCGGTATTTTTATCAATGACGAATGGCCGTCGTTTGGTGAATGGGCGACAGAGCATTTTGGCGGTGTAAACTCTAAGATGTACGCTCACATGTTCGAACTGTTGTTGCGTCTGAAAGCCAACTATCTGTGGCCTGCCATGTGGGCTACAGCCTTCAACGAGGATGACTCTGAGAGCCCCCGCCTTGCCGATGAATACGGCATCGTGATGGGCACATCGCACCATGAGCCGATGATGCGAGCACATCAGGAATACTTGTACCGCAAGGAGCAGATAGGCCCTTGGGACTATGCCACGAACAAAGAACGTGTTGACAAGTTCTTCCTCGAAGGTATGCAGCGTAACAAGGCATACGACAATCTTGTAACTATCGGCATGCGTGGCGATGGTGATGTGGCTATGGGCAAGGGCGATGACGAGGATAATATGAAAACGTTGCGCGAAGTAATCAAGGGGCAGCGACAGATTATCAAGAAAGTGTACGGTCGCGAGGATGCCGTGCCGCAGCTCTGGGCCATCTTTACGGAAGTGCAACGCTACTACGATGCAGGCTTTACTGTGCCAGATGATGTAACCTTGTTGCTCTGCGATAACAACTGGGGATATATCCGACGCATCGGTCGCGACTTCGAGCGCAAGCGCAAGGGCGGTCTCGGACTTTACTATCATATTGACATGAACGGTGGACCATGGAACGACCGCTGGGTGAACACGACCACCATTCCCAAACTGCGCGAACAGTTGAACCTTGCTTACCAGACGGGCATCGATCGTATCTGGATTATCAACGTTGGCGACATGAAGCCCAAAGAAGTCCCCATCGACTTCATAATGCACTATGCTTGGAACCCCGAGGCCGTAAAGGCTGGTGATGAACAGGCATGGCTGCAAGGCTATACGGCTTCTGTATTTGGTCGTGAATATGCAAAAGAATCCGCCGCCCTCATTGCCAAGTATTCTAAATACAATCTTTGGCGAAAAGCCGAGGCTCAGGTGCAGGGCATCTTCAATCAGGAGGAAATGAAACGGACAGACAGCTTGTGGCTCTCGTTAGCTGCCCGTGCCGAGGCTCTACGCACCAAGATTCCAGCCGAGGCGCAGGATGCCTATTATCAGTTGGTCTATTATCCCGTAGTGGCAAGTGCCGGCGTCCAGCTCATCTATAATGCCGCTACCCGTGGTAATAAGCCGCTCGTCGGTCAGTTGATGGCTCGCGACCAGCAGCTTAGCGACTACTATCATCAAGTTGCTGGCGGCAAATGGAGCAAGATGATGCAAGACAAGCACATCGGCTATTCCAAGTGGTCGATGCCTGATAGAAACATAGACCCAACGACGCAGGGCTTCGATGTTAGCCATGCCGTAGGCGAGCCTAAAGCCACTAAGGAGTATTCCATTCCTGCCTATCGGTACATTCGCAAAACTGATGGTAATGATGCCTCGTGGACATTTCTGCCAGACCTCGGGCGAGGGGAGGGGTGCATGGGGAGCAGCAACGTTCTCGTACAGAATAGCGGTGCTACGCTGGAATATGAAATCGACCTGACTGCCGACGGTAAGGTTGCTATAGGCATCCTGCCTACGCAGGACATATATCCGGCTCGTGGTCTTCGCCTTGGCATACAGATTGACAGTCAGCCTATGCAGACCATCGATGCCCGTCGTGGCATTGTCGATACTTTCTCGGAGTACAATCCTCAGAACATTGCCCGTTCCAAGGTCCTGAAACCTCTGCCTCCACGCAGCCGTCTGGCTCTGAGTGGTTTCTGGCAAGGGCATCAGTTGCCCCGTCGCGATGAGGTGTTCGACAACCTCCGTTGGCTCGATACCACTTTCGAGGGTATAACTCCGGACCATCACAAACTAAAGCTCATCATGATAGATCCGGAAATTGTAGTTGAGCAAATAGTGGTCAATCCCGACAATAACCATTATAGTTATTTCGGTAGATAGAATTTAGAAAAAACTTAAAAATCTGCAAATATAGGGCATGAAAACATGTGGCTATATTTGCAGATTTTATTGTTTGGCTTTCAAAGGAATCTGTTCTGGTGTTATCTGTCCCTTTATGTCCTTCGATCCCATGACGATATAAGTTGGCGAAATAAAAGGTTTAGTTTAGGTTATGGATATTTAATATGGGAATAAACTAAACCATAACGTTCGTAAATGAGCCGAGTTGTCGACTTTTCTTTCTTTTGGTAGGCAATCCTATCCTTATCAACGGTATTATGCGTACTTTTTGCTTCTAAATTCGATAAAAATACGAACTTGAAGATAAATTTGTATAAAAATCGCCAATATTTGAGGATAATGTTTGGTTGGGCATAATAAAAAGAGTAATTGTTGCAACAAATTTAGTCTGGTATTCATAAAATAAACGAAGATGGCTACAAAAATACAGCAAATATTAAAGACCGCACCCAATGAATCAGTCTTATTCGGTTCGTGGCTTTCTAGTCAGGGATTGGATGCTCGTGGTCAGTATGCTTATATGAAAAGCGGATGGCTTGACCGTATATCGAAAGGGGTTTATAAGATACATGGAACAGAGCCAAGCTTGTTTGTCGCAGTATCGTCATACAATACGCAACTTAGTAAGAGTTGTGTAGTAGGAGCATATACCGCCTTGGAACTTCGAGGATACTCCCATTACCTATCAATGGGGAAACCTATGGCTTATCAGTTTACTGACAAAAGCAATAAGTTGCCTTCGTGGTTGCTAAAAGAGGAGTGGGATATGGCTATTAAGTACATGACAACCTCATTCCTTGGTGATGAACTGTTGGCTGTAGAAACAATGAGCATCAATCAGCAGAACTTACTTGTGTCATCTCTAGAGCGTGCCATATTGGAGTGTTTGAACTTGCCAGATGCATCATCTTCTTTGCTCGACATCTATTACATCATGGAGAGCATGACAACATTACGTCACAAGTTGGTTCAGATATTGTTAGAGGCGTGCACATCGCAAAAAAGTGAAGCACCTTTTTCTTTATATGGCAGAAAAGGCTGGCCACTCCTGGTATAAGGCATTGAAGCTGGAGAATGTCAATCTTGGTACATCTGGGTTTATGATAACGCCAACTGGAAAGTACATCAATAAGTATAATATGACAATCTCTAAAGAACTCGCAGAATATGAATGATATAAAATCAAGTGTTTACGCTCAGAAGGTAGAACTGCTACTCCGTCTCATTCCGATTGTGATGGAAGAGGAGGTCTTTGCTATAGGATCTTGAATATCATATGGAGAACCATTTTCAGCATGAAAATAGAACTCTACTGTATGTATATAGATGCGATAGTCTTCACCAACTCTGATGTGGCCACAATATAGAAATGCTGGTGCCAATTCTTTGAACAACTCTGTCAGTTCTTCTATTGTGGCTGCTCCTTTGAAGTTTTTTTAAGAATCAATAAGTTTCATAATTTTTTATTCTTATTTCTGCTAAATGGACTTAAATCAAACAATAGCTGCTTAATTTGAGCCTGGGAAATTTTACCTTCAAGCATTTGGAGTAATTCTTCTTGACGAGGTTGTCCCATTGTGAGACGATAAAGCGAGAGGACTTTAATGAGTCTACTGTATCGTGATTCGTCTTCACTCATTGGGTACATCGGAACAATGCGCTCAATCTTATCGGTTTTTATACCTTTGAAGTGTTCATCGTTCAATGGCAAATACCAGAATGGAACCATTTCTGGATTGTCACCTTTTAATTCTGTTGAAGCCTTGTCAAACATATCATTCCACTTGAAAATTACGGGATATAGCTTAGCAATGTTTCTTCTCACTGAGAGACATTTGTATCTGTTGATACGTCCTTCGCGCTGTTCTAGATTCTGAGGATTGGATGGTAAATTCCAATGGATTATCTTGCGACAATACCAATGGAAGTCAAGACCTTCCTGACCTACAGACGTTGAAGCCAAAACAAAGGGACGGAATGGACTATTGAAGGCAGAACGCACATTCGTCGCATGATTCACATCATTCTCAGTTTGCTTCCCACTACCGAAGTCAACGGCAAAGTGTTTACGCATCGTGTACTTTTCTTCTTTGCCGAATGTCTGTATGGTATTTACCTGTTGTGGATAAGCAGATGCAAATGACTCCTTTATTCTCGCAACAATGGTATCGGGCGATTTGTTCTCGCCAATCATGTGTACAAACTCGTCAAGAACAGCTTGGAGATTACCCATTATGCAATAGTCAACCACATTCTGGAAGTAGTTGCTATATGTTCGGCAGTTGCTTCGAACTGCTGCAATACCTTGACGATTATTAAAGATGCCAATCAATACCTTGGCTACATCTTCTGCATGTTCCTTTGCATTTGCATCGCCTATTCGCTTGAATATGCGGTATAGGCACATGGCTGGAGCCCCTATAGCCATCTCTGCCAATACGTCATCAGCTTCTTCTGGGATGTTTCTGATTTCCTCTTCTGGATTATCGAACGATAGCAACAACTGATAAATATCCAATGAGCTGACACGGCTAACCGTATTGCCTTCAAATTCAACCAGCTTGTTTCTGACAGCCTTTTTAATTTGTTGTTTGATAGCACTTAGAGACATTCCAAAGCACTCTTCAGGGTCATACATATCTGCCAAACAAGTTGAAACAGTATGCATGATTGTTAATGCTTTTGTCTTTGCACTATCTTTTAGAAGTTGTGAATCCTCTTTATGGTAGGTCTCGTTAGTTCTGCGGAATAATCGTCTTTCTGTCTCGTATGAAATCAGACAAGCAAGCATCTTTGGAACCATGCCCCAAGAAGAGAATACTAAGTACTTTGAGAATGACTCATTCTTTGTGAAAACATTGGGCTGTTGAGTATAATATGGATGGGATGCAGGAATCCACAATAGTGATTCAACTCCTGTTGACTTCTTGCCTTTGCCGAAGATTGTATCAATCACGAAATCAAGTCGTGCATTCTTATAGTCCTCAAGAGCATAGTTCTCAACCTCATTACGGTCGAGTAGCAGACAATCTTTCTTTATACCTTTGCCGGCACCAGCCTTCCATGCTTCTGCAATCGTATCTTTCAGTTTATAGTTATCCATAAATGAAAGCTGGTATGCTGATGACTTTGCATAATCTACTGGAGCTGAATATATCTTTTTACCAAACTTACGACAATTGTCAATAAGGTGCTGCATCTGTATATACGATGTGATGTCGCCTACAGACAGGTAATCATCGATAGGAGGGAGGTCTTCGTGAATGATGCCCTCGTTTGATCGTTCTGTACGTCCCATGACGTGATAGAGCATACTTTCTGCCGATTGATGCTTCATACCAATTGTTTCATCTGTTTCTTTTTCAAGATGCTTCAATGCAGAAGAATACTCTCGCCAGATAGTTTTGAAATCAACCTTTGTTTCATCGTTGGCATGAAGGAAGTCCATCAAACGATGGAAATCCTTATATTGCTCATCGTTATTGTTATCATTTAGTTCCTCCAATGTTGTATATGGCTTGTATGGCGTAGCAGATAATAATAATATATATGTGTCTTTGTTTGCAAAGAACTTACGGGCAATCATGTTCTCCTCTGTTTCTGTTGCTTTGTCCGTATCAATCAACGAACTGAATTTCTGAAACTCGTCCATAATTACCAAATCCGGCTTCAAAATCTCAAGACTGATATCAGCAAAGATCTTTCGGAGTTCAATTGTGAAGTAATAAATATCATTCTGCCATTGCTTGTTCTGTTCTGAATTACACAGACGGATGAGTCTTTGCAGTAGTGTTTCACCTTCAGAAGTAGGCTTGGCCAACTGATCAGCCATGGCTTTCTCGATAGTGTCACGATACTCACTCATATATGATTTGCGTACCTCATCATAATAATATACGCTCATCCACTCCCATGCTTTAGGTGCCCAACCGACCAACAACGATGATAGCTTATCCTGTTGCTCCTTAGTTTCAAATTCAGGAAGCAACGACAGACAAGCATACATCAGAGCTCTCTCGTTGGCACTACCAGTACCATAGGTCATCTGAAATGAAGTGGCAGGAGTGAGTGATAACACTAATGTATCTTTGCCTTGTCCTCGCAATTCTGCCTTCTTCCGATAGTAAACGAAGTGCTGCATAGACAATCGGCTCTGAGAAAGATCAACCTTCGCGCCATCATCTGAGAGCGTGTCAATGTTCTGTTGGGCAATCTGAAGGTTACAGCATACATAGACGATGCAATACAAGCCGTCATCCTCAAGAACTTCCTTTGACAGTTCATCTTTTACTCGACGTACAACCTCCGATGCAACAGTAGTCTTTCCAAGACCTGCTTCATCTGCTACCAGGACACGTTTCTGCCCTTTCTTGTAGGCTTCAAGTACATGTTCGGCAGTTGCTGCCTGAAAATCCAATGGTTTATTCTTCATACTTGTACGTCTTTAGTTGAGAGCAGAAACAAACTGCTTATACATCTTTACAAATGCTGGAGGCACTACATCGTTACTCAATTTACTTACCAATCGGCCAATCTCATGAATCTGCTTTGGATTAGTAGCTGCTATCTTCAGCATTTTCTCGTAGAGACTCGGGAATGCTATACCTTCTTCGTTCTTAGCCCCCTTTGCACCAATCTCTTTCAATAGTATCTCACTTGATATGTATTGAAGAGGAGTGTCGGTAAGCATAAGTTCAAGGAATCGGAAGAAATCCTTCTTGGTCTTGATGATTCCCTTGTATATCTCCTGATCTCTGTCAGATGGCATACCTGTAGATTCAATTTTAACGATTGCCTCGTGGCGCGTCCCATCAGGTGAAGTGGCTGACAATATATAGAACTCTGATAGTTCATCAATCTTCATGTCCTCAAAAGCAACTCTTCCAGTCCATCGTTGCATGAACTCTTTCTTTTGAAGTGGTGCAATGAAGACATCATTTGCCAACCTTTTCATGTTCGAGGTTACAATTACAGAATAGCTGCCATCTCGATGATGGGTAATTCGTGCTTTCAGATCATCTGCACACATCAAATCCTTCATTGCCGATTCGGCAACATCCCATTTCATAACCGCTGAAGCATTCTCACAAGGTTCGTTCAATGGTATGAATTTACTTTCACTATTGTCCTTCTCGTAGAAATCACTCAGAAATTGTTCCGACCTCGTATTGCCATATTTATATTTGAGTCCTAACAAGAATTCCCCATTACGTTCAAAAGCATTTTGTGTGGCATTGGCAGAGCCAAGATACAGATATTGTTCGTTTCGACCATTCCATACGTGATACATCTTGGCATGTAAATCCATGCCTCTGCTTGCCAAATCATCAAGAGTCACATAGATACCACCCTTGTTACGGAACTTATCAAATATGCTTATGTCCACATACTCCTTTCGGGTAATAAGCGTGCGATTGCATTTGTTCTCTGGGTTAAGCCTTGATATCATCGTCTTGTCAAAGAATGGCGAAACAATAATACTTTCCGTACCGACAAGATAGTTTTCCACAGGCTTCACACCAAAGTCATAATTGAAAAGGTAGGGGAAGAAATCGTAATCTTCAAATGGCGCATCGACATCGAATTGTTCTACTCGCTCCAGATCGGTGGCGAGCTTCACCACGGACTTCTTCTGTTCATCGCCGATATTTGATTCTTTGACAACAGACTTAATGAATGCGATCAGTGGTAGGTGTTTCTCATTCTTGACCGAAGCAGCACCAACCTTACCTGTCAGACACGCAATGCAGTCGATGGTATCTGTATAGGCAAGATTACGGCTTGTAACGATAAGTTTCAGAAGTATATCTTTCTTGTTATCGTTGTTGATTTCGCGTATTAGCCACAGTTTTGGATGGAAATTCGCTTTGTTATTCTGTTTGTCAAATACCTCAAAGATGTTTCGCTCCATCAATGAATATACCTTGCGTATGGTTGGAGGAACGGCAATGCCACCTTTGTTACAGAATACCACAACCTTCTCACTACTTTTTGTAATGGCTTCAAGCAATAGGTGCGGTGACTGAATGACATTATCATCCATCTCACCCAGCATACCAAATGCCAGATGAGCTGTTAGCATGGCTTCAAAACTCAAACAATAGGTCATTCCCAGAGCAAAGTCAGTGAAATAGCCTGGTGTAGGTGCTAACAAATCACCATACAGATGTTCTTTCAATAGTTTCTCAGCCATAGTTTATTGAGGATTTCTTATTTCGTTAACCATGGTTCGTACAGTTTCCCAACGGAAGGTATTTGGTAGCGGTTTGCCACGTCCTTGATTCTTGTATGCGCTATTGCCAATCTTGCTTCGTTCTCGTTTTACGCTGTGTTCACGAGCCTTTACGAGTTGATCAACCCTGTTTGGCTCACTATCTATGATTGCTTTATAACAAGATTCGCAGAACTCTGTTAGCATAGTGTCTATTGACCGTGTATAGTCGAATAACGCTTTGTAAGCATCTTTGTTATTGATTACCTCTTTGTATTCTGCCAGAAGTTTCTTATACTCATCTTCGCATACTTCCGCCTCCTTCATATTGCCAAAGGAGTCAAAGTAACTATAGTTGAATCTCCAGTCAATCAAGTGTATGAGTTTAGAGAAAAGAACCGATTTCTTGTAAACATCAAGTACTTCAGGGTCAAGTTCCGATAGGATTCCTTCAATATCAAAGTATCCGATACGTTCAGGAATGTCGTACTTGCTATCAATCAGATATACAAGCATAGTGCCGTTGCAGGTAGCATGAATCCTGTCCTTCAAGAACGAGGCTTCTTTTTCAGACAAGGCAAGATTCATTGTCTTTCCATTGAAGAAGTCGTATGACTCGCCACACGTTTTTATTACCTGCTTGTCCCCCGACAAATCTCCAGAATCTTCGGTTGCATCCTCGTTTTTCAATGCACTTTTGTTGTGTGGATCAGCAAAATGTTTCTTGTTCAGTTCCTGAATCAATCTCTCTACACCTGTATCTGGAATAATACCATAACGAACTAATCCGCTACCATAAATATAGGCAGGATCGTACTTGACATACTTATTATAGTCGTTTAAGGCATCTTTTAGGGTGTTTATGCCTGTAATGCCTGTCTCTGTCGTATTGATTTGGTTGTTCTCCCATTTAGCCATCTGCCTTGTTATCTGAACCTCTGCTTCCTTTATATATCGGCTAATCTCGGAAAGATTCTGGAACTTATGGCTCTTGAATGCTGTATGGTAATAAAGCGAAGGCATCACGACAAAGTACTTGGCATGATGCTGAAGGGTAGAGGTTCCTGGGAACAGAGTATTAGAGAAGTGATCCCGCACTCTTCCAATGCCCAATTCCTCGATAGCTTCAGATTCCTGCAACAGCTGCATCATCTTTGCCACTCGCTTCTTCTCTTCTGTATTGAAGTTTACAAATCCGATTTGCATGATTACAATTCCTAAAAAGCCTCAATCAGCATTTTCATGCTTTCTGTGGCTGTTGTCTTGAAATGTTCACTTTCCCACGCAAAATCTACTTTCCGACGCAGAAATTCTTGAAGATATTACCAAGTACCTCATCGTTTGATATTTGACCGGTTATTTCGCCGAGGATGTTGATTGTCTCGTTCAAGTCTTCGGCAACAAGGTCGCCGGGGATGTTGAGGTCGAGGGCGGTGCGCACCTTGGCAATGCTCTCGCCGGCCTTGCACAGCACCTCGTAGTGGCGCAGGTT
>JAEEGF011362757.1_pt1 | contig 12438 bp, 9 predicted proteins | sample 9134171 | NCBI WGS metagenome assembly JAEEGF01 (sample SAMN16246542, study PRJNA631951) | gut metagenome | biome: gut microbiome; feature: rumen; material: AP-attached | host: Bos | place: Iran: Karaj | collected 2018-10 | reverse complement strand
TTGGTGAGTATCTCCAGGGTACCGCGGGCCTGTGCCTCCATCTTGGCAAAGATGGCATCAGCTTCTCCCTTGGCAGTTCTGCGGAGCTTCTCAGCCTCAGCCTCGGCCTCGATGATGAGTTTCTCCTTGTCGATCTGGGCAGGAACGACGATGTTCGCCTGCTGGGTAGCCTTCTCCCTTTCGGCACGTGCAAGCTCAGCGTCACGCTCGCTCTGGTAGGCCTCCTGGAGGGCCTTTGCGGCCTGGACCTTCTCAGCAGCGACTGCGATGCGGGCTGCCTCAGCCTCCTTCTCGCGACGTGCTGCATCTGAGTTCGCTATCTCGATCTTCGAGGTATTCTCACCCTGGACGGCGAGGGCATTGGCGGCTGCCGTCTTGATACGGGTATCCCTCTGGGTCTCGGCGATACGGATATCCTTGTCCCTGTCGGCCTCGGCCTTACCGATCTCACCGAAACGGTTCTGCTCGGCAACGCTCTTCTTCGCGTCGTTGATAGCCTTGGCTGCAGCCTCCTTTCCGAGAGCCTCGATATAACCAGACTCATCACGGATATCGGTGACATTGACGTTGATGAGTTTCAGACCGATCTTGCGGAGTTCAGCCTCGACGTTCTGGCTGACTGCTGCGAGGAACTTGTCACGGTCGGCGTTGATCTCCTCGATGTCCATCGTAGCGATGACCAGACGGAGCTGTCCGAAGAGGATATCGGTAGCGATGTTCTGGATGCTGTCGGTGGAGAGTCCGAGCAGACGCTCGGCAGCATTGGTCATGCTGTCAGCTTCCGTGGAGATACCTACGGTAAAGCGGCAGGGAACGTCCACGCGGATATTCTGCTTGGAAAGGGCATTGGTAAGGTTGCACTCTATGGAAATCGGCTTGAGATCGAGGAATGCATAATCCTGGAATACGGGCCAGATGAAGGCTGCACCACCATGGATGCAACGGGCGGAAGATATGGAACCGCTCCTGTTCTTTCCCGTCTTACCATAGATAACCAGAATCTTGTCTGAAGGACAGCGCTTGTAGCGCTTCAGGATCGCCGCAAATGTCACGAAAAGGACGGCGACAATGATGAGGATAAGGGTAATGTCCATGATTATTTATTATTAGATGATTGTAGGATTGAGTTCTTCCACGAGCAGGGTGTAGTTGTTGATCACCTCTATGACCTTGATGGGAGTGCCGGTAGGAATGGCGTCGCCATCCGTGACGGCATCATATTCCCTCACGGCGTTGTTGATAGTTATCTGGATCTTTCCTTCGCCTTTCCGTTCAGCGGGAATCGTGAGATATACCTTGCCCTCGCAGCCTATGGCCGCGGTATGGACGTCGATATTGCCGCTCTGCTGCATGCCGCTCAACCATTTGAAGAGCCACATCACTACAGCGACAAGGCCCACGCCCACCAGGACTGCAATGAACATAAGAAGTGCATTGTTCGGAATCCTGTCGTGGAGCAGGACGGATGTCCAGCCGAAACCGAGGCAGAAATTGACCAGGTTGCGGAAAGTGAGGAGATTCATTGAAGGATCCGCATCAAAAGTGCCATCAGCGCCTCCGAAATCCACGTCGCCGCCTGCGTCGAAGTCAGTGTCAATACCACCGTCTCCACCCATTCCAAGGAAGGTGAGGACTGTCTGGATGACGAAGATCAAGGATGCAGAAAGGGTAATCGCCCATAGGACCTGCATCGTCGTACTAAGTGATGTCCACCATGTGATCATATCGAAAAGAATTAATTTGTCTATGGCAAATATAAATAAAATTTATGAAAAACAATAATTATTTCACAAATTTCATATAAAAATTATTCCGTGTCAAGCAGCAGATTCCTGAGCACCGAAAAGGTTTCGCTGCCGGCGAATCCAGGGGAAGGCACAGCATGCAGATCCATCCTGAGGAATGAGAGGTCTATATCCAGGGTTGGAATGTTTTCGGCGTGCGGATCCCTCGGGACCAGCACGACGAACTCCGAGGAGACCAGTCCCCTCAGCGTGGAGACGGAATATGAATCCACGACGACATCGGCAGCCATGTCAAGCGGAAGCAATGGCAGGTATGGAGTCCATACCGCCATACGTACACCCGGACGGATCGTCCTCGAACCCTTGAGTGACGGGATGTCTGACAAGGCCATGGCCCCGAATGAAAACAGGAAGGTATCAACCTCCTCCAACGACATCTGCGCAAAATGTGGCCGGCAAGTCAGGAGAAGGTCCGGCTTATCCTGAGAGGCAGGAGGAATCACTTTGAAAGACAGGCCCGGATTGAGTGCGGTCATGCTCCCGAGTACTCCCGGCAGGAGAGACTCCGACGCAAAGCCTTCGGCCATTATCGTCACAGGAGACGGATTCTTCAATTTCCCAGCACTTCCGAATATTTCCTCCGCTGCAGAGCACCAATGATGGATGCGTTCTGCGTATCCCTTGAAGGTGATTCCGGCCGGAGTCAGGGTTACTGAACCCTTGTTCCTGTGAAACAGTTCCTCCCCCGTTTCCCTTTCCAGTTCAGCTATGTTCTGGCTGACAGCCGGTTGGGATATACCAAGGTTCCTGGCCGCCTTGGTGAAGCTTCCTTCACTCTCGACGGTCAGGAATACCCTTAGTCTGAAATCTTCCAGCATCCGTTATTCGGTTGTCTTGCCAGGCATCTGGACGAATTCTATGAAGTTCCCGGAATTGTAGAGCCTGGCAGCCGCCTTGCGGATCTCATCCTTGGTAAGGGCTGAAACTGCAGCCTCATATTCCTTGTCATAGTCGATTCCCTTCTTGTAGTACCTGACGAGGGAGCTCATCCAGTAACTGTTGTTTATCCTGCTTTCAGGGATGTTCTTCTTGAAGTTCTCGACAGTCCTGGTGAACTGCTCGTCAGTCGGTCCTTCCTCTGCCAGCTTGCGCAGTCCGTCCTTAGCCATCGCCTTCAGCTTGTCAGCCATCTCCGGCTTGCACTCGAAGGCAACCTGGATCATTGAGATGGATTCCGGCTCCCAGCCTGAACTGGCTGAAGAAGAAGCGCCGTAGGTACCGCCCTCGTCTTCACGCATTGTGTCGACATAGATCTGGTCAAGGACATAACTGACGGCTTTTGCCATAAGGTCATCATGGACGGTGTAGGGGCTGTAGTCGGAGTAAACCTGGATCACAGTACTCTTGGGAGTCTCCATGTCCGTGGTGATGGTCTTCAGTTGCTCACCCTTGATGAGCTTGGGATTGACATCCTTCCAGGGAGTGGCTTTCTTTCCTTTCGGAAGCGAGCCTACATATTTCTCTACGAGCGGCTTGAGGGTCACGGGATCCACATCACCGGCGATCACCATGGTAGCACCTGCGGCATCGGCGAAGATGGCCTTGAAGTTCCTGGCAAAAGCATCGAGGCTTGCCCTGTCGAGGAGTTCCTCAGAAATGAACTCACTCCTGGGATTGCCTCCGTAAATGAAGCTGTTGAGTTCCTTCTGCATCTTGAAGGCAGGGGTCTTCATCGCATTGGGGATAACCGCCTTGAGCTGTGAGACAGCATTGTCCCACTCCTCCTGGTCGAACCTGGGATCGGTATACTCAAGATAGAGCAACTGGAACGCTGTCTCCAAGTCCTTGACGGATGATGATCCCGTGATGCCGCTGTAAAGGCCGTCGATGTAGGAACCCACATTTACGTTCTTTCCTGACAGCATCTTCGTAACCTCCGTTCCCTTGAACTTGGATACTCCCTGCATAGCATTGAAAGCAGCATAGATATTCGATTCGAAGGAAGCCATATCCTCCGTAGGGATAAGGCTCTGTCCACCTGTCTTGTAGAGGTTGAACAGGATCTGGTCCTTCTTGTATTCGGTCGGCAGGACCACTACTTTGACTCCGTTCTTGAGAGTCCATTCAGTGGAACCGTAAGCCGAAGCCTTGACCTTCTTGACCTTGGAGCCCTTCAGGGAGGACGGATCCATCAGCGGTTCGGAAGCGGTCTCCTCCGCAGGGCCCTGGATGTCAGCCTTGGACACTTCTTCCATGATCTTGAGCAGCTGCTCCCTTCCGGGAGTCTGGATACCTTCTTTCTCAGGTCCGCTGTAGATGACCACGAGGTTGTTTGCAGGTATGACCTGGGTCAGCATCTGGTTGATCAGCTGGGCGTTGATCTGGCCGAGGAAGGCCTTGACCAGTTCGAATTCAGTCTTCGGCTCCATGTAAGCCCTGTTGTCGAAGAAGTGGCTGATGAGAGGACGCACGAACTCAGGATTCTTCCTGGTCTCCGCCTCATTGGCAGCCTTTTCATAAATCGCAAGGAGATTGTCCTTCGCCCTAGTCACCTCACCTTCGGTGAAGCCGAACCTCTTCATTTTCTCGAGTTCGGTATAGAACGAAGCAAAACCTCCGGGAATGTTGTTCTCCTTGAGCGAGACCATTCCCTGTACACCTTCGAACGCCTCGCAGAGCTTGCCCATACCGAAACCGGCAGCGAGGAAAGGAGCATCCGCCTTGGAGGTGATGTCATTGAAACGCTCGGACATCACCATAGAGATAATGTCTTCCAGAAGGTCGATCGAGAAGCCGGCCGTGGTACTGTTCATGGCCTCGTCACGGGCGTCACTCTCCCAGTAAAGAGTGATCTGGGGAACGGTAGTCTCAGGATCGGTGAGAATACCGACTCTCGGCTCATCGAAGTCGGGCATCGTGATCTTGTCCTTCGCCTTGGGATTCTCGGCAGCAGGGATGTCCGCCCAGGTGCGTTTGATGGCTGCCTCAACCTTATCCACGTCCACATCTCCAACGACTATGACTGCCTGCATGTCAGGACGGTACCAGGTCCGGTAGAAATTGACAAGGCTTTCCGGTTTGAAGTTCTCAAGGTTCTCCTGGCTTCCGATCAGGGTGCAGGTGGAATACTTGGTGTCACCATAGATATAAGGAAGGGACTTCTCGAATGTCCTCCACTGGGCGTTCCTGCGGCTGCGCCTTTCCTCAATGATAACGGGCCTCTCCTTGTCGATCTCCTCCGGTTCGTTCAGCACGAAATGGGAATAGTCATGAAGGATGAGCAGGCAGGTATCCACTACACCCTCCCTTACGAGAGGGATATTGTTCAGCATGTACTGGGTCTGGTCGACTCCGGTTGAAGCATTTACGTTCCCACCGAATGATGCTCCGATACTCTGAAGCCAGTCAAGCAATGATTTGCCCGGGAAATTCTTGGTACCGTTGAAGCACATGTGCTCAAGGAAGTGAGCCAGACCGTCCTGGTCAGGAGTCTCCTGGATCGCACCGACGTTCGTGGCCAGATAGAACTCAGCCCTTTGTGCGGGCTTGTCGTTATGCCTGATATAATATGTCAGACCATTTTCCAGCTGGCCCTTGCGGACAGCCGGATCATTAGGCAGTTGCTGCCCCTGGGCACCGGCCACGAATGCGGAGGCCGTGAACAGGGCTGCAGCGATGATAGTCAGGATCTTTTTCATACTTGAATGATGTTTGTATCGCAAACTTACTCAATTATTTTTGATAATCCAAATAAAAATTACTGTTTTTCGTTAATATTTTATCGGAAAAGAAAAATCCCCACCTCCGGTGAAGGAGCGGGGATCCTTTGGTTTCATTTACTGTGATTACTCGCCGGGCTGGATAGCTCCCATAGGGCAAGCGTCAGCACATGTTCCGCAATCGATGCAGACATCGGGGTCGATGCTGTAGACATCTCCCTCGCGGATTGCTCCCTGAGGGCACTCGGCAGCGCATGTTCCGCAAGCGATGCAATCGTTCTCTGAAATCTTGTAAGCCATAATTCCTTTAAGTTTTAAAATTGGTTAATTAATATCCTTTCAAACGTGTCTGCAAATATAAATTTTAAAATCACAATAACAAACCCCATACCACAAAAACTATCAACGCGATTCCAACTTTCACCGCCTTGGCTTTGACAAACGAGCTCTTGCTGTCAGCTATGAGCGGGAGGGACGCATGTCCGTCCTGGACGATCGAATTGGCGAGCAGTACCGGGAACGGAATCACGCCGCTGGCGAAGAGAGTCACGAAGACAAGGTGAGGCCCCGATTCGGGTATCAGGCCTACTGCTATTGCAAGGAGTATCATCAAAGCGGTGTTGTCTCCGATCCATTCCGTCAGGTCGACGAAATGGAACAGGACACCCAATACCAGGAGCACTCCGAAAGTCCAGGCGAAAATACTGGGAAGGTGCCGGCACACGATGTGCTCCCATAGATGTTCCTCCACGAAATGGTCCGAGGCGAACAGGATGGCTGCCAATACTACCAGGCTGAAAGCGCCGAACACCCAGAACATCCATTCCTCGTTCAGCAGGTTGAGTCCGTCCGGTTCCGCTCCTTCCTCTTCCAGAAGCCCGGACAGCAAAGCTGCCACAAACACTATGACCCCGGCGAACATCACCACCCTCTTCCAGCCGAAACTACGGCCGGCGCGGACATCTTCCTTCCGCCCATGCTCATGGTGATGGTCATCATTATGGAGCTCATATGTGTCTTCCAGACGGGTGGACAGAGGTTTCGCCTTCTTCCAGAGGCCATCGATTACAAGCCCGGCGATGATGGCCGTAACGAACAGGATGACGAACAGCAAGGCAGCCTTGCCCGGGAACAGGGCAAGCATCATGAACGCCTCGTCACCGGCTGTCGCGATCATCATGGCCACCAGGGCGCCGAAACCGATCATCCTGTGGGTATAGAGGGAAACTGCCGCGAAACCGCCGACACAACCCGGGACCGAACCAAGAAGGGATGAAACAAGCACCTGGGCGAATCCTGATTTCTTCAGACCGAGGAACAGCCGCCCCTCAGACTCGACATTGAAGGATTCGATCAACATCATCATCACGACGACGAGCCCCGAAACGAGGATCGCGGTGCGTAAGGCTTCAAGGAAAACGACCAACATGGCAGAAATCTACTCGATCCAGCCTGTCAGGAACAGGTTCATGATCGGACGGAGAGGTGAATTGGTGGTAAGGGTAAGGATTATAAGGCACTCCCCTTTCGGCATCCCGGAGGTATCCATGCTCACGGAAAGGGTTCCCTTTGAATTGGGGGCCACGTCCGGTAACGGAGATATCTTGATCCTGGATATTTCGGAGTCCACCTTGTAGACCTTGAAAGCGGTCTTGCCCTTGTTGGATATATCGAAGGACGCCTTTACCGTAGAGCCTGCCTTGACCTTTCCGAAGGAATACGTGCTCTCGGCAGCCACTGGGCAGGAAGCCGCATCGCGCTGCTCCTTGGTCCACGAAGTGAAATTCTCCTTGGTGATAGTGAATATTCCTATACGGCTCTTCCCGGCACCCAGTTCGGGATTCGGTTCGGCGACCACTGCCTCCGTTCCGGCTTCTGTCTTCTTGGATTCATCCGTCGGGGATACCACGGCCTTGTAGGTTTTTCCTCCCACGACGGGGGTAGCATAGTAATAGTTCTTCCCCCAATGGTTCCTGTCCGCAGTGACGGTATAGGTCAGTTTCGCCGTTCCGCCTGCAGGAATTGGGTTCTGTGACAGCTTGAGGGCAAGGCCCTGGCTTACATCGGAGAATCTTACGTCCAGCGGTTTGCCCCCAAGGTTGGCCACGACCACCTCGCCGCTACGCTGCTGGTCCTGGGAGAGATTGCCTCCCTTGATGTCCACGGCCTTGAATCCCAGGTCACCGAAACGGAACGGATAGAGCTCCTTGAGGCTCAGTTTCCTGGCATGACTCTCGCCACGAAGCCTCAGGATGACGGGCTGCTTGGGATCGGAGAAATATACTGTCAGGTTCTTGTCGAAAGGATATGCCCCCTCATCATTCTTGTAGGTCGCCTTGATCGTACCCTTCTCGCCAGGTTTGATGGGCTGGCGGGTCCACTCCACGTCCGTGCAGCCGCAAGACGAAACCACATTGTATATGACCATTGGCTTGTTGCTGACATTCGTGGCGGTAAAAGTGGCAGAGACCGGACCGTCCGAAAGGAGTATGTCGCCGAAGTCGTGGATGGTCTTGTCTAGCTTGACCGTCCCGCCGAAGACATTGTCCGCCTTCGAGCCTTGCGCGAACGCAGGCAAGGCCAGGCAGATGAAGGTCAGGATGACTATGATCGTTCTTTTCATTCCAAGGTCGTTTTATAAGCGGAAAGACAGCAAATACCTTTCCAAACGCAAATTTAAGACTTAAAAGATACTTTTTCAAATCCCGTCAAAAGTTCGTAAATTTGTACGATTATGCAGAACAACGAATATACTGACGCCAACATAAAAACCCTCGAAGGTGTCGAGCATATCAGACGCCGTCCCGGAATGTATATCGGAAGGCTTGGAAACGGCTCCAATCCCGGAGACGGCATATATGTCCTCCTCAAGGAAATCGTCGACAACTGTATCGACGAGTTCTCCGCCGGCTACGGCAACAAGGTCCTGATAGACATCGAAGGCAAGGAGGTAAAGGTCCGCGACTTCGGCCGCGGAATTCCTCTCGGCTCGGTCGTCAAGGCCACCAGCGAGCTCAATACCGGAGGAAAGTTCGACGACAAGGTATTCAAGAAATCAGTCGGTTTGAACGGCGTCGGAACGAAGGCGGTCAACGCCCTGTCCGAAAAGTTCTATGTCGAATCCTTCCGTGAGGGTGAGAGTTCTTGGGCAAGCTATGAACGCGGTGAACTGACGGACAGCGGCAGGAAGGAAAAGGTCAGCGAAAAGAACGGCACCCTCGTGGTCTTCACTCCCGACAACGAGATGTTCGGAGGGTTCGAGTTCAACATGGACTACGTGGAGACCATGGTGAAGAACTATTCCTACCTCAAGAAAGGACTCACCCTGGTTCTCAACGGAACACCCTACAAGTCGGAGAACGGCCTGCTGGACCTTGTGAAGGAGAACATCTCGGAGACTCCCCTCTATGAGCCGATCCACCTTGAAGACGAAGACATCGAAGTGGTGCTCACCCACGGCAATTCCTACGGAGAGAACATCTCTTCCTTCGTTAACGGACAGAACACCAGGGACGGAGGAACCCACCTGGCTGCTTTCCGCGAAGCGATCGCAAAGACCCTGAAGGATTATTTCAAGAAGGACTACAAGCCCGAAGACTGCCGCCAGGGAATCATCGGGGCGATCAGCATCCAGATCCAGGAGCCCAACTTCGAAGGCCAGACCAAGACCAAGCTCGGTTCCACCTACATGTGGGAGAAATACAAGACCGACGAGCACGGCAAGAAGATACAGAATCCGGACGGTTCGCTGGAAATCGACAGGGGCCCCACAATCAGGTCTTTCATCAACGACTTCGTCGCACGCAAGCTTGACAACTACCTTCGTATCCACCTGGACCTCGTCCCCATCATCGAGAACAAGATCAAGGAATCCCAGGCTGAGCGTGAGGAGATTGCCGGAATACAAAAGAAAACCAGGGAGAGGAACAAGCGTGCCAACCTCTATAACCGCAAACTGCGTGACTGCCGCTACCACTTCTGCGACAAGCTTCCCAAGGACAAGCAGGACATAGCTGAGCAGACCAGCATATTCATTACCGAGGGAGATTCCGCTTCCGGAACCATCACCAAGGTTCGCAACGCCAACTACCAGGCGGTGTTCAGCCTTCGCGGAAAACCCATCAACTGCTACAAGGAAAGCCGCAAGAGGGTTGCCGAGAACGAAGAGCTGAATCTCCTGATTTCGGCGTTGGGAGTGGAGGACGACCTTGACAATCTCCGCTACAACAATATCATAGTAGCGACAGATGCCGATGATGACGGAATGCACATCCGGATGCTGGTCCTCACCTTCTTCATGAAGTATTACCCGGACCTCATCAGGCGCGGCCATGTCCACATCCTCCAGACTCCCCTGTTCAGGGTCGCGAACAAGAAGGAGAGGCGCTACTGCTATTCTCCAGAGGAAAAGGAGAAAGCCATCAAAGCCCTCAAGACAGCCGTCCAGATCACCCGTTTCAAGGGTTTGGGAGAGATCTCTTCCGACGAGTTCGTCGATTTCATCGGCGAAGACATGAGGCTTGACCTGGTTAAACTTTCAGACGAGGAATCCATATCGGACATCATGGAGTTCTACATGGGCGACAATACTATCGACCGCCAGAATTTCATCAGGGCCAACCTGAAGTCCGAGGAGGAACTCGAGGATGTCAACATTTAATTCCTGAGGACATGTCACGCTGGGCTAATTTCTGCGGATGGTTGCTGAAGAAGATGGGATGGACTACTGTCGGTGGTCCGGTCCCTGAAAACAAGGCGCTCATACTCGGAGTTCCGCACACTTCCGCGATGGATTTCATAGTCTCCTATCTTTTCTACACCCAGTTTGGCGCACAGAAGGCCAGGGTGATGATCAAGAAGGAGTTCTTCTTCTGGCCCATCGGACCGCTGATCCGCAGGATGGGAGCCGTTCCCGTGGACAGGACCAACGCCGCATCGCTGGTAAAGAGCCTCATCGACCAGATGGAGAAGGAAGATGTATTCATCCTCGCCATCGCTCCGGAGGGAACGAGGAAACCGGTCCGTAAATGGAAGACCGGCTACCACCTCATAGCCAAGGCCGTCGGATGCCCTGTCTACATGGGCTATTTCGACTGGGGTACGAAAAGGGTAAGCGTCGGCGAGAAGGTCGAGCTTACTGACGATGCAAGGGCCGATACCGACAGGATCCAGGCCCTCTACGAGGAAATGCACTTCCAGGGCAAGAATCCCGAAGGCTACGTCACACATTAATTTTTTACAAGGATGTCGATCAAGAACCTACTCAAGCAAAGCAGGGAGAATTATGTGACCACCCTCTCGAAGCTGTTCGAGATGGCCACCGACACCTTTGCACACAGGCAGCTCTCACAATTCGTGGGAGGGGGTCAGGAATATACCTACGAAAGCTTCAAGCACAAGTGCCTGGAACTCTCGCACCGTTTCAACCGGTTCGGTATAAGCGCCGGCGACAAGGTCGCCATCCTTTCCAACAACATGCCCAACTGGACGGTCGCCATGTTCTCATGCGTTCCCTTCGGGAGGGTCACCGTCCCCATACTCCCGGATTCGTCAGAGAGTGAAATCACCAACATCCTCACCCACTCCGAATGCAAGGCCATATTCATCTCCAAGAGGCTTTTGAAAAAGCTCTCCGACGAGGTGAAGGCGAAACTGACGCTTGTAATCGACATCGAGACATTCGAATTCATCAAGAAGGACGACCACGCTTTCACGTGTGAAGGCCACTCCTCAGAGCCTCAGGCTGATGACCTCGCCTCTATCATCTACACCTCAGGGACATCAGGCAGCCCGAAGGGTGTGATGCTGAGTCACAGGAACTTCTGCCAGAACATCATAGCGGCATTCCACGCCCAACCCGCCGGCAAGAAGGACAGGTGGCTGTCGATCCTCCCGATGTCCCATACCTACGAAATGGCATTCAGCGTCCTCTATCCCCTTTTCGTCGGAGGATGCGTCTACTACATAAAGAAACCGCCGACACCGTCTATCCTCATCGATGCGATGAAGAAGGTACGCCCGACCATAATGTGCGCCGTCCCGCTCATCATCGAAAAAGTCTACAAGAACAGCGTGGTTCCGACCATTGAGAAGAGCAGGACCCTGTCCTGGATGAAGGAGAAGATGCCCCGCATGCTTTACTGGCTGGTCGGGCGGAAGCTTTACAAGACTTTCGGAGGAAAGCTCAAGTTCTTCGGGATTGGAGGATCCAAGCTGGATTCCACCGTCGAAGAATTCCTCAACAAGGCCCGTTTCCCCTATGCCATCGGTTACGGCCTGACTGAAACAGCCCCTCTCATCACCAATGCCTGCGTCGGGAAGACCGTGGTCGGATCCATCGGCGTACCTGCCTACAACGTAGAGGTAAGGCTACAGAATGTGGATCCCGAGACCGGCGAGGGAGAGATCGTCGCAAAGGGTGACAACGTGATGCTGGGTTATTACCGTGACCCCGAGCGTACCCGTGCCGCCCTGACAGATGACGGATGGTTCCGCACCAACGACCTTGCCTGCATGGACTCGAAGGGTCGCTATTACATCAAGGGACGTCTCGGGAATATGATCGTAGGTCCTTCGGGAGAGAATATCTACCCTGAGGAGATCGAGCAGGTGATCAACAACATGCGGGGAGTCAACGAGTCACTGGTTATCCAGAGGGACGGCAAGCTGGTCGCCCTGGTCAAGTTCGACGAGAATGTCATCGACTGGAATATGCTTGAAAAGGAGGAGAAGTTCTTCGAGAACATCGAATCCTGGAAGAAGGCCGTGATGGACTACGTCAACAAGCGCGTCAGCAAGCAGTCCAATATCGGCGAGGTGGACGTCATGAAGGAAGACTTCGAGAAGACCGCCACCCAGAAGATCCGGCGTTTCAAGTACAAGTTCTTCAAGCCGGACGACAATCAGGAAAAGTGATAGGTGATATATAAAGATAACAAAAATGGCGGCACCGTTCAGGCGCCGCCATTTGAGAT
>JAEEGF011198695.1_pt1 | contig 12438 bp, 7 predicted proteins | sample 9134171 | NCBI WGS metagenome assembly JAEEGF01 (sample SAMN16246542, study PRJNA631951) | gut metagenome | biome: gut microbiome; feature: rumen; material: AP-attached | host: Bos | place: Iran: Karaj | collected 2018-10 | reverse complement strand
AGGTAACAGGAAGCTTACCAGCAGGGTTGTACTCACCAAAGAGCACTTGTGCCAAAGCTTCGCCTCCAGCCTGACCACCATACCAGGCCTGCACGATGGCCTTGCAGGTCGAGGTCTCTGGCTTAAGGGCTATGGCACTGCCAGAACAGTTCACGAAGATGACCTTCTTACCAGCCTGAGAGAGCCATCCCAAGACACGACGCTGAACTTCGGGCAACTCAATGTCTGTGCGGTCACCACCCTTGAAGCCTGGGTACGTAACCCTCATCTCTTCTCCCTCCAGGCGGGGAGAGATTCCGCCGGCAAAGATGACCACATCCACATCCTTAGCGGCATTCAGGATATCCTCCCTGGTCAGCTTCAGTTCTTCACCCTCGGCAAGTACCAGGGGGACGACGTCCAGGAAAGTGGTCTTGGGCGCATGAGTCTTTATGCCCTGCAGAATCGTGATGGTCTGGGCAGGGAAACCGTTATAGTTACCCCACTGCATCTCTTCGTCCTGGGCATTCTTACCCATCACCAGTATTCTCTCTTTACCGCTCAACGGCAGGATGTTATCTTTGTTTTGCAGAAGGACGATGCTCTCCTGGGCAGACTTCAGGGCCAGGTCGCGATGTGCCTGGCAATCGATCACCTCATAGCCCACCTGCTTCCAGTTCACCTGGCTATCGTCGTCGAAATCACCCAGTTGGAAGCGAGCCTTCAGCAGCCGCATCAGACTGACATCCACCTGCGCTTCACTCACAAGGCCTTTCTTGACGGCTTCTCCTAAGTGATGGTACGTATTGCCACACTCCACGTCTGTTCCTGAGATAACAGCCTGCGAGATGGCTTCGTCCCTGGTCTCCAAGTAGCCATGACGTCCAGGCTTCCAGAAGTCATCGATAGCGCCACAGTCACTGGTCACCAATCCATCGAATCCCCACTCATTGCGCAGGATCTGCTGCAACAGGCGGTCGCTGCCGCAGCAGGGCTTGCCTTCATAGCGCTGGTAGGCACACATAATCTCGGCCACATGGCCTTCCTGAACTAAAGCCTGGAAAGCAGGCAGATAGGTCTCCCACAAGTCGCGCAAAGGCAGGTCCTCCACATTAAACGAATGACGATTCCATTCCGGACCACTGTGTACAGCATAGTGCTTGGCACAAGCCAGCAGCTTCTGATACTTCGAGTCGCGAGGACCCTGCAGACCGTTCACCACGGCAACGCCCATCCTGCCGGTCAGGTAAGGGTCTTCACCATAGGTCTCCTGCCCACGTCCCCAGCGCGGATCGCGGAAGATGTTGATATTGGGTGTCCAGAAAGAAAGACTCTTGCAATAGAGTTCTGTTTCCATTCGGGCACGAGCAATATTGTTCTTTGCCCGCGCCTCAGTACTTGCTGCATCAAAGCATTGTTTCACCAATGCATCGTCCCAGGTAGCTGCCAAGCCCATCGTAATGGGAAATACAGTAGCCAAGCCATTGCGCCCAATGCCATGCAGCGCCTCGCTCCACCAATTAAAGGCCGGTATGCCAAGACGTTCAATTGCCGGAGAAGTATTCTCCATCAACGACGCCTTCTCTTCCAGCGTCAATCGGGAACAGAGGTCGCGGGCACGCTCCTCAGGCGACAATTCAGGATTCTGATAGGGCAACAACTGCGCATAGGTGGTCATACATGAAAAAACAGTAACAAGCAAGACTGAAAAGGATACTAGGTAACGTTTCATCGGGAATTCTGGTTTAAATCGATTATTCTAACTTAAAATATGACTTTTTTGTGCTGCAAAGATACAATTTTTAAATCATACATGCAAAATAAATCGTATCTTTGCAAAAGATTATAAGAATAAATACAGAAAAAGCTATGATTCAATTTCAATGTGACTACAATGAAGGTTGTGCTCAGGAAATCTTAGACCTGTTCGCAAAGACAAATATGGAACAGCACGTAGGTTACGGCGAGGATGCCCACTGCGAGAAAGCCAGACAACTCATCCGCCAGGCTTGCGAGGCTCCCGATGCCGATGTGCATTTCCTGGTTGGAGGAACGCAGGCAAACGCCACAGTAATTTCCTCTATACTACGGGCTCACCAGGGAGTTATAGCAGCTTCGACCGGACACATAGCCGTTCATGAAACTGGGGCTATAGAGCATGGCGGTCACAAGGTACTGGCTTTGCCTGCCACAAACGGGAAGATAACGGCTCGTCAAATAAAGGATTGCATAACTGCCCATTATCAAGAGGACGGGCCCGAACATACTGTACAGCCCGGTATGGTCTATATCAGCTATCCGACGGAATATGGTACGCTATACAGCCGAGGGGAGCTGGAAGAGATAAACCATGTATGCCACGAATATCAGATACCGCTCTTCATAGATGGCGCACGACTGGGCTACGGCCTTACTTCCCAAGTCTCAGACATAACGCTCCCACAGCTGGCACGCCTTGCAGATGTCTTCTACATAGGCGGTACGAAGCAGGGAGCGCTCTTTGGCGAGGCTGTAGTCATTCAGTCTCCCAGCCTGAAGAAAGACTTCCGCTATTTCATCAAGCAAGGTGGCGGTATGCTGGCCAAAGGACGTCTCCTAGGCATTCAGTTCGAGGCGCTGATGACCGACAATCTCTACTTCCGCCTGGCCCGAAATGCAAATGAGATGGCCGTCCGCCTGCGTGAAGCTCTCTTGCACCAAGGCTTCGAGGAGGCTGTGCCAAGCCCGACCAACCAATTGTTCTTCATTCTGCCCAATGAGGAGCTGGAGCGTCTTGAGCAGCATTTCATCCTCAGTCCGTGGTCGCACCCCGACGAAACACATACTATTGTACGATTCTGCACCAGTTGGGCGACTAAGCCTGAGAACGTGCAAGCCCTCATCTCAGCTATACAACACAAGTCATAAAGAACCTGTCACGAAACGAAAATGGAAACAATCTTATATCTGATAACCGGTCTGGTGCTAGGCTTCATTGTCGGAAGCATAGTTGCAATCCTGTTCAAAGAAAAGGAGAAGCAACGCCATCTCACAGAGTTGAAGAATGAGATGGAGCAACGACTGACCGAAGCAAAACAGCTGGCCCGAGAGGAGATGGAACGATATGATGCTGAACGGGATCAGTATCAACAGGAACAGATGCGCCTGCAGCAAGAGAACCATCGCAATATGGTTACGCTGATGCGTGAGAACCACGAACAGGACATGCAGAGGCAGCAGGAGCGTTTCGATGCAACAATCAACCATCTGAAAGCCGAGATGAAATCGGTGACTGAGGAAATGCTCAAGCAGCGGCAGAAAGAGTTCTCAGAGTCAAGTCATGCTAATTTGGGACAGATCGTGACTCCCCTTCGCGAGACGATAGACCGCATGAAACAAGTCATGCAGGACAGCACACTGAAGCAGACGGCGATGAGCAGCGAGATGAAAGCAAACATAGAGATGATGATGAAGCAGAGCCGGGCTGCTCAGCAGAGTGCCGATGAGTTGACGAGGGTATTCAAGCATGGCTCCAAAGTTCAGGGCGACTGGGGGGAAACCGTGCTGGACGAACTTCTACAATCCCAAGGCCTGACACGAGGCATACACTATGATACTCAGGCTGTCCTTCGTGATGCGCAGGGACAGACCGTACGGTCGGACGATGGTTCCCTGCTTCGACCAGACGTTATCCTGCATCTCGACCAGAGACGGGAAGTGATCATCGACTCCAAGGTTTCTATGACGGCCTATATAGATTATGTAAACGAAGAAGACGAAGGGAAGAAAGAACGACTGCTGCGTGAACACATTGAAAGCATGAAGAAACACGTTAGGGAACTCTCCACAAAGGATTATTCATCCTATGTCAATGCCCCGAAGGTGAGGATGGACTATGTCATCATGTTCGTGCCGCATTCAGGAGCTCTATGGACGGCATTGAATGCCCAGCCCGACCTGTGGCGTCGCGCTATGGATCGCAACGTCTTTATCGCCGATGAACAGACACTCTTTGCCGCACTACGCATTATTAATCTGACCTGGACACAAATCGTGCAACAACAAAACCATGAAAAAGTCTATGCACTGGCTAACGAGATGCTGGACCGTGTAGGACTATTTATGCGTAAGTATCAGGGTATAGGAGAAGCACTGGAGAAAGCTCAAAAGGCATACGAGGAAGCCGGAAAGAAACTCGAGCCGCAGGGCCAAAGTATAATCCAAACCTGCCGGAAGTTAGTGAAACTGGGAGCCCGTCAAAGCGAGAAGAATCCTTTGCCACAACTCATAGACGTTGACGACATACCAAGCCTAGAAGAAGTTTCCAAAGCTGAGACTAAGCCATCCGATACAACCGGCAGCCAAGACATGACCGAGAATCTCAACGGCAGTACTATTCCTCAGCCGAATTTGTAAAACGACAACCCCGCCTCAATATATGCCCTTCTGACGAATCAAACCGGGCCATACCATTGTCTGCCTCTACAGAACGTGAATCATAGAAGTAGTCAGGCACCCAGTCCGATGCCTCATAACCATATACCTCTACATACGGTGTCCAGTCATAGTAGTCAACAATCTTGTAGAGACTAAAACGCGAATTAGTACCCTCGAACCAACCTGTCAGCCGGTCATTATTCATCCGGTAGTCAGAGATGGTCGTGTTCAATTCTGGAGCATAAGGATAGCGCAGGTAAATAATTCCTCGGTCAACACTCCAGTAAAATCGGTAATACTGATATGCGTATGGTCCATCGTAATAGTAGTCTACCTGCTTGCCCCAACCATAGGTGGCAAAATCGTACTGGGGATAAAATACGATATCGGTGTAGTCGGCATCGAAAGAGTATACGCGTCCGCGATACTCATAATCGTAGTACATGCCGAAATCACCCGTCCATTGACCAGAGAGCACCATAGCCTGCGTACTGTCCTGATCCTCGCAAGATGTCAGCCCAAGAGTGCATAGTGCAGCTAAAATAGGCACCAATAGATGAGAAAACTTTTTCATAAGCATCTTATTCATAGATATGTGCCTTTAGGTCCTACAACTCCTAACTCAGGCCCAAGATCTGTTTCAGGTCGCCTTCCTTATAGAGAATCCATGCCGATGTTCCCATAAAGGCAAGGAACAAGAAGACAAGGGCTGACTTAGCACGATGAGGACCTGCCTTCCTGACAGGTACTGTTGCGCTCTGCAGTGTTGTGAAGGCCGGCGTTTCCTCCTGGACCTTCGCCTCTGCAGCCAGACGCTGGGTGGCTGTTTGCGAGTACGCATTGTACTGCAACTGCATCTCATTCTCCAAGTCAGTCTGCTTTTGCCGGACCGTATTCAGTATCACATCGTGGTTGGCATCCATATACTCCGAATATTCCTGCCGCACCTTTTCGTAACGGGACTTGGTTTCTTCCTCTATTTTCTTGTAATACTCCAGGTCCTTAGTAGCCTTTGTAGTACGATACTCAGTAATGAAGTTCTGCAGGTGGTTCTTCACCGAATCAGCCATCGTTGCGCAAATAAGCGCATTCTGGTCTGTTACATTGATGGTAATCACCATTGTCTTCTTATCCACATCACACACTACCATCTTATCCAAAGCCTTAACTACATCTGCTTGCTTACGAGTCAGTCGGAAAGCATTTACGCTGTCAGGTTCATCGACTACATCCGGTTTGAAAAAGAGTCCGAAGACGAACTTAAGTCCACCGCCAATCGCCTTTGCCCACCAGGGAGACTTCTGCTCATTCATCAGATAGTCGTAATAAGACATCCGACGGGTCGGATCTCCCTCCTTCTCAGGTTCAATCGTCACCTCCACTGGAAATAATTGAGTCTTGAAATCGACGCTGTTCATCAACTCTGGATAGAGCCAGGGATAAAGGGCTTCTGTTGCCACTCCCATTCCGGCACCGATATTCATACCGAAGGTACTAGCCAGATTAAGCAGACTATTCGACCTATTACCTCCGTTCATTTCCGGGGACAGTTTCACCGTACAGGTGAAATAATTTGGCAGGCTAAGCAAGTAAATACATGCCAGGACAAAGGTAATGGGCAGCACTTTGTAGTACAATTTCTTGTGCTTCAATAAGTCATTGAACATCTTCATGAAGTCGATGTTGCTCTCTTCCTGCTCTTCTATATACTTATTCTCTTCATTCATAGCGAATCATCTCCTTATTTATATTATTAAACGAGACACGTTATCTCTTCGCAGCAATAACAATGGCAGCAGCCATAGAGGCAAGAGAAGCTGTACCCGAAAGGGCACCGACAAGTGCCGTAATGTTCATCGGATTCTTCTTCTTCTTGCTGGGCACGACGATTTCGCAGCCTGGCTCTGGCTTAGCACCCTGCTTGGTGAGTCCTATCTGCCCGTTCTGGTATACAATGAAAGAGCGCGATTTTTTGGCCCTGTGTCCGAAACCACCAGCCTGAGCCACATAGTATTTGTAATCTTTCCCGTGCTCATAGAAAACGGTATTGGGAAAGAATACATCGCCTGAAACCTTCACCGATGAATTATACTCTGGCACGGAAATCACATCACCCTCACGCAGGATAACATCCTTGTCAGAACCAGGGTTCTTCAGTGCCCCTTCCAGATCAATAGCCAGAGGATAGGTTGTTCCCAATTCCATCTTGTTCCAGGCCACGGAGTCGCCCTTGTCAGTAAGTATCGTGCGTACTGCATCCAAGGTAGAACTCATTCTCGTCCGTTCTTCGGCAGTCATTGTACGAGTCAGACGAGCACCACGCAGATAGGCCTGCTCCGTAATGCCGCCTGCCATCTTGATGGCATCACTCAAGCGCATTTCCTTATTCTCCAGGGTAAAACTACCCTCATAATTTACCTCTCCGCTGACCGTAATATTTCTGGCCGTATGGAAAGCCGGACTACGCCTTACGTGCACTACATCATAGGGTTCCAACAGGAAATTCCGATCGCCATCGATCACCAACCCGTCTTTTATCTCGAAGGTGTACGACTTTGAAATTTCCCTCGTTTTAGTTGTCGACTTCGGATCGCGAATCCTACGGCTCACATCGACTCGTGCCAACGAAGCCTGATCAGTCAAGCCACCAGCTTGTACGATCAAATCCTCAATAGTCGTATTGTCTGCATATTCGTAGGTGCCCGGTGTCATGACCTCTCCGGTAATCGTAAGAGTACGCTCGACACGAAGGTCTCTTTCGGTCGGAATGAATAGGACATCCTCGTTCTTCAATGGCACATCGGCCACCTTACCGTCCAGAATACCCTGCACGTCAACAGGTAAGATTTCCAGTGAGCGGTCCTCCTTAAGGCGATGCAATACAGCATGGCCCGTAAAGGCATCTTCTGTCACACCTTCGGCAGCCTCTATCAACGACTTAACGGAATTGACGCCAGCGCCCAATTGGAATTGACCGGGACGGAAGACAGCACCCTTTACCTCAACCATATTCTCATATCGGTTAATCATACCATCCACGGTCAGAGCGTCTCCGTCCTCCAACTTGAATGTAGCCATCTCGAACTCGTCCACATTATATACCTTATAACGCTCGCCAGTCTTACGCACCAGACGAACCGACGATTTATAGGCATCGCCCGTAAACCCGCCAGCATACTGAATCAACGTAGCCAAGCTCTCATTTTCGCGCATCTCATAGAACATGGGGCGCTTGACGTTTCCTGTGACACCCACCAGGCACTCGTAGGGAGGCACCTGAATAACATCATTATCCTTCAGATCTATGTTGCCTGACAGGTGTCCGTTCAAGATATAGTCGTAGATATCTACTGTCGTTATCACCTTGCCGTTACGATATACCTTGACATTACGCAAAGTACCGAGGGAGCTGATACCACCTGCACGATACAAGGCATATAGTACATTGGCGAATGCACTCAGATGATAGGTACCAGGAGAACGCACCTCGCCCATGATATCAATCTGTATGGTACGAGTGTTGCCAATCGTAAGCCGGAGTTCACTGCTTTGGTATCGGCCGCCGATTGTATTACGAAGCTTTGCCTCAGCCTGCTTCACAGTAAGTCCACTCAAATAGATTGGTCCGAAACCGGATACGGTAATGGTTCCTTCCGGCGAAATAGTGTGAATCAACGTCTGCTGACTGGCGCCGTAGATATCTACTATCACCTGGTCATCAGGGCCTAATATGTAATTCTGCGGAATAGGCGTATTAGGATTCGGTTGGAAATTAGGATTCGCCTGGCTGAAGATATTGCGTCCGAAGACAGTTTTTCCGTCTGCATCTGGCACTTTACCCTGAGTAGCCTTAACATCATGCTCTACGGACTCTACTTCTTCGCTGGCATCGGTATATATCTCACCTGTCGTTCCCTGCCGGGCTGTGGTTAACTCCTGACCTGCAGCGCCATCGCTGTTTCCCTTCATCCGGTCTGCAGCCATACTGACAGCACCATCCGCTGCGGCACTCATTCCACGACTGGATATTTGTTTGTCATATTGGTTGCGAAGTCGGCGTATCTGATCTATCTTAACGCCACGTTGTATCAGCTTGGTCACAATCTGCGATTGGGACGTTCCTGCCTTTGACTCACTTGCAATAAAGCTCAACACCTGACTGTCACTCATTCCCTGAGCCCATACTGTTGACAGGCAAGTAAGCGACAAAAGGAATGCAAAGAAAATTCTCTTCATACGTATTTTATTGTTATCTTTATTATCTCTGTTTATAATACCCGGCATACCAGCATGCAAATTTCCGCAGCCCCTCACGAAGTGGAGTTGACGGTCTGAAACCGAAATCCCGTTCCAAAGGCTCAGTATCGGCAAAGGTCACAGGTACATCGCCTGGCTGCATGGGTACAAGTTCTTTATGTGCCTCAAAATCATAATCGGCAGGCAGTACGCCCGCTCTTACCAGTTCCTCCTGAAGGATTGTGACAAAATCAAGGAGGTTCTCGGGCGAACTGTTACCTAAATTATATACTTTATAAGGCGGAATGGGCAGGCCATCCTCGCCGTTTTGTTTCTCCGGTGCATGCTGCATTACGCGGATAACGCCCTCCACGATATCATCCACATAGGTGAAATCGCGCTGACAATGCCCGTAATTGAAAATCTGAATCGTCTCACCCTTCACCAATTTGTTGGTAAAACCGAAATAGGCCATATCAGGACGGCCGGCAGGGCCATAGACGGTAAAGAAGCGCAGGCCCGTGGAAGGAATGTTATACAGCTTGGAATAGGCATGGGCAAGCAGTTCGTTGCTCTTCTTCGTAGCGGCATACAGACTTACGGGATTGTCAACCTTGTCGTCCGTACTGTATGGAACCTTCTTATTGCTGCCATATACTGATGATGAAGAGGCATAGACGAGATGCTCCCCACCGTAATGGCGGCAAGCTTCCAATATATTATAGAAACCGATGAGGTTGCTCTCCACATAAGCTCCAGGATTTGTTATGCTATAACGGACCCCGGCCTGAGCTGCCAAGTTCACCACTACCGACGGGCTATATTTCTCGAAGAGGGCATCCAGACTTTCCTTATCCGCTATGTTCACCTTTTCGAAGCTCCATCGACCGCCCAGTTTCTCAATTTCCTGCAGACGGCCATACTTGATGTTCACATCGTAATAGTCGGTGATTGAGTCCACACCGACGACGTAAACATTCTGGACATCTTGCAGAAGACGCTTAGACAGGTTGCTGCCGATAAAGCCGGCCGCACCCGTTACCAATACCGTTTTTCCCTCTAATTTTACGTTGGACAATAACATAAAGTTTATGTACATGCAGAAATTCGCTGCAAAGATAACACAAACCAAGCGAAAAACAAAATAAATGGAGTGTTTTTTTCACTATGCAGGTCAAAGCTACTCTTACTTGCCCACAATCGTATCGAAGCAAGTATCTTGTATCGACGATGTAAAACCCGCCTTTGCGGTTTTACGAAAAAGCCATTGATTTTTTGCGGAAAGGCCTTTGAAATTTTGCGGAAAGGCCTTTGCGCAAATTTTTGAGGCCTGTTTCAGTTTTGGCAAAAGTGCATTCCACCTTTTTGGCGAAGTGTAATTTACCTGTCAGCTGAAGTATAATTTACCGGCTATCCGGCTGGAGTACATTTCGCGAAGAAAGCATCAAATCAGGGCGATTCCATTTTCGCGGCATTCCTTTCTCATCGCATCAGGCCAGATTGAAGACTGCGTCTCTCCGACATGAGCCTTGTGAAGCAGAATCATGCACAATCTGCTCTGCCCGATACCTCCGCCAATACTTGGGGGCAAAGAGCCCTCCAGCAGACGGCGATGGAAATAGAGCTGGCGGCGCTCGCCCTTGCCCTGCAAATCCAGCTGGCGGTTCATGGCTTCTGCGTCAACACGAATGCCCATACTACTGAGTTCAATGCTGCGCTGCAAGAGAGGATACCACACTAGCAAATCGCCGTTGAGGCCATAGTAGCCGTCTTCGTTTGGCGTGCTCCAATCGTCATAGTCTGGGGCACGGAGGTCATGCTCCGTGCCATCACTGAGCTTGCCGCCAATGCCCATAATGAATACTGCGCCGTACTTCTGGCAAATGAGATCCTCTCGTTCCTTAGGCGTGCAGTCCGGATACATCTGCAACAGTTCCTCGCTATGAATGAAATGTATTTCTTCAGGAAGGAAATGTGTCAGGGCAGGGAATGTTTCACAAATAAAGAACTCCGTACGCAGGATCGCACTATAAATTTTATTTACTATGCACTTCAGGAAACGTATATTCCGGTCCTCAGGCCGTATGACGCGCTCCCAGTCCCACTGATCTACATACAGGCTATGTATATTGTCCAATTCTTCGTCGGCTCGAATGGCATTCATATCAGTAACGATGCCGAATCCCGTTTCCACCTTATAATCGGCCAGGGTAACGCGCTTCCACTTTGCCAGGCTATGCACCACCTCTGCCGTTGCCTCATTCATGTCTTTGATGGGAAAAGAGACAGCCCTCTCCACTCCGTTCAGGTCATCATTTATGCCCAATCCACGAAGAACGAACAGAGGTGCCGTAACTCGCCTTAACCGCAATTCCGTACTAAGACTACTCAAAAAGAAGTCCTTCACTCTCTTTATCCCCAATTCTGTCTGCTTGAGGTCTAACATGGAGCGATAGCCTTCCGGCTTCATCAATTTACTCATTTGCTATCTCTTTTTTCTCATTTTAGAATCAAAATGTAAGGCAAAGGTATAGCTTTTTGGCCAATTTGTAAAATCTTTCGGGATAAATCTGCGCAAAATAACGTATTTTTACTTTCAAAGCCGCCAAAAGAGTCAAAAAGAGCTTCGGATAATACATTTTTTCCCTTTCCAAAGACAAATCGTAAAGATTTTTGTTCTATCATCCAATCCGCACCTATATTGAACTCCGTTTTGCCATACTTTCGTACTTTAACTGCCGTTGGAAGCACTTTCGCTCGGATTTTCTCAAATAAATCTGGAAAATCACTCACTTATTCGTACCTTTAACTGACGTTGAAAGCACTTTCGCTCGGATTTTCTCAAATAAATTTGGAAAATCACTCACTTATTCGTACCTTTGTCCCCCGAAATCGAAATTGGTCCCGTAGCTTAGCTGAATAGAGCGTCAGATTCCGGTTCTGAAGGTCCAGGGTTTGAATCCCTGCGGGATCACGAAAGCTAAAATATCTCTGAAGATGAAAGCTTGCTTTCTAATCTTTGGAGATATTTTAGCTTTTGTAGGATGGCTGGCGCCGGCATCCTTATTTTACCTTCGGCTTCAATTCATCGGGCGACTCATTAGTGTGCATCTCCACCTTCGGTCCTTCCTTGCTATAAAGGTTGCTGATAATCTGTGGCTGCAAGGTCATTTTGGGACAGAAGTCATTGCTTGCCATATAGCGAAGGATGGCCCTACGCATCTGATGCGCTACCAGGCGATGTTCCAGGTCGGAAGTGATGTCCATCGTCGTCATCAAGAGTTTGCCGCCAAGCACATTGGCCTCTATCAGCATTCCAAGCTTACGCGAGACGTGCCAAGTGTCAATAGGCTGAATGGGCGACTGATAGTCGGCCGGAAAGTCCATGAGATTCATCACCTGGGCACGGTTAAGAAGTTCCCACCAGTTCAAGTTACTCCAATCATCGGTAGGGAAACCATATTTGAAAAGCGGGTGTGATGCGTCAATATAGGCACCTGTCGTATGTGGCGGACGCATCTTGAACCAACTTGTATTCCAAAACACTGGCAGATAGTGCTGCACGACATCATTTCCCAGTCGTATCTTGCCGGCTGCCGTCAACAGCACTTTACCGCCCCGTTTCAACATCTCCTTCGCCTGAGAATCAAGGCTGTCGGCGACATAAATGCCGGCGAGGTCGGCCGATGTCTCAATGAAGTCCTGCGGATAGACCCAGAACTCCCAACTGTTACAGATGTCGGACCCTATCTGGACACGAAGCGTTAGTTTCGACGGCTCCAGGATCCTGTTGAGTGGGAAGCGGAC
>JAEEGF012485129.1_pt1 | contig 12439 bp, 13 predicted proteins | sample 9134171 | NCBI WGS metagenome assembly JAEEGF01 (sample SAMN16246542, study PRJNA631951) | gut metagenome | biome: gut microbiome; feature: rumen; material: AP-attached | host: Bos | place: Iran: Karaj | collected 2018-10 | reverse complement strand
CGATCATGATGTGCTCGAAGATGCCAGCCGTCGAGCGGTCGCCGATGGGGATGGGGAGTCCGCATTGCAGCATATACTGCAGCAGTCCGACGGTCTTCAGGCATACCGACTTTCCGCCGGCATTGGGACCGCTGATAATCAGCAGCCGTCCGGTGTTCGTGGAGCGTGGAGTGTGGAGTGTGGAGTGAGAAATGTCTGTGGCAGAAGTATTCTCCCTCCTCACTCCTCCCTCCTCACTCCTCGAGAGTTGTATATCCAGTGGCACCACCTTCTTCCCCTGCTTCTCTAACGAGAGTTGCAGCAGCGGGTGAATGGCGTGTATCCAGTCGATGTGCGGCTTGTCTTCCACCGCAGGCTCGAAGGCCTTCGTCAGTTCAGCCCAGTGCGCCTTTGCCTGAATCAGGTCGATCTGTGCCAGGAACTGATAGGAGTCCAGTATCTCTTTCACGTGGGGGCGCACCTCATCGGTGAACACCGTCAGGATGCGAATGATCTCACGCCGCTCCTCAGCCTCCAGCTGTCTCACTTTGTTGTTCGCCTCTACCACCTCGGTAGGCTCGATGAACACCGTCTTACCTGTAGCCGACTCGTCGTGTACGATGCCGTTGATGCGGCGTTTCACCTGCGGAGCCACGGGAATCACCAGTCGCCCGTCGCGCATCGCAGGAGCTGCGTCCTTATCCACAAGGCCGTCCTTCTGTGCCGCGTGCAATATAGTATATAAGGTACGCGAGATGCTGCCCTGCGTCTTTTCCAGTTCGTGCCGGATGCCCGCCAGCGTCATCGAGGCCGAGTCCTTGATTTTCCCGAACTTGTCGAGTATCGAGTCTATCCGTCGTATCACGGCTGGGAACGTCACAACACCCTCCGTCAGCCTTTGCAGGGCAGGGTAGGGATATTGTGGAGTGTTACCATTCTGCGCTTTTTCCCCTCCTGAGTAGGAGGGGTTAGGGGTGGTCTGATCAGCCGTATGACTATTCTCATTCCTCGTTCCTCCTTCCTCGTTCCTCGAAAGATACCTCACAATATTCGCAATCGTCTCCAACGACCTCCTCAAGTCCCACACCTCGTCTTCCTCCAGATGTGTGTTCTCCATCCGGATGCGTGTGACGGCCTCGCGCACGTCAAAGAAAAACTGCATCGGAAAGTCATCCTTCTCCTCCTTCAGGCGCCGGAACTCACGCACCTGATTCATCCATTCGTTGATCTCACGACAATCCGTGGAGAAGGCAATCTCATCAACCTTCTCCTTACCCAACGTGCTGAGGCAACGCTCCTTCAACAGCCGTCGGATTTCATCGAAACCGAGCTTATGTTCGAAGTTATTCGGATAAATCACGCTGCAAAGGTACAAAGAAATAAGCGATTTTCCAAATAAATTATAAAAAGTTGCCTTAAAATTTGTTTCTTTCAGAAAAACTCCGTACCTTTGCACCCGCTTTCAAGACATCGAAGCACTGGAGAGATGGTAGAGTGGTCGATTACAGTAGTCTTGAAAACTACCGTACCGAGAGGTACCGGGGGTTCGAATCCCTCTCTCTCCGCTCACAAATTTAGAAACCCGCTGATTTTCAGCGGGTTTTTCATTTTCCTCCTTTTGAGGTTCCTTTTGAGGTTCCGTTTTTACTTTTATGAAAGTTTAACTTCGAATTTCGTGATTCCCTGAAAAATAAAGAGTTCAAGAGACATTATCTCCGTTCTAATCATCTCCTCGCTGATGTAGACTCCACATTGACGAATCCACATTTTCTTAAAAGTTCTACTGCTCTTATAAAATCGGGAGGTAAAGCGTTCTTCTTATCTTCATAGTTATCAACCATACAATTCTTAGCTGTTGCCAAATTTATCTCTTTCTCCGATTCCGATAGGAAAGCAGAAGATATAATCCCTAACCCCTCTGGTTCATTTGTTTTATCAGATAACAGGCAACGAGCAATGTATCCTAAAAAAATGTTTTTACCTTTCCAACGAATCTTCATTTCGGGTGGGTATATTCCATTAAAACCTGAAAAACGATATATAAAAATATCTCTATTCTCCTTGTCTGGATCAAGACAATCAATATTGCATAATTCGTCGAAAAGTCGATTTAAGCAATCGTATATATATTGATCCTTATCTGGCTGCTCACTTGGTATTTTGCTGTCACGGACTTTTGTAAACCATTTTTTTCTATGCTCTGGGTCTTGGTCTTTATAGTTTACTGTCTGGTGCTTGTCTGGTTCATTATCTAATTTGATTGCTTCATTTTTCTCGTTGCTATTTGTTAGCAATGAAATATCAATGAATTCGAAGTAATGATGATAAGTATCACAGATAAATGCCATGTCTTGTATTAAATAATTAATTTCAGTTACTGCTACCATGCAAAACATAGGTGTACCGTGTTTCCCATCTAATTCATCAATATCATTTTTAATCTGATCTTCGTATTCTTTTAGTTTATTATAGAGTGATACACAGACTTGATATGCAAACTTGAACTTGGGAACATCTATAATCTTTCCTTCGTCATAAGATTCCCAAAGTGCATTCAGGATTATATTACGACTTTCTGAAAGGTCAACACATTTGAGCCCAGGATAGAATGAATCAATAAACTCTTCTTTTGTCATTTCCTTTATTTTTATATTTTTGCTGCAAAATTAGTAATTTTACCTCATATAAAAAAATAAAATTAAGATAAGATCATTAAATCGCAGTCAATTCAACACCATCCACTCTCTTTTCGTCTATTCGTATCTTCACCTTCTTGGTAAGATAACCGAATCTTAATATATCTGTTCCTTTGGCATGAGCCTTATAGCCCAATCTGTCGTATATGTCTTGAATGCTACGCTTCAAGTCCTTATTAGTAACCCTGATCCCTGTGGGATAGAGTCTGTTCAGTTCGTTTTTTATTTTGTTTTCCATAGTCACATTGTTAATTCATGCTTTTGAGGTTTGTCCTTTATCGTTATGTTTAGTACCTTACAAAGATATTCCCAACTAAGATAACCTTCTTTAGGCTGGACTTTCTTTGTTGTGAGTTGATACGGTAAGAAGCTCTTTAGTATATGATACTTATCCGTATTAGCCTTCATCACCTTTATATATTCTTTGGGCTCTTTCTTGTCTTTTTTAGCCAGCATAATAATATCTCTGGGTAATATTGGATATCGTGCTATCAACAGTCCCATTAAATAATCATTCCGTTCTGGAGGTGTGATCTTGTAATGTAAACACCATCCACAAATCATCGTGTAGTATTCTGTGTCGTAATCCGCATTTATATAATATTGGTAGATGTTGGGATCTGTAATACTAATCCCACCTTTTATAATAGTAATAAGTCCTCCATCAATAGCTATCTTCATATATTTTTCTAACGTATCTCTATCAATATTTAATAGTCTAGATAGTTCTGCATAATTTATTCCACTTTTACTATTCCGTTGGAAATAGTAACGGTTTGTTCCATTTAGACAAATAGCTTTTATAAGAAGAAGTAGTCCTCTGACCTGATTCCTGTATTCTTGATTTATCTCCATGTATTTTTCTTCTTGCAGAAAGGAATTGTCAATGTAGAAGAAATTATTATAACTGTGGTGAAAGTGGAATTTAATGTGTGTCTTATCGTCAAAATAATTATGCTCAACGAATGTGAACAAGAAATGATTATCGAAAAACGTTGGAACTATTCTTTTTACTGTAGATAGTGATATGTTCAAATTGTCTGATATCTCTTGGTATGTCAGATTAACTAATGAGTGGGTATTGTATTTTTCTCTACTTTTGATATATGCATAAACAAGTACTGCTTCCAGCTTGTTATTTCCTGTAATTATAGTTATGTCCTTTGTTATGACAGTATAGTGTATCATTGTTTGCAATGTTCAAGTCGTTCATAAAAAATAAATCTCCGTTTTTAAATGCTCTGTTGTACTAATTAGTACCACCCAAGTAATCTTTGGCTTCTTTTCGTGTGTTAAAAGGCTTTCTCTCTGGTAGGTAAATCAGCATAGTATGGTTCTCTTGTTATTATTAGTGATGTCATGTTATCTGAGCTTTATTTTGTCAATCCATGTGTGGATTGGCTTATTAGGTAGTGTGCCGAATAGGTAGTGTATAGGGTCTCAGTTTTCCCAAAATTGACTGGTCTCAGTTTTCCCAATTTTTAGTGAGGTTGTAGAATTATGAGTAGAAATGATTCTCATGTCGTTATTTTCCATCTGGAGATAAATTCGACACCTAAAATCAAAGCGAAAGGAGCATTTCTGCCCCTTTCAACTATGAGTATTCATATATGGTCAGGTTTTAACCTTGTGTATTTAAAGATAACCAGATTTGTCGAAAATTCCAAGTAAAAATGAAAAATCGACTCTAGGTCGTTCTAAAGTCGAAATTTTAGGATGTGAGTGACTTTTTCCGAAAATGGCATATAAAAACACTTTTTTCTAAAAAATGTCACTCCTTCATCCTGAGATCATCTAATGATCCGTTTAAGTGGTTACAGTCTATTCCACCTACGAAGCCATCCACTTTATCGATTTTAAATTGAACTATTCTAGCGGTGTAGAATGGTATAATGTCCCAATGTGGTGAAGTTATTCCAGACCAGAGCTGACATTTACTGAGATTCGATGTACCCATCAATCTTAAATAAAGTGAATATGGGCTAAGATACAGAAGTGGATAGTAACCGTAATAATCGTGACACTCCTGAATCCAATCGCCAACCAGAGATCTCAGACTGTCATCAGGTATAGGTAGTTCCCCCTCAATATCTAACATAGGAATAAGTGTAGTGCTACCTTTTGTTACTGCGTTCTTGAAGTTCTGGAACTGTTGTTTAGCGGAAACATCGGTACTAAGAAAGTGATATGCTCCAAACGGAATGTTACGCTTCATGGCATTTTTCCTGAACCTCACGAATTTCGTGTCTCTATGAGATTTCCCCTCTGTAGCCTTGGCATAGATGAATCCAACATTTACTTTATTCCAATCTCTCACTATGTTATGATGAGATATATCTATTCCATCAACCGTTCGCTTCTGCCGTAGATCACGCTTTAGCAGGAGTCCCATAATGACTAGGGCTATTAGTAGTATTGAGATAATCCAAAGTAATTTCTTCTTCATACTCAGAATTTGATTTTATCTCTTCCTATAATCGCAGCTTTGATCCATCCATACCAATCTACAGGTGAAGTCCAAACGTGTTTCCAATGCCAACCATCAGTAGCACGGAATATCTGATATTTACCATTAGCTTTGTATGCTCTAGATGGTAATATGTGGTTCTGTTTAAAGTCTGACACCCACTGTTTACCATTATAGACAGCTATGTGTCCGAAAGGATGGGTACTGTTAGATGGAACAACTGATATATCGCCCTTCTTGGGCTTATATCCCTTTACAGAGATTTCTTCAAACCCCATCTGAGGTAATGTCTTGTTGTATGCGTAGGCTGGAATTAACCCTATAGGACACCCACCATGCCACATGGCTTTGATAACGTAACCTGCACACATCGTTCTGGATTTTGGGGCAGCATTCTTAGTAATATAGTCTGCGACTTTATCATTATTATAATAGTAAGGTAGGTGGTTCCAAATAAGAATCACTCCAACGATGCAGCCTATTACTTTTAAGAACTTCTTCTTTCCCTTCTTCATGCTACTAGATGTTGTGTGCTTTCTTAGAATTATAAATGTCAATGGGAGCGACTACCAACTGATTAACGTTGATTCCTCTTTTCTTTAATTTGGACTTCAAGCCAACCAGATTATAGTCTGAAACTTTTCTGTACTCACAGAGTTCTATGTTAAACTGAGTCTTATAGATGTAATAGATCAGTTCTGAACAGTAGAAGAGTTTATTATCCTTCTTGAATGACAGGTCGTACTTCCTGCCTAACAGGTTCTTGTACTTAACCTTAATGGGATCGTCAATCACTCTTTTCGCCCACCACTGTTTACCTTTTCCACGATTGATAAACTTATCCAATGGTGTTAAGCGTAGCGTTCCTGTAGCTTCCAGAACATAAAGACCATCTTTCTTCTCAATAATGATTCCACAATGGCTGAGAGTTGACTTGGTGGCATACTGAATCAGCGGTGACTGTTGAGACTGTGAGATATGGAAAATCATATCCCCCTCTTTCAACTTATCCTTAGATGTCTGGCCAGAGCAGAAATTGAATCCTGCTAAACCAACAAGAATCAGTACCACAATTATAAAGACTTTCTTCTTCATTTCATTTCGTCATTTAAGAACTCAAATATCTTACCTTGCTGATGTACCATCATGTAGTGGTTCTCACCCTTATCAAAGAATATCGCGGTCTTGGTTCCACAATTCCGTAACCCACGCTCTGCACTTGGAAGTCTGGCAGAACTAGCATCCTTTCCTCCACCTATCAGGATCACTTTCGCCTTGGAGTGCTTAATCACATCACACGATGTAGAGATATAGGTGATCGTCTTGAACTTATTAGAGAAACTGCGTAAAGCCACGTTAGATGCGCTACCTCCATTACTGAGTCCCATTAAGTGAACATCACCTATTTGATATCCTTCCGATTTCAGGTAGGGTATGTATTCAATAAACACCTTATTGATGTCGTTGTAGTTGAAGATGCCTGAGAGATCTCTTGTCCCTATGCTCACTACAAAGTAATCATCCAACTGAGAGAACAGTCCTTGATAGAGTTCCCAACTACCCAGAAAACCATGAGCGAAGAACACCACAGAATATGTTTTATCGCTATTGTAGTTCTTTGGTTTAGTGATGTAGATAGCGTTATAGTCTGAACCCAAATATTCATTCATAGTCTGTGCTATCGTGAAGGTGCCTGGATTACTGCCCTGAATAGACAGACGATTATAGGGCGTATAGAAGCCAAAAGCGTACCCATGCCAGAAATCACTCTGAGCTTCACGGATAAAACGGGAACCTAGATTCTTGAAGACAGGACTCAGTGATTCTGATGGTAGAACTGCTGTAGCTTTCAGTCCATAGTTCATCATTTCTTCCTCTGGCAGAAGAGCATTGATCAGATAAATGTGTAGTGGTGTACTGATTCTCTCTCCTTCTTTATCCAGATAGATTAACTGAGTACGTCCTCTTTGGAAATAGTTGGGTATAGCGATGAATATGCACAATATGAGTCCCCAAACGATTACATTATATGGAACACGAATCTTCTCCTTGATCCACCTCTTATTAAGGATTACAAGGAATAATATGCTCAATAGCCGATATTGCCACGTAGCGAAAACTACTATAGCGAATAGAAACAGGACTATAGAGATGAACATTTTCATTTAGTTTCGACTATCTGCCATTTTTCATCCATTAATGAGCTGGCATATTAATCCCTATCTTTACCTCCGATTTTGTAATCAAATTCTTTCAAACAATAGTTTTTGATTGTTTCAATTAATGACTGTTGCGACAAAGACTTTTTTCTTTTGGCAACCCATGCTATTGTTTCTTCACGTTTTAATGGATAAATCTGATCATCCATACCAAATCTAACATAATGATCTTTGTTCTGGTCATGGATGCAATAATATATATTCTTATATGAAAATGAGATGGGTTCAACATTCATGTCTGGATAATATGATTTGATCTTTTTATCCACCTCAATATAGTATTCAGCACAAGGGAAATCCTCTATCGCGTCAACATAATGTGTATTATGCCATCCGTCTAATTCGAATAAAACCAATCTACCTGCTGAAACGCAATCTTCTAGAGTACCACCCTCGTATTTGAAACCATAAAAAATACGATAAGGACAGCACCCAGAAGCGATCGGTAATAATCTCAGTTTTGATTCCTCTTTTAAATTATTCTCCTGAATTTCTTGATATTGCATACCATAATCATCCAAAGGATCTCGGAATTCAAATCCTTCGTTTTCATAAAAAAGATCTTTTGCTCTTGATAACCAGTTTATGCCATCTTCAAGATCGTCGTAAGATGATGCTCCATAAGAGAGAGCTCCAATGTTCCCTGGCAATCTATCAACGATACGGAATTCTCCCATTCGGCTATAATAAATAAGATAACGAGTTCCACGATTTATCTTTTTTAATTTTTCTCCAAATTCCATGGAATCGGGTTCAAATGTGTTGATAGAGTTCTCACCTTTTTCTAATCGAAGTCTATAATAGACTGCTTCCTCATCTTCCCATATTTTTTCTACATAGTTATAGTTTACTTTATCCTCTAATTCACGGCAATTCACTCTAGAGGAGAATTCGAAATTGGCACTATGTAACATATAATTGACCTGCGAAACACCTATATTATCCATAATATAATCTTTGTTTGATTACGAAACTAATTCTCATTTTGTACTTATTTGTCGAAAGTAATTCCAAACTTGAAAAATTTTGTAATCGCTTCATTGTAGGCAGAGTTAAGCTGATCTGTCATTTCTTGAGGTGCATCTTCTTTTTTTAATAAAGAGACTATCTCTTGATAGTCATCAGTGTAATTCTTTATTTGTTCCATCAATGACGATAATTGTGATATAGAGATTCTATTATCATTATTGGGAAGTATATATGGAAAATCAGAGAAAAACTTACGATGTTTGGCAGAAAGATAATCTTTCGTGAATTCAAGTGCTTCTACAAGTATGTCATGTATGTATCTTGGTTTATTATCATCATAATCATTTTGACCGAAGTTATCTCTAGCATATTGATAAAACTTTCCAAATTTATCAAACATATTTAATTTAGGCCAGCGACCATAAATAGAGATATCACGTAATTTCCATCCATTAATTATAGCAGGCTTGTTAAATTCAGTCATAACCATGATGCTACCACTAAAATATCCTTTTTCATCCTTTGGGCTTTGTGTATCTTGAAGAATAAAATCAAACTCAGATACTCTTGAAGCATCTTCAGGTAACCTGATTTCCTTCACGTCATAGAAACCATTGATTGACTTAACACCGAAATAATAACGTTTATCCATATCATTACTATCTTTAGTTATTCTGCCACAAATTTAAGCATTATTTTTGGAACCACATATAACGCTTTAGATATTTTACTACTTATTATGGGACATTTTAACAATTACCCCTGTAAAACAGTTTATAATTGGAAAATGTCATTGAGATTATTTCCTTGAAGTTATATGAAAACAGCGTTGTTTTCGTTCATACTTAATATAACATCGTCCCTCGTTACGAAGTTCATTTAACACTTTCCCTAATATATTTGCTAGTTGTCCGTTTCTAGCCGATTTTCCCCAAATGGATTGACGATCATATCGAACATAAGTTATATCGAAAGTCGTAGCATATTGGTGTGCAGAATTTCCAGACGCATTACCATTCACTTTACGAAGCTTACCAATATCTTCTTTTGTTCTAAGAACCGAAGTTATGATTATTCGGTGCTTTATTATGCCCTGTTTTTTTAATTCCTGTTGAAATCGGGTACCGATCTCTTTAAGAAGATTAGCAGATGATTCAGTTAGATATGGGATTGAATGAGTCAAGTTTCCTACTTTATATTCGTTACAAGTAACGATCTTAGTTAGATGCTTGGTTCTGAGGTTATCTCTTGAAGAAACAGGCTTGATGCCATGATCCCGTGCAGCTGTAAGATGGGTATCATTAACATCGTCAAATCGAAAGTCCTTTTTAACTATATCAGGTGAAGTTGAACCATAAGACCTGTCTAATATCCTTGGATAGTAGTGGGTAAAAGCGTACCACCCAACGATAGCGAGAGCTAGGAAAGTTATTACTGATATAATTAAGACTTTCTTCTTCATTCTTGTCCAAAGATAGGGTTTTATTTTGGAACTACAAATTACGCTTTATGTAATTTACTACTTATAAGGGACATTTTAACAACTACCCCTATAAAGGGGTTAAAATTGAGAAAAGTCATTGAGTCTAAATAACAATCAAGCATATTTCTTGAGATGGTGAGATAGTGGACTCTCAGGATCCTTTTTAATCATCTTTCTTATTTTTTTACGTGCCAAAGATTGTGGGTAATTTGTAAAGCCCAAAATGATTCTGACGAGAATAAATATATATATAAGGATACAGATGAAGAAAAAAACACATAATAATTTCCCTACAAAATCATTAGACCGAAGGACTATTGGGATGATATATGGTTTTGTCGTTAAAGTTTCGTAAATCTCAAAACGAGAAACCATTTCTAAAAAGATCTGTACGATAAAATATGGGCCCCACCATATTAATAAAACACGAAGAAGACAGCCCTTTCCATACCTGTATTTCTCTTCTAATCCTGTGTATATATCTGAAGCTTCTTTACTAAGTCTTAGCGCTTCTTTTTCTTTTTCTTCTCTCCTTTTTCTTTCTTCTACTTCCCTCTTTAATTTTTCCTTACGTTCCGCCTCTTCTTTTCTTAATCTTGCTAACTCTGCTTGACCTTCTGGGGATCTTTCCCATGCTTCACGTTTTTTACGAGCTTTTTCTCTTTCTTTCGCCCTTCTTTCTTCTTCACGTCTTCTACGATCTTTTTCTTCTGCATTAGCCTTTGCTCTTTCTTCTTGTTTTTTCCGTTCCTCTTTAAAATACTCTTCTCTATTTGTTCCACATTGATTACAAGATGGATATTGAGACGAATATTCATGACCGCATTTAGGACATTTTACAAATAACTCCGTTGAACATAATGGGCAGTATTTTGAGTCTGCAGGAATAACCTCACCACAAGCCCAACAGATCATAGTTTTTTCTACAACTACGTTGCTAACATAAAGAGGTTCTGGAGACATTGATGGCTCGTCAACAATTTCTTCTGGTATAGACGGAGCTGTTTCCTTTCGTGATGGTATTTCATATCCATGAGGATTAGCTAATCCCGTAAATTTATCAATACCACAATGTTGACAGTACTCTCCGTTTCCAAATTCTTTATGACAAACTGAACATTCCATAACTACTTATTCATTAACGAGTCTATAATTTCTTCCTTTAACTTCAATAGAGCATTATAATCATTCTTGCCCTTTTGGATTTTAGTAAAGAGATCCTGTGCCAATTCTCTCTTGTCTGGCTCTTTCTCGTAAAGATCTGGATGGCAAAGTTTGCACAGTTCTTTATAAAGAGACTCTATTCTAGAACGATTATTAATGTTAGAAAACAGTCCGTCCAAATCAAGATGCTCTTCTTTAATCTTCTTAACAAGTTCTTCCTGTAACGTATTTTTCTTTTTTTTGAAGCTCCACATATTTACCTCCTAAAGTTAAGTAATCCACCAAAATTCATAAAATCTCTGATCCGCCAGTCAACAAACTTACCTGTTCTTGTATCTCTGATTATGAGAGTATCCCAATGTAAGAGAAACATTCTTCTGACAATAACTGGGTTAGAAAGAATGATTTTACCAATAAGAATAATATCGTCAACAGGTATTTCCGTCCCTGCTTTAGCTTCAATGGCGATGCCGCTAAAAACGACTGGTGCAGAGCTCTCATGACGGTATGAGTTATCAGAGTTCCCAGAACAAGTTTTGGCCTCTAAAAGAGTGTCAACTAACAAAAATTGAAATTCCTCTCTCGCCTTAGCATTAAACTCATTAATGAACCTTCTTCGTTCTGCAAGATCTTTTAACCATTTGTGGAATCTGTCAATTAACCCCATCTACAGTTTTAGCTATTCCCATGCCAACCAGATTCCCAGACATCAGCGGTTAATAAATAAAGGCGTGGGAACTTTAACTCACTACGCTACTTTGGCTCTGGACAGCCTACCATGTGTAATAAGCAAAGCCCACGCCAAACGATATAATGATCCCTTTCGGGACAAAATATCATTCGCGTGGGCGTTCTTGCTCATTATCTACATGGTTCGAATTGTCCAGATTCAAGTAGCAGATAACTTCGCTAAACGCCCTGTCTCCACTAACTCCGAAGAGTCGCTTTGACCTTACAAAGTTAGTAAAAAGACGCTTAACAGCACAAGAACTTGCTTATTATTTAACTTTTATTCATTAAATCAGAACGTTAGACAGTCGTATGTCTCTAGGATCTCCTCTTGTCTTAGTCCCAAATAGCGTTTGGTGATAGAGACGGAACTGTGGTTAAATAGCTCCATCAGCTTTACTAATGCTAACTCAGAATTATCGCTGTTCATATTATAGACCTGACGACCAAATGTCTTACGCAGGGAGTGACAACTAAAGTGGTTGATCTTTAATCGGTACTTCTGTTTCAGTTCCTTCAAGATCATGTTGATCCGTTGGACGCTGAACGTAGTCCCCTTCTGACTTACCAATATAGGTGATTCCACTCCGATAGGATGGATATGCTCATAACAGTCTGAAATATGACGCTGCAATTCTGGATTCAGTCTGATCGTCCTACGCTTACCTGTTTTCTTCTCAGTGATGGTAAACTCAGAAACACCTAGAATCTGTTTCCATCTTAAAGAGAGAAT
>JAEEGF012215556.1_pt1 | contig 12439 bp, 7 predicted proteins | sample 9134171 | NCBI WGS metagenome assembly JAEEGF01 (sample SAMN16246542, study PRJNA631951) | gut metagenome | biome: gut microbiome; feature: rumen; material: AP-attached | host: Bos | place: Iran: Karaj | collected 2018-10 | reverse complement strand
GGACGAGGCAGCCGCCAAGCTGCGCATGGAGCGTGACTCGGTGCCTGAGGAGCTGGACGAGATTATGCGCCGACTGGCTCAGTTGGAGATTGAACGGGAAGCCATCAAGCGGGAAGGCGACGAACCTAAGATTCAGCAATTAGACAAAGAGATAGCAGAGCTGAAGGAGCAGGAGACGCAGTTCCGTGCCAAGTGGGAAGGCGAGCGACAGCTGATTAACCAGATACAGCAGGACAAACAGGAGATAGAAAACCTGAAGATAGAGGCTGAACGGGCAGAACGTGAAGGCGACTACGGCAAGGTGGCCGAGATACGTTATTCGAAGCTGAAGGCGCTGGAGGATAACATCAAGAACATCCAGCAGCAACTGGCCTCCGCCCAGGATGGTAATGCAATGGTACGTGAAGAGGTTACTGCCGATGACATTGCCGAGGTAGTGAGCCGTTGGACGGGCATTCCCGTCACCCGCATGCTGCAGAGTGAGCGTGAGAAACTGCTGCACTTGGAGACCGAGCTGCACCGTCGTGTCATCGGTCAGGACGAGGCTATCACTGCCGTTTCGGATGCGGTACGCCGCAGCCGTGCCGGGTTGCAGGACCCCAAGCGCCCCATTGCGTCGTTCATCTTCCTTGGCACCACAGGTGTGGGTAAGACGGAACTGGCAAAAGCACTGGCGGAGTACCTCTTCAACGACGAGACGATGATGACGCGTATCGACATGTCGGAGTATCAGGAGAAGCACACCGTGAGCCGACTCATCGGTGCGCCTCCGGGATACATTGGCTACGACGAGGGTGGTCAGCTGACGGAGGCCGTGCGCCGCAAGCCCTATCAGGTGCTGCTGTTCGACGAGATAGAAAAGGCGCATCCTGACGTATTCAACATCCTGCTGCAGGTGCTGGACGACGGTCGTCTGACGGACAACAAGGGACGTACGGCGAACTTCAAGAACACCATCATCATCATGACCAGCAACGCCACGCGCGAACAGCTGCGCATGCTGATGCGTCCGGAGTTCCTGAACCGTATCGACGAGATCATCACCTTCCAGCAGCTGACGCAGGAGCAGATTGCCGACGTGGTACGCCTGCAGATGAAGCGTGTCACCGACATGCTGGAGCCGCAGGGCATCAGCCTCGAAGTGACCGATGCCGCCATTCGCTATCTGGCTCAGGAGGGCTACGACCCCGACTTCGGCGCACGTCCTGTCAAGCGAGCCATCCAGCAGCTGGTGCTCAACGACCTGTCGCGAAAGATTCTGGCTGACGAGATAGACCGCTCAAAGCCCATCATCATTGATGAGTTCGGGGACGGGCTGATATTCAGAAACTAAGAAAAGGTAAAAAGGCTGCGCAATGTTGATGATGCGCAGCCTTTTTTACTATTTTACTATTTTACCCTTTTACCTTTTGCATGGGCACCAGGGCTTGAGCGTCTTGAAGAAGTCGTTGCCCTTGTCATCAACGAGGATAAAAGCGGGGAAGTCCTCGACCTCAATCTTCCAGATGGCTTCCATACCCAGCTCGGGATACTCCACACACTCGATGCTCTTGATGCTCGACTGGCTGAGGACAGCTGCCACGCCACCGATGGTGCCGAGGTAGAAGCCTCCATGCTTCTTGCAGGCTTCGGTCACCACGTCGCTGCGGTTGCCCTTGGCAATCATGACCAACGAAGCACCGTTGGCCTGGAACTCATCCACATAGGGATCCATACGGTTGGCCGTGGTCGGGCCCATGGAGCCGCAAGGATAGCCAGCGGGTGTCTTGGCAGGTCCGGCATACAGCACGGGATACTTCTTGAAATAGTCGGGCATTCCCTCACCGGCATCCAGACGGGCCTTCAGCTTGGCATGGGCAATGTCACGAGCCACGATGATGGTTCCACGCAGGTTTACTCTCGTCGATACAGGATACTTCGACAGTTCCTGACGTACGGCATCGATGCCCTGGTTGAGGTCAATCTCAATGCCCTTGGCACCCTCACCGGGACGACGGTACTCCTCAGGAATCAGCTCAGCGGGGTTGTTGTCCATCTGCTCGAGCCAGATACCGTCGCGGTTGATCTTTGCCTTGATGTTACGGTCGGCCGAACAGCTGACACCCATACCGATGGGACAGCTGGCGCCATGACGCGGCAGACGCACCACGCGGATGTCGTGAGCCAGATACTTACCGCCGAACTGTGCACCAAGACCAATCTTCTGCGCCTCAACGAGCAGCTTCTGCTCCAGGTCAACATCGCGGAAAGCACGTCCCGTCTCGTCGCCCGTAGTGGGCAGGTTGTCGTAGTACTTGATGCTGGCCAGCTTGACGGTCAGCAGGTTCTTCTCAGCCGACGTACCGCCGATGACGAAGGCGATGTGGTAAGGCGGACAAGCTGCCGTACCCAGGCTCTTCATCTTCTCCACAAGGAATGGGATGAGCGTGCCCTCGTTCTGGATGGTGGCCTTGGTCATGGGGTAGAAATAGGTCTTGTTGGCAGAGCCGCCACCCTTGGCCACGAACACGAAGCGGTACTCGGCACCCTCGGTAGCCTCAATGTCGATCTGTGCGGGCAGGTTGCAACGGGTGTTCACCTCGTCGTACATGTTGAGGGGAGCGTTCTGCGAATAGCGCAGGTTATCCTGCGTGAAGGTGTTATAGACACCCAGCGAGAGGGCTTCCTCGTCCTCGAAGCCGGTCCATACCTGCTGACCCTTCTCACCATGTATGATGGCCGTACCCGTGTCCTGACAGAAGGGCAGCACGCCCTTGGCAGCCGTCTCGGCATTGCGCAAGAACTGAAGGGCCACATACTTGTCGTTCTCCGAAGCCTCGGGGTCGTCGAGAATCTTTGCCACCATCAGGTTATGCTCGCGGCGCAGCATGAACTCCGCATCGTGGAATGCCTGCTGGGCAAGCAGCGTGAGGGCTTCCTTCGATACCTTTACGATTTCCTTGCCTTCAAACTCGGCGGTGCTCACACCTTCCTTGCTCAAAAGCCTGTACTCGGTTTTGTCCTCGCCCAACTGGAACATGGGCGCATACTTAAAATCAACTACGTTTGCCATAGGTTTTATATTTTACTATTTTACGTTTATTCTATTGTCCAATTGTCCAATTGTGAAATTGTCAAATTGTCAAATAACATTAGTATCCAAAGACCTCATCGGTGGTGAGTTTCCTGACGGGACCAACCTTCTGCAGGAAGTCCATGTCGAGCATTTCCTCATTGCCGAGAATGATGTAGCGGAAGGTCTTGTGGGCCATGTTGTCCTGTTCGAACTTGACGATATCCTGCAAGGTCAGGGCGGGCAGGTCACGGTAAATCTTCTCGTCCTCGTCGTAGTCAAGTCCACGCTGCTTGGCGCTGTAGTAGGCGTTGAGCACACCAAACTTCGTGGTGCGCTGGCTGGCCAGACGCTTCATCAAAGCGTCCTTGGCAATCTGGAAGGCGCCCTCCGACTGCGGGATGGTATCAAGAATCTCGTTGAAGTGGGTGATGGCATCCACCATCTTGTCGGCCTGGGTGATGATGGTGGTGTTGAAGTTCTCCTTGAAGCCACGGCGCCACGGAGTGTTGTAATAAGCGCTGGCGGAATAGGCCAGACCGCGTGCCTCACGCATCTCCTGGAAGACGATGGCATTCATGGAACCACCGTAATACTCGTTGAAGAGAGCCTTGAGGGCAGCCTCCTCGGGATTCCAGTCGCGGTTCTCATTGTGGAACATCACCAAGTAGATGTTCTTAGCGTCGTAAGGAGCCGTCCACACGTCGTTCACCGGAGTGGTGACAGCTTTGGCGACGGGAGCCTCGGGCACTACCATCAGCTGGTCGGCCACGCTGTGCTGGCGGTCCATCAGGTCGAGGAACTGCTGCTGGGCGGTGGGACCATAGTAGAAGATGGTATGGCGGTAGTTACGGAGTCCCTTGACCAGGTCGATGAGCACCTGCGGGTCAGCCGCCTTCAAATCGTCGTTGCTCATCATGGGGAAGTACTTCTCGTAGATGGCCAGACGGCGCAGGTACGAGAAGTTGGACTGCTGGTTGGCCTTACGGTCGGAACGGGCCTTGAACACAATATCAATGTACTTCTGCCAGGCCTCACGGTCAACCACGGCCTGCTGGATACGTTCCTCGAGCAGGGCGAGTGCCTGCGGCAGGTTCTCGTTGAGTCCGTTCAGGCCGATGGTGATGTTGTCGGTACCGGTGTTGATGTAGGGGTCGCAAGCCAGTTTGTAGAACTCCTGCTTGAGCTGGGCAGCCGTCTTGGTGTTGGTGCCCAGGTAGTCCATGAGGTACTCGGCAGCAATCTCGTAGCGCGGGTCGTCCTCGTCGCCGAACTCATATTGGAAGGCGAGGCTGAACAGACCGTTCTCCGTGTTTTGCTTGTAGAGTACGGGAATCTTCTTCTTGGTCTCAGTCACCGTCAGGTCGTTCTTGAAATCAACGAAGCGGGGCTGAATGGGTGTCACCTCCGATGCCTGGATGTCACGCAGGAACTGCGAGCTCTGCTCGCGATTAGTGGGGATAGGCGTGATGGCCGGCTTCTCAATGGTTTTCTGCGTGGAGTCAACACCCTGACGCTTGTAGATGCAGGCGTAGCCGTTGTCGAAGTGGCGGCGGGTGAAGTCGATGATCTGCTGACGGGTAATCTTTGACACACGGTCCAGATAACCTACCTCATCGGCCCACTCCGTGCCGTTGATGAAGGAATTGACAAACATGTCGGCACGGCTGCCGTTGTCCTCCAGCTGACGGTAACGGCTGCGCTTGATGTTGTTGATGACCGAAGGCAGCAGGTCGTTGTCGAACTTACCCTGCTTCAGGTTCTCAATCTCACCGAGCATCAGGTCACGCACCTCCTCCAGCGTCTGGCCTTCCTTGGGATGGCCGTTGAGGATGAAGGCGGAGTAGTCTGCCAGGTCAAAGACGAAAGCGCTGGCACCCATCAGTTTCATGGGCTGTTCGAGGTTCAGCTCGAAGAGTCCGGCACGTCCGTTGGCCAGCATGGAGCTGATGATGTTGAGGGTGTCCATCTGGGCATCGCCGGCACCCTTGAAGCGCCAACCGAGCATGATGTTCTCTGCATCGTTGCCCCAGACGGCGGAATCAATGGGAGCGGTAATGGGTTTCTCCTTGGGGAAGACTGGATAATCGATGGGACGTGCCTGCCAGGAGCCGAAGTACTTGTCGATGATGCGGATGACCTCGTCAGGATTGAAGTCGCCCGACATACAGATGGCGGTATTGTTGGGCACGTACCACTTCTTAAAGTAATTCTTGATGTTGGTGATGGAGGGGTTCTTCAGGTGTTCCTGCGTTCCGATGACGGTCTGAGTACCATAGGGATGGCTGGGGAAGAGCTTGGCCAGCAAGGCCTCATACATCTTGCGGGCATCACGTGTCAGGTTGATGTTCTTCTCCTCATAGACGGCCTCCAGCTCGGTGTGGAAGCCACGGATGACCATGTTCTGGAAACGGTCGCTCTGTATCTTCGCCCAGTTCTCCACCTCGTTGGAGGGGATATCCTCGGTATAGCATGTCACATCGTTCGACGTGTAGGCGTTGGTGCCCTCAGCACCGATGGCAGACATCAGCTTGTCGTACTCATTGGGAATGAAGTACTGCGCAGCCAGCTGACTCACGCTGTCAATCTCGTGGTAGGCCTGACGGCGTGCCTCGGGATCGGTCAGTTTACGGTAAGCCTCGTAGCGCTGCTCTATCTCATTGAGTAGCGGAGCCTCTGCCTCGGGGTTGTTGGTACCGAACTTCTTGGTGCCCTTGAACATCAAGTGCTCCAGGTAGTGAGCCAGACCGGTGGTCTCGGCAGGGTCATTCTTACCTCCCGTGCGTACGGCAATGTAAGTCTGGATGCGTGGCTGCTCCTTGTAAACGGTCAGATAGACCTTCAATCCGTTATTCAGCGTATAAATACGCGACTGCATGGGGTCACCAGCAACGGTTTGATACTTGTAATCTTGGGCAGACGCACTGCTGAACGATAAATGACAAATGATAAAGGATAAACCAATTATCCAAGCAAATCTCTTATTCATAGTTTTCAAATTGTATTAATGATACCCGCAGGAAAGCCTCCCCTTTCGGGGAGGTATGGTGGGGCACTTAGTTTTCATAATCTATCTCATGGTCGAGCTTCGAGAGGAAGTCCTCTAATACCTCCTGCTCCACGTCGCCCATGGCATACTCCTTCTCGGCATCCTTGCGAATCTCGGCAATCCATGCACGACGGGCCTTCACATAGTCCTCACGGATGCGCTCACAGGCCTGTTCGTCAAGCTCTGTCAGGTGGTAGTAGTCAAGAATGAGCTGATAGCTCCACGCCCAGCGGTAGTCGCTATAGTGGTTGTTGATGTCTTCGAAGCGGTCGAGCACCTGCTGGATATTCTCAATCACGCCTGACTTGATGTCGTCAATGAGACGCTCTTCCTCGCTCTGCGGCAGCAACAGTCCAGAGAGGTCGATCCAGGGACCGAGTCCGGTCTTCTCCTTTGGCGGCAGCAAGGTGCCTTCCTTCAACTGGCGCTTCAGCACGGCACCCATGTAGATACGCATGGCGATGTCGTAGTACTTCAGGCCCTTGCGCAGCGACGAGGCATTAATGACATACTCGTGAAAGTTATAGGTAGAAACGTTGTCGCCGGAAGCTTCGCGCAGGGCTTTCAGGATCTTGATACCGTCACTAATCTCACCCACGGTGAAGGGGGAGAGCCAGTCGAAGTTGATGATGGACTTCTTTGACTGCTTGGAACGCTTGTCGCGCTTCGGCCATTTCTTGATGTCACGGTAGAGTCCCACCGTGGTGATGTTACGTCCAGGCGACAGGTACATGGTCTCTCCATAAGCAATCAGATAGGAGAACGGCAGGTTGCGGGTATCGGGATGGTGCATCAGCTTGCCGAAGCAGACGGAGAAGGCTCCGATGGTGGCAGGCATCAGGATATAAGAGCCCGAAGCGGTCTTCGTGCCGCGCTCCAGGGTTCCATAGTGCAGGGGACCCATCTTGTAGGCATGGTTCGAGAAGTTGGTATTTGAACCGGCGTTATAAAACGAGAACTCACCGCCGATGAGCAGGCTCGACTTATGGTGGCTGGCGGAGAAGGGACCACAGAAGGCGGCACAGGCCTCACCGTTGGCCATGAACGAATTGGCAAAGAACAGGCTGGCCTCAGCCGTGAAGCCGTTGGTCACCTGACAGGCCTCGCCCACGAAGCAGTCCTGCATCTTCACGGAGTTGTTGATACTGCAGCCGTCGCAGATGATGGAGTTCTCGCAGATGACACCCGTGCCGATATACACGGAAGCGTCACGCGACGACATGATGGTACACTCCAACAGACGAGCGGCACCGTTCACCTCGCAGTCGCCCTTGATGACGGTATTAGTGATGTCCTTTGTATTGATAATCTTCACGTTGTTGCCAATGATGCCCCGCTCGGGACGCTCCACGCGCAACTCGTCCTCAATGAGCTGGGTGAGGCGCTGCTTCAGCACCTTGTCCTGGGAATGCTTCACCATGAAGGATGCCAGCTGGGAGTTCAGTTCGCGGAAGATAACCACGTTGCCGTCGCCCATCTCGTTGAGCACGGAGATGGTGGAACCCTCGCCGAAGGTGGCATCATCAGTGGTCTCGAGCGTCGAGATGTTCGAGATAAAGCAGTCGTTACCGATTGTATAGTTGTTGATGTAGTTACCTACCTTCTCAATCAGACAGTCGTTACCCACGCTCACGTTGCGGAGTGTGGCATCGTTGATGCCCGAGTGCTTGAAGAAGCCCTTGGTCACCTCAACCTGCTTGTTGAATTCACCCAGGCGGATATCGCCATAGAACATCACTCGATGGAAATTATAAGGTTTAAAGCCTTCGGCTACCATTACTCGCTGCCAGTCTTCGCACCAGCAAACATTGTTTTCCAGAATCTCGATTTCACTTTGTGTCAGTTGTCTATAATTACTCATAATTGTAGGGTATTGATAATAATGCGCAAAGATACGATATTTTAACGAAGAATAAGGAATGATGAATGAAGAATTTGTGCCGCCGTCCACAGCTTTAACTTTTTTTGGCAAACGGAACCCTTTACTTTTTTACTTTTTTTCTTTTTTACCTTTTTACTTTTTATTACCTTTGCCCCGATTTTGTAAAACAACACATTAAATAGAAACGATTATGAGAGTCATTATTGAACCCGACTACGCGAAAATGTCGCAATGGGCTGCCGAGCACGTTATCCGTCGCATCAATGAGGCCAAGCCCACACCCGAGAAACCTTTTGTTTTAGGTCTGCCCACCGGTTCATCACCTGAAGGCATGTATGCCTGTCTGGTAAAAGCCAACAAGGAAGGCCGTGTGTCGTTCAAGAATGTGTTGACGTTCAACATGGACGAATATGTAGGACTCCCCGAGGAGCACCCCGAGAGCTACCATTCATTCATGGCACGCAATCTGTTCGACCATATTGACTGCCCCAAGGAGAACATCCACATCCTGAACGGTAATGCTCCTGACCTGGCTGCCGAGTGCGCTCACTACGAGGAGATGATCCGTGAGGCAGGAGGCATCGACCTCTTCCTCGGAGGCATCGGTCCCGACGGACACATCGCCTTCAACGAGCCTTACTCTTCTCTGTCAAGCCGTACCCGTGTGAAGACTCTGACCACCGACACCATCATTGCCAACTCACGCTTCTTCGACAACGACGTGAACAAGGTGCCCAAGCTGGCGCTGACTGTCGGCGTAGGAACCGTGATGGATGCCAAGGAAGTAATGATTCTGGTCAACGGACACCACAAGGCACGTGCCCTGAAGGCCGCCATTGAGGGAGCCGTCAACCACGAGTGGACCATCTCAGCCCTGCAGCAGCACCAGCACGGCATCATCGTTGCCGACGAGGCTGCTACCGATGAGCTGAAGCACGGCACCTATAAGTATTTCAAGGATATTGAAAAGGACAATCTTATTTAATTGTCAATTCTCAATTGGATACAGGAAATCATTGTAAGGGTACTTCTGAACATGGAGTGCCCTTACTTTAGTATATAATACCTGTCGTAATTCGTCAATATTCTGCTTCTCACGAGCAGAGATGAACAAACAGTCATCGTTCATCTTCGCCATCCACGTGCGCTTCAGTTCGTCTAACGAGATGTTCTCCTTCGTCATCGGCGTCAAGTCGTCATCTTCCTTCTCCACCCACGTGTAAGCATCTATCTTATTGAAGACCACCATCTTCGGAGTTTCGGCACAGCCCAACTCCGACAAGGTCTTGTCCACCACCTGAATCTGATCCTCAAAGTCGGGATGCGAGATATCCACCACATGCACCAGCAGGTCGGCCTCACGTACCTCGTCGAGCGTTGATTTGAACGAATCCACCAGGTCGGTTGGCAGTTTGCGGATGAAGCCTACGGTGTCAGCCAGCAGGAACGGCAGGTTGTCAATGGTCATCTTACGGACTGTCGTGTCAAGGGTGGCAAAGAGTTTGTTCTCGGCAAATACCTCGCTCTTCGACAGCAGGTTCATCAACGTTGACTTGCCCACGTTTGTATAGCCCACCAGCGCCACACGGATCAGTCGGCCACGGTTCTTGCGCTGCGTAGTCTTCTGACGGTCAATCTCCTCCAGACGTTGCTTCAGCAGGGTGATGCGATGCAGGATGATACGACGGTCCATCTCCAACTGCGTCTCACCCGGACCGCGCAAGCCTACCGATCCCTTGCCGCCGCCTGAACCGGAACCACCGCCCTGACGTTCCAGGTGCGTCCACAAGCGTTGCAGACGAGGCAGCATGTAACGGTGCTGCGCCAGCTCCACCTGTGTCTTGGCCTCAGCCGTCTGGGCACGCATGGCAAAGATGTCGAGAATCAGACTAGTACGGTCGAGGATCTTTACCTGCAGCTCCTTCTCAATGTTGCGAATCTGCTTGGCCGACAATTCATCATCGAAGATGACCATACCTATTGGCTGTGGCATGTCGTCAAGACTCTCTGTCGGTAACGGACCGTCTGCCCTTATGGCATCCATCCACTCATCGTAGGCATCCTGCTGTTGCTTGATAAACTGTTTGATTTCCTGCAACTTGCCACTGCCCACGTAGGTAACCTGCGAAGGACCGCCCGCACGCTGCGTAAACCTTTTGACCACTACGGCACCCGCCGTGTCGGCCAGAAACTCCAGTTCGTCAAGATACTCTTTTGTCTTTGCCTCGTCCTGCTGCGGCGTTATCAGTCCAACCAATATCGCCGTCTCAGCCTTTGCCTCAGAGATTACAAATTCCTTCATTCCCTGCAATCCTAACTCCTATCTCCTAACTCTTATTTCCGCGTCTTCTTTGCGGATGAAAACGTAGTCATGGCCCGTACGCAGCTCGTAATAACCTTCGTGCTCATAGAACTCGTCGCCGAGGATGGTGCCCTTCTTGACCGTTCCGAACAGCGGCATGGGACCATCGTCAGCATAGTTGTCGGTAAAAAGTTCCGTAACAGGCTTAGCAGCAACAAGAATGCTGTCGCCCTCGCCGGTGTACCAGTCCTGCGTACCCACATACTTCGAGTAACACCAACCGGTGACGCCATTACGCAGACGGACCTTCGTCCACTTGCCCTGTTGCTCCAATAGCACGCCGCCGCCTAAGCCGTGGAACAACATCCATAGCTGATCCAGTACACGTGCCTTCGACGAAGGTTTTTCTCTCACATTGACGAAATTGTCATCTGACGTGGCATAAACTACGGTGAACACTTCCTGTGCCCACATGGAGCCGCACATTACCAGTGCGAAAAGAAACACTATGAGCCTTTTCATCTTCTTTTCAGTTATCAATTACCAATTGTCATTCAGGCCAAAGGCCGCTAACAGTGGACAAAGGTAAGAAAAAATAAAAAAATGAAAGAATGAAAAAATGAAAAAATGAAAAATGAAAAACAAAAAAAGGTTAAGCACAGCAAAAATCTCTCAAAGGTCAACGCTCAACTCTCAACTTTTTTTTACCTTTGTAGTCTATGAATGAGAAACTGACAGAAAAGACATGGAGCAAGAATGTCATACTCGTAGATGGAGACTACATCGACCAGGTGGCATTCAATCTCATCGTGAACTTTGAACGCATGCTAGAACGCCGCATCCCTAAGGCAGACCTGGCACATTGGCTGGTCTGCGTAGCACTTGATGGAAACATAGCCGAAGGAGAGGGTGCTCAGGTCATTCTGCTGCATACCAAGTCGAAGTTGGAGAACTTCATGCCGGCCGACTATACGCAGGAGCTCGACGGAAAAGCGTTCAACGACCGCATGGGCGAGTTCTGCATCAGCAGTGTGCAGGTAGAAAAGATGACCACTATGGAGGATTTGTTTATGGAATCCATGCGACACTTGTACCGTCAGCCGGAGGTGAAGGACCTGATGCTCATCAGCAACGACAGGTATTTGGACCAAGTGCTCATGGACCTGCACCGTACACAGACAGATAAGGACAAGGTTATCAACGTCTTCACCATGCAGCCCGTCATCAACGGTTCCTACAACCAGCAGATTCTTGGTTTCTCGCTCATGGCAGCGATGGGAATAAAGTCAGAGGAAATAAATAAGAAATTTTAAATTGTAAATTAGGAATATGTCAAGAGTATTAATGATTGGCGCAGGCGGTGTAGCCACCGTTGCAGCCCACAAGATTGCACAGAACGCAGACGTGTTCGACGAGTTTATCATTGCAAGCCGCCGCAAGGAGAAATGTGACGACATCGTAAAGGCCATCCATGCCAAGGGACTGACGATGGATATCAAGACTGCTCAGGTGGATGCCGACGATGTGGAACAGCTCAAGGCACTGTTCAACCAGTACAAGCCCGAGCTGGTCATCAACCTCGCCCTGCCCTATCAGGACCTTACTATCATGGATGCTTGTCTGGCCTGCGGTTGCTCGTATCTGGACACTGCCAACTACGAGCCGAAGGACGAGGCACACTTTGAATACTCATGGCAGTGGGCCTACAAGGAGCGCTTTGAGCAGGCTGGACTGACTGCCATCCTGGGCTGCGGCTTCGACCCAGGCGTATCAGGTATCTACACCGCCTACGCTGCCAAGCACCACTTCGACGAGATGACGCAGCTGGACATCGTGGATTGCAATGCCGGCAACCATCATAAGGCCTTTGCCACGAACTTCAATCCTGAGATCAATATCCGTGAGATTACACAGAAGGGTCTGTACTACGAGAACGGCGAGTGGAAAGAGACGGAGCCGCTCAGCGTACACCAGCCCATCACCTACCCCAACATCGGACCGCGTGAGTCGTACCTCATGCACCACGAGGAGCTGGAGTCGCTGGTGAAGAACTATCCCAGCATCAAGCTGGCACGTTTCTGGATGACCTTCGGACAGCAGTACCTCACCTATCTTGACGTGATTCAGAACATCGGCATGAGCCGCATTGATGAG
>JAEEGF010784652.1_pt1 | contig 12441 bp, 10 predicted proteins | sample 9134171 | NCBI WGS metagenome assembly JAEEGF01 (sample SAMN16246542, study PRJNA631951) | gut metagenome | biome: gut microbiome; feature: rumen; material: AP-attached | host: Bos | place: Iran: Karaj | collected 2018-10 | reverse complement strand
CAGGATCGCAACCTGCTTATTACGGATCTCAATGACCGAAACCCCGTGGTATCAAATATCGGTATGGCCGTGAAGCTGAAATCAGAACACGAAACCTTTAGCTATCATGAAGGAGCTACTGTTCTTTATCATCTGGGCTTTCTCACCATAATGAGCGAGGAAGAGAAGAAAAACACTCCCAGCTGCAGTCCCCGTGTCGAATACCTTACCATCGCCAATGAATATTTTCGGAATCTCTTTGCCAGGTTTCAGCTTGCCAGATCTCCCAAAGTTCTTTGTGAAATCGAAAAACTAAACAATCTCGGCATGATGGCGGTTTCCAATGACATTTCCGTTCTAAGCGACATGCTTTACCGGGCCGCCGACAGCTTTACCAAGACTGACGTCTCCCGGGAAGGCGAAAATGAGCTCGCCCTGGCGATATACACCGCTATAAGCATGGCTGCCGGATCCAGTTTCGATCTTACGAAGGAATATGCCATAAAGCACGGCGGCAAATTCGTTTTTGCGAACGGCCTTACAGAGGAGGAGTATGCGAATGTGCCGGATGATGAGTCTGAGACATCTCCCGAGAATTCAGAGCCCGCAAGCGAGTTTGAGGAATTCGTTAAAAGTTTTACGATGCCGAGACGGGATGACATAAACACCCGCGGAGGCCGGGCGGATCTTGTTGCTATAAATACCAATCCCCAAGGCCCCAGCTACATTTTTGAATTCAAGTACAAAAGAAATTCCAACGCCTCTGAGATAGTAAAGGACAAGGTACGGGAAGCCCTTTATAACAGAGCCGTGAAGCAGCTTAACTTTTACGTTGCCGACGATTATCTCAAAACCGTTCCGGATCTGCACAAATACGTAATCATGTACACCTACGGAGAGTTTTTCATAGAAGAAATAATCTGATGCGGCCTTTCTTCCGGCAACCGTGTTTTCTCAGCTGGAAAAGACGATACAAATAAGCCGCAAACCGGACATATGCCTATTTTAAATATTGCTCAAAGGGAGAATACAGATGTTAAAAGCTCTGCCTAACAGTTTTACGGACTTTGCCGCCATCATTGATGAGAATTATGCCTTTGTTGATAAAACCCGTTTCATTGAGGTTTATGAAAACAGCAAAACAAAGGTTTCCATGTTTCTCAGACCCCGGCGGTTCGGCAAAACCATGTTCACCGAATTCCTCCGGTATTACTACGATATCGCCCTGAGGGAAGATGCTGACCGGCTGTTCAAAGACAGATATATAGCCTCTCATCCCACGCCACGGAAGAACTCCTATTACGTGCTTCAATTCGATTTCTCCGGGATCGATTCCAGCGGCGCAGTCGATGACATTCTGGAAGACTTTCGTGACAAGGTGATTGATGGTATCACAGATTTCCTCCAAAGATACCCGGAATTCATACGCTCAGAGATCAGACAGAAAGTTTCTGACGGCAACCTGAATGAATTAAATAACGCCATAATCGGGTATTACAGCGATAAAACCGCTTTTCCCAACGTTGCCATGCTGACAAATCGTTTTATTAACAGTCTCAGACCGTTATCTTCCGCAAAACTCATGGTTGTGATTGACGAATATGATAACTTTACAAATGATATCTTAAGCAAAGATCCTGTCATGTTTCAGGATATGGCCAGAAAAGGCGGCCATATTTCAGCTTTTTATCAGGTTCTGAGGTCACGCAATCAGGCTCGGCTTATAGACAGAATTTACGTGACAGGAGTGCTGCCAATAACCATGGACACTTCAATTTCAGGTTTTGTCTCCGAAAACTTAACCTCCGATCCGCAGTTTAACGAGATGGCAGGTTTCACCGATGATGAAGTAATGGATCTGCTTAAGCAGACTGTGGATTTTGAGAAATGCCCGTTCTCTCCGGAAGTGTTAAGGGCGGAGATGAAAAAAAGATATGACGGCTACAGATTTGCCGATAACGCTGAAAACACTGTTTACAATGCCACCATGTGTCTGAACTTTATCAGAGATCTGCAGAAGAAATATCAGGAAATTCCAGAATTTAAAATTTTTGCCAATACCAACATCGATTACAACAAGCTGTACGGGTATTTCATGCTGATAAACGAACAGCAGCGAAAAACGCTTATTCAGAATCTCAATGACGGCGCCCCTGTAAAATCAAATATCGGCATGGCTGTGAAGCTGACAGCGGAACACGAAACCTTTAACTACCCTGAAGGAGCCACCGTTCTTTACCATCTGGGATTTCTCACCATGATGAGCGAGAAAGAGAAGAAAAGCATCCCAAACCGCGTTCTCATTGGCGAGTACCTTGCCATCCCCAATAAGTACTACGAGGAACTATTTACCAGATTTCAGCTGATCGTGGTTCCGGAAGTTCTTCAGGAAATCGAGACGTTAAGCGATCTCGGCAAGATGGCGGTATCCAATGACATTTCCGTACTAAGCGACATGCTGTACCGAGTCGCCGGCGGCTTTACCCAGACTGACGTCTCCCGGGAAGGAGAAAACCAGGTTGCTCTTACGGTATACGCTGCCATAAGCGCGGCTGCAGGAGGGAGCTTCAATCTTACGAAGGAATATGCCATAAAACGCGACGGCCAGTACGTATTTGCGGACGGCCTTGAGGAGCATGAATATCTGGAGGTTAATGAAGCTGATTTCAAGAATGACAATGAAAAAGAGGCCGGTGATAAGGAAAAATCCGGGAGCTCAGCTTCCCCGAAAACGGAACCAGTTTTTGTAAGCAGATTCAGCCGTCCTCAGAAACCCAAGGCTCCCAGTACCTTAAGAGGCCGGGCGGATCTTGTTGCCATAAATACCAATCCCCGTGGCCCCAGCTATATTTTTGAGTTCAAGTACAAAAGAAACACCAGAACCTCTGAGATGACAAAGGACAAGGTACGGGAAACCCTTTATAACAGAGCCGTGAAGCAGCTTAACTTTTACGTCGCCGATGATTATCTCAAAACCGTTCCCGATCTGCGCAAATACGTGATCATGTACACCTACGGAGAGTTTTTTATCGAAGAAATAATCTGACACCGATGTTTTCGAGCATCACTTGCTTACTCCGCATTACTTGCAAGGACAGTATTGCGCTGACAAAGTATCATGAAGGAAAACAGCTGTGTTTGAAGCATCTCATAACAACGAGGTATATGCAATGCAAAAAAAACTTCCAGAAGCAATGACAGACTTTAAGAAAATTATTGAGAAAAACTATGCTTTCGTGGATAAAACCCGTTTCCTTGAGGTTTATGAAGAAAGCGGTACCTCTGTATCCATGTTTCTAAGGCCCCGGAGGTTCGGCAAAACCATGTTCACCGAGCTCCTCAGATATTACTACGATATTGCATTACAGGAAGAGGCTGATCTGTTGTTCAAAGGCAGATATATAGCCTCTCATCCCACGTCGCTGAAGAACTCCTATTATGTACTGCAATTTGACCTTTCCGGAGTGGATACCCGCAGCAGCGAGAGTATGACAAGGAGCTTTATCAAAAGAGTTCTTATAGGCATTGCCGATTTTTATATCAGGTATCCGAAATTTGCTCCGGTCTCCCTTCCCAGTGATGCTCCTGAAAGAAAAAATGAAATATTTCTTTCCGCGATATCCTCATACTATAAAAACATCTCTGAATTTCCTACTCCTTCGGTAATAATGACGGATTTTCTGTTCAGGGTAAAATTCCTCATTCCCTCCCGCAAGCTTATGGTTATTATTGACGAATACGATAATTTCACTAATGACATATTGAGCAGGGATCCCGGGAAATTCCGGGAAACAGCCAGAAAAGGAGGCGAGCTTTCGGCATTTTTTCAGGCTCTCAGGGCTGGAAATCAGGATCATATCATTGATAAAATCTACGTAACCGGCGTGCTGCCAATAACCATGGATACTACGATTTCCGGTTTTGTGTCCGAAAACTTAACCTCTGATCCGCAGTTTAACGAGATGGCAGGTTTCACCGATGATGAAGTAATGGATCTGCTTAAGCAGACTGTGGATTTTGCGAAATGCCCGTTCTCTCCGGAAGTGTTAAGGGAGGAAATGAAAAAAAGATACGACGGCTACAGATTTGCAAAATATGCTAAAAAAACTGTTTACAACGCCACCATGTGTCTGAATGTTATCAAGGAACTTATTGGAAATGATTATCAGGAAATCCCGTCATTTAAATTTTTCGCAAATACCAACATCGATTACGACAAGCTGTACGGGTATTTCATGCTGATTGATGAACAAGATCGCAACCAGCTTATTGGGGATCTTATCGACCGAAAACCCGTAAGATCAAATATCGGCATGGCTGTGAAGCTGACATCAGAACACGAAACACTTAACTACAATGAAGGCTCTACCATTCTTTATCATTTAGGCTTTCTCACCACAATGAGCGAGGAAGAGAAGAAAGGCATCCCCAACTGCAGCCTAAGTGACGAGTACCTTGCCATCCCTAATGACTACTTCTGGAAACTCTTTGCCAGATTTCAGATGACCCGGGTTCCCAAAGTTCTTCATGAAATCAATAACATAAAGAATCTCGGCATGATGGCGGCTTCCAATGACATTTCCATACTTAAGAACATGCTTTACCGGGCTGCCGGCGGCTTTACCCAGACCGATGTCTCCCGGGAAGGAGAAAACCAGCTTGCTCTTACGATATACACCGCCATAAGCGCGGCTGCTGGCAACAGCTTTAACCTTACAAAGGAATATGCCATAAAGCACAACGGCCAATACGTTTTTGAGGACGGCCTTGCAGAGGAGGAGTATCTGGACGTGCCCGAGGATGAGCCTGAAGACCAGCATAATGACACACCGGAAAACACTGCTCCAGCCCCCGATACTGACGAATCTCCGGAAGAAGCACAGGCCAGAAAGGAAATAGAGGAGTTCCTTAACAGCGGCTTAACGCCTGATGCCAGCATTGACACCATAAGAGGCCGGGCGGATCTGGTGGCCATAAATACGAACACCAAAGGCCCCAGCTACATATTTGAGTTTAAGTACAAAAGAAACACCAGGTCTCTCGAAACAACCAAGCTGAAAGTCATGAAAACCCTGTACGAGAGGGCGGTAAAGCAGCTTAATTTTTACGTTACGGACGACAATCTCCGCAAGGTTCCCAGCCTGCATCGCTACGTTATTATGTTCGTCTATGGCAAATTCCTGATCAAAGAGGTGGTGTAAACCGACTGAAAAAAAAGGGAAAGCAAGAGGCAAATAAGCCTGTTCTCCTTTCCCTGCCCTTTCGGAAAATATGAACATTATCCCCGGATACCGCCAAATACTCCGGATCCGGGATCTGCCAGCCGTTATCAGGACTCCTCTCCGTTCCTGGTTTCGTCCGGAGCGGCTTCATTTCGGAGAGCCTTCTTTGCTCTCTTGGCCGCAAAATCCGGCTTCCCCTTATTCTTTTTATCACGCAGGCGATCCTTGCTGTGGGGTTTCTTTTCAGGCTTTTCTCCGCCAAAAGATCCTTTTTTGCTGTTTTTAGCCCGATCTTTTCCGCTGTCATCCCGGGATTTTTTCTTTTTTCCCGAAAACTCCGGCACCCGGTTCTGCGGACGCAGGCTGTCAATCACTCTGGTGTCCTGAATATCTCCGGTATAGCGCTGCACCTTTTCCAGCATGGGAACATCATGAGCCTCCACCAGATTTATGGCGGTGCCCTTTCTGCCGGCTCTGGCAGTGCGCCCGATACGGTGCACGTAAACATCGGCGGTTCTGGGCATATCAAAATTTATGACATGAGTAATATCGGTAATATCAATGCCGCGAGCCGCCACATCGGTAGCCACCAGAATCCTTACCGTGTTATCCGTAAATTTTCTGAGGCCCTCAAGACGCTTCTCCTGATCCATCTCTCCTCTGAGATATGAAAAGCTGAAGCCGTCCCTGTCCAGCCGGGAGATAAGATTCTGCAGCCCCTCGCGGGTTTTAACAAAAACCAGAGCCTTTTCCACGGTCTTATCCCGCAAAAGAGCCTCTAAAAGCAGCGTTTTATGCTCCAGAGAATCGGCATAGTACTTGTACTGATTAATCTTCTTGTGCTCGGATCTCGGAGCATCCACATGGAATTCCACCGGATCCTTAAGCACGGTATTGGCAAAGCGGTTCAGTATTTCTCCTTCCAGCGTGGCCGAAAACAGGAAGGTCTGCTCTCTCCGGTAGGCGGCCCGGGAGATCTCCCGCACATTGTCAATAAAACCCATATCCAGCATTCTGTCGGCTTCATCCAGAACCAGAATCTCCACAGCCCGGATATCAAACATTTCCTTCCGGAGATATTCGATAAGACGTCCCGGGGTGGCAATCACAATGTCGGTTTTGCCGGTGAGCACCGGAAGCTGTTCCTCATGCTCCACGCCGCCGATAAGAGTGCCCACGGAAAGCCCCTTCAGGTATTTGCCGAGATCCCGGGCGTGTTCGGAAACCTGCAGCGCCAGTTCTCTGGTAGGCACCAGCACCAGAATCCGGGCGAGGCCCAGCTTTTTTGACGGAAAATCAATAAGGTGCTGCAACGCCGGCAGGATATACGCCGCAGTTTTGCCGGTGCCGGTGGGAGATTCGGCAAGGATGTCATGACCGTCCAGAGCTTCGGGAATTACCGCCTCCTGAACCTTGGTGGGCTTTTTGTACTGCAAATCCCCGATGGCATTAAGAAGTTTTTCATCTAGTTCAAATTCGCTGAATTCCATAAAAGCCCTGTCCTGTAAAAAATATGCGCCGTTCCCGGAAAAGCCCAAAACCCCGGAAAAGCAAAAAACTAATAATAAGGATAATAATGAAGCTCTGAACTCCGGAGCTTACTGACAACCCATGAGATACCGGAGGGCACTGCCTGTTTCCCCGGTATCGGAAGAGCCCCGCATCAGCTCTGTCCGGAAGGAGCGTTCCCGGAAATGCCTGCTATGATGTCCAGATACTTGAGATGCAGTTTTTTGATAACCGGTTCCAGATCCTCAGGGCGGGGCATATTCGAGCGGATAATGTCATGACTTCTCCGCATTCTTTCATCCTGCGGCATCTGCTTCTCCACAATGCTCCTGGCAATGTCCCGGGAACAGTGATCCCGCTCCATGGTCCTCTGGATCTGAGTCTCAGTATCGGAAACCATGCACAGTATCCGATCCGTAAGGGATTCCACGCCGTATTCAAAAAGCAGGGGAGCCTCAACCACCGTATATACGCCGCTGGCAGCCAAAATCTGCTTCTTCATTTCCGCCATGATCAGGGGATACATGATCCTGTTCAGCCGCTCCAGACTGGCGGCATCGCTGAACACGAGCTCCCGGAGAGCTCTCCTGTCCAGGGAAAGCCCTCTGCCGTTCTCAGTTACCGATACCCCGAAGACTTTTACCACTTCAGCGAGTCCCGGAGTTCCGGGAGCCACTACCATTCTGGCCACGGTATCGGAATTGATGACCGTGCAGCCATAGCTCCTGAAAAAGTTACTCACGGTGGACTTACCGGTGCCAATGCCGCCGGTGAGTCCAAGAATCCAATTTTTACAACCTTTCATAAACTTAAACCAGAGATGCCAGATTATTCCAGGCCCTGAGCCGCATCCGGGAAATCCTGTTTGTGGCAGGAGATGACAAGATCCACAATTTTCCGGAGATCCGGATCCTCAGGGGTTACATTTCTGAGCAGATAGCGAATAAGCTCCAGATCGGAACACAGAAGAAGCTTTTCATAGAGAGAAACGGTTTCTTCAGGAAGATCGGGAATATGCCTGGTCACAAAGGGCTCCAGCATAAGATCAATCTCCTTCATCCCTCTTCGGGACTGCCACTTCAGGGAATCAAGTCTGCCTGCTGTTATCATAAAAAATCTGTCCTTTTCTGTGGTTTTCGCTTTCTGCTGCGATCTTCTCTTTTTTCTGCAACCTTTTTACCGCTCAATTTCCCCCGGAGCGCTTCGCAGCCGCTGCCCCATTCATCTTATACGGCAATCGGAGCCTTGATCCCGGGCCAGGGATCGTAGCCTTCCAGAATAAAGTCTTCGTACTGGTAATCAAAAATCGAATCCGGCTTTCTGGCAAACCTGAGGCTGGGCAGCTTCCGCGGGGTTCTGGAAAGCTGCAGCTTCACCTGTTCAAAGTGATTAAGGTAAATATGAACATCGCCGCCGGTCCAGACAAATTCTCCGGGAAGAAGATCGCACTCCTCCGCAATCATGGAGATCAGAAAGGAATAGCTGGCAATGTTAAAGGGAAGCCCCAGGAAGGTGTCGCAGCTCCTCTGATACAGCTGACAGCTCAGACGGCCTTCCGAAACATAAAACTGAAACAAAGCGTGACAGGGCGGCAGCTTCATCTCCGGGATATCGGCCGGATTCCAGGCGCTGACGATAAGTCTTCTGCTGTCCGGATTGCGCTTTATCTCAGCAATAACCTGAGAAATCTGATCAATATGTCCGCCGTGATGATCCGGCCAGGAACGCCACTGGCTGCCGTACACCGGCCCCAGATTGCCGTCCTTATCGGCCCATTCGTCCCAGATGGTAACATTATGCTCATGAAGATACCTGATATTGGTATCCCCCTTTAAAAACCAAAGGAGCTCATAAATGATTGATTTGGTATGGCACTTTTTGGTAGTAACCAGAGGAAATCCCTGGCTGAGATCAAAGCGCATCTGATACCCGAAAACGGATTTGGTGCCGACGCCGGTACGGTCATGCCGTTCCGTGCCATGCTCCATGATGTGTCTGAGAAGATCCAGATATTGCTTCATATAATTCAACACCCCTGACTGATTCCGCTCATTATACCCTACAGGGGGACAAATATCCCCTGCTAATAGGACGCGGAGTGTCGAATTTGAAGCTTTGGCATTCCTGAAGGGAAAATAAATACCCTCAAGCTGAGACATGTCTCAGTCGCCGTTCTGCCGCCGTTTGCTTCTGCCGGATTCCGGGAGCGCCCGATTGCGGGACACGCGGGACTCCGCCAGAGTTTCCGGAAAAAGAATGGCCTGGGAAAATTCCTTCAGAATCTTGCGGTAAACATCCTTCTTAAAAGCCACCACCTGCCGGATAGGATACCAGAGGGACACCCAGCGCCAGTCATCGAATTCCGCCGGAACCGGAGATTTATGAAAGGCGATTTTTCTGTCCGCGCCCTCATTGATCCTGAGAAGGAACCACTTCTGCCGCTGCCCCAGACACACCGGCTTTTCATCCCAGTGCACCATTCTTGCGGGCAGGTTGTACTTGAGCCAGGAACGGGAGGACTGAATGTAGGTGACATCGTTTCGGGTCAGTCCCAGCTCCTCCTTAAGCTCGCGGTACATGGCCCCTTCGGGATTCTCCCCGTGCTTAATGCCGCCCTGAGGAAACTGCCAGGAATTCTGACCGATGCGCCGGGCCCAGAGCACCTGACCGGCGCTGTTGAATATGACTATCCCCACGTTCTGGCGATAGCCGTCTCCGTCAATCAGCTGCTGGTATCCCATAAACCCTCAAAAATCCTTAAACCCCAAACTGCGGCTTCTGCCCGCCCCAGAGCGCGTTTTGCCGCTCTCAGCAAAATACCGAAAGCCGGCGGCGCCGCAAACCCGAAAGCGGATCAAAATATCAGCGCTCATAATAGCATACAAAAAGACCGGCCGGAATTCGGAGAACGGCGCAGGATCCGATCCCCGTCCCGGAATCCCCGGCATTAAATGACAATTATTTTCATGAGCACTTATCCCTGCGCTGAAACACCGTCCGGGATAAGCTTCCCGGAGCTCCTTTAAAACTGAAAACCGCCCCTTTCCATTCTTGAAAAACGTTTTCATAACAAAATTCAATGAGGTAAATGAAAAAATAACGTTTTCAGTCACTTTTATCTATAAAAACCTTTACTATGATCACAGATAATAAATGCTGAGAGCTTACGGAGATGCCGCAAGCTGTCATTTTCAGGCATTTCATGTTTACGATATTGTGATACAATCATCATTGTCGAAAGTCGGAATCACTTAAACGCAAAAAATATAATTAAAGATCCGAATTAACTCGTTTATGTAAAGGAGAACACGAAAAATGAGTACAACTGTTAAATTTCCTGCTAAGTCCGCCAAGGCCAAGGTTGTTAAAATTACCTTTGATGTAGCGCAGGATGCCGCTCAGGATGCCGCTACCATTGAACTTCTCTGCGATTTCAACGGCTGGGATCCGGTAGCTCTTAAGAAGTCAACTGCCAAGAAGAATGCCGGCAGCTTCTCTGTCACCATCGATATCCCTGAAAGCGAAATCAAGGAGTCTTATCAGTACAGATTCCACTATGTTATGGCTGACGGTTCTGAAAAGTATGATAACGACTGGAATGCCGATGAGTACATCGCCAATCCTTTCGGCGGCGAAAACTCCGTTGTTGTAGTAAAGAAAGCCAAGTAAGATTTGCGGCGAGGCAGCCCGGGGAATTCCAAAAGGCCATGAGCTGCTGACCAGAATAAAAATGGAGGGAGAGCTGATCTCCCTTTTTTATTTCCGGTCTCCGGCGCCCTCCGAAGCCCTTTCAAAAACCCCCGCATTTTCTTCTCTTTCCTGAAAATTACCCCCGGAGAGGCATCCTTTGCTGAAATTTTTGCCATACATGGCAGTTTCTGGGGTAAAGGGGCGGAGCCCCTTTAATCATTAAACAGGAAGCGCCGCAGGCGTCTTCCCTTCTTAATTATTATTCCGCGGAACGTTGCCTCTGTTCCTGCCTGCATTGACAGTGAGGGATAAGCTATGTCCGGGGACTCTCCCGCTGCACTCTTTTCCAAAAATACTCCCGGCATCTCTCCGAATCAGCAGCCCGGCCGGATCAGCCCATCCTGCTTCAGGCAAAAAAAAAGCAGGAGAAACCCCGTTTCCCCTGCCGCCTGTCTAATAGGCTGATACAGAATATCTGTTATTAATCCTGAGTCTTGCTGACAAGCTTCTCACGAATACGAGCAGCCTTGCCCTTAAGATTACGGAGATAGTACAGCTTAGCGCGACGAACTCTGCCGTGACGGGTTACGGTTACAGATGAAATCAGCGGGCTGTGAGTCTGGAATACTCTCTCAATGCCTTCGCCGTTGGAAATCTTGCGTACGGTAAAGGAAGAATTCAAGCCGCGGTTGCGCTTGGCAATAACCACACCCTCATAAGCCTGAAGACGTTCCTTGTCACCTTCAACAACACGTACCTGAACGCGAACAGTGTCACCCGGTCTGAATGCCGGAATGTCGGTACGCATTTGTTCCTTTTCAATTTCGTCAATGATATTCATTTAAAATTCCTCATTATCTAGGATACACTGAAACTCCATACTGTTTCTGTCCTGCATTACTTCTTTGCAGAACGCAGATATAAAGCAAGTAGCTTTTCCTGCTCGTCAGTCAGAGCTAGATTCTTCAATATATCAGGCCTTCTTTCATAGGTTCTGGCCAGAGACATGCCAAGCCGCCATTTACGGATTTCCTGGTGATTGCCGCTGAGAAGCACCTCCGGAACTCGCATTCCGTCAATCTCCTCCGGTCTCGTATACTGCGGATAATCAAGAAGCCCCCGCACGAAGGAATCCTCCGTTGCGCTTTCCTGATCCCCCAGCACCCCCGGAATCATCCGGGAAACGGCATCTATCATTACCATGGCCGGAAGCTCGCCGCCGCTCAGCACATAGTCGCCGATGGACCATTCCTCATCAACCAGAGATTCAATTACTCTCTCATCTATCCCTTCATAGCGTCCGCACAGAAAAATAATTTCCCGGCGCCCGGCCATTTCCACAGCGGCTCCGTGAGAGAACACCCGCCCCTGAGGAGAGAGATAGATAACACTGGCTTCCGGCAAAAGCTCCTTGGCTTTCAGAATGGCATCTCTGAGAGGCTGCACCATCATCAGCATTCCGGGGCCGCCGCCAAAGGGCCGTTCATCGACCTTCTGGTGCTTGTCGTAAGCAAAATCACGGGGATTTATGCAGTGAATCTCTATTAATCCGTTTTTGACTGCCCGCCTGGTCACTCCGAAATCGGTAATAGCCCGGAGCATTTCGGGAAATATGCTGATTACAGCAATTCTCATAAGCTCCTGCCTCAGCCCGAATCAGAAATCAGGTTCCCAATCAACCCGTATTACTTTCTCGGCAAGATTGACTTCCCGAATCACATTATCAATGTAGGGAAGCAGTCTTTCTCTGATTTCATACTGATCATCAATGTCGGCTTTTACCACAAGCACGTCATTGGCTCCTGTTTCCATAAGAGATTTTACCTTCCCCATGGAATACCCCTGAAGATTCACCACTCTGAGACCGATAAGATCCCGCCAGCGGTATTCTCCTTCAGGCAGATCCGGAAGCGAACTTCCTCTGATGCCAATTTCCATTCCCGTGTAGAGCTGCGCTTCCTCGCGAACATCGATTCCGGCGATCTTCGCAATAAAGCCGTCTCCGTGGCATTTGTATTCCGCTATGGAAATCTCCCGCCAG
>JAEEGF011036713.1_pt1 | contig 12442 bp, 12 predicted proteins | sample 9134171 | NCBI WGS metagenome assembly JAEEGF01 (sample SAMN16246542, study PRJNA631951) | gut metagenome | biome: gut microbiome; feature: rumen; material: AP-attached | host: Bos | place: Iran: Karaj | collected 2018-10 | reverse complement strand
GCCCTGGTGATGATGTTCTTCGTAGGATGGCTCTGCATCTGTTCGAAAGTGATCTCCCCGCTCCTGAAAAGGTCGAACACGAGCGAGTGGTCTCTCGACATGTAGAGTATTTTCTTCTGTGCAGGTCTAATGTGGTAAATTCTGCTGTCGCCCATGTGCGCCATGAAGCATCCTCCCTTGTGGAAGACGAGCATGGTGAGCGTGGTTCCCATCTTTTTCGCAGCGCCATTGTCTTTCTCGTCGAGTTGCTTGTAGGCTTGCTCAATGGCCTTCTCTAACATCTCTTCGTCGAAGATGGTGTCGTCGCTGATCATGGAGTTGATGGCTTGCGCCAAGGTCTCGCACACCGTTTTGCTTGCCACTTCGCCTTTCTCATGTCCGCCCATTCCGTCGCACACAATGAAAACTCTGGAATCGGCATTTGCCTCTCCCGGTGCAGGGTAGATATAGTCTTCCTGATTGGCACGTTTCCCGATTTCGTAGATGAATTGAGGTGCTGCTAATTTGATTTTCATAAAAAGTCAGTTGATGGTGATTTCCAGCCTTTTGACCAGTGCTTGGCTTTGGGCTGCAGTCTTGAATTTACAAAGGTAGGTATTTTTTTTTATATTGCAAACTTTATTTTTCGATTCTGTAGATGACAACCGACCGTCCCATGGTGATTTTTGCACCGTCGAGCAGTACGACTTCATCTCTTTCCTCCACTGGCATGTCGTTGACAGCAAGTCCGTTTTTAGCATCGGCACATCTGAGTGTGCAGACTGTGTTTCCAGTGATGTCCTTTTTCCTGGTGATGACGGCGTGGTGACGTCCCATATACATGTCGGTGGTAGGAAGCTGTATGTCGGCATGGGATGTGGATGCCTGCCTTCCGATGATGTTCTCATCTTTCTCGATAGGGTATTTTCTTCCGTTGAACTCGATGCATGCCTTGAGGTTTTCCCCCAGGGTTCCGTATATAGTATCTCCTGAGTCGTCTGTGGCAGGAGCTGTTTTCGTTGGTCCTGCCGATTCTTCCAAGAAACTGACGATGATGCTGTTTCCGCATTTAGGACATTGTATCTGTCTGACAGCCACTTGTTTCTTGTTCGGAATCTTGAGCAGCTGGTTGCAGCTTGAGCAGTTGATGATTTTCTCGTTGAGCATGATTCTTCGTTGGATTGTTATATTGTTCTTTCAAAATATCTATTTGTTCAAATCTCTTGTGTTGTATTTTCAGTGTCAGCAGTGTATCTCACCACCTCATCACGGTCATGTTGTCGTTGAAGTTTCCCCACATGACCGGGTGCTGGTTGCGCCTGGTCTTGGCTCTGACCTTGCCACTGACATATTCGAAAAGCTCCCTGGCGGTGATGTGTCGGTCATTGTTGGCATCGGCCAGCCCCTTGAGCCCCTTTCCCAGGAAATAAGTGAACACGCTGTTGTCCATTCCCAGTATTTCCCTCGATGGTTCAGAAGTGCGTGAAGAGAGGAAGAACATGATGTCGATGCTCTCGTCCCCGCCTTTCCTGTTGTTGTTTCTCATCGAGCCCGACATGCATGCGTCAGCAAACACGATTCTCTTTCTGGAATGGCTGAGTTTCATGCTTTGTGTAATGGCGGAGTACGACATGGGGGCGTTATAGCATCTGAATGCTCCTTTGTCGCCATGACCACTGAAGAATAGGATGACAGCATCGTCTGCTCCAGCTTTCTGATAGACGCTTCTCATGGTGTTGACCACGTTGCTGACTGTCGCATTCTTGTTGAGCAGGCAGTGGACCTCAGCATTGCCATTCCTTCTGAACACATTGGCGATATACGAAGCATCACGGTGACTGACAGTCAGGTCGTTCATATATCCAGGGTAGTCGCTGATTCCAACGCATACAACATAGTTCTTGGCGTATGCTTTTGAAGCACACGCCAAGTACAATGCAAAGATTATGATATTCAGGAATTTCCGCATAGGCTTTGAGGCAATGTCGGATTTTGTTTGGAGTTATTTCACCTCGTGTCAGATGATGTCAGCTGTGTCGGCGTCGGACACATAGTCTGGCATGCTATCATCAGAAGTGCTGTAATCATTGGATGGCATCATGGTGTCGTACATGCTGTCGTTGTCGGCTCCCATATCACTCATGTCGCTGATGATGGCGGCGATGGCGTTCAGCCCATCGTTCTCATCGATGGTATCGATGTCAAGCGGCATATTCTCGTCTGGGGCGAGAAGGTCGTCCAAGCTGTTTTCCATCGCAATGATCTGTGGCTGTTCGTCGAAGTCGGAATTGACGCTTTCAATGATTTCCACGTCGTCGTCATCAATGGCGATCACATGGTCGTCGGTGTCGTCGTAGGCACCACCTTCGGCTATGTGGTCATTCACCACATCACCCTCTGTGAATCGCACGTGGTGGTGAGGAGTGTGTTGGTAGTTGGCGAGATAGTTGGTCTGTGCCGCCTCCTGCACTGCCACATTGGTGAATTGTGCCTGTTCGCCATGGCTGAGTGAGTGCCATTCTGCCTCATTGAACGTGCCATAGACTCCGCCTCTCCAGCAGAATGCGGCTCCGCTGCCCAACTCTGCCCGTGCTGTGGCGAAAGCCTCTGCGAAGGACAGGTCATCGTCAAGGATGATGATGTTGACAGGATGCTCTTCTATTCCAACTCCTGTATATGTGTGGGCGTTGTTTGCCTCTTCAATTGTTGATACGATGTCTTCCTCTTGGATGTGGTGGTCTGGTGCAGTCTGCCTGGATGGCGTGTTCAGGTGGGGGGTGTCGAAATGGCTGTCGTCACTTCTGTGGCTTGCAGCCGCCTCTGGTGCGTGTTGGCTTTGGGTTGCTCTTGACGTAGGGGTTGCAGGTTCAGCCAAAGTGTTGTCGATTTTGCTTTGGGCCGGCAGTCCTACAGGCTCCCCGTTCTCATCCAGGAGCACTGGATCGTTGTTGATGGTCTCAACGGGTTTCTCCACCTGTGCGCTGTCGGCTGCCTCGGCGCCTGCAAGGAGTGCTTCGCTGTCGTCGCCCTTAATGGCTCCACTGGCATACAGGGAACCGCCAGCCACCAACAGCCCGAAAGTGCCTCCAATGGAGAGCTCTTTCCATGTCTTGCCCTTGGATTCCTCCACTTCTGGTTTGTCCATATTGATGGACACATCATTCAATTCATTACCCATCTCTTCGTTTGCGAAGTAAGTGGTTTCATTCGTTTCTTTTTTCATAATTCCTTCGTTTTTTTGATTTCGCTGCAAAGTTATGCGATTTGTCTGAGATGGTCAATCTTTGAAAGCACCAATCCACGAAATGGTGGGATTAAGTTATGAAATGCCCTTTTTCCGTTTTTTCTTTTTTTAGGACACTGTCACGATTTTCTGAACTTTGCCTTGCATTTGACGCACTCGCCCGTCCGCAGGAGGATGTCGTAGGAATTGGCGAAGCCGAAAAAGTACCCACACTGTGGGCAGACATAGGCCTGCTGGAATTTGTCCTTACGCTTTTTCTCTTCCTTGATGGCTTTTCCTGGGTTGATTGCGTCTGGACCGAAAGTGAGGACTACCGTCAGTGCCGCCACCACATAGAGTGCGATCCTGATGGTGTTCACACTGCCGGCTTCGAGTCCCATGTCGATGAAAGAGATGACGATGGCTGCCATGGTGAGCAATCCAGAGAGGCCCTTGAGTGCGTTTTTCCTCACCATCTTCGCCCTGGCACGCTCTTGTTCCTTTTCAAAACTGTCCCACACTTGCTTCAAGTGTGAGACACTAATGAGTCTGGGCAGTTTGAGGAATGAGGTGTCGAGTCTGAACCGCTCTCCTCCAAGCTCAACCACGTCGTCGGCTGAGATTTCCTTCTGTGCCACCGGTATTCCATTGACATACGTGACGTTCCTGGGGTTGAGATTGGTGATGGCGGCGGTTCCGTCGTCATTTTTATAGATGACACAGTGTTCCCTGCTGACCGACATGGGCACATCGGCCTGGAGTGCCGAACGTCCGGCGACAGTGATCTTCAGTTTGTTGCTTTCGGCATCTCTGCCTATCAGTATTTCTTGTGTAGCCACAATAGGTGTTTGAATATAACAGAAAAATTACAAAGGGTGAGGAGGTGCAGGGGGGTCAGTGCACCTTCTCCGCCATTTTTTTTACAAATAATTCCTTCACGGTCTTGAGCGCCTCCTTGGATGCTGGCAAGGTGAAGGTGAACCGCTCGAAGTCGGAAAGTACGAGTTTCTGCTTGGCGATGTGGATTTGGCAGATGAAACGGATGTTGACGATGTATTTTTTGCCAATACGCATGAACACCGGCATGTTCTCCTGAGGCTGATGGCTGAGCACCTGTTGCGTGTTGGAGAGGTTCATGCCGAGCACAGCCTTCATCTGGTTCACCGTGAAGATGTTGGTGTAGTTGGCATCGGCTTCGAAATAGACCACCTTGTTGAGGTCGATTCTCAGCAGTTCGTCACGGTTCTGGAAGTATATCCATTTCGGTGTGTCCATCTTCTTCGTTTTTGTTGGTGTCTGCGTTTTCTGTAGGTGTGGTAGTGTTGGAATCCGCTGTGTCCAGCGCCTCTTGACTTTCAGACTGTTCAGGAGCGGTTTCGGATTGAACTGAGGAGGTTGGTCCGCTTTGTTCAGGCTCGTCGCCGTTGATGACATCGTCGTTCGACAGGATTTCGAGGTCGTCGGGGTCGTTGATGATGTCGGGCATCACTTCATGCTCTTCCTCTGGCTGACCTTTGGCTGCTTCCTCTTTAGCCTGCTCAATGATTTCGCTGTAATCGGTATCTGGCTGCACCTCCCTTCCCGTGAGGTTTTTGTGCTCTTTCAGGAGGAAGTCAATCTTTCCGCTGAGCACTTCGAGCCGTTCAGCTGCTTTGATAAGATCCTTCACGGCATATCCCCTCTCAATATCCGCTTTCTTGGTCGATGCATGCCATGAGGAGATGCTGCTGTCGAGTTTCTGTTTCTTCTTCGTGAGTATTCCGATGCGTTCGCGCTGCTCTTCAGCTTGCTGGTGGACATACTGAATTTGGAAGTCGATGAAACGGCCAATATTGCTCCTGACTTCAGCCATGTCAAAAATCGTGGCCACGGAGGCGTCGTCCTTGCTTCCAATGCGGGATATGATGGGAAGGTCGTCGATGAGTTGCTGTCTTGCTGTTCCCACTCCGTCCTTGGCGATGACTTTCATGATCTCGATGTAGAAGTTGGCGATGTTCTCCATCTCTCCGTAGGTGTCGTCGATTCCGTCAGAACCCAGAAAGACCGCTACTGGGAAATTTCCGTCGCCTTGGTAGCAATATCTGAATTCGTTGATGGCATCGCTGTCGCAAATTGAGGTGGTCTTGTTGAGAAAGCATCGCTCATCCCATGGGATAGGCTCATCCCACACCTGCTCCAATCCATGGAGGTTGGTGTCGTGATGGAACGAGAGGCATTTCCCATCGCCGAGATGGAATGCGAACCAGTATTTGTTGGTTTGCACATAGGCCATGAGTGTGCATCCATACTGTTTGTTGAGCGTGGACGTCTGTTCGGTCTTGACGAGGTTCTCCGTGAATTCATCGAGATATTTTTGTGGCACATGCTCCAACTCCCACTCACTGAGCGGCGTCTGTTTGGCGTGTTCCTCGATTTTTTCGTTCCAAAGGGTGATGATGCTGGCAAAAAGCTGTCGGAAGTGTTTGTCCACGTCATTGAGCTTTTTCTCGGTCTGCGTGACCACTCCCTCCGCTGTGTATGGCAATCCCTTGAAGAGTTTTGCGTCGGTGTTTTTGACAAAGTCCTTCACGGCCTGCACGATGACCTCAGTAGCAAACTGTGAACCGAACTGGCTTCTGAAATAGCGTTCCCCGCCATGTCCGTCGCAAACGACGGCAATGGCCATCTTATCGTCCACCTCGCTGTATGCATAGTCCTGACAGGGCTTCTCGCTGTCTTTGTGGCTCTCTCCTTGGCAGAACACATGGATGTTGTTGACCGTCATGATGTTGAAGGGTTGATCTAAAAAAACTGTTCTGATTTAATCCCAATAGTCGTCGGCAGCCGGTGCAGGGTCGGCAGCAGTGTTGGCTCCATCGACGTTTTCAATTTGCTGTTTGATTTCCTCCACCACTTGGTCTTGCTTGGTGGTGTCGGTGGCAGAAGTGCTCTTACTTCCGATTTGTGAGGAAGTGACGGCCACGATGCGGATGATTTGCTTGAGCGCTTCGATGTTGTGAACTTCGATGACAGCTTCGAGGTTGCCTGTGAATTTCTTGAGCTCATCCTTGTCGGCGTCGTCTCCGATGGCGATGGCGATTTTGATGGCTGCCTTGAACCAGTTGTTGGTCTTGAGTTTCTCAATTCCCTGGTCGAAGTTGTCAGTGGCGCCACCGTCGCTGAGGAGGATGATGGCAGGGGCGTAGGATCCGCTTGCCGACTTCATGAATCCATTGCGGTGCATCACTTTCTCCAACTCGCAGCAAGCTTCTCCGAGCGAGGTGAGACCGCTGGCTTTCTGCTCTTGCCAAACGAAGTCTTCAGCATTCTTAGGCTCGTCGTAGAGCCAGGATGTGCCACTTGAAAACTGCAGTGCGGCGATTTTGATTTCCGCATCTGGGTTGGTGTTTGATATCTCACTGATCATCGGCAGGATGTTGGTGATGGCGTCGTTGAGGGCACCGATTTTGTTTCCTGCCATACTTCCTGACGTGTCGGCCATGAAGAATAATGTCATCGTTCGTCTTGGAACGCTCTCTACATCAATTAAGCTCATAGTATTTTTATTTAATGATTTTGTAATTGTTTTCTAAATTATGCTTGGGGCGATTGCCTTTATTCTTTATATAATAATGTGTATTGCTGTTGACTTGATATTTATTTACATCATGTTTTGCGCATTGACGCATTGGTTCTCTGTTATTTCACTTCTGCCTTGGCGTTTGGAGCGCCTTCGATCGACGAGCCGAATGAAATCTTCAGTCCAGGGCGGGCAGGGAGGAAGTCGTTGACGTTGACCACCCTGATTTTTCCACTTGGTGTTTCCACGCTCCAGCTGTTGTTCGACACGTTCTGCAGCATCATCTCTCCGTTGGTGGCCGTCTGTATTTTCATATCAACGATGTTGTCCATGTCGATGAATACATTCGTCCCAGGAGTAAGCACGATGGACCTGTCGGCTAATGCGAGTCTGCGTGTGATGTCGAAGGTTGCACCGCATTCCATGCATTTCGCAGTGTTTGACGAGCTGTCAACAAACGTCTCCTGTCGGCATTTTGGGCAGAACACGAGGCTGTCGCGCACCTTGGCTATGATTTTCTCCCATTCCTGCTCTATGAGGCGTGACTGAGGATTTTTCAATTTCTGCTGGCTGAGCTGGTCAGCGAAGGTGTCGCGCAGCAGCTGAGGGAAGGCTGGCCAGCGACGGATGACGTTGGTGTGAACGCCGCGTACAGGCAGGTTGGAGTGGTCGTCTTTATCGTAGATGAACAGTGCCTCGCTTCCATAGAATTTCTTCTCGTTTCCTTCCGTCATGCACGGACATGCCGCCACCTTGGCTCCCTCGAGAGGGTGGTTGAGGTAGATAAGCATGAAAAGGATGACGGTGAGCGAGAATCGGTCGCTGAACTTGTCGGGAATGCCTCCAGCCACGATCTCAGGGGCCATATAGCGTGCTTTGCCCATGATTCCCGACTTTTCGCCTTGTGGAAACACGTTGTCATTGTCGCAGATGAGCACGTCGCCATCCTCAGGACGGATGAAGAAGTTTCCATCGTTCAGGTCCTGATAGCTGTATCCGAAGCGGTGGAGCAGCTTGAATCCGTTGCAGATTTTCATGGCGGCCGCAAGGATGGCGGAAACGGACTTCATCTGATGGCGTGCCAGGAGATACTGGCCGAATTCATAATAGCCCGAAGGTCTCAGTTTCATCACATATCCATAGCTTCCGTTCTCCTTCACGGTAAGGAACTCAGGCCAGATGAATGCGTCGGACGGAGCGCCGGCATCCACGTTTTTCTGCAGGTTTTTGTAGAATTTGTCATCTGGCGGAATATGATACCATTTCAACGCCATTTTCTTTCCTGCCAGGTCCACTTTGTAAACGGTTCCCTGACCTCCCCGTCCGAGTTCCTCTATGACGGTGCATGTCATCCCACCAGTGGTGAGATGAACGGTTTGTCCTTTTTTCAAATCCATGATATTATCGTTACTTAGAATTGTCGTTTTCTTCTCAGAATCCACCGCCACCGAATGAAAACTCATTGGCGGTGGTGATTTGTCCGATGCGCTGTCCGCAATGAGGACAACTCGATGCTCCCTCATAGTAGCAGAAGAATTTCCCGCAATTGCCGCATTGCACAAATTCCTGTCCTCCGCAGTGAGGACAGAAGTTGAATCCTGGATCCACGCTGATGGCTCCCTTCACCTGCTGGCGGTCAAATCCTTCCTTCACGGCTTGATCCTTGCTGATCTTGAAGGCCCAGACAAATTTGTACTGCCCTCTTGCCACAGGATCGACAGATATGCCGAAATATTGGCGAGTCCTTGCACAAGCTGCAAAGACGGCAAACGCATCTTTACTTACTTTTGTGATTTCCATATCAAAACCTTTTTGCAAATATAGCAAAAGCCGAGAGAAGAACAAAACAAGTTCACTTGTTTTTTATTCCGAGGCGGGAAATATTCGGCGGAGCCAAATATAGCAAAAGCCGAGAGAAGAACAAAAGAAAAAATGGGAATAGTCGGGTGTAAGTCGCAAATATTTCGTAACTTTGCAAAAATTTTCAGAATTAACGAATTATCAGATTCAAATTTTAAGGTAAAAAAATGCAGGACATCAGAAACATTGCTATCATTGCACACGTTGACCATGGAAAAACCACATTAGTTGACAAGATGCTCATGGCTGGAAACTTGTTCAGGGAGAACCAGCAGACTGGCGACTTGATTCTCGACAACAATGAGTTGGAGCGTGAACGTGGTATAACCATCCTCTCTAAGAATGTGTCAATCAACTACAAAGGAGTGAAGATCAATGTGATAGACACTCCGGGACACAGCGACTTCGGTGGTGAGGTGGAGCGTGTGCTGAACATGGCAGACGGATGTATCCTGCTGGTGGATGCTTTCGAGGGTCCGATGCCTCAAACGCGCTTTGTGCTTCAGAAAGCGCTTGAAATCGGTTTGAAACCGGTTGTTGTGGTGAATAAGGTTGACAAACCTAACTGCCGACCTGAAGAAGTGTATGAAATGGTGTTCGACCTGATGTGCAACCTCAACGCCACAGAAGACCAGTTGGACTTCCCTGTGGTTTATGGTTCTGCCAAACAAGGCTGGATGGGGGAGGACTGGTCGAAACCGACGGATAATATCGAGTATCTGCTCGACACCATCATCAAGACCATCCCGGCTCCAGAGCGTCTCGAGGGCACTGCGCAGATGCTCATCACCTCTCTGGATTATTCCACCTATACCGGGCGAATCGCCGTCGGACGTGTTCACCGCGGTACATTGCGAAGCGGCATGAACGTGACCATAAGCCATCGTGACGGCAGTCAGGAGAAGACGAAAATCAAGGAACTCCACACCTTTGAGGGTATGGGACACCGCGCCACTGAAAGTGTGTCGAGTGGTGACATTTGTGCTGTCATTGGTTTGACAAACTTTGAAATCGGCGACACGGTATGCGACTTTGAGGAGCCGGAAGCGCTTCCTACCATCAGCATTGACCAGCCTACCATGTCGATGCTCTTCACCATCAACAACTCTCCGTTCTTCGGCAAGGAAGGCAAGTTCTGCACCAGCAGGCACATAGCCGACCGTCTGGCCAAGGAGCTGGAAAAGAATCTAGCCTTGAAAGTGGAACAGAAGGCCGACACCACCGACCAATGGATTGTGAGCGGTCGTGGCGTGCTTCATCTGTCGGTGCTGGTGGAGACGATGCGCCGCGAAGGTTATGAGCTGCAGGTGGGGCAACCACAGGTGATTTATAAGACCATCAACGGGCAGAAATGTGAGCCGATTGAGGAGCTGACCATCAATGTCCCAGAGGAGTTCTCTTCCAAAATGATAGATATGGTGACTCGCCGAAAGGGCGAGATGTATTCCATGGAAGTGCAGGGCGACCGCGTGAACATCGAGTTTGAGATTCCTTCACGAGGCATCATCGGCCTGCGCACCAACGTGCTGACAGCCAGTCAGGGAGAGGCCATTATGGCGCATCGATTCAAGAACTACCAGCCCTACAAGGGTGAGATCAGCCGCCGTACGAACGGCTCTATGATTTCGATGGACACTGGTACTGCGGTGGCCTACGCCATTGACCACCTTCAGGACCGTGGAAAGTTTTTCATCTATCCTCAGACCGAGGTGTATGCCGGCATGGTGGTGGGTGAGCACGTGCATGAGAAAGACTTGGTGATCAATGTGACAAAGACTAAGCAACTCACCAACGTCCGTGCCTCCGGAACAGATGAGAAGGCACGTATTATCCCGCCTATTGAGCTTTCCCTGGAGGAGGCTCTCGAATATATCAAGGAAGACGAATACGTGGAGGTTACACCGAAGAGCATGCGTATCCGCAAGATTATCCTCGACCATCTGGAGCGCAAACGTGCCAACCGCGAGGAGTAACCCTGAAAGGTGGTTCGCTCAGGAAAAGATGGGATAAAAAGGCAATCGACAAGGCATGAATGCCGTTGAAAATCAAAAAAATGCCTTTTTGCTTTGGTATTAGAAATATTTTTTGTAACTTTGCATCCGTTTTCGGAAAATCCGAATCATTTGATGACGTAACCCGTTGTGATTAAGGCGGCAGGCGTCGGAAAGATGTAATATTAACTTATTTATTAATCAACATTATGTATTTAGATTCAGCTAAAAAGCAGGAGATTTTCAGCCAGTATGGCAGTGGAGCCACTGACACCGGTTCTTGCGAGAGCCAGGTTGCCCTCTTCACTTATCGTATCAACCACCTCACTGAGCACATGAAAGAGAACCACAAGGACTATTGCACCAACCGTTCTCTCGTGAAGCTCGTAGGTCAGCGTCGCCGTCTGCTCAACTACCTCAAGCGTAAGGACATCACACGCTATCGTGCAATCGTGAAGGCACTCAACCTCCGTAAGTAATCCCCTGCGGACATTTAAAATCATAAGGCCACACTCTTTCGGGTGTGGTCTTTTTTGTGTTTCTTGCACATTTTTGCCAATATTCAGGAAAAATCGGGCACTCTATTTTGAGAAAAGCATGTTTTTTTGTGTTTTTTTTGTGTTTCTCATTTTTTTGTTTTCTTTTTTTGCTACATTTGCAAATAACTATTAAACAACTAACTATCTGTATTAAACCATTCAGAATGAAAACACTAATGCAACGATGCCTTCTCACCGTATTCTTTTTGCTGATGAAACAGCTTCGGGCACAGACACCGGGGCTGATGTTTCCAGCGATGAATATGCCGATGGTGGTGAGGTTTACGTGAAAGCTCGCAACTGACCCACGCTCTTATGATCAGGCATCTATTGCTGCTCATTATCTCCTCCTTTCTGTCTGTAGAGTGGGGAGTGGCGGATGCCCGTGCTCAGCGAAGTGAGGGAATTGACCGACCGTTGCACCTGGACCGCCGATACGCTGAACGGGGTGAGTGGCTACAAGGTGACAGGACCGAACGGCAACAGTATCTTTCTTCCCTGCGCTGGTTATCAGACATCGACCGAGCGTCTGTCGGCGGGACATGATGGCTACTATTGGTGCGGCTCGCTCAACCGTTCGAAACCGTCATCGGCCTACAACCTCAATTTCAGTGGCTATGCCGCGGAATGGAGCGCCAACCGTTCCATGGGTTTTTCAATAAGAGCAGTCAGACCTAAAAAAAACTGACGTTTCTCTTCGTCTGATTCAAACTATTTTGTAAATTTGTGAGCGTTTTAAAACAATTGAAAACTGATAACTAAAAACTGAATAACATGGATGAAGTAAAACCTTACGTGATTGGTGTGGACCTTGGAGGTACGAACACCGTGTTTGGAATTGTGAATCAGCGTGGAGAGATTTTGTTCGACGACTCCATACGCACTCAGTCGTATGCCACGGCTGAGGAATTTGTGGAGGCTGGCGTGGCCTGTCTGAAGCCGCTCATCGAGAAAGCCGGTGGAATCGGAAACATCAAGGCCATGGGAATCGGAGCACCTAACGGAAACTTCTATTCAGGAGCCATTGAATATGCTCCTAATCTGCCATGGAAAGGGGTGGTGCCGCTGGCCGACATGTTCAGCAAGGCGCTCGGCATTCCTGTGGCGCTGACCAACGACGCCAATGCGGCTGCCATGGGCGAGATGATTTATGGCGTGGCACGTGGCATGAAGAACTTCATCGTCATTACTCTCGGAACCGGAGTGGGGTCAGGTATTGTGATCAACGGTCAGCTGGTGTATGGTCATGACGGATTTGCCGGTGAGCTGGGACATGTGACGATGGTCCGTG
>JAEEGF010764463.1_pt1 | contig 12442 bp, 8 predicted proteins | sample 9134171 | NCBI WGS metagenome assembly JAEEGF01 (sample SAMN16246542, study PRJNA631951) | gut metagenome | biome: gut microbiome; feature: rumen; material: AP-attached | host: Bos | place: Iran: Karaj | collected 2018-10 | reverse complement strand
TCACAGCCCGGCCTGTACTGTTTTACCATGAAGAGCTTTCCGTCACTGTCAACGGCGACAACGGCAGCGGCTCCGTGATGTCTCACAAGATCCCATTTGGCTGTGTTTCCGCTGGGGAACTCCATGGTGAGCTCCCGGAAAGAAAGGATCTTTCCTTCGTGTACCGTTTTTTCTTCAAGACATTTTGGGATGTCGGGTATTTCAGGGGTTTTTGTGCTTTTTGGTGTTTTTGTTTTGCAGGGCATCATTCTTCTCCGAAGATTTATTTCTTCATGCTTGCGCCCTTTTCGTAAACTGCATCGCAAGCCTTTATTACAGCATTTCTGAAGCCGTTTTCTTCAAGAGCGGCAACGCCACAGATCGTGGTCCCTCCGGGTGAGCATACGTCGTCTTTGAGCTTTCCGGGATGCTCTCCTGTTTCAAGCACCATCTTTGCGGATCCCACGACCATCTGCGCTACCATCTTGTATGCAACGGGGCGAGGAATGCCGTATTTTACAACAGCGTCGGCCATGGCCTCGATGAACATGTACACAAATGCGGGAGAACTGCCGCTTGCAACAGTGGCGGCATTCATAAGGCTTTCCGGAAGTTCGGCATAAGTGCCTATTGTATCAAGAAGGCGGAAAATGTCGTCTTTGTTGCCGTTGAAGCCTGCTCCGAAACAGACAGCGGTCATGCCCTCGTTCACCTTTGCGGGTGTATTTGGCATGAGACGTACAATGTTTGCTTTGTTGTCAAAAGACTTTAAAAGGTGATCGGTGCTGATTCCGGGTGCTATTGAGATTATGGTCTTTTTGGAGGTCGCGTCGATAACAGCACCTGCGATCGCGTTGATAACAATATCATAAACCTGGGGCTTTACCGCAAGAAGAATGGTATCGCATCTCTCGGCAAGGTCATGCTCGTTTCTCGCGAGTGTCACGCCGTATTCCTGTGAGAGACGTTCTCCCACTGAGGTTGCCTTGTCATAGCATGAAACGTTTTCTTTTCCAAAAACCTCCACAGCGCCTTTAAGCAGCGGCGTTCCCATATTTCCGAGTCCAATTATTCCGATCATATGCGCTCCTTTTATAAGATATTTTGAACTGTAAGAATAGGCTTTTATTTTAATACAAAATCAGGGGTAAATCAATGGATTTCTTTGTTTCCGTAATGGTGGTTATGACCCCTATGCAATTTTTTATTCCGAGGGTCATATAAATGCTTTGGTAAAGAGTTTAATTTGGTCAGGCTCATGACCCTGATAATAAAAATTACGGTTTGGACCATAGATTTCGGAGCGAACTAAAGCTTTGAAATATGAAAATTATGACCCTTAGAGGTATTTTAAATCTCAGGGTCATAAATCTTGTCGTTGACTAAAGCTTTGTTTGCCAAAAACCATGACCCCCGCACTGCTTTTTTTGAATTGGGTCATAATGATCAAATTGAAGAAGGAAAAAATATCGTTGAATAATGACCCTCTGAGCGAATTTCGTCGCCGGGGTCATAGAACCGGTGAAGATATGATATAAAAGCGGTCTCATATAGTTAACAGTTTGGCAAAAATCATGACTAAATCACGCGATGGCTGTTGGTTTAGTCATAGAAAGAGATCCGCAAGCCTTTGTAAATTGGCTTGAGATATGACTAAGGCGGGGTTTTATTGGTGGATTTGTCATAGAAATAGAATTGTGGCATTATAGGCCGAAAATGATATGCATATATTGATACATACTGTTTATATACATATTAAGATATAATCTATAAATCTATATTCGTTATAATTGTGTGCTTATTTATATATTCTATAATTGATATGTATGTAATTCAGCATCTTGACATTATGCATACCAAATCATATACTTAATACATAGAATTCCTATTAGTAAAAGATCATAAGGAGGCTTTGTATGACTTCTTTTTATCCTGCATGTTTCTATAAAGAGAGCGTTGGATATTCAGTGCTGTTCCCCGATCTTTCAGGTCTTTCCGCTTACGGAAAAAACGAAAACGACGCATATGCAAAAGCAACCGACACCCTTGCAAAATATCTTTTTATAACAAAAAAAGCCGGCGAAAAGCTTCCTGCTCCGTCGGCTATAAAAGATGTCTCGATAAAAAAGACCGCAAAAAAGTTTGAGATAGATGCCGAACCAGCCTATGTCACAATGGTTTCAGTCGACGCAGACGAATACGCAAAAGAGCATTTTGAGAGGACTGTCAGGAAAACTCTCACTCTCCCGCTCTGGCTTTATGATGCGGCAGTCGAGCAAAAGATAAACTGCTCAAAAGTGCTGGCTGATGCACTGACCGCCGAGGTGCTGAAAAGGCGGTAGAGGCTTATTCTTGCGAAAGAGTAAAACCACATTGTGTAAATATTTGGAAAAATCTTATCGGATCGGCAATTCCTCCCGGCTCATGTAATAAAATATCCATGCATTGTGAATAAGCTTCTGGTTTTTTAATACCTTCAGGGAGAAACAGAGTATATCCAAGTCCGTTAAGAGTAAAGTGGATATTAGTATTAAAAGTGCTATCCATAAATACTCTTAAACCATCAACGCTAAGATAAGGTGAATCTCCCAAATCCAAATCTATATTATTTGTAAAATCACCATTGCTTGCTTTTACACCTAATTCTTTATATATTAATGCCTGTATTGCTTCACCTGTATATGTCTTTTTTTGTGCTTTTATTTCCCAATCTGCACCTGAAACTGCTGGAATTCCGGGCTGATCGTTTGCTCCGGCTATACCTATTTCAGGCTGATCGTATGCTCCTGCTGTACCTGTTGCAGGCTGATTTGATCCATTTGATTCATTAAATAGAAAACCTCTCAAATCATCAAAATTAATCTCATCAGTTTCAAGATGTTGAAAAAGCATTCCAATATTAGTTATTATTGCGGATTGTTTATCCCACTCGGTATCTCCTGAAGAATCAGGCTTTCCTACAGGACCTGAGGCATCAGCCTTTCCTACAGGACCTGAGGCATCAGCCTTTCCTACACGACCTGAGGCGCCAGCCATTCCTGCAGGAGCTACGCCACCGTTTTTACTATATTTAACGCCTTTGCCATCTTCACCAGTATTTGATAATGCTAACGTACAAAACATCTTACATTCATCCGATGAGATCGATAATTTGGAAGGCTTTCCATCAATATAAAAATGAAGTATGAATGTTCTCCCATAGAAATTTGACATAGTACTAAAAACATCAAGTGAAAGTTTATTTAAGTTATCGATAAAGTAAAGATTGATATATTTTACATTTCTATCTTTTTTAATGATATCTTCGATAACAGAATGTATTTTATCTGTGTCAGAGTCTGTTAAAACATCAGTAACCCCTTTTTTATAAAAGAAACTCTCGGATACTGTTTTATCCGGTGTGTCAGTGCCGTTTCCGGCGTTTTCAGGCTCATCACTTTGCGCAGGATCTGTGTTTTCTTCTGCTTCCTCTGCATCTGACATGACTACCAGCTTAAGCTTCACATTGCCCGTAAGTTGTGATATCTTCCATATCAGCAATTCCCCATCCTGACTTTTGACTATATTGACTTTATCTCTATAAACCCTGTCCACAGTAATATCAGTGAGGCGGATACCGTTTCCTGAGCGTATAAAGAGGGTCGCATCACTGTCAAACCAAAGTTCGGTCTTGTTTCCTGTTCTCACTGAGTAAGAGTTTTCACTTGTGGCGTTTGTAACGAATTGATCCCAGTTCTGTGTGCCAACGCTCCACATCTGCTTTTGAAAAGTCACGCCGTCCGCAATGGTTCCCGTGCCGAGGTTCATATTTACGGTTCCGGCACCGTTTACGGTCCCGTCCTGGTGATTCACTTCCACCACACCGGTCGCCTCATTTACGACCGTACCGTGATTTTCCTGTACGACACCGGAGTTTTGGTTTACCGTGCCCTCATTATTCTCCACGATACCTGTATTTTCACAAACGGTTCCGGGCATAGCGACTGCAGAATTCTCCGGGTCTTCAGGATCTTTATTTGTTACCACGGTTCCGCTGTTGCTTTCTATCATGCCTTCATTAACGGTAACAACACCTGTTTCAAGGTTCTGTCCGATATAGTTATTATTTTCTTCGACAGTTCCCGTGTATTCGCCGTTTGTCGGGATCGTGCCGTTTTCACCGTTGGTGGTTATTGAACCATTATTCTCTTCGACCGTGCCAAGATTTGTACTGATACTCGACTCACCCTCACCGTTGGTCTGAACAGTACCTTCATTTGTCTCAATGGCTCCATAGTTGGTTTCTATCTCACCGGTTTCGGAGTTTGTGATAACTTCACCTGTTTCGGTGTTCGTCACTATTTCACCGTTGTTTACATTGACAGCGCCTGAATTTTCAGTGATGGTTCCGTTGTTTTCATCAACGAGTTCGCCTGCCCCGACTTCTGTCGTAACACCTGCATCAATATCCGGCGCATTTGTAAAGTCATCGTCCGCGTGAGCCACGCCAGGCGTAACAAGCGCTGTAATAAGCAATGTTGCAACAGCAAAAACTGAGATCGATCTCCAAAATCCGAAACGCTTCATGATACATTTACCTCTTTGATAATCTTAAGTTTTTTACAAAACCCGCATTACTTTTACATTTTGTCACTTGGTGTAAGAAAAATCAATTAAATAAATCGAAAATTCTGTCATCAAAAGAAGCAGACCACTTAAGGATCTGCTTCTGTAACCTATAAGAAATATGCGGTTTATTTTAATTCTCCAAGATAAGCTTCGATGCGGTCAAGTCCTTTTTCAATGGACTCCATGGAGATCGCATATGAAAGGCGGATGTGGTCGTCTGCGCCAAAGTCGGTGCATGGAACGACAGCGGTCCGGTAATCGTCAAGGAGAGCCTTCGCAATATGTGCGATGTCAAAGATCTCTTCGCCCTTGTAGCTCATTCCGAACACTCCGCTGCAATCAACAAAGGTATAGAATGCGCCCATGGGCTTGATGCAGGAAATATGCGGCATCTTAGAAAGACGCTCGTACATGTGGATCCTTCGTCTGTCAAACTCGCGCTTCATCTCTTCCACCTTGTCCTGAGGGCCGTTCAGAGCCTCTGCTGCGGCGACCTGGGCGATGGAATTGGGGTTTGATGCCTGATGGCTCTGGATGGAGCTCATAAGCTTTGCGATCTCTCTCGGAGCGCCTACATAGCCGATCCTCCAGCCTGTCATGGAATAGCTCTTTGAAACACCGGAGCAGGTGATGGTGCGGTTGTATATCTCTTCACTGAGAGACGCGATGGAAACAAATTCCTGACCTTCGTAGGTGAGGATCTCATACATTTCGTCCGCGATGACATAGATATCCTTTTTTACTGCGATATCCGCGATGGCCTGCAGCTCCTCGCGGGTGTAGATCATTCCCGTGGGATTGTTCGGTGTGTTTAAAACAAGGGCCTTTGTCCTGTCATTTATCGCAAACTCAAGCTGGGAAGCGGTTATTTTGTAGTTCTGTTCCTTCGGGCATCTGACCGTCACGGGAACTCCGCCCGCAAGCTTTATCATCTCCACATAGCTCAGCCAGAAAGGTGAAGGCACGATGACCTCGTCTCCGGGATTAAGCAAAGCTTCAAAAATATTGTTAAGGGAGTGCTTTCCTCCGTTACTTATAACGATCTGCGACGGCTGGTAGTTCAGGTGATTGAACCTCAGGAACTTGTCGGAAACAGCCTGACGGAGCTCAGCGGTTCCTGCTGCGGGCGTATATTTGGTAAAGCCTTCGTCTATTGCGCGTTTTGCGGCTTCGCAAATATTTGCGGGGGTCGGGAAATCGGGTTCGCCGGCTCCGAAACCAACTACGTCGATGCCCTCCGAGAGCATTTTCTTTGCTTTTGCCGTGATCGCAAGTGTGGATGAAGGCTTAACGGCCATTGCTTTTCTGGAAAGTTCAAGTGACATGTCTTTTCTCCCTCGATAAGTCAAGATTTGCAGGTTTTTCCTTGTTTTGCGGTACCTGCGTATAATTGTATACAAAAATACACTTGCATATAATAGTATAACTAAATAAAAAAAGCAAGCACTTTTTTCATGCTTGCTTTAGTTTTAGTCAATTCCGTTAACGCGTACTATTTAGCATACTCGGTAACTCTTGATTCACGGATAACATTGATCTTGATCTGACCGGGATATTCAAGCTCCGCTTCTATCTTCTTTGACAGATCCCTTGCAAGGATGACCATATCGTCATCGGATATCTGCTCGGGAACCACCATGACACGGACTTCACGTCCTGCCTGGATGGCAAACGACTTGTCTACTCCCTTGAAGCTGTTGGAAATATCTTCTAACTGTTTAAGACGCTGCGTGTAAGTTTCAAGAGTCTCTCTTCTTGCACCCGGACGAGCCGCAGAAATGGTGTCGGCTGCCTGTACGATGCATGCCACGAGTGACTGAGGTTCCACATCACCGTGATGCGACTCAACTGCATTGACGATAAGCGCGTTCTCTTTGTACTTGCGGCAAAGATCGGCGCCAAGCTGTACATGTGTTCCTTCCTGCTCGTGATCGACCGACTTTCCTATGTCGTGCAGGAGTCCCGCGCGCTTTGCCATACGAACGTCGATGCCCATCTCCGATGCGATGAGCCCGGACAGATGAGCGACCTCGATGGAATGTTTTAATGCGTTCTGACCGTAACTGGTACGGAACTTCATTCTTCCGAGGAGCTTGATGAGTTCGGGGTGAAGACCGTGAACGCCAACCTCAAGAGCGGCATTTTCACCTTCTTCACGGATCATAGTGTCAACTTCTTTTTGGGCCTTCTCTACCATCTCTTCAATCCTTGCGGGATGGATACGCCCGTCTGCGATCAGTCTTTCAAGTGCGATACGCGCAACCTCGCGGCGGATGGGATCAAAGCCGGAAAGCACAACGGCCTCGGGAGTGTCATCAATGATGAGCTCAACGCCCGTCATTGTCTCGAGAGTCCTGATGTTTCTTCCTTCACGGCCGATAATGCGACCCTTCATCTCATCGCTGGGAAGAGGTACCACAGAGATCGTGGATTCGGCTACATGATCGGCTGCGCAGCGCTGGATAGCGGTAACAACGATGTCCCTCGCCTTCTTGTCGGCTTCCTCTCTGGCCTGTGCCTCAAGGTCCTTGATCATGACCGCAGTGTCATGCTTTACGTCTTCTTCCACAGATTTATACAGATATTCCCTTGCTTGTTCGGAGGTCAGACCCGAGATCCTCTCCAGTTCCTTGAGCTGCTGCTCATGTGCCTCAGTGGCTTCCTGGAGTTTCTTGTCAAGCTGCTGTTCCTTGCTTGCAAGCTTTTGATCTCTCTTTTCCAATGCTTCCGCCTTTTTGTCGATCGCCTCTTCCTTTGCTATCACACGTTTTTCGTAGCGCTGAACTTCGTTCCTGCGCTCTTTTGCCTCAGCCTCGGCCTCACGCTTGAACTTGAGATTTTCCTCTTTTGCTTCGAGGAGAGCCTCACGCTTCTTTTCCTCAGCAAGCTTTAGTCCCTCTTCGATGATCTCGCGGGATCTCTGCTCAGCCGAGCCGACCGTTGCTTCGTATTTCTTTTTGTGATTTGAGATGCCGACATTCCAGAAAACGATGCCCGAAATAACGGCTCCGATAACAAAGGAAGCGATTCCGACGATGAGTGCTATTAATGGACTCAAGCGGAACACCTCCTAATTAAGTTGTAGGCGCGCAGAAAATAAACATTTCTGCAACATTTCAATTATATAGTTATTGCAAAAACTTGTCAAGCAAAAGATCACCGAGGAAATAAAAGCCCTTACACTCCGTAAGCCTTACATTTAAGTACTTTCCGATGAGATCGGGCTCGCCTTTAAAATGTACAAGAAGATTATTTGCAAGTCTTCCCGTGAGCATTCCGCTCTCATTTTCATCTACGCCCTCGACAAGGACCTCATATGTACTGCCTACACGTTTCATGAGTGAAGGCTCTGAAACCTCCCTGCAGACCTTTAAAAGCTCGTCAAATCGTCTTTTCACCACATTGTCCGGTACCTGTCCGTCGTAGGATGCCGCAGGCGTTCCGTTCCTCTTTGAATAGATAAAAGTAAACGCCGAATCAAATCCGCAATATCTCACAACATCAAGAGTGTCGCTGAAGTCTTCGTCGGTTTCTCCCGGGAACCCCACGATAATGTCTGTGGTGAGTGAAATGTCGGGCATTGCGGCTTTTATCCTGTCCACGAGCCTCAGATAGTCCTCTTTTGTGTAATGACGGTTCATCTTTTTAAGGAGCGCGGTGCTTCCCGACTGTAGAGGAAGGTGGATATGCGGGCAGAGCTTTTCTTCTGTCCTCATGACTTCGATCAGTTCATCGGAAAGGTCCTTAGGATGCGGTGTCATAAAGCGGATGCGGTGCACCTTTGTCTCTTTGCAGACTTTTCTGAGGAGTTCCGCAAAATTTATGGGCTCGGGCAGGCCTTTTCCGTAGGAATTAACGTTCTGTCCGAGGAGCATTATCTCGCTCACGCCCTCATCGACAAGCTCGTTTATCTCTTTTATGATGTCTTTAGGATCCCTGCTCCTCTCTCTTCCGCGGACATAAGGAACGATGCAGTAGGTGCAGAAATTGTTGCAGCCGTACATGATGTTAACGCCGGCCTTAAAGTCAAATTTTCTTGCGGAAGGGAGATCCTCCACTATCCTGTCCGTGCCGTCCCATATCTCGATAAGCGTTTTTTTGCGGGAATTCAGCTTTTCATAAAGGAGCTCCGCAAGCATATAGATATTATGCGTTCCGAAGATAAGGTCCACAAAGCCGTAGCTCTTTTTTATCTTCTCTACATTGTGTTCTTCCTGCATCATGCAGCCGCATACAGCGATCAGCATATCCGGGTTTTTTGCTTTCAACGTGCCGAGATATCCGATGCGGCCGAAAACCTTTGTGTTTGCATTTTCACGCACTGTGCAGGTATTGTAGATCAAGATGTCCGCGTTTTCCGACTCTTCGGGGACATAGCCTATGGTCTCGAGGACGCCCGCAAGCTTTTCGGAATCTTTAAAATTCATCTGGCAGCCGAAGGTCTGCACATGATAAGTAAGAGGACGCTGCTTTTGAAGCGAAGCGTCCTTTACGATGGTCTTTAAAAGCTCCATGAAACAGAGCTGTCTTTCAGGTTCTTTTTCTGGTATATTGCTCATCAGGTATTTCCTTGTGTACGGCGGGGCTTTATTTTCTTATCTGTCCCGAGCCGAAGATTATATATTTTATTGTTGTGAGTTCCTGTAAGCCCAAGGGGCCTCTTGCGTGAAGCTTTTGCGTGGAGATACCTATCTCCGCTCCCATTCCGAACTCGCCGCCGTCGGTAAAGCGCGTGGAAGCGTTTACATAGACAGCCGCGGAGTCAACTTCGTTCAAAAACCTCATTGCGTGGTTGTAATTTTTGGATATTATCGCTTCGGAATGCCCCGTGGAATGAGCGTTTATCCATTCTATCGCTTCAGGGCAGTGGTCCACGATCTTAAGAGATATGATCTTGTCGAGGTATTCCTTGTAATAGTCCTCATCGCTCGCAGGAACAAACTCGGGAACTATCTCACGCGCGCGCTCGTCAGCTCTTATCTCCACGCCGTCCTTAACCATAAGGCGTTCATAGAGCATTGGAAGGAATTTCTCATATACTTCGGAATGCACGACAAGGGATTCGCAGGCGTTGCATACGCCGAGGCGCTGTGTTTTTGCGTTTTCGATGATGTCGAGAGCAAGGTCGAGGTCTGCGGCCTTGTCGACATAGATGTGGCAGTTTCCGACACCTGTCTGGATAACGGGGACAGTCGCGTTTTCAACGACCATGTTGATGAGTCCCGCTCCTCCGCGGGGGATTATCACATCGATGTATTTGTTTAATGTGAGAAGCTCGTTCACATAGGTCCTGTCGGTCTTGTCTACGATCACGCAGGCATCAGCGTCCACATCATGCGCCGTGAGAGTTTTTCTTATCACATCGGAGATTGCTTTTATGGATTCTATGGCGTCCGAACCGCCACGGAGGATCACTGCGTTTCCGGCTTTAAAGGCAAGCGCGAAGGCGTCGCTTGTGACATTCGGTCTTGATTCGTAAATGATCGCGATGACGCCCAAGGGAACTCTCTTTTTTCCGATCATGAGGCCGTTCGGGCGGTTTTCCATGGAAATGACTTCGCCCACAGGGTCCTTTAGTGAAGCGACTGTGAGTATGCCTTCCGCCATGCCGCGGATACGCTTTTCGTTGATCGAAAGTCTGTCGAGCAGCGCTTCGCTCATGCCGTTTGCTTTTGCGGGCTCAAGGTCTTTTTTGTTTGCCGTGATTATCTCGTCCGAAGCATCCATAAGGGCCTGGGCGCAGGCCTTGAGGCACTCGTTCTTTACGTCTGTGGAAAGGTTCCTCACGATCTTTGATGCTGCTTTTGCGCGCATTCCGATGTCATTGATGTATTCGCTTGCCATTGGTCTCCCGTCCTTTCTTAAAAAAACTACTCGTTCCTAAAGTCAAAATCCTTGTCGGGAGCGGCTTTAAAGAGCGTTCCCGTATTTTCTCCGTTTAAGATACGGCGGATGTTCTCCACATCGTCACCGTTTGTTATCACCATGTCAGCGCCGGTCTTTGTCGCAATGGTCGCCGCGTGGAGCTTTGTGACCATGCCGCCGGTGCCTACGGAACTCGCCGTGTCTCCTGCCATGCTGCGCACTTTTTCAGTATCATCCACCACATCGATGAACTTCGCGTTTTTGTCTTTGTTCGGATCCGCTGTATAGAGCCCGTCAATGTCGGACATGAGGATCAGCAGATCCGCGTCAACAAGCGCGGTAACATAGGCGGAAAGCGAATCGTTGTCGCCTATCTTTATCTCGGCCGTGGAAACCGTGTCGTTTTCGTTAACGATGGGTACAGCTCCGAGCTTAAAAAGCTCCGCAAAGGTATTGCAGGCGTTTTTGTACGATTCGTCTCGAAGCATGAACTTTGTGAGAAGTACTTGCGCGCAGGTCTGGTTGTACTCGGAAAAAAGCTTCTGGTAGATCGTCATGAGGCTCGCCTGACCTATTGCCGCACATGCCTGCTTTACCGCAAGGGTCTTCGGCCTCTCCTTTAATCCGATGGCATGCCGGCCCACTGCTATGGCTCCCGAGGAAACGAGCACAACGTCTTTTCCCATGTTGTGCTGGTCGGTGATGATCCTCACAAGCTTTTCAAGCTTTGCGTAATCAAGTGTTTCCGTGTCCTTGTGAGTGATCGTTGAAGAACCTACCTTGATCACGATCCTTTTTTTGTTTTTCAGGTTTTCTCTCTCGTTTTTCATTACAGGCATTTTCCTTTGTATTTTCCTGCTATCTTTTCAAAGACCTTTATTCCGTCCACAGCGGCGCTCATGATCCCTCCTGCGTAGCCCGCGCCTTCTCCGCACGGGTAGAGGCCTCTTATCGCGCTCTGTAAACTATCGTCTCTTACTATCCTAAGAGGGCTTGATGTCCTGGTCTCAACGCCGGAAAGAAGCGCATCACCGTCGGAAAAGCCTTTGAGCTTCCTTCCGTAGGCTTCGACGCCCTCGATTATGTCTCGCGCTACATATGCGGGAAGTGCGGGATTCAGGTCCGCCATACCCCATTTCCCTTTTGTTTCGGGGAGTACGTTCCCAAATGAGACTGTCTTTTTTTTATCTTTAAAATCCTGAAAGCGCTGGATTGGAACAAGCCCGCCGCAAAGCCCGTATGCGGCTTTTTCCCACTTTCCCTGGAAACGCATTCCGGAAAGTACGTCGTCAAAGCCTTCGTTTTTAAAATCCTCGGGCGTTACCTGGACAACTATCGCGGAGTTTGCGTTTTTTCCGCTTCTTCCCGAATAGCTCATGCCGTTCACGCAGGTCATCCCTTTTACGGAGGAAGCGTTAACGACATGCCCTCCGGGGCACATGCAGAAGGAATATACACCACGCCCGGAGGCTGCGGTATGCGTCATCTTGTAATCCGCGGGGGGAAGGAGCCTGTAACTCTCTCCGTACTGCCCGAGCCCTATCGTCTCCTGAAGATGCTCTATCCTTAATCCTATCGCAAAGGCTTTCTGTTCAAGAATCAGGTTTTTCCCGGAAAGCATGCGGAAAGTGTCTCTTGCGCTGTGTCCCACGGCAAGTATGCAGGCTTCACAGGGGATCTCGTCACCGTTTGAAAGTCTGACTGCTTTAAGAGCATTTTCACCGTCTGTAAGGAGGTCTGTGACTTTCGTGTCAAACTTAAATTCCGCGCCGTTTTCGATCGCTTTGAGGCGCATGTTTTTCATGATATTTTTAAGGATATCTGTCCCTATATGTGGTTTTGCCGAAAAAAGTATCTCTTCCGGCGCGCCGAAACGCACAAAGGTCTCGAGGACGTGCCTTATCCTTCCGGATTTGTCCTTTACGCCGGTGTTTAACTTCCCGTCGGAAAACGTGCCGGCGCCGCCTTCTCCGAATTGCACATTGCATTC
>JAEEGF011639279.1_pt1 | contig 12443 bp, 9 predicted proteins | sample 9134171 | NCBI WGS metagenome assembly JAEEGF01 (sample SAMN16246542, study PRJNA631951) | gut metagenome | biome: gut microbiome; feature: rumen; material: AP-attached | host: Bos | place: Iran: Karaj | collected 2018-10 | reverse complement strand
CGCATCAGGGATTGGAGAATTGGGCAGAACATGATGATACTTTGATGTACGACGTGCAGTATGAGCGCCAGGTGATGGATGACATCCAAGCCTACCTCTATACGAAGAACCATCCGCTACGTTACTGGTACTACGGCCATTTCCATCAGAGTTGGCACGCCGAGATTGACGGGGTGCAATACAATATGCTTGACTGCATGGAACTGAGAGAATTGAGATAATTCCTAAGAAGCTGGTGCAAAGATACGAACTGTTTTTGATAATCCAAAATATTTTGATGGAATATTGATATTTTTTTGGTATACTTTTCGATTATTATGGTGGTATACTTTTCGATTACTATTTACAATTTTGAAGGAATTTGATTAAAAAACTTAGTTTTTTATTGGAATTCTGAGAAAAAACATTTATCTTTGCACCATATATACTAAAAACGATAAATATGACTAACGAAATACCGCTCAGATCGCAGTTCTTTACCAATCGTGATGGTAATACGCTGATGAAGGAGTTTGAGGGCATCCTGACGAATAATCCTCAGGTGAAGAACCTGGATGCAGTAGTTGGATTCCTGCGGGCATCAGGTTACTTCACGCTGCGCCCTTTCCTTGATGGCATCAATAAGGTCAGAGTCCTCATCGGCATTGATGTTGACAAATATATCGCTCGTGCAGCACAGCGTGGACGCCTGTTCTTTGCCAACGAAGAAGAGGTGAAGCAAGATTGTATGAAGCAGTTCCGTGAGGATATCGAGAAATCAGAATACTCGAAACAAGTAGAGGATGGTATGATGCAGATGCTACAGGACCTGCTCGACGGCAAGTTGGAGATGCGAGCCCACCCCTCAAAGAAGATTCACGCCAAGATGTATATCCTCTATCCGGATAATTACAACCAGCATTGCTTTGGTGCAGCCATTACAGGCAGTAGCAATCTGAGTGGAAACGGATTGGGAATAGGCGAAGATAGGCAATATGAATTCAACGTAAAACTCACTCAATACGACGATGTGCAGTTTGCCAAGAACGAATTTGAATTGCTCTGGGCAGAGGCCGAAGGGGCTGAGATTACAGCCGTCGACTACGATCAGGCCCTGAAAGGCACCTATCTTGGCGGCGATGTGACACCCTACGAACTCTACATCAAGATGCTGATGGAGTTTTTCAGCGACAGAGTGATGGCGATAGATATGGATGACCCCTTCGATATGCCAGAAGGATACACCAAATATGAGTACCAGATGGATGCCGTCGTAGAGGGCTATCAGAAACTTCTGCGCTATGATGGATTCTTCTTGGCAGATGTGGTGGGTCTTGGTAAGACGGTGATTGCCACAATGATTGCCAAGAAGTTCCTGATAGAGAATGGACGAGACAATACCAAGATCCTTGTGGTCTATCCGCCTGCCGTTGAGCAGAACTGGAAGACCACTTTCAGAGATTTCGGTATCGACAAATATACCCAATTCGTTTCAAATGGTAGCCTGAGCAAGATTCTGGATGCCGACAACTATAACTACTGGAATGCTGATGACTTTGATTTGGTATTGGTAGACGAGGCCCATAAATTCCGTAACCATACAACTGGCGCTTTCAAGGATTTGCAGGAAATCTGTAAGATGCCCCGCGTAGAAACGGGATATATTCCAGGCTATAAGAAAAAAGTGATGCTGATTTCAGCTACCCCCATGAACAACTACCTTTCTGATATCTATTATCAGATTACGATGTTCCAAGATCCTCGTCAATGTACTATTGATGGTGTTCCAAATCTCACTAATTTCTTTGCCCCTCTTGATCGGGACTTTAGAAGACTGAGGAAAGACCCGGACTTCAATGTGGCCAATTTTAAAAGAATGGCTGAGAGAGTGCGCGAAACCATCATCAAGCCTTTGACCGTACGTCGTACTCGCTCAGATATTCAGAGCATAGCCAGATACAGTAAGGATGTGGAGAAGTTCCCACACGTTGCAGACCCCATCAAGAAAGAGTATGAACTGAATGACCACATGGCAAACCTCTTTGTGGAGGCAATGACAATACTCGAACAGAAACTCACATACGCACGCTATCAGGCCATCGCCTATCTGAAGCCCGATGCTGCCCCAGGACTCTATGACAATGCTGAAACCATCAGCCGCAGTTTGGCTGGCATCAGAAAAAACGGTCTGGTAAAGCGACTGGAGAGTAGTTTTGAGGCTTTCAAGAACTCCCTTGAAAACTTCAAGGATGCCAATCAGAATCTCATTGATATGTGGGAGAATGATAAGATTATCATTGCGCCCGATATGGATATCAACCTTCTGATAAAGAAAGGATATACGGAAGAGGAGATTGAAGAAAAACTCAACGAAAAAGCCGAGAAGAATCCCAAGAACGCCACCTTCCAGCGAGAACACTTTAAGCCGGAATATTACGATATGCTCAAAAAAGACCAGGCATTACTCGATGACTTGTGGCTGGAATGGGCACTTATCAAAGATGAAGATGACTCCAAGTTTGCTAAGTTTGAAGACCTCCTGAAGCATGAACTCTTCAGGAAAGATCGCAACCCAGAAGGTAAATTGGTTGTATTCTCAGAATCAGTAGATACCATCAAGTATCTGGAGCGTCGCATCAATCGCAAGGATGTGATGGTGATTTCGTCTGATAACCGTAATCAGGAGTTTAAGAAAATCCGTGAGAACTTCGATGCGAACTGGAAGGATAAGAAAAATGAATTTAATATCATCCTGACGTCTGATGTCTTGGCAGAAGGTGTGAACCTCCATCGTTCCAATATCATCATCAACTATGATACCCCTTGGAACGCTACCAGACTGATGCAGCGCATAGGTCGTGTGAACCGTATCGGCTCCACTTCCGACACGATCTACAACTATGTGTTCTATCCTTCTCGTCAGGGTAATGAACAGATCAATCTGAAACAAATCTCGCTGAGTAAGATTCAGACCTTCCATACGACCTTTGGTGAGGACAACCAGATATACTCCACAGAGGAAATCATCGACAGGGATTTGGATAAACTGTTCAAGCAGGGTATGAAGGAAGAAGAGGAAGACAGGAATCTGGAACTTCCCTTCTACGAGGAACTGCGAGCCCTGTACCAACAAGACCGCAAGGAGTATAAACGTATTGAAAAGCTCTCGTTGCGAAGTCGAACTGGTCGGGAATCCCGAACAGTTGAAGGTGTCACGTTATCGGGCGATACGATGGTATTCCTGAAAACCAATTTCCGTAAAATATTCTATCTGGTATCCGACGAACAGGTTCGCGATTTGTCGTCCATCGATGCCCTTACCTATTTCAAGGCTGCACCAGAGGAGCCAAGGGTAGAACGGATAAAGCAGCATCACGACCATGTGGAAAGGGCTGTAAATGAGTTCAAGGCCATCAAGATGAAGGAGATGCAGGAAGAAGAGGCCAACCAGCGCCAACGCTCTAACCTTGGTGCTCAGGTGACAATAGCTGTGAGCCTGCTGAATAGAATCATTCCTCTATTCAATGACGATCCTGACACTCAGGTAAAGATAAACCAACTGAAATCGCTGGCTGAGCGAGGCACCCTTACAGATATTGCCAAGCGCCTGCAGCGTATTCAGAAGGACTTACAACGCCCAGGTGGTAAATCGAAGATAACCACAGACGAGGCCAAAGCAGAGATCAAGGCAATGGCCAATAAGTACAATGCCTACTATCGAGACACCCAACATGCAGAAGAAGAATCGGATGCAAATATCATACTCTGTGAGAGTTTTTGCTAAAGTCTATAGTCTAAAGTCAATACACTAAAGTCAAAAATATGAACTATAAAGAAGTTATCGAATCAAAATATAATCGCCAGAAGTGGCAGTTGTTATTATACGATATTTTTGGCAGCAAGGCTGACCTCTGGGCATCTCCCTACGAGATTTCCACCAATAGCGATCTGTCAAAGCAGACATTCTGGCTTGGTACCATTACGCTTACTGATGGTGAGACAATTGCAGTTTATGAGGTTGAACTGTCTGATAAGGTTGAAATTGAGCGTAATCGTAGAGGCATTCGTGATATGCTACTTTCTGAATGGCGCAACAGGGATGCTGGTGCCTTTATGTTCTGTTATCGTAAAGACGAAAGCGTGCTTCGTTTCTCATACGTTAGTGAAACTTGGGGTTTCAATAAACAAGGTGAATATGAGAAAGTGTCAACAGACACTAAGCGATATACTTATCTCTTGGGAGAAAATAGAGGTTGCAGAACTGCTATTGACCAATTCACGAAGCTCAAGGAAAGCAAGCAAACGCTAAGAGATATCACATCTGCTTTCTCTGTTGAGGCTCTTACTAAAGAATTCTACAATGATCTTTTCGAATGGTTCCAGTGGGCTATTGAGCCCTCATCCAATGTGTCCTTCCCTAATGATACAACATTTGAGGATGATGATAGAGACGATATTGAGAAGAAGATTATTCGTTTGATAACCCGAATCATGTTTGTTTGGTTTATCAAACAGAAGGACTTGGTACCTCATCGAATCTTTGATATAGATTTTCTATCTTCAATATTGAAGGACTTTAACCCTGTAAGTGAGTCAAATGGAAATTATTACAATGCCATCCTCCAGAACTTGTTCTTTGCTACTCTCAATCGAGAAATAGTTGATGAAGAAGGAAATAAACGAAGGTTTGCCAAAGGATCAAAAAAAGATATCAAGACTTTATATCGTTATGCAGAGTTGTTTAAGATTAGCGAGAATGAAGTGATAGATTTATTCTCAGAAGTCCCCTTCTTAAATGGTGGCCTTTTTGAATGTTTGGATAAGACAAAAACTATCGATGGAGTAGAGCGTGCTTATAACCTTGATGGATTTAGTCGTAATAATACAACCTTCCTGGATGGAAGATATTGTCATCGAGCTGTAATTCCCAATATTTTGTTCTTTGAACCAGAAAAAGGACTGATATCTATATTAAATAGGTATAATTTCACAATTGAAGAAAACTCTCCTGAAGAGCAGCAAGTTGCACTTGATCCAGAGCTTCTTGGTAAGGTGTTTGAGAACCTACTTGGTGCCTATAACCCAGAAACAAAAGAGACAGCAAGAAATCAAAGTGGTTCATTCTATACGCCTCGAGAGATAGTCAACTATATGGTTGATGAGAGCCTTATTGCTTATTTAGGAGATAATGAGACTGTACGCTCTGTTTTTTCTTCCCACTTTATTGCAGACGCAAATAAAAGCAATGAATATCAAGATATAGTTAAGAAACTAAAGGCTGTAAAGGTAATAGACCCTGCATGTGGTTCCGGAGCATTCCCGATGGGATTGCTTAACAGAATGGTGGATATTATACAGAAATTATCTCCAGATGAAGATACATACGAATTAAAGCTTAACATCATTGAAAACTGTATATATGGTAGTGATATTCAAAGCATTGCAACACAGATAAGTAAACTGCGCTTCTTTATTTCGTTGATCTGTGATTGTGAGAAAGATGCTTCTAAGCCAAACTATGGTATTCCTACACTACCTAATCTTGAGACTAAATTTGTTGCAGCCAATTCTCTTATAGATCGTAAGAATAAAGGTCAGTACGTTCAAGGAAACTTGTTCGTTGATAATGCCATAATGGAATTAAAGGATCAGCTAAAGAAATGTAGACATGAACATTTTAAAGCTGATACTGCCTCAAAAAAGATTAGGTTACGTAAACAAGATGCACAACTTCGTAAGGAATTAACAGATCTACTTTCACAAGGATACGGTAGTCAGTTAGGAGCAGAGCAATTGGCAGCTTGGAATCCTTATGATCAAAATACCGTAAGCCCATTCTTTGATCCTGAATGGATGTTTGGCATCACAGATGGTTTTGATATTGTTATTGGCAACCCGCCATATATTCAGTTGCAGAATAATGGTGGCGAACTTGCTCAGTTGTATCAAAATTGTGATTATGAAACGTTTGCTCGAACAGGGGATATCTATTGCCTGTTTTATGAACGTGGTTGGCAACTTCTTAAAGAAGGAGGTCACTTGTGTTATATCACATCTAATAAGTGGATGAGAGCTGGCTATGGTGAGAAGACTCGTGGGTTCTTTGCTACAAAAACAAATCCAAAATTGTTAATTGATTTTGCTGGTGTAAAGATTTTTGAGAGCGCTACAGTTGATACTAATATTCTACTGTTCTCTCGTTCAACGAACCAAAAGAATACAATCTGTGCTGTTACGAACAAACAGAATGGTAGTACAATTAAGAATTTGAGCGATTTTGTGCAGCAACAGCATTCCGTTTGCGACTTTGGCTCTTCTGATAGCTGGGTGATTCTTTCTCCCATTGAACAATCAATTAAACATAAAATAGAATCAGTAGGGACACCTCTGAAGGACTGGGATATTAACATATATCGTGGTGTACTTACAGGATATAACGATGCCTTTATAATAAATACAGAGAAAAGAGATGAGATACTTGCAAAATGTCAATCTGAAGATGAGCATAAAAGAACGGCAGAGTTAATTCGACCGATTCTACGCGGCCGTGATATAAAAAGATATGGATATGACTGGGCGAATTTATGGCTGATATATATACCATGGCATTTCCCGTATCAGTTTGACGAAACAATTCAAGGTGCGTCTGAAAAAGCCGAAAATGCTTTTATGGCTTTATATCCATCAGTTTATTCTCATATGTTACAATATAAGGTACAATTATCGAATCGTAACAAGGCTGAAACTGGAATACGTTATGAATGGTATGCTATGCAAAGGTGGGGTGCCAAATATTGGGAGGATTTTTCTAAACCAAAATTAGTTTACATGGAAATTCAAACTGACAATCCAGATGAAGGTTATCCCTTTCCATGTTATTCGTATGATGACACAAAGGCTGTTACATTAAATACGGCTTACATTATGAGTAGTAATAGTATTGATGTAAGGTACGTTTTAGGCATATTAAACTCTAAGTTAGGCAAATTTCTAGTAAAACTATATGTTACTCAGTTACAAGAGAGACAATTCCGAATGCTGGCACAATATGTTCAGAATTTCCCTATAGTTAAAACTGACCCTTCAATTGTTGCTCATATGGTAGAATTAGTGAATAATTCAATAACAAAAGACAGAGGTAATTACGATAGAGAGATTAATGAACTATCGTACACTATTTATAATCTGACTGACGATGAGATACGTTATCTTGAAAATAAATAGGAATGGATAGTTATGGATCAATTGTACAAGCCAAAATAACAAAAGCTATCAGCACCATTATTTTGACTTGTATAATTGAAATACAGAAGGAGAGTTTATTGTTGGCTTTGTAGAGATTGTTTAATATACTCAGTAATATATTCTATTTCTTCTGGTAACAAGCCATACATAGCAAAAACTGTACGGTTTATCTCATTTTCGGTCTTTTCTGAATAGTTATTGATTTGTTGATTGAGTAAATTTTCTAACACCTCTTCACATTCAGCAATAAATGGAACCTTCGCTGGTTCTATAGCCTGAACACTTACCAGAAGATCGCCAGTACCAGTTTTGGGGGAGTCTTTAAGAAGATAATGCCCCATAAGTGAATTAAGGATACAGCATAAATATGGAATATGACTGCCAGTTGCAAAACAAGTACTATCTAATCCTAAACATCCTCTATTGTCGTATGAAAATCTTAATATCGAGCCTATTCTTTTCCAAATAATTTTAGGCAGAGAAAAATCCTCCCAATAACTGATACTATCTTGTGTTTCGAACCATTTATTTGATGTTTTTTTTCTGCTTTTCTCTTTATTGCCTTTTAGATCATATACATATTTCCCATTTATTGAAATGTACTGCCCTGTTTGGGATAGTTTCTGCTTACAGAACTCATTGAGATAATTGTTTGCTACCCACTCATTTTTATTCTCAATTAGATAGTCATATGCAAATGATAAAAGGTATTGTTTGACAGCAGGGAATGATTCGATGTCATAGTGCTTAGAAGGGAATGTAGCAATTATGTACAAATTCGCCCAATCATATCCATATCTTTTTATATCACGGCCGCGTAGAATCGGTCGAATTATTTCTTCCGTTCTTTTCCTTTCTTCAGAAGACTGACATTTCGAAAGAATCTCGTTCTTTTTCTCAGTATTTATAATAAAGGCATCATTGAATCCTGTCTTTATTCCATAATTAATTTGAATATCCCAATCTTTTAATGGAATACCTATAGACTCTATCTTGCGTTTGATTGATTGTTCGATGGGCGATAGAATGACCCAACTGTCAGAAGAAGTAAACTCGCAAATAGAATGCTGTTGCTGCACAAAATCGCTCATCATCCCTCTGCCAATTTATTTAGGGCTATAAAACGTGACAAGGTATTTCTGTCCACTTTGCATATTCTTGCAATCTTGCGTTGAGATGTGCCATTCTTCATTAATTCTTTTATTAAGATTTCTTTCCCAGAAAGTTTATATTTTTCAGGACTACTCTTGCGTCCTTTGGGTCGTCCTAGTATTTTCCCTTCGGCTTTCTTCCTTGCCAACGCTTCTTTAGTTCTTTGACTGATAAGATTCCTTTCAATCTCTGCTGATAATCCAAAAGCAAATGCAAGAACTTTGCTTTGTATGTCATCTCCTAGACGATAATTGTCTTTGATAGTCCATACCTTGCATTCTTTTGTCATACAGATATTCAGGATCTCCATAATCATAAAGAGGTTCCTACCTAATCGCGACAATTCACTGCAGATGATAATATCGTCTTTGCCAATCTTTTTTAGTAAATTTCCAAGTTGGCGTTTGGTATAGTTCTTAGTACCACTGATCGTTTCTTCTATCCAATCATCAATCTTCAACCCTTTGTTTTCACAAAACTTATTTATTTCAAAACGTTGGTTTTCTACCGTTTGTTTATCACTGCTAACTCTTATATACCCGTAAATCATTTTTTTTCTTCAAAATTAATAGATTTCCAAATATTTTTTGTACTTTTGTACCTGAATATTATACTAATCAGATAAAAATGTAGTTTATGATCCAACATGTAGATAAATATCCAATATACAGCATCTTCGATAGGGATGCAAAGTTTTATTATTTCATCCCCAAGTACCAACGAGCCTATACTTGGAGCTATAGTGAATGGGGTAATCTGTTTGATGATCTCTATGAGAATAATGAGGGCTATTTTATTGGTTCCATTATTTGCATTAATCAGGGAGATTCTATTCAGCCATTTATGGAGGTGATTGATGGTCAGCAGCGACTTACCACCATAAGCTTACTGCTTGCCGCTTTGCATACGCAATTAAGCCAGTTTCCATCAGAAGGTGATGAGGATTACGAGGATACGATGTCTTCATTGAAACGTTCCTTACGTTGCAGAACATCTCCTAATCAGATGAGGCTCGTTCCTCAGGTCCAGGAAAGTAATTTAGAGGATTATAATCAATTGATGGGCGAGGTGGGGTTGCGTTCTATCACTTCTCAGCGTAAGCCCTATTTTCCTTTGAGAAAGATATACAGATGCTATAAGTATTTCCTTGAAAGATTAGCTGCCCTAATTAAGGAAGTGGAGAGCAAAGAGCAAAAGAATGCAATATTGCTGGATATTTACGAGAAGGTGAAATCAGCAATGGTTGTTAAAATCGAAGTATCATCGCATGCGGATGCTTATGTACTCTTCGAATCTTTGAACAATAGAGGTACACCGCTAACCGCCATTGATCTGATGAAAAACCTGATTATGGCAAAGGCGGAGGGTGCAGGTCTTAGCACAGATGATTGTTTCGAGCAGTGGAGAAGACTATTGGATGATCTTTCTGATAACTATCAGACTCAGGAGCGTTTCTTCCGTCAGAATTATAATGCTTTCAGGAATATTCTGAATGTTCCGTTTATAAAGGATGATGACAAGCGAACCAAATATCCCCTGGGTGTTGTGGCTACCAAATCGAATATGCTCTCTATATATGAGAAGATTATTAAGAGAGATTTGAAGTCGTTCTTGGATGAGATTACATTATGTGGAGGTATCTACTCTAAGATAGTATTCCCTCAGAAAACGGATATAGATAATCCTTATGCAGATAATTTGTTGGATCTGCAGCACATTCAAGGCGCTCCTTCTTACATGTTGCTCTTATATTTATTAAGGTTTAAGTCTGAGCTGGAGCTGAATGAGAAGACTATCAATAATATCGTTGCCTTCCTGAGTAAGTTCTTTGTTCATAGAAATGTGACAGACTACCCGAATACGCGTGATTTGGCCAGATTGTTTATGGAGATTATTTCTATAATCGAGGAGAATGAATTGAAGGGCGAGCAGATCTATGAAAAGACAGTAGAGATACTGAAACAGAATTGTCTGGATGATAGCATGTTTGAAGAGCGGCTGCGTGGTAATCTGTATAAAGAGAATGTCGATGCTACAAGATATCTGCTCTGTTCTTTGGCAGAATATACGATGACCAATGAGAGTAATAATACGCTGTGGGATAGATATGGCAGCGGTAATTATATCTGGACCATCGAGCACATCTTCCCTGAAGGTCTGAATATCCCACAGGAATGGGTAGATATGATAGCTGATGGAGATCGGGAAAAGGCAAAAGAATATCTCGAAGAATATACGCATAAGCTGGGTAATCTGACAATGACTGGCTATAACTCTACTCTCAGTAATTATTCTTTCGAGAAGAAGAGGGATAGGACCGATAAACAAGGTAACTATATTGGATATAAGAATCAATTATCTATCAATGCTGATATCGCCACTAAAGACAAATGGACTGTTGAGGATATTAAGCAGCGTACGGATAAGTTGGTGAAACAATTATTGGAGATGTTTAAATTATAAAGTATGAATAAAGCGATTAAGATATTATTGATTATCATATGTGCATTATTTGCACTTATGCTTATTGGGGCAATTGCGTTCGTTGTTTACTCGGTGTTTATTGTTTGTTGATTATGGATATAAAGATACCACAAACAAAAAGAGAAGCCTATGCTCAGTTAGATGAGATGCTGAGTGAAGAGGATAAGAGAGCAATAATGGAGGGTGATCCCTTTGAATTCCATTTCTCGCTAGGGATGTGGATTCGGAATAACTGGATCTATGAGCAGAAAGAAGCAGACGTAAAGCATCTGGCAGAACTCTTCAGTAAAAACCCTGATTTTTTGATTCCTGATGATCTGTCAAGCGACATAATAAAAGATTATAAGAAACATCTGAAAAGAATAAAGAAGTAAGATATGGCTAGTTATAAAGAGTACAAATGTGAGGGATGCGGCTATACTGTGGCAGCGAACCCTAAAGGAAAGGATATGGTGATGATGGGGGAGACAGAGACTTTTCTGTGTCCGGATTGTAAAGAGATTGTTGATGTGCTTTATCCTTATGGTGAGAAGCCAGAGAAGGTGGTGTGTCCTGATTGCGGTGGGGACCACATTCAGAAGTGGAACCCCAGAACTGGGAAATGTCCTAAGTGTGGCGGAGAAATGAAAGCCACTGGTGTATGTATGTGTGTAGATTAAAATATATATATTCAATAGGTTAGCATTAATAGGTTAAGATTGTTTATCCGCTGCACCATTTGAGAAAATTGTGTGGCGGTTTTTTAGCTCATGGGGACAGGTCTCCGTGAGTCGCAATACATAGTGGCACCAAGCAGGAAGTTCAGCCTTCTTCGTCTTCTGACTGTATAAAGCCGATTGGCTTCCGAGTCTTCAAGGTCGCATTTTGCGACCTTGAAGACTGTAGTTCAGCAAGAGCCGTGCTGATGGCGTCGAGTTGGGCGCGAGTACTCTCATTTATGTCGTTCTGGTCAGTAAGAATGTCATTGACTTCATTTCGAACGGCTTCAATCTCTTTTTTCAATTCAAGATAAGTTGCAGCAATTGGCAACTCTGCAAGATGCCGGTAGGCGACGAAAGCTCTCATAATCTTGCGATTGGCTTGAATGGCAACCTTAGAAGTAAGAACGCTGCTTAGCATTGAAACTCCAATTTCCGTGAATGCGAAAGCTCCATAGCGACTGCCTCCCCAACTTGAGGTGCCAATTTGGCATCTCAAGAGTTCTTCATGAGAAAGTTCAAACATAAAATCTTCGCCTTCAAAACGTTCGATGTTCCTTCGAACCTGTCGTTTGAGTTGTGCGGTTTCTACTTCATAGAGTCTTGCTAGGTCGAAATCAAGCATCACACGTTGACCGCGAATGACGTAGATAAGATCCTGAATGTTTTGTAATTCGTCCATAGTAAAGTGGATTTAATGTTAATAATGTGATTTACGGTTGCAAAGATATGAAGAAATTCTGATACTTCCAAATTTTCGAGAAGAAATTTGGCGCTTTGTTCGATTTGCAGTACCTTTGCGGCTTACTCGCATCATATCAGATGATTGTGAGCGTTTTTGAGATTTTAATGAAACAAACGAAAGAGAATAACTATGAGCCCTTA
>JAEEGF012058678.1_pt1 | contig 12444 bp, 4 predicted proteins | sample 9134171 | NCBI WGS metagenome assembly JAEEGF01 (sample SAMN16246542, study PRJNA631951) | gut metagenome | biome: gut microbiome; feature: rumen; material: AP-attached | host: Bos | place: Iran: Karaj | collected 2018-10 | reverse complement strand
GCGCCAGTGTGGTAATCTTAGGCGGTAAGACCGTTCAAGGCACTGTTACGGACTTTGACGGTAACTTCTCACTGAATGTTGCCCCTGGCACACAGTTGAAAATCTCTTATGTAGGCTACAAGGACCAAACCGTCCAGGCCGCCAAGGGCATGAAAATCACCCTCGAGGAGGAGTCCACCATGCTGCAGGGCGTAGAAGTCGTGGCCTATGGTGTCCAGAAGAAAGTCACTGTGACGGGTGCTCTATCGTCTGTGAAGTCAGAAGACTTAGTACGTACGCCGGTTTCTTCTGTCAACAACGTGCTGGCTGGTCAGCTTTCGGGCGTGACCACCGTCCAGTATTCTGGTGAGCCTGGTAGCGATGCTGCCAGCATCTTCGTTCGTGGCCAGGCCACATGGGTCGACTCTTCACCTCTTATTCAAGTAGATGGCGTGGAGCGCGAAATGTGGGACATCGACCCCAATGAAATCGAAAGTATTACCGTACTGAAAGACGCTTCCGCCACAGCCGTATTTGGTGTGCGCGGTGCTAACGGTGTCGTGCTGATCACAACCAAGCGTGGTGCGGAGGGAAAGGCAAAGATTTCCATCAACGGCTCGTTCTCCGCTGTGACTCCCACCAAGATGGTTGATCAAGCCAGTTCTTACGACTATGGAATGTTCTATAATCAGATGTTGGCAAACGACGGAAAAGATCCTATGTTCTCAGATGCTGTACTCCAAAAGTTCAAAGATGGTAGTGATCCTATTCGTTTCCCAAGTATGAAGTGGGACGAGTATATCATGAAAGATGTCACACTCCAGCAGCAGCACAACATCAACATCAGTGGTGGTAACAAGCAAGTTAAGTACTTCATTTCTGCTGGTATGATGACGCAGGGTGGTATTTTCAAAGAGTTCGACAAGTCTTGGGACTATGGCTACCAATACCAGCGTTTCAACTACCGTGCCAACCTGGACGTTAACGTCACTAAGACCACTTTGTTGAGCTTTAACATTGCCGGTAAAGTTGACGACTCTGCCAAGCCAAAGACCGGCCAGGGTTCTGGTGGCATGATTAAGGCCATTTACCAGGCCACACCATTCTGCAGCCCAGGCATTATCGATGGTAGATATATTGTAAACACCAACGTCGGAGCCGATAATGAAGATGGCAACACCCTTCCTTTCATCGGTGACTCACCAATGACCTATTACGCTTATCAGCCTGGTGCATTCCATTACAACAACAACAAACTCTCTATGGATCTGGTTCTTGACCAGAAATTGGACTTCATCACCAAGGGATTGTCATTAAAGCTCAAAGGTTCTTACAACAGTTCATATGGAGTAACCAAGACTCTGACTGCCGGCGTTGCCACCTACACCCCCGTAGTATTGGCTCAGCGTGATGAAGAGGGAAACATTCGCTATGACGACAGCGGCAATATTATGACGCAACCCACCCAGTACCGCAAGAGTGGTTCTGATGTTGACCCCACCTATTCTTACGCGTATGGAAAAGGACGCGACTGGTACATCGAAGGTTCGTTAAACTATAGTCGAACATTCGGTGACCATACCATCAATGCCCTCGCACTCTACAACCAGAGTAAAGAGTACTACAAGACTGACGGAGATGGTAACATCTATATTGACATTCCACGTACATACGTTGGATTAGTAGGCCGTGTTACTTACGACTGGAAGAGCCGCTACATGGCCGAGTTCAACATTGGTTACAATGGTTCTGAGAACTTTGCCCCCGGCAAGCGCTTCGGTACATTCCCTGCAGGTTCTATTGGTTGGATAGCGAGTGATGAGCCTTTCTTTGAACCTGTCAAGAAGGTGGTTAGTTTCCTGAAGCTCCGTGCTTCATGGGGTCTTGTCGGTAATGACAAGGTGAACGCAAAGCGCTTTATGTATATTCCCGACCCATACAATGTCAACCAGAGTGCTCTGTTGGAACGTACCGGCAAAGACACAGGCGCTTTCGGCTACAACTTCGGTATTGAGAACGGTACTACCTCAAAAGGTGCTGTCGAGGCTTCTAAGAACTATGCTGATGTATCTTGGGAAAAGGCATTCAAGCAGGACTATGGTGTCGACATTAACTTCCTCAACGACCGTCTGCGCGCAACTTTCGACTATTATAAGGAGCATCGCAAGGATATTCTTGCACAAGACATGACCGTACCTGGCATGTTGGGATTCAACGTTCCTTACACCAACTTCGGTGAAGTAGACAGCTGGGGCTGGGAACTCTCACTCAACTGGCAGGACAAGATTGGCAAGGACTTCCGTTATTGGGCAAAGCTGAATCTTTCGCACAACCAGAACGAGATTATTGTCAACCGTCAGGCTCCCCAGGCTAACGACTACATGTACACCAAGGGACACCGTATCGGTTCTCGTTCACTTTACAAGTTCTGGAAGTTCTACTACGAAGGTGCAGAGGCTGACTACGAGAAAGAGTTCGGAACAGCATTCCCCACTCAGTTTGTCAGTGACCTGAAACCTGGTGACGCTGTCTATGTCGACCTTGACAAGAATGGCAAGATTGATGACAACGACATGATGGTAGGTATGGGTCACACCGATGACCCTGAATACATTGCAGGTCTTTCCTTTGGTTTTGCATGGAAAAACCTTACCTTTAATGCCCAGTTTACAGGCGCATGGGAAGTGACCCGACTGGTCAGTGATGTCTTCCGTCGTCCGTTCACTGCTTCGGGCAACACTACTTACGGTGGCTTGCTGCAGTACCACGTCGACAACACTTGGACTACGGAGAATCCTAACCAAGAATCGGAATATCCCCGTGCCACATGGGCCAATGCCGATCAGAACTACGCAAACTCTACACTTTACGAGAAGGACTCAAAGTATCTGCGTCTGAAGACTCTCCAGATTGCTTACGACTTCCACTTCCCATTCATGAAGAAGCTTGGCTTGAATCAGTTGCAGTTAGCACTTAGTGGTTACAACTTACTGACCTTCTCTCCCTATATTTGGGGCGATCCTGAGGCACGCGCCAGCAACGCTCCCTCTTACCCCTTGCAGCGCACCTATACGGCAAGCCTCAAGTTAGGTTTCTAATATGTGAGCTTTCAAATCATAATAAGATATATCAATATGAAACTATCTCATAAAATCATCATAGGAGCAGTGACGCTGATGACTGGCAGCATGGCGTTCACAGCTTGTACCGACGATATCAAGTTCGGTGACTCCTTCATCGAGAAGCAACCCGGTGGAACACTGACCATCGACTCCGTATTCAGCAATCCAGAATACACCCGCCAGTTTCTCACCGGTATCTATGCTTTACAATATTACGGTCTGCCCTTTGGCCAAAACACCACCATCAGTCAGAATCCCTATTACGGGAAATTGGATGCACTGACCGATTGTTATCAGACCCACTACAACTCGACTGCTATCTACAACGAGTATTACTCTGGCACAATGACTGCAAACAAGCAGCCGCTCATTAGCTTCACCAACGACTATGTGTGGGAGGCTGTCCGCCAGTCTTGGCTACTCATAGAGAACATCGACCGTGTAGAAGGTCTTTCTGAATCCGAGAAAGCCAATATGGTTGCTCAAGCCAAGTGTCTGATTGCTGCCCGCTACTTCGACCTGTTCAGTGTCTATGGCGGTCTGCCTCTCATTGACCATCCTTTTACGGGTGCTGAGGGCAACTATGAGATGCCCCGTGCTACAGCTGACACTACCGTCATCTTCATGACCAAGCTGTTGGACGAAGCTATCCCCGACTTGCGCTGGGCTTACAACGGGACTACGACAGATACCGACGCTACCAACAACACAGGCCGCTGGACAGCAGCCGGTGCCATGGCTCTGAAGGCTAAGATCCTGATGTTCAATGCATCTCCCCTTTACAATGCCGATCGGGGATACTATGGAGGAACGACAGAAGCCGAGCAAAAACATTTGGTATGGCACGGCAACTATGACCCCAGCCGCTGGCAGAAAGCCCTACAGGCGTGTCAGGAGTTCTTCACCCGTCTCAACACTGAGGGTTATTACAAACTCTGGGAACCTGCTGACGTCAACTGCTCGAAGAATGCCAACGGTTATCGTCAGGCTTTCCGCATGGGCTATATTTATGAAGGCAGTCGCGAAGTTCTACACTCTACTCGTGTAGCAACCGTATATGGTTCACAAGGAACCTACTCATGGTGGAGCTGGTCTAATCCTTTGTCTGGCATTCACCGTTCAGCCTATCATCCCACGCTCGAGTATATGAGCATGTTCCCTTGGAGCGATGGTACTCCTTTCGACTGGGAAAGCGACTCCATCAAGGGTAAGATAACTGGAACCAACGGCCAATTGTTCTACAAGTATACTGTAGGTCGTGGTGGTGCCGTTGCTGTTACGCCCTCTCGCGATCCCCGTCTCTACGAGAATATCCTCGTCAACGGTATGACCTACCAGTTTGACTGGACTTCAGGCACTCCCACAGGTGACAAATACGAGCTTTGGGTAGGCGGCTACGACGGACAGGGCGATGCCATGAGTGCAACTTACAACAGTTCAACCAAAGATTATGACTTGGCCCTTCAGGAAAAGTTGACACGCCCATTCTCTACTGGTTTTGGACATATCCGTTATACCCTCGGTGAAGAATTCCACCGAAAGTACATGCACTGGGTATATCTGAGTCTCAACGAGATGTACCTAATGTATGCTGAGTGTCTTGCTCAATGCGGCCAGTTGGCAGAAGCCATCAAGCAGGTAGACGTGGTTCGGGCACGCGTTGGCTTGGGCGGTTTGGCCGTCAGGAATCCGAAACTCAACCTTACCACCGACAAGGAAAACCTTATCAACGAGATACTTCGGGAACGTGCCTGTGAGCTCGGTCTGAGCAACAACCGCTACTACGACATGATTCGCTACAAGCGCACCGACTGGATTACCAAGAAGCTTCATGGCCTGGTCACCTTCCGTTTGCTGCAGAACAGTAAGGGCGAATGGGTGCGTAGCTATGAGCCATGGAAAGGTTCCCACAAGGACAATGGCATTGCTGAGCCAAGAAACTTTGATTATCAGCGTTTTGAGCTCTTCAATCGTGCTCGCGTACAGTGGAGCCAGGATCCCAACTCTACGGAAGTCAAGAAGTGGCTTCTGTTCCCCTTCCCCATTACGGAAATCAACAAGGGCTACGGCTTAGTCCAAAACCCTGGATGGGACTAATTCTTTTAAGTGAAAGACTAAAAGATTAAACGAATTATGATTATGAAGAAAATATATATATTTGTGCTTTCACTGCTTGCATGCTTCACCCTGCCAGCAGCAGCACAGCAAGACAGCACAGGCGTTGACTTTGTTAACCAAGTCATCGAGTTGGGTGCAAATAAAAATTTCACCCGCGCCCAATCTACTGCCTCTGTTTCCGTTATAACGAGCGAAACAGTAGACAAGCGATCTGCCAAAAACATTGGTAACTCCATCCTTGGTCAAGGCAATGGTCTGATTTCCTTAGACGGAGCTGGCATCTATTACGCAGCCAACCCCACTTTCTATGTTCGCGGTCTACAGACGCTGAGCACCAATGCACCACTGATATTGGTAGATGGTATCGAGCGCGACATTACACTCGTTAGTCCTGAAGAGGTCGACCATGTCACCATCTTGAAGGACGCTGCCGCTATTGCACTCTATGGGTACAAAGGCATCAACGGAGCAATCCAGATTATCACAAAACGGGGCAAATACAACAGCAACAGTATCAAGGTTACTTACGACCACCTGTTCAACATGCAAGTCAACCGTCCTAAGTTCATTGATGCACCTACCTATGCCATGGCCATGAACGAGGCTCGTGCCAACGAAGGCCTTGGTGCCCGTTACACAACCGACGAGATTGCCGCCTATCAGAACGGCACCTATCCTTTCCAGTATCCTAATGTCAACTGGGTTGACGAGACTTTCCGCAAGAACGGAGCTACTAATAAGATAGGTGTCGAGTTCAAGGGAGGCGGTGAGCGTTTCCGCTACTTCACCATAGTCAACCTGCTCTCCGACAAAGGATTCATCAAGAATTTCGACAAGAACGACGGATATTCCACTCAGGACAAGTATGTACGCGGCAACCTGCGCACCAATCTGGATATCGACCTCACGCCGACTACTGACCTGAAAGTCAACCTGCTCGGTGTACTGAGCGAGATGTCGCGTCCAGGCAACCAGACCGACCTCTGGAGCACCATCTACGGACTGCCCTCCAATGCCTTCCCCATCAAGAGCGAGAAGGGTGATTGGGGCGGCACCTCTACTTATGCCGGTACGCTGAACCCTGTAGGACAATCCACCGATGCTGCCTACTACAAGATACACGAACGCGCCTTGTTTGCCGACATGACCATCCAGCAGGATCTGAAATACTGGCTCCAAGGCCTGAGCTTCACCGCCCGTGTGGGCTACGACATCTTCTCTACCCTTTACGAGAACCATAGCCGTGAGTATATCTATGGCAACTATCCTGTCACAGGATGGGAAAACGGAGTTCCCGTCTTGGGTGATTACTGGCAAGGCGGTGCCGATGGTACCATGGGCAAGGATGCAAACACCAACAGCTATCAGCGTCGTCTGACATTCCAGGCTGGTCTGAACTTCGACCGTCAGCTGACAGATAATGACCAACTCTATGCACAATTGAAGTACGACTACGAATACGTCAACACCACAGGTGTCAATGCAGCTATCTATCGCCAGAACTGGTCTGCCTGGGCACACTATGCACACAAGAAACGCTACATTGCCGACCTCGCCCTCATCTATTCAGGCAGCAGCCGTCTGGCTCCTGGCACAAAATGGTCATTTGCTCCTACGTTCTCGGCAGCATGGGTTCTGTCTCAGGAGGATTTCATGAAGGATGTGAAGTTCGTCAACTTCCTGAAACTTCGTGCCAGCATCGGTCTTACCAATGCTGACTATCTGCCAGGTGATAACGTTTGGACCTACTACACACAGTCTTATTCTCAAGCTGGCGGCGGTTACGTGCTAACCAGTGACTATGGAGCCAACATGTATGGTCCCACAACCATCGGTCAGATGTCTACTCCCAACCCCAGTCATGAGAAGTCAACCCGATTCAACGTTGGTTTAGACGCCCGTCTGTTCGACGGTTTGAATCTCGAGTTTGATTTCTTCACCCAGACCCGCAATAACATCTGGGTATCAGGCGCTGGTTACTATACAGCCCTTATAGGCTTCGACGCTCCCTACCTGAATCAGGGTAAGGTTTCACAGCACGGATTTGAGATTGCTGCCGACTACACCAAGAAGTTCGGTGATGTCACTTTCAACATCGGTGCCAACCTGATGACCTATAAGAACAAAATCAAGGATATGGCCGAGGAACCACGCGTTTACAGCAACCTCGTTCAGACAGGCAATCCGCTCAGCTCTACCTACGGTCTCATTGCCGATGGACTGTTCACCAGCCAGGCAGAGATTGATGCCAGCCCCACACAGACTTTCTCTACCGTTCGTCCTGGCGACATCAAGTACAAAGATATCAACGAAGATGGCGTCATTGATGCCAACGACGTCACGAAGATTGGCTACAGCACCGCATGCCCCGAGCTGTTCTACAGCTTCCACATCGGAGCAGAGTGGAAGGGACTTGGTATCGATGCCATGTTCCAGGGTGTAGGCCGCTACTCTGCTGTGCTCAACACGTCGGGCTACTACTGGGGACTGATTAACAACACCAGTCTCGCCCAGCATGTCTATGACAACCGCTGGTCGCCTGATAATAACGTGGCAACCGCAGAGTTCCCACGCCTTAGCTCCAGCAGCAACGCCAACAACTACCAGACCAGCACTTTCTGGCTGCGCAACCGTGCTTATCTGAAGCTTCGCAACGTGGAGGTGTATTACAACCTTCCCGGCTCTCTGCTCGAGAAAACCAAGTTTATCAATGCTGCAAAAGTTTATGTCCGTGGTATTGACCTCTTCACTGCCGACCATATCGACGAGGTTGATGCTGCCTCATATGGTGCAACCAACCCGCTGACACGCAGCGTTGCAATTGGAGTAGCTTTAACCATGTAACTATCGACATTTAAACAAAAGAAAATTATGAAACTCAAGAAATATTTCATCAGTGCTTTTGCACTCCTGGCACTCACCTCTTGCGGAGACAAGATGGACTATCATGAGTATAAGGTAGATGATGCTGACTATATCAAGGAGATGTTCAGCCGTGTAGGTGGATTCACCACCACCATCTATCAGCAATTGGACTACGACTTTGGCAACTATAATGGAGCTATGCTGAGTTCGGCTACCGACGAATCTGCCTACTCACATTCTGGGAATGCTGTTGAAGACTTCTACAATGGTGCATGGAGTCCTTCTAACGCAAAAGGGTCTCTTTGGAGTTCAAGCTACAAGGGTATCAGCTACTGCAACCTCCTGCTCGACGAATTTCAGGGGCTGACCTTCCCTGACTACAAGCTCGATGTTGATTACTTAAAGGAGATGCACCAGTACCTCAACTACCGTTGGGAAGCCCGTTGGGCACGCGCTTACTTCTACTTCACCCTGGTACGCCAGTATGGTGATGTGCCTTTGAAGACAAAGAACATGGATGCTGCCGAGGCCAATGTCCTGCCACGCGTTTCTGCCGAGACCATTTTCAAGTTCATTGACGATGAATGTGCTGCCATCAAGGATAGTATCATTCCCGACTACAACAGCTTGGGCAACATGGCACTCTCGATTGCCGAGAGCGGCCGTGCCAACAACTTGGCCGTTCTGGCTCTACGTGCCCGCGCAGCCCTTTATTATGCCAGCCCACTATTCAATCCCGGCAACGACAAGGAGCGTTGGCACCAAGCTGCTCTGCGCTGCAAGGAAGCCATTGATGCATGCAAGGCTCGCAGCATGACGCTCGTAGCCGACTACATGTCACTTTTCCAGTCTGACAACTACAAGGACACCAAGGAGATTATCTTTGCTCGCCGTCAGAACTCGATGACTGCCAGCAACAGCTTCGAGAAATACAATTTCCCCATCGGCATGGAGAATGCCGGTGGTGGCAACTGTCCTACTCAAAACCTCGTCGATGCCTTTGAAATGACCAACGGCAAGGCCATCACAGATGCTGACAGCGGCTATGACCCTCAGAATCCATACGCCAATCGCGACAAACGTCTCTCATGGATTATTGCCTGCAATGGTGAACAGTGGCCTAATGCCAACCCCAACCCGTTAGAGATTTACACCGGTGGTGCCAATGCTGCTCCTATCCCCTACGCCACCACGACGGGCTACTACCTGAAGAAATATTGCAACCCTGCCACCGTCATTGGTGCCACGGGAGCCAACGCTTTCTATCATAACTACGTGTTGTTCCGTCTGGCAGAGCTCTATCTGAACTATGCCGAGGCCATGCTCAACTACACTGGTGACGGATATTCTACTGCCGAAGGGCTGAACATGACGGCTGCAGAGGCCATCAATATCGTTCGCACACGTGCTGGACAGCCAAACATCGCCACTGGACTGAGTGCCAGCGATTTCAAGAAGAAGTATGAGAATGAGCGTTTTGTCGAGCTGGCCTTCGAGGGTCACCGCTTCTTCGATGTCCGCCGTTGGAAGGAAGCTCCCGACTACTTCAAGACCATCCGCAAGATGACCATCACCAAGTCTGGCGACAACCTCACCTTTACCCCCGGTATCTTAGAGACGCGCCAGTGGGAGGACAAGATGTACTTCTTCCCCATCCCACAGAGTGAGATTCAGAAGTCGGGCGGTGCCTTGGAGCAGAACCCTGGATGGTAAACCATCATCATGTAAGCAGGGCTATAGTGTCCTGCTTACATTAAAAAAAGTGAAAAAACGAAGGATTATTTGTTCGTTAACTTTTTTTCCCTAACTTTGCACGTAAAACAAAACTTTATTCTATTATTTACTAACAAAAACCAATTAATTATGAGAAAATTTTATCTCTTTTTGATGGCAGTAGTATTTACGCTGACTGCCAATGCAGGTACCAAGAACCTGCTGAAGATGGACTTTGAGTCCGGCGATCCCGCATCCTTAGGCTGGGCTTCAGCCAGTTTGCCCGGCGGTATGTCTATCGCGGGTGATGAATACGGAAACTACTTCCAGTTCAGTCTCGGTGGCAACAACGGCCGCAGCTGTTACAACACCTGGGGGTCAGAAATGTACACTGACCAGCTGGCTGAGGGTAAGTATCATGTAGAGTTCGAGTGGGCTTACGCCACTCCTGCCAACAACCAGTTCGGTACGGAAATTGCCATCTACAGCGCTGCAATAGGAAATGCAGCCTCCAGCAATGCCAACATCAACGCCAACGCGGCTACGCTTTTCAGCGTTACCGAGAGTGCCGACAACCATGAACTGTTCTTCATCAACGGCGATGCCACCAATACTTTTGCAGTAAGCGGTGGTGCCTGGTTCAAGGTGCTGATGGACGTTGACGTCAATGCCCGCAAGATTGAGTGGAGCATCGTTGACCAGCTGACTGGTGAGACTCAGTTTGCTGCCGGCACACGTGAGTTCCCGGAAGGTACTGACATGCTGGCTGCCGGTATGAAAATCTATGCTGCCCGTTACTACAGCGTTATCCAGCTCGACAACCTGAAGATTCAGGTGATTACCGACTATGACATTGCCAACAAGCCTTCCATCGCCCTCACGGGTGTCTTCAACGAGGAGCGCACCTATTCCATCGCATTCCAGGAGGAAGAGGTTCTGCACGTAAAAGGAACGGATGGCACCGAGACCGAGGTTTACTATGGCGACACCGAGGGTGGCGTTTACAAGTACACCACCACCACTTCTGGTACACTCGAGGCTTGGACCACTTCTGGCACAGCAACTTCTGAGAAAGAGGCTGTTACTGTTGACTGCAGCATCATCCAGCTTCCTCAGGCCACTGTAGCCATTACCAATGCTGCTGTAGGCTTTGCCAAGGAGTACACCATTTCTGTTAGCAATGAAGACGTTCCAACCAAGCCTACACTTTATGTATCATACGAGTACAAAGACGAGAAAGGAACTATTGTCAAGAGCGCAGAAGAGAAATTCTCTGGTGAGAAAGTTGCTGTTGATGACAAGGGAACCTTGACTGTTACTGTTGTTGCTATGGGCTTCGGCTCTTCAGTTACCAGCGTAACCAACGACACGGAATTTGAGGTTAAGCATGTCATCGACTTCCAGCACATGACTGTTGACGAACTGACCGCCAAGGGCTTCCAGGAAAAGGGCACGCTTGATGCTGCAAGCGGCGGCGGCGAGAGCACATGGACTTCCGGCAAGCGTCTGTACTACCGTATAGCCACTGGAGAGACTGACGATGACGGCAATCCTATTTGGACCAACTATCCTGTCTATGGTGCTTCCGAGGCTGGCCTGACTCCCATCCAGCGCTATAAGTTCCTGCAGTCCAAACTGACCCAGGAGGCTGCTCACTCCTTGTTTGCTCCCCTCTACACCTGGCATTATAACGACGGCGTTGTTGCAACATCTTGTGACGAGAATGGCGAGCCTCTGACTTCTGACACAGAGCAGCCTAAGAACTCAGGCAATGTAGTCCATGCTGTTGGTGGTTCAGTTAACGTACAGGTTTACATTGGCATCGGCTTCGTATTCCCCGGCGTACAGGGTGATGAAGAGAACTATGACCCCGCAAATGCTGGTTATGGTAACATTCGCGTACAAAACGCCACATTGGGTGTTGATGGTCTGACAGACGAAGAATTCATCGTCGTCTCTAAGCTGGGTGGCTATGGCAACACCGCCAACCACGGTGACTATCCCGTAGGTACAGATCCCGAGGCTGCCAAAGCCGACTGGCTGCAGCAGGATATGGGTGCCACTAAGGAGGTTTACACTGGTCTGCAGACCTTCCAGCTCTATCGTATTGACACCGCTATCAGCCGTGTTACCGTTCTGACTCCGAAGGGTGGTTCAACTGGTATTGAGACCATCAACTACAACAAGATTGTTTCTGACCACAATGCTCCTATCTACAACCTGAATGGTGTACAGATGAACCCCAACGCTCTGCAGAAGGGTATCTACATCAAGCAAGGCAAGAAGTTCGTGGTTAAGTGAGAATAAAGCAGAGCTTGCTCATGCTTTATCGAACGAGAACAAACTGAACGAAGTTCAAGTTCGTGATTAAGTAAGCAAGTTAATACACACTCCATAACAGTCCCCGCCCCCACCATGGGAGCGGGGATTTTTGGTGGAAAACAACCCTACAACTTTCCAGTATTTCTTGCATTTCCTGCATTTCTTGCACCAGTGTATTGTCTTCGTTTTTATATCCGGCTTTGATACTCGGAGTATCAAGGCCGGATACTCTGAGTATCAAGGCTTGGTATTGTTTTTTGATACTTTTGTTAAATTTTCTATAATGCCATCTTTGGTGCAGGAAATGCAGGAAATGCAGGTTTTT
>JAEEGF012052503.1_pt1 | contig 12445 bp, 9 predicted proteins | sample 9134171 | NCBI WGS metagenome assembly JAEEGF01 (sample SAMN16246542, study PRJNA631951) | gut metagenome | biome: gut microbiome; feature: rumen; material: AP-attached | host: Bos | place: Iran: Karaj | collected 2018-10 | reverse complement strand
GAGGGCCTTGATGTTCGAATCGATGAGGTTGGCTTTCCTCGGTGGTACCACTTTGGAGACCGCCGCAATGGCCGATTCCTTGGTCGCAAACTTGGTCGCTTCAAGCAGTTTTCCGGTCAAAACGATGTTGGCCATGCCCTTGAGTCCATTCTCTTCTGCTATCTTGGATGCCGGGACATAAAAGACCTTGATATCTTGTCTCTTAACTTGTGCTGTTACGATTGAAGAATCAATTAATACCACGCCACCGGGAACTACTGTGTCGATGAACTTTTCCAGTGAGGGCTGGTTCATGACGATGAGAGCATTTGGGGTGAGCATCTGGGGGGAACCGATGGGTTCATTGCTTATGCAGACGCTGCAGTTGCATGTGCCGCCGCGCATCTCAGGACCGTAGGAAGGCAGCCAGGATACCTGTCTGTCTTCGATCAGACCGGAGTAAGCGACTAATTTGCCGGCAAAAAGGATGCCCTGGCCGCCGAAACCGGCCAGCATCAATTCAAGTTTATCCATTATTCTTTACCCCCTTTGACGTCCTTATAAACACCCAAAGGATAGTAAGGAAGCATGTTTTCCTTTAACCATTTGATGGCATCGACGGGGGAAAGTCCCCAGTTGGTGGAGCAGGTGGAGACGACTTCAACGATGGAATAACCCAGCCCTTCGATCTGATATTCGAAAGCTTTCTTGATCGCTTTCTTGGCCTTTCTGATATCAGGAACGGAGTCGACAGCGACTCGTTCTGCCAGTGCGACACCGTCCAGAGTTGATAGCATCTCGCAGACTCTGACGGGGTATCCGGCCGTCTTTACGTCTCGGCCGTAAGGAGTGGTCTGGGTGACCTGTCCGGGAAGGCTGGTAGGAGCCATCTGTCCGCCGGTCATACCATAGATGGCATTATTGATGAAGATGACAGTGATATTCTCACCGCGGGTCGCGGCATGGACCGTTTCAGCTGTACCGATGGCAGCCAGATCGCCGTCGCCCTGATAGGTGAAGATGACATTGTCCGGATTGGATCTCTTGAGCCCGGTCGCGACAGCGGGAGCGCGTCCATGGGCGGCTTCGATCATGTCGCAGTTGAAATATTCATAGGCATATACAGCGCATCCGACGGGAGCGATGCCGATGGTCTTTCCTTCGATACCGAGTTCATCGAGGACTTCGGCAACGAGTCGATGAACGATACCGTGGGAACAGCCGGGACAGTAATGGAATACTTTATCGGTTAGAGCATGGGGTCGATCAAATACGGTTTCCATCTTTAGTTAACCCCCTTTGCGATCTTTTCTATCTCTGCCAGGATCTCGGCGGGACTGGGGATGATACCTCCGCTCCTGCCGAAGAATGAAACGGGTGCTTTGCCATTCACGACGAGCTTTACGTCTTCGACCATCTGTCCCATGTTCATCTCGACTGTCAGATAGTGTTTGACCTTGCCGACAGTTCCTTCGATGAATTTTTTGGGGAAAGGCCACAATGTGATGCAGCGGATGAGACCGACTTTGATGCCTTTCTCACGGGCCTTATCGACAGCTGATTTGGAGACTCGGGCCGATGCGCCGAAACCGACGATGGCAAACTCAGCATCTTCCATCTTATATAATTCGGCGCGCTGTTCGTTCTTCTCGATCTCAGCATATCTTGCATATCGTTCGATGAGGATCTTCTCAAGGACATCGGGTTCGATATAGAGAGAGTTGATCACGTTATGTTTGCGTTCGCATTTGGTGCCGGTGAGAGCCCAGGGCTTTTCGATCATCTTGGGTTCGGTTTCCTTGAGCTCGATGGGTTCCATCATCTGACCGAGCATACCGTCGGCCAGAAGCATGGCGGGTACTCTGTATTTTTCGGCAGTTTCAAAACAAGTTTCGACAAAATCGGCCATCTCCTGGACGGATGCGGGAGCCATTACAAACAGATGTGAATCACCGTGTCCGGGAGCCTTCGTTGCCTGAAAGTAATCACCCTGGGAAGGCTGTATGCCTCCGAGACCGGGTGAGGATCGCTGTACGTTTACGATGAGTGCCGGCAGATCGGCACCGACCATATAGGAGATGCCTTCCTGTTTCAGACTGATGCCGGGGGAGGAAGATGATGTCATGGCACGGACACCGGCAGCAGCTGCACCGTATACCATGTTGATGGCAGAGATCTCGGATTCTGCCTGAAGATAGGTACCGCCCAGTTTCGGCATCTGTTTTGCCATGTAGGCGGCGACTTCGGTCTGCGGGGTGATGGGATATCCGAAGAAGTGGCGGCAGCCGGCTCTGAGTGCTGCTTCCGCAACGGCTTCGTTGCCTTTCATTAGAACTTTCATATGGTTAGTCCCTCTCTACCTTGATCACGATATCAGGACACATGGTGGCGCAGGATGCGCATCCAGTGCATTTTTCCGGTTCGCTGATGGTTACGGTGTGATAGCCTTTTGCATTAAGTGTCGATGAAAGCGACAGAAGGTGCAGGGGACATGCTGAAACGCATAATTCACAGCCCTTGCATCTGGCTTCATTGATAGTAAGATGTCCTTGTCTTGCCATGTGCCTTTAAACCTCGTATATAAAAAAATACTAACCTATGCTTGCTCCCAGGGAGTAAGCACATAGCTTTCCGTCTTTACTACTTTTTCAGACGTTCCTTTTATTATATACGAAAAGGCTTTTTCTTGAACATGGAACAGGATGGGCAGTCCCGCCATCCTGGCAAGCTCCCGCGTCCGGTCCACTCCGTAGTCGATGACTTCCTGAGTGGTCTCCTGTTTCAGATTGGTGTTATTTACGATGCCGGTCACATAGAGATGACAGGCCGATTCGATCTCTTTCATGATATCAAAGGCTTCTTCGGCGATACGGGTCTGGGGACGCATGAAGTTCACCACATATACAAGATCATAACCTCGTTTCTTGATCTCATTGCTGATGGTTCCTGTTGCTACGGCTCCCTGATCATCGCCGCCGGCATCGATGAGTACCTTTTCATCGAACATTACAGATGTCTTGACGTCTTTGGGGATGAAGGGGACATCCAGATTGGTGCCGGCAAAGTAGGGCGCGATTACTTTTACGCCTTTGTCTTCGATCATCTTCCGGTAGTCGGATGAACGGAAAAAAGGATTGACGACATCGAGATCGATGACAGAACTGTATCTTCCCGACATTGCGAGGTTGATGGAAAGGCTCGTCTTGCCGCTTCCGTAATGTCCTGAGATGATCGTTATGGGTTTCTGAAATATGTTTTCCATATACTCTGTGATTATATCTCATTATGCTGAAAAAACGTCTTTTGCTGCTCCTGGGCGCAAAAATGAGTATATGTTTATTCCTGAAAATAGACTTGTCAGGCATGAAACATGTTTGATATAATTCCCAATTGTATTTGAAAGAAAAAATAAAAAAATTAGGAGAAATCAAATGTTAGATCCCCAGAAAAAAGCTGAGATCATTGAGAAGTACAGAATCAATGAACATGACACCGGTTCCGCCGAAGTCCAGATCGCTGTACTCACCGAACGAATCCTTCAGCTCACCCGCCACATGTCCGAGAACGGTCATGACTATCATTCCAAGCGTTCACTTCTGAAACTTGTAGGTCAGCGACGCCATCTTCTTGCTTACCTCAACAAGACCGATGTCAATCGCTACAAGACTCTTATTGCTAAACTCGGCCTCCGCAAATAATTGCCGTTTTTCCGCATTAAGAAAACTAAATACCTATAAGGAGTAAAGAATTGCAGTCTTATAAATTTGAGACTAGCTTTGCTGGCCGTACCCTTTCCATTGAGAGCGGTAAACTGGCCGAGCAGGCTGAAGCTGCTATAACTGTACGTTATGGCGACACTATGATCCTTGTGACCTGCTGTGTCGCACCCCAGCCCAAGGAAGGCGTCGATTTCCTTCCTCTTACAATCGAATATCAGGAAAAGCTTTATGCAGCCGGCAAGATCCCCGGCGGTTTCATCCGACGAGAAGGCCGACCGACTGAAGAAGCTATCCTCACTTCTCGTGTCACTGACCGACCTCTCCGACCTCTTCTTCCTAAGACCTGGCGACGAGATATCCAGGTCGTCGTGACCGTCCTTTCCACCGACCGTGAGAACGATCCCGATACCCTTTCCGTGATCGGCAGTTCCCTCGTACTCGGTATGTCCTGCGTACCTTTTGCCGGTCCTGTCGGCGCCTGCCGAATCGGTTACATCAACGGCGAATTCGTCATCAATCCCACACTTCCTGAGATGGAAAACAGTGAGATGGACCTTGTCGTTGCTTCCACCGAACAGGATGTCTGTATGATCGAAGCCGGCATGAAGGAAGTCCCCGAGACCATCGTTCTCGAGGCTATCAAACGTGCTCATGAAGCTAACCAGGAACTCATCCAGTTCCAGAAATCCATCATCGCTCAGATCGGTCATCCTAAAGATGAAGCTCCTGTCGTCGAACATGATCCCGAACTCGTCAACGAAGTCATCCGCATCTGCGGCGACAAACTTCGCATCGCTATGTCCAACCTTACCAAAGCCACCCGTGAACCGGGCTGCGCTGAACTTCGCGAACAGCTCATCGCTGAGCTTGGTGAAAAGTATGACGAAGCTGAGATCCTCGATGTCTTCGACAAACGCATCAAATATGAGATCCGTCATTGTATCCTTACTAACCATGTCCGACTCTCCGGCCGTAAACTCAATCAGGTCCGACCTATCGAATGTGAAGTCGACCTCGTTCCCAGAGTCCATGGTTCCGCACTCTTCACCCGAGGCGAGACTCAGGTACTCAACATCGCCACTCTCGGTTCTCTCCGCGACAACCAGAAGCTTGACGGTTTGGGTCTTGAAGAGAGCAAACGATACATCCATCACTACAACATGCCTCCTTACGCCAACGGCGAAGCCAAGAAATTCGGCACCCCCGGACGACGTGAGATCGGTCACGGCGCACTGGCTGAACGAGCCCTTCTGCCTGTGATCCCCAGCGAAGAAGACTTCCCTTATACCATCCGATTGGTCTCTGAAGTTCTTTCTTCCAGCGGTTCCACTTCTATGGCATCCACTTGTTCATCCACCATGTCATTGATGGCCGCCGGTGTACCTATCAAACGAATGGTCGGCGGTATCTCTATGGGTCTTATCACTGGTGACAACGGTGAATTCGAGATCCTCACCGATATCGAAGGTATGGAAGACAACTACGGCGATATGGACTTCAAAGTCGCCGGTACTCTGGAAGGTATCACCGCTCTCCAGCTGGATATTAAGATCCACGGCATTACCATGGCTATGATCGAAAAGACCATCTGGCAGGGTCGAGAAGCCCGTGAACATATCCTCGGCAAGATGAGAGAAGCTATCGATACTCCTCGACCTGAACTCTCTCCTTATGCTCCTCGAATGTACAAGACTCAGGTCGATCCTGATAAGATCGGTACTATCATCGGCCCGGGCGGCAAGACTATCCGCTCCATCACTGATGAGACCAAGACCACTATCGATATCTCCAATGACGGTACTGTCGTCATCGGTTCCACCGATGCTGCTATGGCCGAAAAGGCACTGCAGATGGTCCAGGATCTCGTCCGTGAGGTCAAGGTCGGTGAGATCTTCACCGGCAAAGTCGTACGTATCATGACTTTCGGTGCATTCGTTGAACTCCTTCCCGGCAAGGATGGTCTCTGCCACATCAGTGAACTTGAAGATCATCGCGTCGACAAGGTCGAAGACGTAGTCAAGGTCGGTGACGAGATCACCGTCAAGGTCATCGAGATCGATAATCAGGGCAGAGTAAACCTCTCCCGCAAAGCTCTCTTAGTTCCTGAGGGCGAAGATCGACCTCGCAAACCCTTTGGCAAACCCGCACATAACAACCATCGTTTCAATAACGACAAATAACTTTTGATAAAGTCGGTGGGGCAGGAGCGATTTCTGCCCCTTCCGGTTTTGGGGAGAAAAAAGATGAAAGAATACAGCGTAGCAATTGTAGGCGCCACCGGCCGTGTCGGTCAGGAATTCCTGAAGATCCTTGATGAGAGGAATTTCCCGATTTCAAAACTCTCTTTGTTTGCTTCGGATAAGTCTGCCGGCAAGACCATGATGTTCCGCGGAAAGGAATATCCCGTCTATGAGACTGCTGATGATTCCTTTGAGGGTATCGATATTGCACTCTTCTCGGCTGGTTCTGATATCTCTAAGCACTTTGCTCCCATTGCAGCACGTTCCGGTGCCATCGTCATCGATAACTCTGCTGCCTGGAGACAGGATCCTGCTGTTCCTTTGGTCGTTCCTGAGATCAATCCCGACGATATCGCCTGGAACAACGGCATCATCGCTAATCCTAACTGCTCCACCATCCAGATGGTGGTTGCCCTTTGGCCTCTTCATAAGGTCAATCCCATCAAACGCTTGGTGATCACGACCCTGCAGGCTGTCAGCGGTGCCGGTCTTCCCGCCATTGCTGCTCTCGATAAAGAGACCCGTGAATATGTTGCCGGCGAACCTGTCGTTCCCGGTTACTTCCCTCATCAGATCGCCTTCAATCCTCTTCCTGAGATCGATGTCTTCCTCGAAGATGGTTATACCAAGGAAGAGCGCAAGATGCTGGATGAGACCCATAAGATCATGCACGCTCCTGAGATCAAAGTCTCAGCTACCTGTGTCCGTGTACCGGTCTTCGCCTGTCACAGTGAAGCCGTTTCCATCGAATTCACTAATCCCATCACTCCTGAAGAAGTCAGGAAGCTCCTTTCCGATGCTCCCGGCGTAGTGGTCCAGGACGATGTGAAGAATCATGTCTATCCTCAGGCTGTCGAAGCTGCCGGTAAAGATCCTTCCTATGTGGGCCGTATCCGCAAGGATTCATCCTGCGATAACGGTATCGTTATGTGGGTAGTCTCTGACAATATCCGCAAGGGCGCGGCTCTCAACGCTGTACAGATCGCCGAATGCATGATCGAAAAGGGTTATATCAAGTAAGACTTTTTTGTAAAAAGTTGACTGCACGAAAGACGGCAAATCAGCTTGCCGTCTTTTTGTTTGACGCTCCATTTTTTTGACAATATAATTCGATTGAAGATACTTTCTGATTGGATCGTGGATCATGAGCGAATCGGAATTAGAATCATTTAAGGAACTCAAAGAAGGACGCCTGCTTAGGGCGTTTTATGATGCGGCTCTTGAACTGCTCGAAAAAAAAGATGTCGATGAGGTAAGTGTCAAAGACATCACTGACATCACTGGTGTTTCTCGTCAGACTCTCTACAACTATTTTTCCAGTAAGAATTCCTTCTTCAATTATGTCCTTTTCCGAGGGGTCTATGAAAAGATGTACCAGTCCAGCCCTCGTGAAGTAATTACGAGTATCATCCCTAAGGAACTGGAAGCTCATGCCCGTTTTTATACACAAGTAGCCAAGACTACTGGTGATAATAACTTCGAGTCATTTTTCTCTCAGATCATGAGGGACTACTGCCAATATGTGATCAACAGCCACTGGAATTCTTCCGTTATAAACCGCAGTATGGAGACTTCTCTGGACATCTATGTCAACGTTGCGGTCCAGCATTTCATGCATTGGCTGACCGATGGCATGTATAACAGTATCTACTCTGCATCGGATATCGGTCTCAGTATCTTCAAGGATATCCCGTCGAGTTTACTGCCTGCTTTCGATACCATCAGCAGAGTCGATGAGCCAGAGCAGAAGAATCCTTATTCCGTCAATCTGGGCATCGGTCTTTGGGTTGGGCAGGAGTTCATCGCTAAATTAGTTGAGGAATTCCATAAGGAACGCCCTGATCTTATGGTCAACATCATGAAATCCGGTCATTATCATTCAGTCAAACGTTACGATATCGGCATCGAGATCTCGTCATATGAGTTCTTCGACGATCATTATGATCATTACCCTCTTTGCAATCATGGCCTTTGCATGTTGGTATCCCGCAAAAATCCTTTGTCACAGTATGACCATGCCAGGATCACGATGTTCCAGAACGAACGGGTCGTCCTCCCCGGTTACCGCGAGATGAAGATGATAAAAAGAGGTCTTGCCCAGTATGCGGAGTCAAAGGCATACAACTTTGAAAAGATATTCTGCGTAAATGAGCTTTTCGGCGTTCCCGATTACGTGATCATGAAGGAAGATCTTGGCGTGATACTGCGTTCCACTCTTGACGGGGTCCGTGACAATGACATGTATAAGGTCGTCCGTATCGATGATTTTAGATCTGACAGACCGCTCGAGATCCCTCTTCACTTGTATATCCAGAAGGATTATGAGCTCTCAAAGAATGAGCGCAGGTTCATCCAGTGCATCATGGATTATGCCAAGAAGGTCAAAGATCTGTATTGTCCCAACGGATATATCAGGAGCCAGCCCCGTAAGTAGTCTTTTTACCAGTCGGCTTTAGGATAGGGAGGGATGCCCTTGATCATCTCGTCGAGAGCTCCTTTGAACTTATCCTGCTCCCAGCCCATTTCGATAGGTACGATATTGAGTTCCGGTTCGGTCGGCCAGGTGTTGGGATCCTCATGGACGATCTTGAAACCGTCTTCTTCCGGCCAGTACTCTAAAGTATCTGGATCGATTTTCTGAGGCCTGATGGCTTCATTCATCTTCTCGGTATCAAAACCGGTCTTACTTATGATGATCGTTCCGCACTTGGGTTTCATGGTGCAGCTGTGGCGTTTGATCTGCCTGATACCTTTGGTATCGAACCAGCCATCTTCATCTTCGAATTCAACGTTGATATGCGGTCGGCACAGGAAACGTCGGTCCTGGACCAGCTGCAGATCTTTGACGTCATCTGCGACATAGATCAGCATGTCCGGATAGATATCTGTCTCGCCGAAGATCATGTAGACTTCCTGTTTAAGATCGATCCATTCCTGATTCTTGCTCCTGACTTCTGTCCACCAATGCGGCTCATAGGGAGTCGGGCGCAGTGCGACATAGCGTCCGTAACGCTTGGAATGGAATATCAGACGTGATGTCAGGTAGGTGCAGCAGTATGCTCTTTCAAAACTGAGTCCGTCGACGGTGCTGGGGTATGGCGGTACGTCCTGACAGCCGCCGGTGGAACTCATTTCGATGACCTGCGGAGCGGCATTGTAGTCCTTGGAGAGGACTCCCCATACCTCGTCAGCATCGAGATAATCGATGATGCACAGTTCGGCCCAGCGTTCATATCCCAGGGCATACAGTATTATGAATTCTTTGGAGATCTCTTCTTTGGCTTCTTTTTCAAAATCATCCAGTGCGATGATCCCCTGGAATACTTTCATTAACAGAGGATGTACACGGCTCTCAAGCAATCGGTCAGGGTCGTTCATGAACAGTTCCAGATTTTCGTCCAGTACCACTCTGTCGATGGGGAGTTCTTCGATTACTTTTGCTTTTATGCTGTCCCACTTTCCCTTGAGTTCATGGATCTTTGACAGTTCTTCTTTGAACTCCTGGGCTAAATAGTTCTTTTTGATCGCGGAGAGCTGGGAATAGAATTCGATTCTCTCTTCACCGATCATTATCAAGGTCTTGCTGTCGATTCTGATCTTGGGATGGGATGCTACATAATCCACAAGTTTATGATAATCCAGTTTCCAGTCAGTGTTTTCCATCTGTTTAAAACTCCTGATAGTGAACTATTTCTTTCATCTTTGATTTTAATTATAAGGTATCCATTGAGGCTTTACTTTGGTTTATGATAGTAAAAAAATGGACTTTTTACCCCAAATGGTCAATGATTGGACTCGATGGGCCAAAAAATCTATTTGTAAGGTATTTCATGGTATTAAAATTTGGCCAAATAGGTATAAAAGCGTCATATCTTGACGGATTGTCCAGCAGGTCGGATGGTCGATTCCAGTCTCGGACGCATGAATAGGAGGTATTTAATGTCTGAAGAAATAAAGACTAAGGTATCCCGACGAGAATTCCTCAAGGATGCTGGTCTTGTAGTCGGTGGTGCGACTATCGGATCTGCAGCCATCCTGTCCGCCTGTAAAGGTGAGACCAAGACCGTTACTTCTACTGTAACCAATACCGCGACTTCCACGGTTACCAAGACTGTAGAAGTAAAGGGTGACACCAAGTATGTATGCCCATTCGACAGCATGGAGTTCAATTCAGTAGCTGATCTCCAAGCCCATCTGGCGAGTGCGCATGCAGACAAGAAACTCGACAACATCGTTTCATTCACTCTTAACGGCACTCCATATACATTGGTGGTCGAGCCCTGGTGGCCGGTATCCATGGTCCTCCGCGACATCCTTGGTTTCTATGATGTCAAAGTCGGCTGCGATTTCGGCAACTGTGGAACCTGCACCGTCCTCGTTGAGAAGAACGGCAAGCAGATTCCCATGTTCTCCTGCCTGATGGTTGCCGGCGAACTCAACGGAAAGGTCATCACCACTTGTGACGGCCTCTCCAATGGTATCACCCCGTCCCCTGTACAGAAGAAATTCTATGATGAGGACGCTTTCCAGTGCGGTTATTGCACTCCTGGTTTGATCCTCGCTGCCACAGCACTTCTTGCTGATAATCCTAAACCGACAGCAGATGAAGTCCGCTATGCATTCTCTGGTCATCTCTGCTTCTGCAACAACATGACTAAGACTGTATCAGCTATGGTCGGAGGTGTTGAATAATGCTTGTTCTTGATGAAAATACTAAGTTTGAAGATTTCAAAGTACTCGGTAACCCTGATGTCCATGATCAGAGCGGTAAAGAGATCGTTTTAGGTAAGACCGACTTCGCCGCTGATCACTTCACCGGACACAAGTATTTCGGTGCCTTAAAATCCTCTACCATCATGAAGGGTACCATCAAGTCCATCGATACTAGCGAAGCTATGAAGATTCCTGGCGTCAAAGCCGTCATCACTTATGAAGATCTTCCTCTTCTCTGGTCTCCTACCATCACCCGATATGGTCAGGAAGTTGCCGGCGTAGTTGCTGATAACTTCTATACTGCAGTCCGAGCTACTCAGGCCGTCAAGATCGAATATGAAGAAGCCACTGACGGTGTCTTCGATCCCGATTATGCCATGATCGGTAAGGATGCTGCCGGCAATCCTGTTTCTTCTGGTATCGTTCCCGGTAACATCATGCCGGTCATCTCCCTCTATCGAAATCCTGACATGATCGAGGGTGTTGGTGCCGATCCCGGTTTCGAACTCTCTGACTACGTCCATGAATACAAGTTCCCGTGGTCAAACTCTTATACTCACAACTGTCTTGAAGCCCATCAGACTCTGGCCTGGTGGATCGGTGATGATATGTATTTCTACACCGGTACTCAGGACATCAACTACATCAAGTCTTACATCGTCTTGGCTAAGTTCATGCCGGGCTATCCTTCCAACAAGATTCACGGCGTGACCCACTTCAACTGCGGCGGTTACGGCGGCAAATCCCTCGACTGTCTTGTTCCTCAGGCTCTCGCCATGTCCAGGAAAGTCGGCGGCTATCCCGTCCTTTGTAAGAACACCCGACAGCAGAACAATATGAACCGAGGCCGAACCTTCGCCTGTACTTCCACCATCAAATTCGGTGTCAAGAAAGTCGGCGACGATTTCTTATTCGAAGCCTGCGATGCCAAGTTCTACTCCGATGGCGGTCATAACACTGCTACTCCTTGCGGTGACGTCCATTGGGGTCTCCGAACCACTTATACTATTCCTTATGCCACCATGAAGACCCACCTTGTCTTCACTAACTCCACTACACGACATTATTGGAGATGCGTCAACGATCCTCCCGGTGCCATGAACTACGATACTGCTATCGAGAAACTGGCCTATGATCTCCGTGACGATATGGGTTATAAGGGCACTCCGTATGATCTTCGAATTGCCAACATGCGAACCCAGGAGATGGGCGATCAGGACTTCGGTAATTCCGGTGTCTCCAACTACTATGCGTACGGTCTCCATTACTCCAAGTACTGGGGCGCATTCGCGATCAAAGACCTTTATCAGAAAGCTTACGAAGCATCTGACTACAAGAAGAAGTGGCATGAAGCTCATACCAAGACCGTCGACGATCTCTATCACAACGGAGATACCCGATGGCATGGTATCGCTATCACCGGTCACCATGACAGCCACGGTGTTATCAATGGCGGTTCACAGCGAGGCGGTATCATCCGAGCTCACGATGACGGTACCTTCACCGTCCTCACCGGTTCAGCCCGAGGCTGCTCCGGCGGTACCACTGTCTGCTGTAACGTAGTAGCAGAAGTCCTCGGCGTCAGCGCAGACAAAGTCAAACTCGGCGACTGGGGCAACACTGATACCACTCTTCCCGGCGGTGTACAGGCTGGTTCATCTCATACCGTCTCCATCTCCACTACCTTCTACAACACCGCAGTCCTCCTTCGCTGGAAGATCTTCAATGCCGCTATGGCTCATCCGACCTTCTATGGTCAGGCTACATCAGTCGATGACTTCGATGTTGAAGACG